>Ga0265338_10002127_pt1 | contig 30414 bp, 19 predicted proteins | sample 42126metaG_FD_193579 | JGI IMG/M metagenome (GOLD analysis project Ga0265338, IMG submission 193579) | Rhizosphere microbial communities from Carex aquatilis grown in University of Washington, Seatle, WA, United States - 4-21-26 metaG | ecosystem: Host-associated > Plants > Roots > Rhizosphere...
TCCAGCTGGCTGCCTTCGTCCAGCTGGCTGCCTTCGTCCAGCTGGCTGCCTTCGTCCCACTGACCGCCTGCGCCGCGCCGGGCATCCCGCAGAGCGAACGGACCAGGCCGCATGGCCCACGTCACGGCCAGGCCGAAGCCGACCGCCTCGGCCAGGGCCAGCGGGGCCACGAACTGCTGGCCGTCGCGGAGGACCGCGAACCCGGGCCACAGCCGGATCGCCGCCCTGAGCAGTTCCCGGCCCGGTGCGGTGATCCCGATGCTCGCGATCACGAGTCCAGCCACCGCCGCAACCCCGAGCCCCGGCCAGCGACGAAGCCGCGCGGCGAACACCGCGTAGCCGCCGACCCCGACGACCACGAGCGCCAGCCACAGGGTGGACCATGCGCCACTGTAGGCGGCGGGCACGGCCTGCGCGTTCCAGATCCCGCCCAGCATCAGCAGGCTGCCAAGCGAGCCGAACGGGGTGTCGGCCCGCGGGGCGAACGCGGCGACGCTCGCAGGGTCGACGTACACCTGGTGCAGCATCGACGGGATCAGCCAGGGCAGGCTGCCCAGGGCCAGCGCGAGCAGTACGACAACCGCCGCGCAGGTGGGCCGGCGGCCAGCACGGCCCGGGGCAGCCGCCGGGCCCGCCGATGCTGGTACCGATCCAGCCGAGGCAGGCAGGTCAGCGGATGCCCGGGCCGGCCGCCCGCCACCCGCCCAGGCACCGGGCCCGTCGGCCGCCCGGGCCCGGAACCCGTCAGACGCCCGGGCAGGCCGCCTGCCGGGCGCGCGGGCGAGTACCGCGGCGGGCACGACGACGAGCGCGGAGATGGCCATCGCGGCGAATCCGCCGACCGCCGCGGGCACGAGCGCCAGGCAGATCCGCGCTGCGCCACGCCATGACGCAATGGAATCCCTGGTTACAGCCCGCAGCACCCAGGGCAGGCCCGCGTAGCCGAGCAGCATCGCCCACTGGCCGATGATGAGCCGTTCGGCCACGAAGGGGTTCCAGGCGTAGCACACCCCGGCGGCCAGGCGGGCGAGCCGTGGCGCGCGCCCGAGCAGGGCCGCAGCGCCCGAGCAGGCCAGCACAAAGATCGCCAGCAAAGAGAGCTTCTGCACGAGGTCGGCCGGCAGCACCCGGGACGCCGCGGCCACCACGGCGTCGCTGGGCACCGCCCGGGGCGGCCCGCCGGCCAGCCCGAACATCATCGCGGTGAACGGCTGGCGGGGCGCGAACACCATGTCGTAGCTGAGCAGGAACCCGCGCTGCAGCCCGGGGCCGAGCGCCAGCAACCCGAGGCCCAATCCCAGGGCCAGGGCCAGGGCCATTCCCGGGCCGCCGCTGGGTACCCGCAAACCGCGGGCTCCGGGCGCGCGACGACCCGCTGCGTGCACGCCTTACCCGGGCACCGGCGCCGCCGGGATGGCCCGGCCGGCCTGCTGGGGGTGGAGCGATCCCACCGTGACGCCAGTCACGCAGAGCGGTGTCACGGAGTTGACCAGGCTGATGCTGACCGAGTTCCCTGAACCCACAGCCGGAACATAGACGATGTGGCGGCCCGCAGGAAGTGTTACCTCGCGCCAGTTACCCCCGAAGCGGACGGCCAGCACCGTGGCCGGCCCCGAGTAGGTCAGGCGCGCGGTCCAGGGCCATCGGTACAGGGAGCCGCGCAGCGGGATGCGGGTTCCGGCGGCAGTCACGGTCCAGCACTGGCGATTCCGCGGCGGCGGCCCTGATGACGGGCCATTCAGAGCCGCGGGCCGGAGCCGCCCCCGGCTGTCGAAGATCATCAGACCGCTGGCCACGCCGCGCGGTGACGCCGTCCACGACAGGTGGCCGGCCGGCTCACCGCGCGCCAGCGCCCCGATGACCTGCGATGTGTACCCCTGGTTCCAGAAGAGGGCCGGGTCCATGATCATCGCGGGCGTCGGCCCATCCACGATCACCGTGCCGTGCGGCGCATCGGCGACCGCGACCCGCGCGGTCGCGATGTAGGACCGGGCGGACGTCGTCCTGGTGACATCCTCAAACCCGCGGAGCGACCAGAACGAGCCGGCCAGGAACGCGCCGAGCAGCACAAGAGTAACGACGCGCAGCGACCGGGCCGCAGCACGCCCAGTCAGCGGGATAGTGGCCGCGGAGACGGCCGGCCCAGGGACAGTTACCGCAGAGGCTTCCGCGGGCTGAGCGACTGCCGCAGCGGCCTCCGCAGGCGGGGGAACAGCCGCCGGGGGAACCTGGTCCGGCTGCGCACCGGGCAGGCGCAGGCGGTAAGGGCTGTGCTCGCCCAGGACCGGCAGGAAGGCCAGCCCCAGGCAGAGCGCCAGCAGGGGGGTCATGTCGGCCAGGTACCTCGCCTGCACCCCGAGCAGGGCCGCGGTCTGCGTTCCCAGCCGGCCGATAACGACCGGCACCATGTCCGCGGCGACGACCCAGCCGAGCAGGATGACCCAGGCCCGCCAGGCGTGCAGGCGGTAGATGCAGCTCACCACCACGACGATGGCGGCAATGACCCAGGACGCCTGCTCGACTAGCGCGGGCGGGCTGGCCTGGGCATAGCCGTAGCCGACCACCGACCACTGCCACGGGCCGCCCAGAGCGCCCGGCAGCGCGGTGCTGCCGAGCAAGGTCGAGGCGAAGTCGAGGATGTGCGAGATCGGGCCTGGGTTGCTCGGCTGCGTGGTCGAGCCGGGGAGCCGGATGAAGAAGACAACGCAGTATCCGGCGAGCAGCGCGCCATACAGAGTCCAGGCCCGCCAGTACCGCCGCAGCGCCGTGCGCACAGCCGCGGCCCAGCGCCCCTCCACGAAGAACGCGGATGTCAGGGCGAGCAGCAGCAGCGGAACCACCGCGCCCTTCTCCATCGTGGCCATGCCGAGCAGCAGCCACCCGGCCGCGATGACAGCGTGCCGTAGCTGCCCGCCGCGCAGATAGCGGACGTGCGCGTCGACCGCCATGAAGATCGCCAGTTCCAGCGGAAGGGTCTCAATGGCCACTGACCACCAGGCCACCCCGGCCAGCGACAACGGGCTGAACAGGTACACGGCCAGCGGGATCAGGATCGCGGGGCGGTTACCGAAGAGCGTCCGCAGCACGCGCAGCAGGGCAAAACACGCGGCGGCCAGGAACCCGAGGACGACGACGCTCGTCAGCGCCCAGTCGTACAGCGAAACCCGGGCCAGCACCCAGGCGATCGCGAACCCGAGCGGCGCCATGTGCCCGGCATCCACCAGCAGCAGGTACTTCAGGCTGAACCCGCTGGCCAGGGCCCGGTCGAAGGTGTAATAGTCGTCCTGGCGGAAGTAGGAGTGGCCGAGCAGGCCCGCGCTCCACCACAGCTCGACAGCGATGAGCGTGACCGCGGCGATGGTGATCCCGTTGACACGGAGCCACTCGGCCGCGTCCCGCGGCACCGGCCGATCTTCCGGCCGGCTTCCCGGCCGATTCTCCGGCCGGCTGTCTGGTTGGCTCTCTGATTCGCTTCCCGGCCGGCCCTGCGGCCGGGGAAGCGCCCGCCAGGTACGGACCAGCGTCGCCACCCCTCCCGTCCACCGTGCGCACCGAATTAGCGCAACTGAGGGTCGAATAAGCACAGACGGTCGAATAAGCACAGAAGCGTAGCTTGCGGACGGCCGCGCCGAGCCGAAGGCCGGCCCGGCCCAGCGGTCTCCCGGCGGCGCGCGATCATCCCGGCACCCGGGCGATGACGCGGTCGGCGAACTGGCGCAGGTTGGCGATCTTCGCGTTCAGCGGCTCGACATCAGGGCCGACCTCATAGGGCCACCGGAAGCCGACGATGACGTCGGTCACCCCCTGCTCCGCCAGCCGCTGCACCCCGTCCACGCTGAAGGCGTCCATGGAGATCACGTGCACCTCGAACGGGCGGTCGGCGGTGCCTTCCTGCCGGCGGAACTCGCCGAGCCGGGCGAGCAGGCCGGGCAGCTGCTCAGGATCTCCCCCGCCGTGCAGCCATCCGTCCGCCACCCGGGCCGCCCGGCGGAGGGCAGCGTCGCCATGACCGCCGACCAGGATCGGGAGGGGCTCGCTCGGCACGGGAGCGATCTTGACCGGGGGCAGGTCGAAGATCTCCCCGTGATACTCGAAGTAGCCGCCCGCCGACAGCCCGCGGATAACGGCGATCTCCTCGTCCATCCGCTTCCCGCGGTGCTCCCAGGGCACGCCGAGCACCTCGTAGTCCTCGCGCCACGGGCTGCTTCCGACCCCCAGGACGAGCCGGTTGCCGGTGAGGACGGCTGTCGACGTCGCCTGCTTGGCCACCAGCACCGGATTGCGCACCGGCAGCTTCAGCACGAAGGTGACGAACCGGAGGCGCTCGGTCACCGCGCCCAGGGCGGGGATGAGCGAGAAGGGCTCAAGGAAGGGCTTGTCCTCAAGGAACTCGCGGGTGCCGTCCGGGCTGAACGGATACCGGCTCCCGGCATGGCGCGGGTAGCAGATGCTGTCCGGCACGACCATCGAGTCATAGCCGGCCTCCTCGGCGGCGCGCGCGAGGGGCACGTAGAACGACGGGTCGATCATCGACTCGGCGTAGGAGAATCGCACGGGAAAAGTAGAACAGGTTCTTGCCGAAAGTCAATCGGCTGGACAAGCTGGTGCCATGGACCTTGTCGCGCTTGAAGAGATCCGTCAGGTGAAGTACCGCTACCTCCGCTGCGTCGACCTGAAGCTGTGGGACGAGATAGCGGACGTGTTCACCGCCGACGCCACCGTGGACTACGGCTCGCCGGCCACCGGGGAGCCGCTGAAGTTCTCCGGCCGGGATGAGATCGTCGCGTTCCTGCGTGACAAGCTGGGGCCGGGCATCATCACCGTGCACGCGGCCGGCCAGCCCGAGATCACCATCGACGGCGATGCCGCCAGCGGCATCTGGAGCTTCGAGGACACGGTGATCGCCACCGAGTACCGCGTGCTGATCAAGGGCGCGGCGTTCTACGAGGACCGCTACCAGCGCGGCGAGGACGGCCGGTGGCGGATCGCGCACACTGGCTACGTCCGCACCTACGAGATGATGATGTCGCTGGACGACGTGCCGAGCTACCGGATCACATCGAATCGCTGGGCGGCGCAACCGGCCTCCTGACGTCGCGGCGTTGACCTATTTCTAGAACTCGTTCTACTCTGATCCGGTCAATCCGCAGCTGCCTGGCCGACGCGTGGGCAGGCGATCGAGAGGTGTGTCCGGTGCTCACCCAGTCGTTCGCGGACGCCGTGGTCGAAGCCGAGAAGATCATCACCGGCGCGCCGCACATCCAGGGCGATCAAGACCTCGCGGAGGGATACGACTACCTCGCGGGCAACATCAAGGCATCGCTGCACCTGGCGTGGGCCTACCAGCGCGACTTCCCCTACTTCGTCCAGTCGACCGGCCCGTACACGAAGATGGGGCTGGACAATCCGGACACCTTGTACTTCCACTCCTACCTGCGTGATGACGCCGAGTATGTGGTGACGGGCGGCCGCGGTACGACGGTCGACCTGAGCTTCCAGGTGCTGAACGGTGACTACTCCCCGGTGGAGGTGCCGGACAGCCTGACCGCGTTCGACGACCGGGCGATCGAGATAGCCGGCGACGGCACGTTCGAGGTGCGGTTCGGCCCGGCCCGGGACAACCCCGGTCCGGGGTACGTCACGCTCGGCCCCGGATCGGCCATGCTCCTGGTCCGTGAGGTGTACAGCGACTGGAACACCGAGCGACGCGGCACGATCAGTATCCGCCGCGCCGACCAGGCCGGCTCCGCGCCACCCGCGCTGGACACCGGCACGCTGGCCAAGCGGTACGGGGTGGCAGGCAAGATCCTGCTGTCCCGGCTCAGGACGTTTCTCGCCTTTCCCGAATGGTTCTACCTGCAACTGCCGGTCAACACGATGACCGAGCCGCGGCCGACGCCCGGTGGCCTGGCCACCCAGTTCTCCTCGGTCGGCCACTACGACCTCGACGACGGCCAGGCCATGGTGGTAACGGTGCCCGCCGCCGACAAGGGCACCGCGCCGTATCAGGGAATCCAGCTCGGCAGCATGTGGTACATCTCGCTGGACTACATCAATCACCAGACCAGCCTCACCGCCGATCAGGCCCGCGCCGACCCGGACGGCAAGCTGCGCTTCGTGATCAGCGAGCGTGACCCCGGCGTCGCCAACTGGCTGGAACGCACCGGGCACCGCCGCGGCTACGTGCAGATCCGCTGGCAGCGGCTGACCCGGGACCTGAAGCCTGACGACGGGCCGACGGTCGACGTAGTGCCAGTCGGCGATCTCCCCGGCCGGCTGCCGTTCTACGAGCAGGCACGGGTAACTCCCGCGGAGCACGCGGCGCGGATCACCGCCCGCCAGGCCGCCGTCGCAGTAAGGATGCTGGGCTGATGCTGCTACAGGACAAGGTGGTCGTGGTCGCCGGCGTGGGCCCCGGCCTGGGCCGTGCCATCGCGCTGCAGAGCGCGCGGGCCGGCGCGGACGTCGTGCTCGCCGCCCGGACGGCGTCCCGCCTGGACGAGGTGGCCAAGGAGGTCACCGACCTCGGCCGCCGCGCGGTGGCCATCCCGACCGACATCACCGACGACGGCGCGACCGCGCGGCTGGCCGAGGCCGCGCTGGATGCGTTCGGCCGGGTGGACGCGCTGGTCTACAACGCGCTCGCGATGCCCCCCATCGCCGATCTGACCGAGGTCGACCTGGACGCGATCCGGGCCGCCCTCGACGCGAACGTCGTGGCCGCGCTGCAACTGACCAGGCTGTTCATCCCCGCACTGGCCACCACCAGGGGATCCGTAGTGATGATCAATTCCATGGTGGTGCGTTATTCGCAGCGCACGATGGGCCCGTACAAGCTGGCCAAGGCGGCCCTGCTCGCGCTGGCGCAGAGCCTGGCCACCGAACTCGGCCCCCGTGGTATCCGGGTCAACTCGGTCGCGCCCGGCCATATCTGGGCCGACTCGCTGAAGTGGTACTTCGGCTACCTGGGCAAGAAACGCGGCGTGGACGCCCAGCAGATCTACGACGAGACCGCGGCCGCGATCGACCTGGGCCGGCTGCCGGAGCCGGACGAGATCGCTGACGCCGTGGTGTTCCTGGCGTCCGGGATGGCCCGCGCGATCACCGGCCAGTGCCTCGACGTCAACTGCGGCGAATACCACCATTGAACCGGCAGCGGTAAGGCCATGAGCGGCGAGCGTGCCAGCGGCGGCCGGGACAGCACCAGGCGGGACAGCACCGGCCGGGACAATGTCGGCCGGGACAATGTCGGCACGGTGGCGGACCTGCACGCGTCGGCCACCAGGATCACCGGCCTGGACGATTTCGGCACCGACGAGTACCGGGACGGGCTCGCCGTGCTGCTGGAGTCCTACGGCAGGGAGGCGGGGCTGACCCCGCTGGGCCGGAAGCTGAAGCGGGTCTTCCTGCGCGGCGCGCTGGTCGCCAGGCTGCTCAGCGAGGCCGCCTGGCAGGCGTACCCCGGATACGCGGATGTCCGCATCGAGCGGCCGGTCTTCGTCACCGGGCTGCCGCGGACCGGCACCACGGCGCTGCACCGGCTGCTCACGGCCGACCCCGCGCACCAGGGCCTGGAGATGTGGCTCACCGAGGCGCCGCAACCCCGCCCGCCCCGGGAAACGTGGGCCGGCAACCCGGTCTTCACCCATATCCAGGCCGCCTTCGAGCAGCACCACATCGAGCACCCCGAGTTCATGGGAGTGCATTACATAGCGGCCGACGAGGTGGAGGAATGCTGGCAGCTACTGCGGCAGTCCATGCGGTCCATCTCCTACGAATGCCTGGCGCATGTGCCGGCCTACGCGTCGTGGCTGCGCGGCCAGGACTGGACGGATACCTACCGCAGGCACCGGCGGCAGCTACAGCTGATCGGCCTGCATGACGCCGGCCGCCGCTGGGTGCTCAAGAATCCCAGTCACCTGTTCGCGCTGGACGCGCTGTTGCACGTCTACCCGGACGCCCTCGTCATCCAGACGCACCGGCCGCCCCGGACCGCGATCGCGTCCGTGTGCAGCCTCGCCGCGCACGCCACCGCGGGCTGGTCCAGCACGTTCCAGGGCGACGTGATCGGCCATGACCAGCTTGAGACGTGGGCCAGCGGGCTGGAACGCTTCATGGCCGTGCGGGCCCGGCATGACCCGGCCCAGTTCTACGACGTGGACTACGACGTTTTCGTCGCCGACCCGATAGGCACCGTCGAATCAAGCTACGCCTATTTCGGGCTGCCACTCAGCGGGGCCGCCATCGACGCCATGCGGGCCCTGCACGCGCAGAGCACCGCGGGCCAGGCCAGGTCCGTGCACCGGTACACGCTGGCCGACTTCGGGCTGACCGGCGAGGAAGTCGACGAGCGCTTCGGCAGCGTCGGCGCGGTGGTCCCCCGCCCGGGCTGACGTTTCCGCTCGCACCGCCGCGGTGGGCCCAGCACTGACGGGGACCTCGATCCCGGTCCCGGTCAGCGCGCGGCGGGGCGTTCAGGCGGTGGGGTTGTCGGCGATGTAGCTGGCGGCCACGTAGCCGAACGTCATGGCCGGCCCGATGGTGGAGCCGGCGCCCGCGTAGCTGTGCCCCATGACGGCCGCGCTGGCGTTGCCGGCCGCGTACAGCCCGGGGATGACCGAGCCGTCCGTCCTGAGCACCCGCGCGCTAGCGTCCGTGACCATGCCGCCCTTCGTGCCCAGGTCGCCAGGAACGATCTTGAACGCGTAGAAGGGCGGCAGCCACAGGGCCGCCAGGCAGGAGTTGGGGGTGACGGCCGGGTCGGTGTAATAGTGGTCGTAGGCGCTGTTGCCGCGGCCGAAGTCGAGGTCCTTACCGGTGAGCGCGAAGCCGTTGAACCGGGCGACCGTGGCCGCCAGCGCCGCCGACGGGACTCCGATCTGGGTCGCCAGCCCGGCCAGCGTGGAAGACTTGAAGACGGCTCCGCTGGAGTACCACGACGCGGGGAACGGCAAGGTGGGCAGCACGTCCCGGAACAGGTACCGGTCGCGGTAGTTCTGGTCCACGATCAGCCAGGCGGGGATGTCCGGCGCGGCGGCGTTGAGCCGGTACATGGCGTGCACGACGTCGCTGTACGGCGCGGCCTCGTTAACGAACCGGGCACCGGCGGCGTTGACCATCAGGCCACCCGGCAGGGTGCGCTCGGCCAGGCAGAAGTACGGCTCGTCGGGCAGCGGGATGGTGGGCCCCCACCACGCGTCGTCCATCAGGTCCAGGGCAGCGCCGATGCTCAGGCCGGCCTCGATCCCGTCCCCGGTGTTCGACGCGGCGGCGACCGTCCAGTCGATCCCGATGGGCTGCTGCTGGTACTCGTCCCGCATGGCCAGGTTGTGCTCGAAGCCCCCCGAGCCGGCGATGACCCCGCGGGTGGCATTGATCTGCAACTGCGCGCCGCTCTGCGTGGCCAGCACGCCAGTGACCCGGCCCGCGGCATTCTGCAGCAGGCTGACCAGCGGGGTGTTCAGCCATACCGGCACGTTGGCGGAGAGCAGCCCGGCCCGCAGCCCGCCCGCCAGGGCCTGGCCCATGGTGAGCGGCTTGATGCCGGCCAGGACCGCGGCCAGGTACCGGGTGACGGTCTCGGCGGCGACCGCGGCGCCTTGCGCGTTGACCGCGGCGATGTTGATCCACTTGTAGTCGGCGCTGTAGACGACCTCGCCGGCCGGGACCGGGATGTAGGCCGGGTTGAGGTTGGCGAGCTGGCTGCCGAGGAGGTTCCCGTTGAACATGGCCGGCTCGATGGACCGTCCGTTCGGCATCCCGCCGGGCAGTTCCGGATAGTAGTCGGAGTAGCCCTGCATCCACCGGAACCCCAGCGGGCTGTTACCCATCAAGAAAGAGATCATGGCTGGACCGTTGCTGAGGAAGGCCGCCTGCCGGGCGGCTGAGACCGTGCTGCCGACCACGGCCGCCAGGTACTCAGCGGCCTTGGCCGGGGTATCGGGCACCCCGGCCGCCAGGATCACTGAATTGTTCGGTATCCAGATTCCCGCTCCGGACCGGGCCACCGAGCCGCCGAACACGGCTGCCTTCTCGATGACCAGCACGGACAGTCCCCGTTTGGCCGCGCGCAGCGCCGCCGCCATGCCCGAGGCTCCCGCGCCCACCACGACAACGTCGTAGGTCAGCGTGGCGGCTGAGGCCGAGACGCTGTTCAGCACGCCGGACCCGATCACGGCCCCGGCTCCGGCGGCGATAGCGCCCAGCAGCACCTGCCGCCGGCTGTAGCCACCCGACTGGGGCTCCGGGGCGCCAGCGGAACCATCCTGACGTGCGGTCATGGCAAATCCCTTCGATGCGATCCGGCCGTGTTGGTACTCGCGCCAGGTACCCGAGGCGGAGCCAGCCGGGCGATGTCCATTGCTGGAACCAAGCGCTTGTTTGGTGCGCACCAAGCATGCGCTTGGTTGGGCATGCGTGTCAATGGCATCAATTGCCACGCCTATTGCCACGCTGGCCATTAGCGGCCGCCAGGAGTTACCAATTCATGGCAATTTCGCCCTGCTCGCAGCACCCGGCTTCATCCGGCTCCGGGCACCCGGCTTGATCCGGCTCAGCCAGCCGGACTCTTGTCCCGCTCAGGGCACCTCGACCCCGGCCAGTTCGCGCTCACGGCGAAGCTGCAGGGCGATGTCGATGATCATGTCTTCCTGGCCGCCGACATAGCCCGCCGCGCCGACCCGCGTCAAGATCGCGTGGGCCGGCACGCCATAGCGCTCGGCGGCCCGCTCGGCATGCAGCAGGAACGACGAGTACACACCGGCGTAGCCCTGCACGATCGAGGACCGGTCCAGCGTCGGCAGCCGCGGGATGAAGGGGCGCACCACCTCCTCGGCCGCGGCCAGCGCCGCCTGCACGTCCACCCCGGTGGAGATGCCGAGCCGGTCGAACGTCGCGGCGAGCACCTCGGTGGGCGAGTTCCCGGCCCCTGCACCGAGCGCGCACAGCGCACCGTCGATCTGCCTGGCACCGGCCTGGTAGGCCAGCACCGAGTTGGCGATGCCCAGCGAGAGGTTCTGGTGCCCGTGGAACCCCACCTGCGCCTCGGCGCCGATCTCGTCGATCAGTGCCTTGACCCGGGCCTGCGCGTCAGACAGCACCAGCGCGCCGGCCGAATCCACCACGTACACGCACTGCGCGCCGGCGTCGACCATGATCCGCGCCTGCGCGGCCAGCGCGTCCGGGCTGATCCGGTGGGCCAGCATCAGGAAGCCGACCGTCTCCATGCCCAGCTCGCGGGCCGCGCCGAAATGCTGGATCGACACGTCCGCCTCGGTGCAGTGCGTGGCGATCCGGGCCACCGATGCCCCCGCGTCGTGCGCGGTCCTGAGGCTGTCGACCGTGCCCACCCCGGGCAGCAGCAGCACGGCGATCTTGGCCCGGGCCGCCTCCTGGACGGCCGCCCGGATGAGCTGGATCTCGTCCACCTTGGAGAACCCGTAATTGAACGACGAGCCGCCCAGCCCGTCGCCGTGGGACACCTCGATGACCTCGACGCCGGCCGCATCCAGCGCGTGCACGACACTACGCACCTGTTCCTCGGTGAACTGGTGCGCCATCGCGTGCGATCCGTCCCGCAGCGTCGAATCCGTGATCCGCAGGTCGTGTGTCATGCCCGGACCGCCGCTTGCTTCGCGATCGCGAGCAGCTCACCGACCCGGGCCGCGGCGGCGGTCATGATGTCCAGGTTGCCCGCCCACGGCGGCAGGTAGTCACCGTTGCCGAGGACATCCAGGAACACCGCGACCCGGCCGTGGCCGTCCCACTCCGGCCGTGGGTCATCGAATTGCGGTTCCGTGCGCATCGTGTACCCCGGCACGTATTTCGCCACCTGGCCGACCATCGCCACGATCGAGTCGGTGATAGCCGCCGGATCCGCACCGGCCGGAATCGCGCAGAACACGGTATCCCGCATGATGACCGGCGGGTCGGCGGGGTTGAGCACGATGATCGCCTTACCGCGCCCGGCTCCGCCGACCCGCTCGATGGCCCGGGCGGTCGTGTCGGTGAACTCGTCGATGTTCGCCCGCGTGCCCGGGCCGGCCGAGCGCGAGGCGATCGACGCGACAATCTCCGCGTATGGCACCGGCACGACTCTGGAGACCGCGTGCACGATCGGGATCGTGGCCTGGCCACCACAGGTGATCATGCTGAGGTTCGGTTCCGTGACGTGTTCGGCGAGGTTGACGGGCGGGCATACCAGCGGGCCGATCGCGGCGGGCGTGAGGTCCACGGCCTGGATGCCAGCGTCGGCGTAGCGCCGCGCGTTCGCCAGGTGCGCCCTGGCCGACGTCGATTCGAAGACGATGTCCGGCAGCTCGCTGCGGGTGAGCAGCCAGTCGACGCCGCCGGCCGAGGCCTCGACGCCCCGGCTGCGGGCCCGCTGCAGGCCGTCGGACGCCGGGTCCACGCCCACCATGTAACGCACCTGGAGATGCGGGCTGCGCTGCAGCTTGGCCAGCAGGTCGGTGCCGATATTGCCCGGGCCGACGATCGCCGCCGTCGTAGTCGTCATCGTCATTCCTCCGTGCCGCCGGCGATCGCGGGTGACTTGTCGCGGGGTCGACGTTGCGCGGCAAGTAGGTCAACATGCAAGGCATGTGTTCCGCTGAGCGGGACGCCCGGCCGGCGAGTGTGCTGGGCCGGGCCGTCCTCATCCTCGACAGCCTCGCTCAGGAGGGCGTCCTCGGTGTCTCCGAGATGGCCCGCCGGACCGGCCTGCCGAAGACCACCGTGCACCGGCTGGTCGGCGAGCTGGCCCGCCACGACCTGCTGGAGGTCACGGACGAGGGGATCCGGCTGGGCATGCGGCTGTTCGAGTTCGGCCAGAACGTGCCCCGGCAGCGCAGCCTGAAGGAAGCGGCGCTGCCGTACATGCGGGATCTTCAGGAAGCGACCCGGGAGACGGTCCACCTCGCGGTGCTGGACGGGACCGAGGTGGTCTACCTGGAGATCCTGCACGCCGCGCACGCGCCGCGGCTGCCCTCCCGGGTCGGCGGCCGGATGCCAGCCCAGGCCACCGGGGTAGGCAAGGCGATCCTGGCGTTCTCGCCGCCGGCCGTGGTGGACGCGCTCATCTCCCGCGGCCTGGCGCGCCGCACCCCGCACACCATCGCGATGCCGGGCGCACTGCGCCAGGAACTGGGCCGCATCGCCGAGTCCTCCGTCTCGTTCGACCGTGAGGAATCCGTTCTCGGCATCGTGTGCACGGCCAGCCCGGTCTTCGGCAAGGACGGCGAGGTGGTCGCCGCCATCTCGCTGACCGGGTGGAGTTCCCGGCTCGACGCCGCGCGGGTGGCGCCCGCCGTGCGGACCGCAGCGCTCGCGCTGTCCCGCCAGCTCGGCGCGCCGCCGCGGTGACCAGGCCAGCGGCGTAATCCGTGGGCGGTGACCGCGGCGGCGGGCGGCCGCCACGGTCACCATCGTCGCTGTTACCAGCCGACCGCGACCACCATGTACTGCGGGTTGCTGACCGAGATGTCCGAGGACTGCCCGGCGTCATCGTCGTACGGGAAGCCGTACGCCTTGGCGTTGATGGCGTTGTCATGCCAGAACTTGGCGTAGTAGTTGGCCGGGGCAGTCAGGTAGAACTGGCTGGGATCCGACTGCTGCGCTGTGGTCAGCTGCGCGACATGCCGGTTGAGGCCGGCGCACAGCGGGGGATTGGCGGACAGGGTGCCGCCGCAGCCGAAGATCTGCGCGGTGGAATCGGTGCTGTCCCCCTCCGCGGCCGCGTAGCTGGTGAAGTAGTTCGCGTAGGCGCCGCCGGGCTGGAACGCGGCATCGTTACCCGGCGAGGGGATGCCGTACGGGGCCTGGTCGGTGCCCAGCTCCTTGAACTCGGCAGGCATCACGCTGACGAACCGCTGGAATGTCGCCGTGCGGCTTTCGGTGAAGGTGGCGTAGTTCTCGCCGACCTCCTGGCTGGACCCGTCGTGCCCGTGCAGCAGCAGGGCCAGCTTGAGGCCGAACCGGTCGACCCGCGTGGTGTCCACGTTGATCGACGACGCGCCCACCGTGAACTCGATGAAGTCGTAGTACTGGCTGTTCGGGGAGCCGAGGTAGAAATACATCCGGCCGGCCGAGTTGGCCGGCATGTCGATGTAAGGCTGCTGCGCGATCGACTCCTCCTGCCCGTTGAAGCTCCAGTAGACCTGGCTGTCGGGGTACTGGCCGTTCGTCTGGTTCACGATGGCGACTTCGAGGACATGCGTGGCGGCCGGGATGGCGCCAGTGTTTCCCCAGAACGACGCGGGCGGCTCGCCCGTCCCGGTGGGGCTGGTGGAGGTCGGCGTCGGAGTGGGTGTCGGGCTGGCCCCCGCGCCCGTGGTGTAGACGCCGAACTCCCACAGGCTGTAGCCGTACGGGGTGGCCCGGGCGGTGCCGTACATCCGGATGTAGCGGCCGGTGCCAGAGACGGTCAGCGTCTGGGTGCCGCCGGTGCCGGTGGTCGTGGAGTAGATCGTGGTCCAGGCCGAGCCGTCCGGCGAGGCCTGGATCTGGAAGGCCGTGCCGTACGCCGCTTCCCAGTTCAGGGTGACCTGGCAGATCGCCTGGCTGGAGCCCAGGTCGACCTGCAGCCACTGCGGGTCGCTGAACGCGCTGGACCACCGGGTGCCGGTGTTGCCATCGACCGCCGCCGAGGCGGGGAAGCTGGCGTTCTCCAGGGAGGAGGCCGTGGCTGGGCGGCCTTGAGCCACGTTGCTGCTGCCGCAACTGCTGCCGAGGGTCCCGTACACCTGGAACTCCCAGAGCGAGTACCCGTACGGGGTGGCCCGCGCCGTGCCGTACATCCGCACGTAGCGGCCGGTGCCGGTGATGTTCAGCGTCTGCGTGCCACCCGTCCCGGTTGTCGTCGAGTAGATCGAGGTCCAGGTCGTCCCGTCAGCCGAGGTCTGGATCTGGAACGCGGTCGGGTACGCCGTCTCCCACTGCAGGACGACCTGGCTGATCGACGCGGTCGAGCCGAGGTCAACTTCCAGCCACTGGGGGTCGCTGAACGCGCTGGACCAGCGGGTGCCGGTGTTGCCATCGACCGCCGCCGAGGCGGGGAAGCTGGCGTTCTCGGTGGACGACGCGGTGGCGGTCTTGCCCTGCGACAGCAGGCTCGGGGCGGCGCTGGCTCTGAGCGCCGTGGTCACCAGGAACGCGGCCACCAGGGTAAGCGTCGCGACAGCGACGACGACGACACGATGGCGGGAGTGCCGCCGTGTCTGCGGATGCGGGATGGTGCTCATCGAGCAGTCCTCTCCAGGATGTGCGGGCACCCGAAGGATGCGGGACTGCAACTACGCCCAGCCGCAGCTGCTCAGAAACCCTGTGTGGCCAGTCGCGGGTGGGTCACACGGGCATGTTTCGCCTCAGCAATGGCCGCTCCACCAGGGGACAAACTTGATATAAGGCTTATTTGATAACGTAACTTAACTGCGCGGAAACGGCTCGTCAAGGGGTGGCCGGTCATTCCATCCGGGGCCTGCCGCCCGGCGGCGGAGGCTGCAGGTACCCACTCATATCGTTAGGTACCTGACTGTGGGTTCGGAATTAAAAGGCGGGCGGCCCAGGGCCGGCGGTCGGGTTCAGCTCACGGTGGCACGGGCGATGGCGCCGGTCTCGGGGCCGGCCTGGGCGATGACGGCCCCATCGGACGCCCAGATGCCTGACCGGCCGGCCGCCTCAGCGTAGCCTCCGCCGGCCGAGCCGGCGAAGCTGGCCACCGCGACCCAGACCTGGTGGCCGGTGGCGACGCGGCGGGCACGCTCCTCCTGGCGGGCTGCCTCGTCCGCGGACTCCAGGACGCCGGCCAGATAGCCGTCGATGCCCAGGGCGGCGGTGTCGGACGCGTGCTGCGGGACGCCCGTGTCCTTGCAGATGGCCAGGCCGAGCCGCCAGCCGTCAACGGCCAGCACCGCTGGCTCGCCGCCCGGGCTGAACCGGCCGGACTCAGCCTCACCCAGCCACATCTTGCGGTACGCCACGGTGGCGCCGGTGCCGTCGATGGCCAGCATGGCGATGTGCGACTGACCCTCCTCGCCCGGTACCGGGGCGCCGGCCAGGGCCACCGATCCAGCCTCGGCGCAGGCCTCGACGATGCGCGCCAGCCGCGGATCCGCGGCTGTGATCGCCGGTGCATCCATCTCGTATCCGGTCAGCGACAGTTCGGGGAAGACGACCAGCCGGGCGGCCGCGGCGCGCACTACCGCCGCGTGCGCCGCCGCATTCGCCGCGACGTCGTACGGCACACACAGTGGCTGGGCCACCGCTATGACAAAGGGCATGCGCATGGGGTTCATCTCACCCCATGACCGCACCCGGGCCGGGCCCGGGGCCACGATGGTCACGATCACCGCGGGGACCCGGGGCGCCCTGGCCGCCGGGGGCCGAGACGGAAAGGACGTCGAGATGGAGCAGGTCAAGGCATTGCTGTTCGATGTTTTCGGAACCGTGGTGGACTGGCGGAGCGGCGTTATCCGGGACGTTGCCGACATCGCCAGGAACAAGGGAGCCGTTGTCGATGCGCCGGCCTTCGCCGATAGCTGGCGCGCGGGCTACCTGCCGTCGATGGACCAGGTCAGGCGCGGGGAACTGCCCTGGACGAAACTCGATGACCTGCACCGCCGCACGCTGGACCGGTTGCTCGTATCGTTCGGGCTGACCAGCCTGGACGACAGCGAGCGGGACTGGCTCAACGCAGCATGGCACCGGCTCGACCCGTGGCCCGACTCGGTAGCAGGTCTCCGGCGGCTGCAGGAGCGCTACGTTGTCGCTGCCTTCTCCAACGGAAACGTCTCGCTGCTGGTCGATATGGCGAAGCGGGCCGGCCTGCCGTGGGACTTCATATTCAGCGCGGAACTCTTCCGCCACTACAAGCCCGATCCGCAGACCTATCGCGGGGCTGCCGACCTGCTCGGCCTGCCGCCGCGGCACGTGATGCTGGTCGCCGCGCACAACGGCGACCTGCGCGCGGCAGCCGCCCAGGGCCTGGCCACGGCGTTCGTCCGGCGGCCCGCGGAGCTGGGCCCCCACCGGCTGGACGATCTGGAACCGGCGCAGGAGTACACCGTCGTGTCAGCCGACTTCCACGAACTCGCCGACATGCTCGGCGCCCCGCGGCCTGGGTAGCTCAGCCCTGGCTATCCCCTCGGGGTCACCATCCGGCCCGAGACCATCCGGGTGCTGCTCGACCCGACGATGACAATGGTCTGCATGTCCACGGCTAGCGGGTCAAGCCGGCCGATGGTGCTGAGCCGGATCTGCTGCCCGGGGCGTTCCGCATCCCGGACGAGCGCGGCCGGGGTGTCCGGTGACCGGTACTCGCCGAGGATCGCCAGCGCCGCGCCGAGCTGCCAGCCCGAGCCGCTGCCGCGCGGGTCGCAGAAGGTGACCACGAAGTCGGCCTCGGCGGCGGCCCGCACCCGGCGCGCGGTCACCTCCCATGGTGCCTGGGCGGATAGGGAAATCACCGCGTGGCCGTTCCCCAGCGGCGCTCCGAGGAGCACCGCGGCGGCCACGCTGGCGGTGATGCCAGGCACGCCCAGCACGTCGATATCCTCGCCCGCGAGGTCAACGGCGTGCCGGGCCAGCGCGTGCGCACCGGCGTCACCGGAGCCGACGAGCGCCACCGCGCGGCCCTGCCGGGCCTCACTCACCGCCGCCCGGGCACAGGCCTCTTCCTCGCCCGGCCCGCTGGCGAGCACCCGGGTGCCGGGCCGGAGCAGATCGCGGACCTGCGCCAGCGACTCGCTGAGGCCGGCCACCACCGCAGCGCGGCGCAGTTCACCGGCGGCTCGCGGAGTGAGCAGGTCTCGCGCCCCCGGGCCGAGATCCAGCACGGCGAGCCGGCCGCGGGGCTGGACCCGGGCCACCGCCACGGTGACTGTCCCCGAGGTGCGCCCGGCGACGACCAGCTCGCGGGCCTGGCTGAGGGCAGCTGCTTCGGCCACGCCAGGCAGGTCGGCCCGGGCTGGCACCGTACGGCGCAGCTGGGGCACCCCGACGGTGGCGAGCTGCGCGGCCGGGTAGGCGGCCATCGCCCACCCGCGCTGCTGGGCGGCCTGCGCGATCACTGCCTTCCCGGTCCCGTCATCCACCGTCGCCAGGGTGGTCACGCAGGCTGGGGATAGCCCGGCCTCGGCCAGGGCGGCGTCCAGCAGAGCCAGCACGTCATCGGCGGCCACGAAGCTGCCCGCGTCCACGCCGACGATCAGCGACGGTGGGCGCAGGACCGCGGTCAGCGGATCGGCGGGGACGATCCGGTCGGTAATGAGTATCCGGTACTTCCCGGTATCGCTCACCGTGGCCGGGAGCGCGGGCAGCGGCCATGTCGCGTCGGAGTCGATCCGCACCGGCTCGCCATCGAGCAGTGCCCGGCTGACCGTCCCGACCGCGCCCTCGGTCGGCCAGCCCAGCGTGTCCAGCCCGGGCAGGCTGACCGCATCAGTGGCGGTGGTGATCACCGCGTCCGCGCCGAAGACCTGGGCGACCCTGACCGCAAGCGCGTTCGCCCCGGCCGCGTGCCCGCCAACCACCGCCACCGCGTGTCGCGCCGACTCATCGACGCACACGACAGCCGGGTCAGTCCACTTGCTGTCCAGCAGCGGGGCGATGAGCCGGACCGTCGCGCCCACGGCGAGGAAGCACACCAGCCCTTCACACTGGGCCCACGCCTGCGGCAGCGCCTGCCGGGCGGGACCGTCATAGCTGTACGTCTGGCCGGGCCAGGCATCAGCCAGCCGGGCGGCGGCCGTCCGGCCCGACGCGGTCACCGCGATCAGGCCGATCACCCGGGTTCTCCCCGGCCGATGGCTGGGCCGGTAACCGGCACCCAGGTCGCCCGGACCACGGAGCCGGGGGCGGTGAGCGCGGCGCGAGGCAGCGCCGTCGGCTCGGTCCCCCGGCGAGTCCGGCGTCGGGCGGCCGCCCAGTGCGCCCAGCGCCGCGTCGATGATCGCTCCCTCACGACAGTCAGCGTCCTTTCCTCGGGGGCCAGCCTCCTGGCACCGTCGCCTACGGCAGGTCCGGCCTCCGCCGCGCATTCCCGGATGCGCCGGCCGGTCGTGTCATCCTGCCGTGGCAGGCGCGAATCACGCGTCCCGGGTGGCCGATCCGCGATAGCCAGGCGGCGCGCTCCGACATGCCCAGCGCGGGCCGGAGCACGGCCAGGAACGTCCAGGCCGGACCTGGGTGGCCCGACGCGGCACCATCTGTCCCCGCCAAGCACTGAGACTACGACTGACAGCCCGCGAACGCCCATTCCGCTCATCGGCCTGCTGCCCTCCGGGTTATTTATCTATTTATCCGATCGGGATACTCGTATATAATCCAAGGCATGCCCGGTGTGAGCGCTCCCGAGAGCCGCGGGCCGGTCGTCGCGATCATCGGCGGAGGCGCCAGCGGCACGCTGGCCGCCGTCCACTTGCTGCGCTCCGCGGCGGCGCGGCAGTATTCCCTGCGTATTACCCTGATCGACCGTTATGGCCGGCACGGGCTGGGCCAGGCGTACGCCACGACCCATCCGGATCACCTGCTGAATGCCCCGGCCGGCCAGATGAGCGCGCTGGCCGGTGACCCGGATCATCTGATCCGCTGGGCCGGACCGGAGGTCACCGACGGTACCGGCTTCCTCCCCCGGCAGCTCTATGGCCGCTACCTGCGCGACACGCTGTCAGCCGCGGAGCGGCACGCGCAGCCGCTGTCCTGGGTCACCCGCGTGACCTCGGATGTCGTGGCGGTCCGGCGCAACTCCGATGGCCGCCCGCTGCGCCTGGTCCTCGCTGACGGCCGCCGCATCGACGCCGACATCGCGGTGCTGGCCACCGGCAGCCCGGCGCCCGCGCTGCCGTTCCCGGTTCCGCGCAGCCCCCGGATCATCGCCGACCCGTGGGCGCCCGGCGCGCTGGACGCCGCGGCGGACGGCAGCCCGGTCATGATCGTGGGCACCGGGCTGACCATGATCGATGTGGCCGTCGCCGTGACCAGCGGCAGCCGGCCCGCCACGGTGCACGCGGTGTCACGCCACGGGCTGCTGCCCCGCACGCACCGCGGGCCGCCACCGGCCGGCGGCAGTCCCCTCTGGCTGCCCGCCCTGGCCGACCCGGCCGGCCCGGTATCGCTCGGCGAACTGATGTGGCAGGTCCGTTGCGCCACGGCCGGCCGCCCGGGCAACTGGCAGCAGGTGATGGATGCGCTCCGGCCGTTTGTCCCTGGCCTCTGGCAACGGATGCCAGACCGGGACAAGCGGCTGTTCCTCCGCCATGTCGCCCGCTACTGGGAAGTGCACCGGCACCGTGTCCCCCCCGCGACAGCCAGCCGGATTACCGCACTCCGCGGCACCGGGCAGCTGTCCGTGCGGCCGGGCCAGGTCACCGCCGTCGACGAACAGGCCGGGCAACTGCGGGTCCGCGTCAGCCAGGGCTCCGGCACCGTCGAGCACACCGTCGGCTGGCTGATCAACGGCACCGGTGCGGCAACGGACATCACCGCTGCCGCCGATCCGCTGCTGGGTGATCTCTTCGCCCGCGGGCTGGCCCGGCCCGATCCGCTCGGGCTGGGCATCGATGCCAGCACCGACGGCAGCGTGCTTGACGCGTCTGGCACTCCCAGCAGCACCCTCTGCACGCTCGGCCCGCCGCTGCGCGGGCTATGGTACGAGACGACCGCCATCCCGGAGATCCGGGAGCAGGCCGCTGCGCTGGCCGGCCGTCTGATCGCCGGGCGCCAGGCCTGCGAGCACCCGGGCAGCGCCGCCTAGGAACGACCAGATGAGGGCGTGTCCCAGCTACCTGCCCCATTTTCCGCACGCTCCGGCGGCACGGCTGCCGGCCCCGGCCGGCACGAGTCGAGCACGGCGAGCGGTGTGGTGGCCATAGCGGCGTCCCTACCGTGGGGAGCCGGCGAACGCGGGTGCGGCCGTGACATCACCGGGCCACGGCGGGTCGGGGATGTCGCGGCGCAGCACCGGGGCGATATCGGACTGGAACAGCTCCAGCGAATCGCGGTGCTGGGCATCGGTGAGCCCGCCCGCGTCGGCGTGCAGATGCAACACGGTGTGGCCGAACTGCTCGTGGTAGCGGTGCACCTTCTCGATCACCTGCTGCGGGCTGCCGATCAGCGCCGAGCTGCGAGCGACGAAGTCATCCAGGTCGGCGAAGACCGGCTGCAGGCCCAGCCTCTGCTGGAACTCACGCTGCGCGCCGAAGACCGGCCGGTACACCGCGAGCGCGTCCTGCGAGCTGCGGGTCGCGTAGTAGCCAGCCGTGCCCGCGCCGACCACCGCGCCCGCCGCGTCGTGGCCATAGTGCGCCCAGCGCTCGCGGTAGTAGCGGACCAGTTCGGCGTAGGGCTCGATGGGGTTGGTGACGTTGGCGGAGAACAGCGGGTCGCCGTAGCGCGCGGCCAGGTCGACAGACTGCTTGCTGGTGGCGCTGCCGTGCCAGACGCGGACCGGCTGCTGCAGTGGCCGGGGCCACACCTCCGCCTCGTGCAGCGCGGGGCGGAACCGCGGGCTGGCCGTCACCCGGGGATTGCGCCAGATCTGCCGGAACAGCTCGTAACTTTCCGCGTTGCGATCCCACTGGTCCTCGGGCGTGACGTTGAACAGTTCGCGCTGGGCCGTGCCGTTGCCCTTGCCGATGATCAGCTCGAGCCGGCCGCCGGAGAGGTGGTCGAGCGTCGCGTAGTCCTCGTAGGCACGCACCGGGTCAAGCAGGCTCAGCGTGGTTACCGCGGTGAAGAGCCTGATCCGCGTGGTGAGCGCGGCGATGTGGCTGAGGATCACCGGGGGCGAGGAGGAGATGAACGGCCGCTCGTGCCGCTCGCCCACCCCGAACCCGTCGAAGCCAAGCTCCTCGGCGAGCAGCGCGTTGCCGATCACCTCGCGGAACCGGTCCGTGGTCGGTTTCGGCACGCCGGTGACGGGGTCAGGGGCGTGCACGATCAAGGTGATGGTGAGGAACTTCATGACGCCGCCCGGGCGGCCGGGGAGGCGGACGAGCCGGGCCGCAGCGGCCCGAGGCCGAGGTGCTCGCGCAGCGTGCTGCCCGCGTAGTCAGCGCGGAAGACGCCGCGCTCCTGCAGCAGCGGCACGACCGTGTCCGCGAACGGATCAAGCCCGCCGGGCGTTATGTGCGGGACGAGGATGAACCCGTCGCTCGCGTCAGCCTGGACGAAGCGGTTGATCGTCGCGGCCACGGTGGCGGGCGAGCCGATGAATGATTGCCGCCCGGTGACCTCGACGATCAGCTCTCGCATCGACAGGCCCTCGGCCGCCGCCTTCGCCCGCCACTCTTGCGCGGTGGCCAGTGGGTCGCGGTACATCCGCACGCTGGCCCGCCCGCGGGCGATGGTGTTCTCCCCCGGCTCGGGATCTATCTCGGGCAGCGGGCCGTCCGGGTCGTAGCCGGACAGGTCACGGTTCCAGAGCTGCTCGGCGAACTTGATCGCCGTCTGCCCGCTCACCTGCTGGAGGCGCACCTCCCGGGCAATTTCCTGGGCCTCAGCGTCGGTGTCGCCGAGCACGAAGGTTGCCGCTGGCAAGATCAGCAACTGGTCGTGGGTACGGCCGTGCCGGGCCAGCCGCCCTTTCACGTCCGTGTAGAACGCCTGGCCGGCCTCCAGCTGGCTGTGCCGGCTGAAGATCGCGTCAGCGCTGGCCGCGGCGAACTCGCGGCCCTCGGGGGAGTCGCCGGCCTGGAAGATGACGGGGCGGCCCTGCGGGCTGCGCGGGACGTTGAACTGGCCGCTGATGTCGAAGTGCGCGTCCCGGTGGCCGAAGGCGCCGGCGCCGGGGTTGGCCAGGAACACGCCGGAGCCCTGGTCGGCGACGATCTCGCCGCCGGTCCAGGAGTCGAAGAGCTCCCAGGTCGTCTGCAGGAACGTCTGCGCCCGCTCGTAGCGCGCGTCCTGCGGCAGGAAGCCGCCGCGGCGGAAGTTCTCGCCGGTGAACGCGTCCCACGAGGTGACGACGTTCCACGCGGCCCGCCCGCCGGACAGGTGATCCAGGCTGGCGAACTGCCGCGCCACTTCATAGGGCTCGTTGAAGGTCGAGTTGATCGTGCCGGCCAGGCCGAGACGGTCGGTCACCGCGGCGAGCGCGGCGAGGACCGTGAACGTGTCCGGACGGCCGACCACGTCCAGGTCGTAGATCAGCCCGTTCTGCTCGCGCAGCCGGAGCCCTTCCGCGAGGAACAGGAAGTCGAACTTGGCCCGCTCAGCGGTCTGCGCCAGGTGGGCGAACGAGCTGAACTCGATGTGGCTGCCGGAGCGCGGGTCGCTCCACACGGTGGTGTTGTTCACCCCGGGAAAATGGGCGGCCAGGTGGATCTGCTTGACCGGCTTGCTCATGATGGTCCTTCCGGCCCGGCCATCACGCGACCGCGTAACGGCTGGCCGGGCGGGCCAGCCCGAGCAGCCCGCGCAGGGTGCCGCCCTGGTACGCCGGCCGGAACGCGTGCCGCCGCTGCAGTTCCGGCACCAGGCCCCGGGTGATCGCCTCCAGGTCGTGGCCGATGACGGCGGGGCGCAGCCGGAACCCGGACAAGCCGCTTGCCTGCCAGTCCTGCAGCAGGTCGGCCAGCTGCGGCGGCGTCCCGGTGAAGGTGGCCGCGTCGCTGGTGTACTCATAACCGGCGAGCTCGTCGAGGCGGGCCTTGCGGCCGGCCGCGGTGGCCGCGTCGTCATCGAGGAACACCAGCAGGTCACCGAAGATGTGCACGGTCTCCCCGGCCCGGCCGGCGGCCTGCTGCCCGGCGCGGATCTCGGCGACGATCGCCCGCGCCTGACCGGCATCGCGCGGCGTCACGAATCCGATGTCGGCGCTGCGGGCCACCAGCCGGTACGGCACACTCTGGTGCGCCAGCGCGCTGACGACCGGCTGCCCCTGCGGCGGCCGCGGGGTGATCGACGGCCCCTTGACGCTGAAGTGCGCGCCGGTGAAGTCGATGTAGTGCAGTTTGCCGCGGTCAACGAAGCGGCCGGTGGCGACATCGCGGATCTCGGCGTCGTCCTCCCAGCTGTCCCACAACCGCCGGATGACCTCGACGTAATCGGCGGCCTCGCCGAACAGTTCGGCGATCAGCCGCTGCGCCTGCGGGCCGGCGGGTGGCCCGGAAGGCAGCGGGGGAAATGCGCGGCGGCCGAAATGCGCGGCCTCATCCGGCCGCGCTGAGACCCGGACCTGCACACCGGCCCGCCCGGCACTGACGTAGTCAAGCGTGGCGATCGCCTTGGAGACGTGGAACGGCTCGGTGTGCGTCACGATGACGGTCGGCACCAGCCCGATGTGCGCGGTGAGCGGCGCGACCCGGGAAGCGACGAGCACCGCGTCCAGCCGCCCGCGCACCTGGTCGGTGCGCCGGTCCGGGCCGGTGCGGAGCGAGGACTGCATGCTGAGCCCGTCCTCGATCGTGACGAAGTCAAGCAGCCCGCGCTCCGCCTCCTGGACCAGGCCGACCCAGTAGCGCGCCGACAGCAACTCGCCCGGGCGCGCCGCAGGCTCGCGCCACGCGGCCGGATGCCAGCCCGCGCCGTCGAGTGCGACCGCGAGATGCACGGCAGGAAGTTCTGTCACTGCCGCTAATTTATATTATTCCTATCTCTATTGTCGAGTACCGCGCCTGGCCGCACCGTTCCCGGTCTGGTCTGACTCGAACGCCGCGCTGACTGGACGGCAGGCCGCCCTGTTGCCAACCGATTTGGCAACAGGCGACGACTTCCGGGCCATTGTGGCCCGCGGTGATACTCAGCCTCAGCAACCGTCCCGCGCCTGGGATACCGCAGGGCGCAGAGAGCTGAGGATCCCGATGGCACGGGCCCTGATAGCCGTAGGCCGCCGCTTCTGGTGGGCGGCAATAGGTGCCGCCGCCGCGGTGGCCGCGGCGGTCTGGCTGACCTGGCCCTCGCCCGGGCTTCCCGGAAATGCCGCCCCCACCCGGCAGTACCTGAACGTCGACGCGTGCCTGCTGACCGGCGCTCGCGGCGTGACGGGAGACCCGGCCGCCGCGGTCTGGTCAGGGATGCAGGACGCGTCTCTGGCCACCCGCGCCCGGGTTTCCTACCTGCCGGCGCTTGGCCCCGAGAGCACGGCGGGCGCGCTGCCGTACCTGGCCAGCCTGCTGCAGCGGCACTGTGCGGTCGTGGTCGCGGTGGGGGCGCCCCAATCCGCCGCCGTGGCCACGGACGCGGCGCGGTTCCCGCAGGTCCGCTTCATCACGGTCGGAACCGGGCCGGCGGCCAGCCATGTCACCCGGATTGCCGCACCGTCCGCCCGGTACGTCCGGGCCGCGGTGCGTGCCGCGATCACCGCGGCCGTGGGCCATGCGCAGGCCCGGTGACACATGCGCAGCACGGCATCGCAAGGGTCGGGACGCCTGGCCAGCGGCCTGGTCTGGTCTCTGGCAACGGCTGAAGCGAAGGGCTGATCATGCGGACTCGTCGGCGGTGCGCTTCATGGTGGCGGCGGAACGGGCGGCGCGGCGTCCCCCGGCGCGCGGGGGCACAGCGCGGGGCGGCCACGCTGTCCGCTGTTGCGCTGGCATTGGCCGTCATCACCCCGCCGACCGGCCAGGCAGCCAGGCCGGCCAGCATCTCGCTGTCGGGGGTCTGGTCCTGGCTGACCGGGCACCAGACGGTGCTGCGGCTGCCGGTACAGGCCACCGGGACCGCGCGGGGCAAGGCGCACACGGTGCCGGCCGCCGCGACGCGGGCCGGGCACGGCACGGGACACCGGCCCGGCACGGCCCCCGGCCAGCTGCCGCCGTTCACGGTGCCTGCCCGCAGCGCCAAGACATCCCTGTCCGGGCCGGGCTTCGGCAACGGAAGCCACAGCTTCAACCCGCTGACCAGCAAGCGCGTCGCCGCGAAGTCGTCGGCGACGTCGACCCTGTTCAGTAATGCGGACGGCACGTTCACCCGCCGGGTCTACCCCGCGCCGGTCAACTACCAGACCGCGGGCGGCACCTGGCAGCCGATCGACACCACACTGCGCCCCGCGGCCGGCCGGTTCCAGGAGAGCGCCAACTCCCTGTCGGTGAGTCTGGCCGCGACCGCCAGCGACCCGGACCTTGCCTCGGTCGGGTTCGGCCCGGCCGGCGGCGGGGTGTCCTACGGGCTGCAGGGTGCGGCAGCCGTCCTCGCGCAGGTCAGCGGCTCCACCGCCACCTACCCGGGCGTGCTGCCCGCCACCGACCTGATGCTGTCGACGGTGGGCGGCGGCTTGACGGAATCAATCGTGCTGCGCAGCGTGAACGCGCCCGCCTCCTGGGTCTTCCCGCTGCACCTGAACGGGCTGACGCCGCGGATCGCCGCCGATGGCTCGGTCGAGTTTGTGAACCCGGCAGGCACCGTGGTGGCCCGGGTTCCCCGCGGTTACATGCGTGACTCCAGCGCCAACCAGCGCTCGGGCGGTCCAGCTGAGTCATCCGCGGTCTCCTACCAGCTGGTGACCTCGGGCGGGCAGCCCGCGCTGCGGATGAGCGTGGACACGGCGTGGCTGCGCGACCCGGCGCGGGTCTTCCCGGTCACCGTGGACCCGAACTTCACCGCGACAGGAACGACCTACGTCTACTACCCGGACACCGGCGACTTCTCCAGCTACGACGACATGCTGATCGGCACCTTCGACTCCGGCACCAACACGGCCAACTCCTTCCTCGCCTTCTCCGGCCTGGGATCCGCGCTGGCGGGCGAGCGGGTCACCTCCGCCTACCTGCACCTCTTCGACATGTGGGCGGCCACCTGCACGGCGGAGCCGTTCCAGGTGTCGCCGATCACCCAGTCCTGGTCGGTGACCGGGAGCAAGTCATGGCCCGGGCCGTCATTCGGGTCGTCCATCGGCTCGGTGACCGCGGCTCCGGGCGCCGCCTGCGGCAACACCGGCGGCGACCCGACCGTGGGCACCTGGATGACGGTGGGGCTGTCCACGGGGACGTTCAACTCGTGGATCACCGGCGGGGCGGACAACGGGCTCGCGGTGTGGGCGTCGGACACCGACACCACGCAGTGGAAGCGATTCGACTCCGACAACAGCCCCAACCCGCCGTATCTCCAACTGAACTACACCCCCGACGTCCCGCCGCAGATCGACTCGCAGTACCCGCCGGACAACTACAACTCCCCCACCCTCACCCCGGAGCTGATCGCATCCGGCCACGACCCGGACAGCTGGCCCAGCTCGATCCGGTACAACTTCACCGTGTACTCGGCCTCCGGTTCGGTGGTCACCAGCTCGGGAAACATCGGGTCAAGCGACTGGGTGGTGCCCGCCGGAAAGCTCTCCTGGTCACAGAACTATTACTGGACGGTCCAGGCCTACGACGGCTATGACTACAGCAGCCAGGTCACCGCGAACAACTTCAGCACGGTGGTGCCGCAGCCGCTGATCACGTCGGGGCTGGCCCAGAATTCGGGTGGGCACGGGTTCGACCCGAGCATCGGGAACTACACCACCTCGGCCACCGACGCTAACGTGCAGACGGCCGGGCCGTCGCTGTCGGTGCAGCGTGACTACAACAGCCTGGACCCGCGGACGTCGGGCACATTCGGCGCTGGCTGGTCGTCGGTGTACGACATGAAGGCCACCGAGGTGGCCGACGCGGCCGGAAACGTCACCAGCGTCGTGATCACCTACCCGGACGGGTCGCAGGTCGGGTTCGGCAAGAACAGCAACGGCTCGTTCGCCCCCCCGCGAGGCCGGTTCGCCACGCTGACCGCGCTCGCTGGTAGCGCCGGGTTCACGCTGACCGACAAGAACGACACGGTCTACACGTTCAGCCAGGCCACCTCCGATCCCAGCGTCTTCGCGATCTCATCGATCGCTGACTACCTGAAGCACACCGAGACGTTCGGCTACAGCGGCGGCCAGCTGGCCACCGTCACGTCGGGCGTCTCCGGCCGCGCACTGCACTTCACCTGGGCCACGCCAGCGGGGGCGCAGTACGCCCACGTCAACTCGGTGACCACCGACCCGGCCACCCCCGGTTCTGCCTCCACCGCGCTGACCTGGACCTATTCCTACAGCGGGGACACTCTGACCGCGGTCTGCCCGCCCACCTCACCAGGTTCGTGCACCAACTACTCCTACACGGCCGGCTCCCACTTCCCCAGCGCCGTGCTGGACGCCGGGCCGCGCTCCTACTGGCGGATGGACGACACCTCGGGCAGCACCGCGGCCAGCGCCGTAACAGCCAATGAAGGCAGCGACAACGGCACGTACGCGAACGTGACCCTGGGCCAGCCCGGGCCGCTGGCCGGGTCCACCGCGACCGCGGCGAGCTTCAACGGGACATCGTCGTACGTGAGCCTGCCGAGCAACCTGGTGTACAACTCCAGCTACGCCACGGTCGGCTTGTGGTTCAAGACGAGCTCGGCCGCGGCCGGGACGCTGTTCAGCACCGGGCACTCGGCGCCGGGCACCGCGAGCCCGTCCAGCGGCGCGATGCCGGTGCTGTACGTCGGGTCCGACGGCAAGCTGCACGGTCACTTCTGGAATAGCACCGTGCCCGGCATGTCCTCGCCCGGCAAGATCAACGACGGCGCCTGGCATTACGCGCTGCTCACCTCGGCCGGCAACACCCAGGCGCTGTACCTGGACGGCACCCGGATCGGCACCCTGGCCGGCCAGATCAGCGACGTCGACCCGCTCGACATGATCGGCACCGGGGTGTTCAACAGCGACGGCTGGCCGGCCGCGCCGTCGGGCAACACGTGGAACTACTTCAACGGGCAGATCGCGGACGCCGCGTTCTACAACCAGTACCTGACCCCGGCGCAGGCCGGGACGATCTATGCGACCGGGCACACCGCGGCCAGCCTGCTCACCGCGGTGACCGCGCCGTCCGGTGACGTGCAGGCCCAGGTCAGCTACAACGGCGTGACGGACCAGGTCAGCTCCGTGACCGACGCCAGCGGCGGCACGTGGGGCATCGGCGCGCCGCAGGTCAGCGGATCATCGCAGGTCTTCCGCTCGGCAGTGCTCGGCGCGGTGCCGGCCGGCTACTGGCGGCTGGGCGAGACCGGCTCGGCGACGCAGGCGGACGACGAGGTCAACGGCGGGTACGGACAGTACTCGAACGTGTCACTCGGCGGCGGCGGGCCGTTCCAGGATGAGACGGCCGCCTCCTTCAACGGCACGAACTCGTCCGTCAGCCTGCCGGACAACCTGGTCAGCTCCACGACGACGCTGTCGGTCGGGCTGTGGTTCAAGACCTCGTCAGCCTCAGCCGGCATGCTGTTCAGCACCGGGCACTCCGCGCCGGGCACCGCGAGCCCGTCCACTGGCGCGATGCCGGTGCTGTACGTCGGGTCCGACGGCAAGCTGCACGGCCACTTCTGGGACACCACGGTGCCCGGCATGTCCTCGGCCGGCAAGGTCAACGACGGCAAGTGGCATTTCGCGGTGCTAGCCGCCAGCGGCAGCACACAGCATCTCTACCTCGACGGCGCGCAGATCGGCTCGCTCAGCGGCCAGCTCGCCGGCGTCGACCCGCTGGACATGGTGGGCGCCGGGGTGTTCAACAGCGACGGCTGGCCGGCCGCCCCGACCGGCACCGTGTGGAACTACTTCAACGGGTCGATCGGCGAGGTGGCCTACTACCGCTCGGCACTGTCCGCGGCGCAGGTCACCAGCCAGTGGGCGGCGGACAAGTCATCCTCCGGGGTCGCCCCGACGGAGACCGTGCGGGTGACCGACCCCGGCGGCAAGACGGTCAGTTACGCCTACGACCCGCGCGACGGCGACCGGCTGCTGGCGCAGACTGACGCGCTCGGCAGCCGGACCAGCTACGGGTACGACACCTCGGGCTACCTGCACACGGTGACCGACCCAAACGGAGACGTGACCATCACCGGGCACGACGCGCGCGGAAACGTGGTGTCGCAGGCCACCTGCCAGGACCAGTCGGCGAACCAGTGCTCGACCGAGTACTACTCCTACTACCCGGATGACACTTCCACCACCCTGTCCCCTGATCCGCGCAACGACATGGTGCTGACCATGCGGGACGGACGGTCCGCGAGCTCCACCGACACGCAGTACGTCACCAGCTATGCCTACGACTCGGCCGGCAACCAGGTGGCCGTCACGACACCCCCGGTCGCGGGATTCCCCAGCGGCCGCAGCACCAGGCTGACCTACACCACCGCCGCGACGCCGGCCGCGGGCGGCGGAACCGCTCCCGCCGGGCTGCTCGCCTCGGCCGCCTCGCCCGGCGGCGGCACCGAGACCATCAGCTACAACTCCGGCGGCGACCCGGCGGTCGTCACCGACCCGGCCGGGGAGGTCACCCGGTACAGCTACGACGCGCTCGGCCGGGTGACCGCCAAGACCGTCGTCTCCAGCAGTTACCCGTCCGGCCTGACCACCAGCTATACCTACGACGGCCAGAACCGGCTGCTCACCCAGACCGACCCGGGCGTCACCGACCA
>Ga0265338_10002128_pt1 | contig 30414 bp, 61 predicted proteins | sample 42126metaG_FD_193579 | JGI IMG/M metagenome (GOLD analysis project Ga0265338, IMG submission 193579) | Rhizosphere microbial communities from Carex aquatilis grown in University of Washington, Seatle, WA, United States - 4-21-26 metaG | ecosystem: Host-associated > Plants > Roots > Rhizosphere...
CAATTCCTGCCACCAAAACCATTTTTTCTTTTGAACCAGCTCCTTTTGGTTGTAGAGGTTTTGACGAGGACTTTAGAAAATACGTTATTTGTTAATAGGCTTAGAGTGGCAGCGACGATGGTGGCTCCCAACGACTGCCCAATCATCTCTGGTGTACTATCTCTATTAGAGATAAAATTAATCACTGCAGGGACGCTTTGAACTCCAAGCAAAACAGCCTTTACGATTCCGGGTTTCAGCGCCATAGACGGACCTGGCGCCATCATCTGATAAACCGGAACAGATGCCATGAGTTGGTTTTGGATCTTATCAAGAAACATTCGGCCTCCTATTCATGAGGAATATAATCCCAGTCATGATCAGAGACGCTAAAGCAGGAGCAATCCCCGGGCCTTCCATGAATACAGGGACCTGAACAACCTGAGGAATTTGACTTATCAGGAAAGTCAGCCCTACAGTTGCCAGCAAAAGAATCAAAAGAGCCTCTGGATAATTTATCAAAATCATTCCGCACTTTTTTATGGTTTCCCACATTGCTTTCAAAATTCTAAGCAGTGTTCGCTTGGCATTCATTTATGGCTCCTTGGTTTAAAATTAGGGATAACCGTATAGTTATACTATATAGTTATCCCATAAATTAAACCTTTATAACCCTACTCTTGAGTAAGGACGATCTCGTTTTTATCACTGAACTCAGCAACGAGATGGTGGGTTTCAGCGAACTGCTGAAGATCAACATGTATCCCACAATCGTACAAACAGCTTCCAGTAGACATGTCAAACAGAGGCATATCGTTGTGGAAGCTTCCGTCATTGACGATCAGCCTTTTGCCGCGTTTGGTGATGATGGCCTGCGGGAATTGTTCTTCCATGATAGGAAGAAGTTCTTTTAAATCCATGATTATTCCTTACATGAAGATATTTGATCCATGAGACGGCCATCTTCTTTGGTGTAGAAAGGGTTGAATTTACCCTTCTGATGCAGCCAAGAATGACATGTTGCACACACGGCCAACACATCCCTCGTCCGTTCGTGATAAATATTTTTATACGTTATGTGGTGCGGAGATTTGAATGGAACTTTTTTACAAGCTTCACACCTCCCACCGCCTCTTTCAAACAAAATCTCCTGAATTTTTTTCCAATATGGACTGCGCAGATGTTTCGGATAAGTCATAACACCGCTTAGGTTTATTTGCTTTGGAAATTTTTTCATATGCTCTTCTTTGAGTTTCTTGAATTCAACACTGAACATTTTGTTTCCTTCTGTGAAAAATGATTAATTAAAAAAAAGACCCATTGATAAATAGGCCTTTTATTATTCGAAAAAAAACTGCTATTTCCTTTTGAACCGCATCTTGGTATATGGCTTGCGTCTGATGTCATCCTCGGGGGTAAGCGTTGACATCATCAGATCCATTCTTCCAAGATTATCATTGTTGAGTTTGAACGTCTTCTTGTTAAAGACGCTTTGAAAATACTGGCGCATTGGCAGATATCTCAAACCAGATTTGCATCTCGCATATGCATGCGTCGCCGTAGCCAGATTAGAAATATCCTGATTATGCCGAACACGAGACTGCATCATGTGATGCCTGACATCATCCCTTGAGCTTGCAAATTCAGACAACATATAGCCATTGTAGAATTTGTAAACTCCGGTTTTGCACAAAATCAGTGCACTGACAGTTCGACTCACGTCGCTCCTGGGACATTCAAGTATATCGGCGATTTCGCTCGCCTTGATGTACTCGCCACGCTCACCAGCCTTCTTTAACTCTCCTAGAACCTGATCTGTCAGAGGATCTTCCATGAAGATCTGATCCAACTCACTTTTTTCAGCCATTAGAGGCCACTCCTTGTTTGGGTTTTAAAGGCACAGACAAATTCATGCTTTTCTTAATGTTGATTGTGTTGATTATAGAATCCATTCCATTTTTAGAATGCACCCAGTTCATGAATAAATCATAAAACTCATCCATAAACTCTTCTGGCATATCCTCACAATGCCTTTTATAGAAATCGATAAAATCTTTATTTTTATTATTCTCAGTCAGATTGGAAACAACTTGGTCTGAAATTTTATCCAAAGATGATTGATTCGATTTAGCTATTTGATATTTTCCAAGACCCAATTTATTAATTTTTCCTAATTTACAAAGGCGTCCAAGCGCCATACATGTGTGAGTTGATGGAAAATTTAATTCTTTATATATTTCTGATGATCTTTTAATTTTTCCGTCTGACAATAATGATAATATTTTTTCATGATATATGGCCTTATATGTCGGAGCTGGGTATTTTGTTAAATTTGTGATCATTTTTATTTTTTTATGCCCATACGACCCGCCTGTTTCAATTTTTATTCCTCTTGCAAGAAGAGCTTGTATTTTTGCATTTGCCTGATGGTAAGTTAGATTAAGGTCAGATTGCAATCCTTTATAATTGACAAAACCCTTCCTCAGTAAAAAATTAAAAAGATCTTCACCATACTGAGCCATTGCTTCCTCCTAGTTTAGTGTAAGTTAGTTTAGTTAAAAAAAAATACCCCTTTGCCATCACTAGCAAAGGGGCGATCAGTGACGTCAGCCGGGGTCGTACCGTTTCCTGGCCCTCGGTTCTTTTGGTGTGCATTACCACTCCCGCAGAACTTAGCCTTCCCGACGTCTCAAGATTACTGAAGTTGGTAGGGTTCAGGTTATGGGTATCCCTAAGATTATGCTAGCTAATCTTTGGTAATTTCCCACATACGTCAGGCACATTCTATGACGTATGACTTCTGTATTGATGGGTTACGGGGCTTGGGGGCCATTCATTGCCATCGCATCTCTGCTAAATGGCAAAGCGGCTTATGTCTGCCCCTATAATACAGAATACCTTAAGTGCGTGCCAGCACTTATCTTCAGTCACACAACCTGAACCCTAAATCTCAATTCTACTCAGCGCAGCGCACCACATGCTTTTATGATAAGCCAGGAGCCGCCGAGGATCATCAAGGTAGATGTATAATGCGCTGCGCAGGATAGAGTAAAACTTCGTTGGCCGGTTTTTCTCATTTGTCAATCAATTGGCACAAAAAAAAGAGAGCCCGCACCTCGGTTAAGAGATACGGGCTCCGCGATGGCCAGGCTTTGACCTGGCACGATGGCCGGAACGAGCCCGGCTAGGGAAAGGATTATTACTTCATCATCAGTTACGCACACTTCGATTCGGTGATCTCCGCAGCATCGTCGATGTGAAACGTTTTATCCGAGCTTTATTTCAAGCTGTAAATACTCGCTGTATTTATCGGAAAACGTTAATCCCTCCATTATTGTTATACCATGTTTTAAAAAAATATAACATGCCTACTTGGTCGCCTTGATAACAAAATCTTCGGTCAAAACAGCGGTAATTATCCCAAAGACAAAACCGAGGTAAACGCCGTGCTTTTCAACCCAGGTCCTCTCATTGCTTTTAGTCAGGTCTGAAATTTTTCCCTGATAGATTTTCTCGGCCGAAGCTGCGGCATCATAATAATCGCTCAAGAGATAATTGGTTATCTGCATTTCTTTGGTAAGCCTGCTGTACCCGAGCTTGTAAAAGATGTATTCACCAGCAGTGCGATCGCTGATGAGGATTCCGTTCTTAACACACACCTTGCCAGAATCAACGGGGAATTGCTTGAAGTAAGGAAGCGTGCTGTCGAGAACTTCTCCCGGCTCCTTCGGCAGATAAATCGGGATACTATCAAGATTAAACTTCTTTGGCATAAAAGATTCCTGTCCCCTGACTATAAAAAAAGAGATCATGATGATTAAAAAAATACGCCACATAAGAATGTCCTTTCAGTGTTAAAATGCAAAGAGCGCCAGCCGTTCGGCTGACGCCCTAGGTACTCTTTGTACACTTGGTACTTGAGCTATTGGTAGCAGGATGACAACACTTCCATCCTGCATATATTATCCCATCATATCAGCCAGTTGCTTGCGCCTCTCAGCACTATCCTTTATCTGGGATATCTGCTTCAAAGCATCAAGCTGAACCTTATTATCTTCTTTGATTGCGGTAGCTTCAACCGCAGATACCTGATGAGCTTCGATCAGTTGATTTTGAATATTACTGATCGCTTCTCCTATATCTGAAACGTGATCGGTAGAAGCAGTGGTCTTAACGGTCTTCTTCCAATTGAAGGCCATAATAATGAACATGATGACCGCAGGGAAAAGAATCAAAGCATATCGCCATGAAACCTTGACGATATATTTGTTCTTAAAAACGATCATCAGTGTGACGATAGCCACAACCAAGGCGATCAGTAGAATACCCAATAGTTGACCGTTCACGTTACCCCTCCTGTTGCTGGGTTGGGGGCTGTACAACAGCCTGTTGCGTTGCCGCCGCATTAACGGTGCTTGTTTGGGATAAGGTATCCCTGGCCTTGATGATAGAGAAGATCGCACTAAGTATCCCAGCCGCCTTAACCAATGGCAGGAACTGAGTCGGGATCGCTATCCCATACTGTGCTAACGCTCCGTTTATTTCTGAGGCAAAGGCACATAAACCGGCGAGCCATGCGTATACTTTCGTAAAAGATACGCCATCTTTTTCAGCCCTCATGATAAGGCTCTTCAGAAAATCCATGATCTTCTTTTTCATGATACGCTCCTTTATTGATGGGAAACAAATCTGTGGTTATAATATACCACTTATCACTATCACTATGCCATAAAAAAAAGCCCCTCACAATAAGTGAGGGGCTTTGACATTCAGGTTTTTATATATTAACGATCGTCGCGATCACGCCTGCTGAAACCACCGCGATCATTGCTCCGGGGATAACCACCTCCGGAGGGACGATCACGCTTTTTTTCCTCGGCTTCGTTAACCTTAATTTCACGATCCATCTGGGTCGTTCCGTTAAGTGCATCGATCGCTTTCTGTGCTGACTCCGGACTGTCCATGGTGACGAAGGCATACCCTTTGCTGCGGCCGGTATCCCGGTCTGTAATGAGTTTTACTTCCTTCACTTCACCGTAGGGCGAAAGCATTGTTGTGAGGGTTTCGGCAGTTTCTTTGAAATTGATGTTGCCAACATAGATCTTTGATACCTTAGACATTGTACTGCTCCTTTGTGGTTTTGATTTTGAATTGCCCCCAATGATCATATACCGGAGAGCTGTTAACGATCTTTCATTTTACTAAGAACTTCAGTCCGGACCCATCTCCTATGGCCTCCGGGAACGATGACTGCGGATAGCTCACCATAAGCATCCAGATAAGTCCCTGTGAGTAAACTTCCGAACGCACAGGTCCAGCGAACTTGATCTCCAGACTCAAATTTTTTCTTTGGTCCACGACGTTTTTTGATTTTTTCCATAGGTGTAAAAATAATATTATGGTTGATCGTGTTGTCGAATTAATTCCGCAATAGCCACCGCAAACTCCAAAGCGACCGTTGATTGAGTTCCTTCTCTTTCGTAATGCTTTTGAAGATCAAGAAGAATTTTTTTAATAAAAGGATCAATTGGTTTTTTTGCTTCCGCCACTTTGATGTTTGAATACAACTCCAATGCGACCATGACTTTATGCTTGGTATTCCACCACCCAGGAGTTTCTTTGTCACTCTTAGCTGCAAATTCCTTGGCGTTCAATTTGTTCTCCTTTGTGGTTAAATGGATAATTCCTCCATTATTGTTATGCCATATTGTGGCCTTAAATCACATCACCGGTTCCATAATCCAATCATGAAATCCACATAACTCTAAAATGTTAAGTGAACAATAATCCTTGCTAATCCAATTGATTACATATTTGTAAGCCTGTATTTCAGACATTAAAGGAGTAGTTATCAGGTGCCTGCCTTTTTTGCCATATCTCATGAAAAAAAATATTACTCTCCATTTATGCATATATGGAGATTGGTATTTTGCTCTGCTCATAACTTACCTTTCTTAAACTCTCCGGGAGATTTCTCTCCCGGATACTGTGTGAATTATGCGATTCTTGGTTCCAAAGTTGCGATCTCTTTTTTAGCCCGTGCTATATCAGCCTGATAAGGCTTCTTTTCCTCTTCAGTTTTAAGCGCAGATACCTGTGCGAGAATTCCCGTCAACCTCTTCTTGAGATTGGTCAGAGCCACCTCACGACGCCTGCGTAATGATGCTGCTCCTGGTTTAACTCTTTGCGGACGAGATGCCATACTACCCTCCTGGTTAAGTGTTATTGGCGACCAATGTATGTATAGTCAACATTCCAGTCTGAATTTGCGAATTTGCAGTGATCTATGACCGATACCCTTGACTCGGCCCATTGTGGCATTTTAATAAAGAAATCGCTGCCACGACTGCATACACCTTTAATTTCTGGATTATCCGATAATTTTGAAGAAACGCTTTGTCTTATACCAAGCTCTTCATAATCTACATAAGGTTGAATTCGTCCAGCCCTGAGTTCCTCCTCATATATTAACTTTTTCATTTTCAGTATCCGATAATGGTTTCGCCGCTGTTTTTGCCCACTCATCGGCAGTCCTGTTAAAATATTGCTCAGCTGGCTCGATGAATTCTGTGAAGCTCTTTAAATATTTACAGGTTTTTCCGTCAAGGTCAAACAAAGGTATGACTGCGTCTGGCTTAAGCACATCATAAATATCTTTCTTTATCGAAGACCACCAGACAGTAGCGCCAGCCCTTATTCTTGAAATGCATTCTCCCAGATATGTGGTATTTTCTTTACTTGATTTTCGTGCCATATTCGTGCCCCTTTTTTTTTAGTCATCTTGCTTTTGATAGATTTTATCTGAGCTTCGATGGCAGGTTTATTTTTCAAACCCAATTCGTGCTTGTCTCGTATACGCTCAAGGATTTTTATCTGCATATAAGGATCCATTGAACTGAATTCCGCACAAGCTTTCTGATAATTGGCAAGCCATTCATTTAATGCAGCTTTTGATCGAGGGTATTTTGACAATTCATTTACCTCCAATATTTACACAAACTACAATGATTCATGAGAAACACGGGAGCACGCCACTTTTTTTTAAAGTGCTTACAGTTACAGTTTTTATTGTCCGTTTTAGAATCTATTTTTATTCGTCGCATTAATGGCCCTGCGATCGGATATAATTTATCTTTAACGGTTTTATGGCACTTTTTATCCACAGTAATCTCCCGGGTTATTTATTTTCCCATCCAAGATCTTTAGATATCTCCGGAGTCATCCCGCCTTTTTCCTTAAACTTAGCCTGAAAGTAATCAGACAAGTCGCCGTTGGAGGCGTCGAAATAAGGGTGACCTGAGGGAGCATACCGAACAATCCTAGCCATAGTGTATTGATCTAAAGCATCGATTGTTTTCTTGTGTATTGCTATCTCTGACTCATTCATTTTTATCCTTATGCCGGCGTTTGATGATCGATGATATCCTGTAGTTCCTTATCGGTATAATGATTGGAGTCCACAGGGCTTCTTTTTCTAAAACATCCTCGAGCATTCGGCCAAGTGCATTCGGGTGTTCCGTGCTTGGCGCAAATGTTTAGCGAACAGCCTTCTTTTTCTTCTTTAATTTGCATATATTATTCCTTATTTTTTCGTGTTCAAACTCGGCTTCCATTATAAGAAAGAGTGTTAAAGATACATCTTCCCCACAATGAGGGCAAACATAACGGGCTCTCCCTAATCGTTTCGCCTCTCTTATCATATCCTTCATGCAATTACACATGTTGGGCTCTTTTGAATTGTTTGGTTCGATATAATATTCTGCTATTTGGCAATTTGGCCGTGGTCACATTGGCTTGCCCTTTCATAATAAATCCCTTTTTCTTAGCAGCAGCCCTGGCGTCTGCAATGGTTTTTTTTACTCCTTTAATCAAAATACCTTTTTCATTGCGAAATTGCCAGGCCCATCTTTCTTCTCTGCCTTCTTTTCCAAATACTTCGAATGACCACAAATTAAGACACTGCATAATCGGCCCCCTTGTTGGTGCAGTAATAAGCTCGAGTATCCGATAAAATTTTATCGAATTCCTGTCGAGTATATTTTATGGAAAACTCATCCATAATGACTTTCGTGTGCGAGCTTTTAAACTCGTCCGGATCGACACTCCATATAAATTGTTTCCGATCCCCATGATCCAGCAGATTAGCAATGAATCCTATTCTGCTTCTGTTTACGGTATAAAATATGCTCCCCATAACTACCTCCTGATGTATCGGATTCTTTTGACTGGAAAATCGGTTATATCGACAGTATCAATACTTATGATACGGTATTTCGATTCATTAAGATTTTTGAAAAGAGGAATCTCCACAGTTTCAACTTTCCTCAACCCCATGCAAGTTAATGATAACGAACCCATGCCTACGATTAAAAATGTGATCAACAACAACATGATGTTTTGCGAATTGTTCATTCATTGTCTCCCATTAATTATTTTAACAACCATGAAAAACTTAATAGCAGCAATATTGCTGGTTCTTTGCTGCACAAGCAAAGATGAGCTCAAGCAACCCTCCGATGGATTCTATTCTCCCACATATCGAGAGGGAATGGAAGTGATTAGCAATTTTGGCTGGGAACTCAAGAGAATTGATACCGTTAAATCTAAAGACGGAAAATTCTATCTGTTTTATTACAAAGACAAACCTCGCGAATAAAATTGCTTGATCCACGCAATTGTTTTGATTGTGATACATAGAAAATTGTGTCTGTTATATTTTGTGTGGAATTAATCGGCAATTGAATAGCAATAATCTTTTCCCCTCGCATACCATGCTTGTTGGCTGCATCAACCAGAAACTGAGCGTCATCCTTAGAAATCACTTACTAGTCTCCCTTTGTTGTTAAAGTGTAAAGGCAAAGATAAGCGACGGTTACAAAATGAAGTTACAACAATGTAACAATAACTAACAAGTGGCTTTGACGACACGACCTCATTAACAACAAAGTTATTAGTGTCGGTACGTCAGCCATGTAATGGTATCATCTTGCCTTTTCGGAATGAGCCGGTAACCCGATCATCATTCCTAGTCGCTTATCTTCACCAGATTATTCTATCTCAGACATCAACTTGTCGTAATCGATTTCGATATCGATCTCGGTCCTGGCATTGCTTTCCTTGATCGACGAATCGATCCTGAAAAGCACATTGTTGAGATCAACAATCTTCTTGTCGACCTTCTTGATATCATATGTCGGCTCTTCAATGCGCTCATTACTCATGTCGACATTACGATACATGGTCCTCATCGTGAGGCTTCCCTTCAATTCATTCAGCTGCTGACGACGCTGGACCATCATCTTCTGCATGGAAAGAAGTTTGTTGACTGTTGGCTTGCTTGACATTTCTACCTCCGGTTTGTTTGTTAATGATTAATACCTACACTATTGTTATATCACAATTATTCATTTTTTAACACGAATTGGCTTCAACATGTATTCGCCAGGATATGGCTCCCATCTATTTTTAAACTTTTTAAAAACTTCGTCAGGAACATTGTGGATTGATTTGAACTGTCCGACACAACATATAACTCTGAGTTTTGTGTCGTATTTTATCCACAAATCAATGTATGGCTCCATCTCGTGAATTGTTGTGAATGTATTGGAGACAATAACATCCAGTTTATTCTTTAAAGCTTTTTCAACCTGTTCCCTACACCACTTATGTGATGCAACTATGTTGAGCGGCTCAAATTTATAAATACCATTTTTATCAGTATGATACATATCGGCTTCATAATGGCATTCTTTTTTATTGCATAAAAACTTTGCCAATGTTGATTTTCCCGATCCAGGTAATCCGCGAATTATGGTAAGCACCGAACCTCCTATAAAAGTAAAGTTTTTTGTTTGTATCTTATCGACATAGCCATAGTCATAGAAATAAGATCGTGACCTGTCTGGAATTCTTCGTCCTTATCCTGATAGACCTTAGCCATAGCCCTCCAGGCATCATTTGACCACAGCTTTCGATGTGAAGTGTGATATATCAACGGCCTGTTGACACAACACATAGCCAGGTTTGTTGTTTTCCATACTTCATACGGAAGCCAGTTGTCCCAGAATGGTTCACCCATTTTAAACTCGAGAGGAGTATTTGGAACAATGAAACCGGCTAAATATTTAGGAAATAAAAAAGCATCATGACCATATTTTTCCATTTTACACTCAGGCATGTCGCACCTATTAAGGTATACAAATTCATGCTTGGCTACCTCTATTACACTATCCCAAAGCCTTAGATGAGCTTCATCAGGAACTAAAAAAATATCCGAATTAAATATACCAATCACATCATCTTCAGACTGAGAGGCGTATTCAAGCATTGTTTTTATTCTTACTTTTGACCCATCCTTGACAGACATGTTTCTGACATCTGCACCAAATTTAAGCCATGATTTTGCACAAAAAAAATCGTCATTTGGTTTTGTGCTCGTTATTATCAGAGAGCCCATTTGTCTCCTTTAAAAAAAATGATGCGCTTATAACAAGCGCATCATCCACAGTTCAGTTTAGAAGGACAAGTTTATCCGGATAAGCGACCCCATTAACCATGACCAAGTATTGCCCAGGATTGGCCTTCTTTCCAAAATTGTCAAGACAATCCCATGATACTAAAGCACGGTTACCCGAATTTATAACACGAACGATCTTGCCAGACAAATCAACAATTTGCACAATAGAGTTTGCACTGGCGTCAAGGCCTATTGTTATGGGTGTAGTTCTACTTGCCGGATTGGGGTAAATCTTTGACCCGGATTTATACTGCAACGATTTGTTCTTAGCTACCGCATCATATCCTGAATTTATGTACGGTGACAAGTCAAATTTATACAATACATAGCATTCCGGTGTGGTACTAACGCAAAGAGAATACATAATGGTTTTGTTGTCAGCTAGCCACCCATAGATAACATTGTTTTTAGAAAATCCGTTTGTTATTATTGTTGCAGTGGTATCAATGGAGCCAACCTTATACAGCACAAGTATGTTGGTATAAATATCTCGTACCGTACATATCGCATATTTCCCATCCGGAGATATGGCGTGAGGCGTCGCAAGTATCCCTCCTACATGGACTTGACAAAACGAAAGCGACACTACCGTAATCACGAGAATGAAAAGATTCTTGAACATATACATCTCCTTTGGAGTTGTGGTGGCACAACCACATTACATGGCTGTGCCGATTTCAGTTGATTTATAAATTACTTTTTGCCGAACAAGCGACTCATCATAGTTTTTGCAGGAGTGTTTCGAAGAATCCCGTGCAAAACAGAATTGTCCCTTCCAACAGGTGTAATGATTCGGCTTGCCGTGATGGTGTTGTGGCTCACGTTGCGCTTTTTGCCCTTCTTCGAACATGTCGCCGGGGAATGCATCGGGTATCCGGGCCGAACGTCTTGCCCTTTAAGCTTGCCGCTTTCGTACTTCAGACCAAAACGCGACTTCATAAACTTGTTGATTCGTGAGCTTTCATCCTTTTTCTTGGACATAATAAATCTCCCTTTTTTAAGTGTGAGTGTTTAACCGATTAAATCATTCAATATAGTTATACCAGAAAAGGTATAAAAACAACAATAACACCCATATTTATACCCTCAAATACACAAATAAAATTATCCGCACAGAACCTCCGAACCATCGTGGTTCATCACCCTTTCGGGCTCCCCAAGCTCGGTCTGTGGTCCTGTGCGGTTTGTAGTGCCACGTCGCTCACACTCAACTCTCGTCCCAGAACGTCTGCCGGGAATTTTGAGCCTCGCATGCCGTCACTGACCACAGTTTACCATTTAATACACTCTGGTGTTCCAAAGACAAATATCACAAAGATAACAATAGAGAGAATGATTAGTCCCCAGTCAATACGGAGGGGCCAATGATCTTCAGGACACTTTTTTTTACAGCCAGGACACTTATTCATTATCTGCTGCCTTTTTAAGTTTCGGACACCATTCCGGTATCGGAGTTTTTTCTCCATCCATAGGTATTTCTTTTTGTGGTCGGATATGCCACTTCTCTCGAAATGAATCATGTCCGCACACCGATCCGCAACCATAAGAATCAGCCGGGTACCATTCCCAGCATTCGTGACAATCGTAAATAGTCAGACCGATCAGTTCTTTACCCATTCCTCGCATCCTCCCACCTGCAGTCGGTCTCCCCATCAAACGGACAATGTGATGGGGCCGAGCTTCCTTCCGGATGATCAACCCTTAAGCCTCTAACGATTATTTTACATGGATTATTGCATCCTTCACATTTGTACGCAGCGTCCTCATAATGCGTTCCATCTTCATCATCGAGCGGACGCCAGGCCGGAACGGTCATCAGTATTGCAGTGAGATCTACACCATAACCTTCCTCATCAGGATCAACGGCACTGCATTTGCGATCGTGACCACGTTCAACCGAAGATCTATTGTTGCAATACGGACACTCACCGCATTGGCTGACTTTTATAACTTTTGCAACTCCCATATTGTTTCCTTTCTTAGTTGGCTGATTTTTCTCATTTGTCAAGCAGGTCGCCCAACCCTACTTCATATGCATCCAATCGTGGCAAATTCCATCGTAACCACGCTGCATACATTTCTCCGACCCGCAATTACCGCAATGCCTTTTTGGCTCCATATCTATCTGTTCCTTAAGTTTGCCGTCGTAAGGCTTGGCACTCAAGAAATCCCGAATAATCCTCGCCTTCTCGATCGAGCAAATCACAATGATCGAATCGCCGACATCATCGGTGTTGATCAGGTTGTGGGTTGCTGTTGAATATGAAACAATGCTGTAATTAGGCATAACTTTACTTGGATTAATGGTTATAATTCTCATTTGTCAAGCAGGTCGCCCAACCCTACTTGAGCTTTGTTTCCAGATACTCGATCAGGTACTTTGCGTATTCCTTCAGTACCTGTTCGCCTTTAAACTCAAAGACTTCCCCTGGATCGGCTTTGTTGTAGAGGGCTTTTAATTTTTTCAAATCGCTTTTATTGATGACAAGCTTTGCTAACTCTTTTAATTCCTCTGCCATTTCAATTCCTTTCCAAATATTCAATTTTCCATGTTGGGTGGTAATACAGGGATATTTTTTCACCATTAAGCCTGATCCTTAATCTGCCGTAACTGCTGCCTGTTATTATTCCAGCCCTATCACCACCCAAACATCCTTTGTAAATAATTCTGCCACCACGTTTAGCCGGAACTTTATACCTTTCACGAATGTAATCCATTTTGGTCATTTGGGATTCCTTTGTTTGAGTACACTTTGTAAACATCAACCTCATCAGAGCTCTCGCTTACCCCGGCCATGTCACACAAAGAACCCCATACGCCAAGTTGCTGAGCATCGCTGGTAAAATCACTTTTACGAATAACCATTTTCAAATCCTTTCTTTAAAGTGAATCAGTCATCTCTTGGTAGAGGACAATCACCTCTATTTGCGAAGCGGATTATTTAACATGGCGAATTCAGCAAATCTCCACAAGATGTTGTACATTGTATCGATATGGACTCTGACCATGATGGGGTATCAATTTACCCCGGGAACCCCGTCCTGCTTTAGACGATGCGACAAATTGATTACAGCTTCTCTTTCATGTGCTGCAGAAGGGTGCGATAATGCTCGATACACCCCATGGTCGGCTGGTTATATTTCGTAGAATGAACTTCTTTAGATCCACAGACCCTGCAAACCTCAACTTCGGGTTCTTTATAGTCTGGGCTGGACCTTCTCTTGTCAATAATCGTATAAGACATAAATACCTTTCTAAAAAAGTGAATTGGCCAGACACCCAGCAGCATCCCAAGGCGCAACATCAGCTGCCTTTTCTGGGGCTTACCGGGCCACCCGATGTTAAAGTGTTGTCTGGCCAAATTATCAAATTACTTGTGATACCGCTTTATCAACAGCTTCTCTAATTCGTCCCATTTCTTCGAGATTATCTTCCAATAATTTGTATAGAACACGTCTGCGTTGAGATAATTTACAGGCTTCCTCCCGGCTTATTCTATCTGATTCATTCTTGCAAGAGTCCCAACCAACAGTTTCTTTATGTATGACATCCTGCAACTCATCATTGTACTTGTCACTTTGATCGCAGAGATCGTCAAATCTTTGTACCACCATAATTTCTCCTTTCTTTAAAGTTAAAGGGAGACCACCCCATTGCATCGGCGGCAGCTTTACAGGTCGCTTAGCAGCGGAGAGTGACGGTGGCATAGGCGGATAATTATTTGCGCTTCTTCTTTGAAAACTTTATCTCATCACCAAATTCCATGATGACATCTTCAGAAGAATGGTTTGTGCCCACGACTGTCACGTAGTTTGCGAAAGATCCAACTGCAAGAGAGACTGGTTTGTTTTCTTCAAGTGGATTAGCATCTCTGCTTTCAGATGCTTTCATTTCTTTGAGAAGTCGGCTTAAAAATGTAGGGTCCTTCTCAATGGCGTCAAAGGCGTCATTTTTAATCAAAACTGTCGTATAATACCCCATACCACTCCTTTTGTTTGTATTAAAGTGCCGTTATATGCACCGGTCTCTCCCGGTTGTCACCCACTTCGCACTCGTATCTCGGGTTCAGGGTAGGCTACGTAAGCGACTACGCCTTGAGTTAGCTGCCTCATCAAGGTAAGCGGTGTTTTAACGACTCTTTAGGTTCAGTCACACCCAGCCGCTAAGATCGTCCAATTAATAAAGCATGACGAGGTTTCTGGTTTATGCGATCCGGGAGTGACCCCGCAAGGGATAATGAGAGAGGCCAGCGCTGACATCATCACCATTCCAGTATACGCGATTTCCCTCATCACACAATTTTGTTATTCGGCTCTCAGAGTCGTCAACGCCTTCTTCACTTCTTCGCAGGCGACAACGATATTTTTCTTCGGGTCGACCCTGATCAGCTCAACTGCCATGTAAAACATCTGCATTTCACTGATCTTCGGTTCTGAACTTTTAAAAGTCTTCTTTACTGTCATGAAATTCCTCTTCTTGTTGATGGTTTAAAAACAAATACCGGAGCTGGGTTGCGTACCAGCACTCTTCAGCTTTGTGGGCCTGCGTCTGCCTTGCGCCATCCGGTAATTTACTTCAGTGAGTAGTCGCTGCCGAAAATGTCTTGGTTACTGGTGGAGTATAATTTCCATAATCCACGCTGGTTATCCCATTGTCATGCTTATACTCGAACATTGGAACGGGTGAGACCAGATGACCAAGCCTGTTCGGCCATTTATTATCAACGGATCGTTGTCGATTCAGAAGCTCGTTAATATCAGATGTTGATGATAGATACTTGGCCTCTGAACTTGCGACAGGGACAACGTCCGTCAGCAGAAAGGGCGAACTAAGATTTTCGTCTGCTCGTTGATGACGACATCCGGACCAGCCTTGCGTGACGCAAGGACCGCTGCCGACTGCTCATTTGCGGCGATCACCCAGGTGGGTTCGAGAATCAGTTTCTCGAGAGCTCCGGTTTCTTCCTTTTCCTTGCTCGATGGTTCTTGGACCATTGCCACTTGATACAACATGTAAAGCTCCTTCTGTTGATTGTTGTTAAATAGTCACTTAAATGTGACTCTTCCTTCTTGCCCCACACACGTTTTACCATCAAACTTCCATCTCCAGATATACCCATCTTCACCCTGCATTTCGATAGATGATCCCCTTTTGACGTAAGGGGCAAGGATTTTAAAAAACTCAAAATCGTCACCTGATTTCTCACCATCAAACATCAGGTCGTTGATATTGCCTTTATCGTCAAAATATGGCGACCATCTACACTCCTGCATAACGCATTCAAGAGTTTCTGATCTCAAAATAGCATCGGAATCAATCCAGTCCCAGAACTTACCCGGAACTCCATCTTTAACAGCTTGCAGGGCTTTGGAGAACTTTGATTTAGGTAAAATGAAATTCACATTGCGTACATTCATATAATAACTCATACTTAATATTTCCTCCATATCGCTGGTGCTGGTTTGTTATCTTTTCTCAACTTGTCTGCTTGATCCTGGATCTTCGGAATCTGATTGTGCCCAGGCGGATAACCTTTGGAGATTTTTTCTGCACATTCAGCTTGCTCGAGGCCGGACATTTGTTTCCAGTCTTTATCTGCCATAATACCTCACTAATTCTCCTTTGTCAATAAATTTGCCACGAAGATTGTTTCGTGCCATGTATTCATCCACACCAGATCAATACCAGACCGTTTGCAGCTAATCAATGCTGGTCTCTATGTATGCGACCGAATTGCCAGCGGGGTGGGAGTTTTCGGATGTATGAACGTCACCCGGGTCGCTTCCCTTTATTGAACGAGAGATGATCTTCCCGGCCGAGAACTACGAAGGGTATCGAATCTGCTGGTGTGGACTCCTGACGTACTCCCACGACTAAAGTCGTGGGGTTCTTGTGTTCACGCTCCATCATGCCGCTTCGCAACTTGATAGTGCAATTCCACATAGCGGGGCATCAGTGCTCCCTTTGCATACATCACTGTCTATATGCAATGGATCAATTAGAGGCCACTGGGCTATATTAAAAGCCGCATTAGCATCCGCATGATCTACGTGTCCACATGCAGGACACATAAAGCTCTTACCTTTTCGTATGCCTATAGTCCCACATTTACTACATTTTTTAGATGTATATGCAGGAGCAATTAAGCCTACATCTACCCCAAACTTTTCGGCTTTATATTCAATAAAATTTCTTAATTGAAAATAAGACCAAGAGGATAAGGAGTATTTAAAAGATCGAGCTTGTTTCTTGCTATTTCTGATTCCCTTAAGATTTTCCAGCTTAATGGAACAATTATTTTCTTTGGCCGTTAAAACTATTTTCTTCGATATTTTATGATTCAGGTCACGAACAATATTAGACTCTCTTCGTTTTATCTGATTTAATTTCTGGTACTTTTTCTTACTCTGCAAAGTTTTTCTAATGCTCTTGTATTTTGTATGAATATGGAGAGCTTTCTTTCCCAGCTTAATTACCTCTCCGGTGTGCGGTATTCCTATAACGGCACAATGGCCGGTAGTGTTTAAATCGACACCAATGTATTTATCCTGCTTGATTAATTCTGGTTCTTTAACTTCCCCAGTCACATAAGCATAGGTTTTATCAAGTTCAATTTGATTTATTTTTATAAATTTATATCTGAAAAAATCAGTAGGTATTATTAAATCAAGGCATGGAATAATCAGTTCTTTTTCATTAACTTTAATAGACTGATGGGGGACTGTCAGTTTAACCCGGTTGACTGTTTTGATCTTCTTGTTGGAACTGTATTTTTTAAGAATCTGGTTGGATATAGCTGATTTCAAACCTAAGTGTTTAACATCCTTTGATGACCTTGACTTTGATTTTAAGGCATAGTTAGCTACCTGCTTTGCTTTTTCAAGCTCAACAGTCAGGTCTGTACAATGCTTCATTTTAATAGTTAAGATCATTTATTTTTTTGGTCATCTATATATTTTTTAACAGTTTCTTCTGATATGTGACCTATAGATTCGCAATAGTAGGATCGAGTCCACAGGCAAGGAAGCCTTGATTTAAGTTTAGGAAATTCTAACCGCATCATCATTGAGCTATACCCTTTCAAGTGTTTAACAATTAAGTGCGGAGAATTAATCGGAGAACATTTAACAAAAAGATGCACATGATCAGGCATCACTTCCATCTTTTCAATTATTATTGAAAGTTCTTTTGCCTTTTCATAAAATAGTTCTTTTAGCCTTTTCTCAATATCTCCGACAAGAACTTTGCGCCTGTACTTGGGACACCAAATTAAATGGTATCCCAAATTATAGGTGGCTTTATTTGATTTTTCCCATCGTGGCATATTAGTTATCTCCTACTTATCTAATATACCATATATTTTCTTAAATGCTTGATTTATTTTAAATTAATTGACTGGCTCACTTTCATCCCACGGCTAAAGACGGCTCGCAAAGCCTCGCCTCCGTGGGCTTTCTCGTTCGCAAGATCGTAAAAGGCATATAATTCCAACAATAACCTGATTAACCCTTGATGGTTTCATGCTAATCCTTTCTTTGATTCATACGTGTTTGCTGTTCAATTAAAACCCTGTCCAAAGTTAACCACAGCCAATCACAATTCACCTTTCCGGTAAACTCGATTATATATTTAGTTGCTGCGTTACCATTGGATTCGTTTTGATCAAAGTGTTCCATGGATTTTACTATTGTTTTTACCTGGCTCATAAAGATCCTACTTTCATTGGCTGATTTTTCTCATTTGTAAAGAAGTCGACCCAACCCTACTTCTTTCTCCATACCCGGCATTCAGGGTCGGCTTTGATACGAGCCATACATGTGCGAGGGTCACACAGGTACCCGTCGACATGCGAACATTTTTTGTACACCTTGCAGACCTTAACTGGATCCAAACATTTACGCACGACCATCTTCCTGATAATGTCATGTTTTGGATAAAACCCACTCCACCACCCAGTCAGTGGAACTACTGGGTACATCAACCCGTACCCAAGAGTGTCCCCAACAACATCATCAATGAAAACGCAGATCCTGAAGAAGAACCACTGACATATAAAAAAGTTTATAAACCAGAGCACAGCTACCCCCTTCCTAAAATAATTCTTCTCGGCCGCTCGTCGATAATTTCAATCCCAAGATTCATTATGGCAATAAAATCATCAATAGCTTTATTGAGATTGCCTTCATTTTCCAGTAAATCAGTGTAGCTTGAAAAAATAGGTGAAACTTTTGGCCCCACCATCCTCATGGAATGTGGCCACACGTCGAATACAAATTGACCACGAGTAATTAGTTTTGCAGCCATAACAATCATCTCCTTGATCAGTTATCCCATTCCCACCAATATTTATCAGGAGCGCCATCTGTTGGATATACAACATAACAATGCCAACCTGTTTGAAATCGAAATTTTAGCCAATTGAATTTTCTACCTTTAATTCTCCAATCAGCCTCTTTATTTTTACACTGTTCTTTAAAAGATGTTAAAGTAGCCATACATCCTTTCTTAAAAGTAAAATGGCAGCAGGCGAGGTCCCTTCCCTCCCCGTCGTAACCCGACTGTGCGCCTGTCGGACGCACTCCGGATACTCAGCGATAAGTAATCGCCTTTCCCCGCTTCACACAGCCGACGCTGCTCGGTTACACGAATCGTCCCGAATCGAACGGGAATTTCCTGCTGCTCAAAATCACAATTTATATTTCTTTTTAAAATATTTCATATAATCAAAAGAACAATATTTATCCACATTAAAGTAATTAACTAATACGTCTTTGCACTTACCATCAAGATTTAGGTCGCACTCTTTTTTATTGCAATCTCTCTCTCGATCATAATAATCGTTTGTTTCTTTTTTCTTATACACAATACCAATAATAGAACCAGGGTTGTGCCAAATGGCCCGCTCATCAATCTCAAATGTTAAACCAAATTTTTCACAAAAAGCAACTGTTGCCCTCATGTCTCTCATATTAAAACTGTATGGCTGGGAAACAAAAATATATGGTTTACCGTTTTTGTTGAATAAGTCACAGTGATCTGCAGCTGGCGGTTTACATGCAAAACAGTTGCAACGCTTACCCCAAAGCATATGAATGCAGTTACGACTCGATTCTTTTACTCCGTGACGCTTTACAAAATCCTGATAATAAGTGCCTTGCCTCATACTACTCCTTGATTTATTGTGAATTGACAATCAAATCGGTTGGTTTTCTTTTAATAATTGCATCTCCAGCTTTTGCCTGATTAGCAGACTTCTTTATCACATTTAAAACAGCCTTCTTATTGTGATAATCAATAAATTCTTTCTCAAGACATTTATCTTTAAACACATGGCCAAAAGTTCCCTGTGTTTCATATTCTATTTTATCAACATCGATCGATTTTAACTCGATAAATCTATCTATTATTTGAGAGAAAGTCATTGGTTGTCTATGATCTACCTGGGCGTCACTAAAAAACATTACTTCGCCGGTAAGCTGACAAATGGCCGGCTCTTTGATTAGTCCATCTTTTGTAAAGTAATTTTTTTTTATCTGAACCATAAATGGCGTGATCGAAAGCCTACACGCTTCGTTGAATTTTAAAAAATTACTCACACCACAGTTAATGCATTTTGTATATGATACTGTGTCAGTAGTATTATCTTCTCTGATAAATTGAAAGCATTTAGCACCATACAAAGAGTTAATAACTTTGATGAATTTGATACCAATCCCTATTTTTTCTTTTGCTCGGGGATGATTCCTTATAAGGCTCTCAACATCTCTTCTATCTTTACCCATTAAAAGATCTCCAGGCCGTGTCTTTTGAAGAATATCTCTAAAGTAAGATAGTGCATCAGCTTTTGAATCAAAATGTAAATCACCAATATCAATAGGAGTATTGCCCATCAACACTCTCCTATTTTTTTATTTTGATGATCATCTTTGATCCACCAAAGAGGTTCTTGTCCGCAACCTTCCTCATGTATCGATGATTTACAATTGTTATCTTCATTTTCTTCCCAATATGGGCAATCCAATTGCCAACACTGACTCATAATAGATTCCTTTCTAAAGTTAAAACCAAGGCCAGGTGCTTCCCCTGGACGTGTTGCGATCCCTTGCGGGGTCTTCTGTGCCTATTCGACTCTCGGTATGCGTTAATTGTGAACTTTACAATCAGGATTATTATCCCTATATCTTCCAGCTACATCTCCGGCGTGATGATACGAGCAGGTGCAAACCGGATGGTTTAAAACACGCATCTCGGATTTAACTCTGCCATTGTCATCAAACATATACGTTATCGTTGCTCTTTTGTTCCACTTTTCAACAGTCCCAGCTTGATAATGGACCCCTTCCAAGTTGTTTAATCGACAACCTTTGGTAACACAATAAACAGCATGCTCTCCATTCTTGTATTCATAAATATTCCCCTTACCACCACAGAATGGACATGGAAGCAGATTTTTTATATTGGCCAATTTTAATTGATTATTAAGATCGTCTGACTGATCCATTTAAGATCCTTTCTTCGTTGGCGATGAATTCTCATTTGTCAATTACTTTGCCAATAATAAATCCGCCCCGCTGACTGGATCTAAACAGATCGCAAACTATCAGCGCCGCTCCCCAGCCGCCATCTGTGTGCGCATCCTTAGCCCATGGCTTAGGCACAGGTGGTTGCGGGACGAAAATATCATCTTGCCGACCTTGGTAAGAAACAATGCTCAAGCAACCCGGTATCTCTATTGAGATGGTGACGTATACCGGTAACATCATGACCCAGCATCACCTCGTCTTTAATCATTTTGTCAAGATCCATCGGACACGACAGGTGAGCTGCGGAAATATCCATTATCACATTGATCTTTTCGCTATCAAATCCTTGCCCAAGCTTATGGAGCATTTTCACGTATTTGTTGACAATCTTAACAATCTTTTTGGTATCGCTTGCTTTTAATCCATCGAAACAGACCATATAACTCCTTTATTTTAAAGTTTAGTGGTGACTAGAGGAATCGAACCTCTTACTCGACCAACACCATCGCAGGTATCGGTACCGAATCTGCGGCAGATTAGCATCGCTTTCGCAACTTTAAGTCAAGTCCGTGACCATCACGGAGACACCGATTGTTAATCTTTAATCCTTGAGTAAATCTCGCTGTACCTTTCCCCACTTATAGCCACCTGATCAATATCTGGAAATCTCTCCAAAATGTCAGCAGCCCAATGTGGAGCTTCACCCCTGCCACCTATATCTTGAGGTCCGGAGATACTCATACACCCACTCATTGCAAGCGGGCCCGATAAATGCGCACTATGTATTCTTTTCATGATTCACTCCAGTATAATTGTGAGATTATTTTGGATTATCCTCGCCGTCAATTAAACGCCTCTTAGCCCAAGCCCAACGACAAGACCACTGATTGATCATTCTTTTTTCTCCCAGGTTAGGGATTATCGGAAGCTCTTTCTCAATCTTTTCAAAGATATCTAACACTGTAATCGCAACTTTAGTACCCACCGCCCTTCCGCAACGTGGACAGAAGTTGTAATCAGATCCGATGTAGCGCTTGCAGTGATAGCCGGGACACATGCCTTTGAGAACGCCTGGCTTCAAACCGGTTTTTTCTCGCAACTCCACCAGCTCGGTTAAAGCCCTTCTCAGCGCCGCATCGACATTCGGATTGCCACCCGGATACCCAAGGTCTTCAATCACCTTCTCAAGCTTATCGCACCACTCTCTGTGCAACTCCTCCTGGCGTCGATACATCTTGTTGAAATCATCCGACCTCATCTTTTCTGCAGCGAGAGCTTGCTCAAGAATAGCGTTTTCTTTAGATAACTTGCATTCCATAAGACCCCTTCTTTAAAGTTAAAATGCACCAGCAACCGCTTCAGTAAGACCTTGCCGTCTGGGCATGCTCCTGAATTCACACAGTCTATCGTGGGTAAGATCCAAAGTTACCCAGCATGGCTTCGCCCTTTGGAGGCCGAGTAGCTGTGTTGCGAGTTGCCGGTGGCACACATTATTGTTCAGCGTCTATCATTACTGCTTGTTTGCACTGACCCCTGATACCCAAATGTTTAATGGTGAAGTTTTCATTTTGATACATATATCGAGATTTAAAAGCAGTGAGGCATTCCTGGCATAAAGACATGCTGCCTTTTAAGCCATCGTCAGGGCTGGGGACATTCTCATACACAATCGCCACTGGCTTTTTCTCACAGCGCCACTGCTGCGGAGGCCCGAGTTGAAATGCTCCTACTCGCCTTTCTCCCTGACAACGCTTTTTATCAGGTGAAACAAGTTTTGGTTTTTTCATAATTTTCCTTTGTCAATTAGTTTGCCAATCCATTCCAAAATAAAGGGAAGGCCAGTTAGCTTTTAACTACCCAACGGGTACAGTGCGCACTTCCCCGTCAGACCTGGCCTATGCAAATTAAACCAGTTCTACCTGCTGACAAATGACCGTCATGGTACCGTTCAGAATCCCATGAGCATCAACTTTATCCGCGATCTGACTCACGCTGCAGGCAGAATCAGCTTAATTACCCGATTAGAATGCCTATCGTCGTTCGAGTGTCATTAATATTTTCTGATATGTTTCGCAGTTAATGCCGTTGAGTCTAAGATTTTCGTTTTGTATCTCTTTTAGCCACTGATCATCTTTAGGTTTCGATCTTACAAATATTAATGTGATCCACACAAAGACAACGAAGAGAATTAATCCGATTGATAGCCCCATCCAAAACATTTTATTCTCCTTTTTTAATTGTTAATTGTGCATTCTAACGTCGCCATAGCCCACCGGAACTACAATACATTTTCCTTAGCGGTTCCGGTCTGGCTGAGGGCCTTGTTAGGGCTCATATTAAAATTTTTTTCCACCGTGCATGTGTTCACGACCAGCATTGAAATCAATCTTCGCTATAATAGCATCGGCTACACGATGGTTTTTAGCTTTTGCAAAGTCCATAATTCTGATAATAACGTCTGCCAACTCCTCCTCAACCCCGGTAAATTCCGGGATGTGATCCGATGGCGGATTGTCATGTCTTAGTGCTTCTAATGCCTCCGACAATTCAGAGTGCATCAGAGCAATCAGCTCGCCATTATTCCTATCTCCTTTCCACCAGCCTTTTTCTGTCGCGATGTGGTTGACAATGGCTGATAGAGATTCAAACCCCTCAATAAATCCGGTTATTTCTGGTGGTGTGTCTTTTAATTTAATCATTAAATTATCCTTTCTTTTTGTGCCCTAACGTTGTGATAAGCTGTTCTGCCTGCTGGCAATTGACCGTTAAAGGTATTCAGAATACTCTAAGCATCAACTTTGTTCGTGATCTGACTCACGCTGCAGGCAGAACCAGTATTTTATAAAACAGGATAGTGCGTGCTGTTACGCCAAAGACTCCCACAATTGCCTTTACAGAAATAACTGCAGGACCGGCTTCTTATTCCGGCAAGACTCTCGCTGACGACGCCTTGTGATACACTTTCGGCATCAAAGCTCTCGCTGCAACTGGCGAGCTGCCCCGTCGATCTGCTACATACACCTTCCTCGAGGATATGTACGGCGAGTCCATCTGGGTCACTCATTAAGGCTGGACGCTTCTAATCCAACTACACTATCCTGCCTTTATTTCTTCTTGTCCGATTTCGCAAGTCTGGCCTTGAGGTATGGCATTTTATTGATAACCTCACGCTTGGCCCTCTTCCTTGTATTTGTGCATTTTTGGCAAGGACAAAACCAATTCGTCTTGATGTGCTTGGGTCTCTTTTTATCCAGGCTTGCTTTGAGCCTATTAACCCTAGTCCTGAAGCCAGGATCATTCATCTCTTGCTCTCTGACCCAAGACTTGAAGGAAGAACCGATGTGGGGTTGGATAGGAGATCAGTGTTGACATCTTCACAATCACTATCTTCAATAAGCCTGTTATTTCCTTGTAGGTTAGAATTTTGAATTTGAACAACTTTATAATGACGCCCGTTATCTTGTTTTTCTGAATAAACACTGAAAATCCCACCAACACTGTCAATATACCAATATGTTGATCTTTTGCAAGAAATAATCCTGACGTGCTTTGTTTTCACCACCGCTTTATTTCTTGGTTTTACTATTCCTTCAAGATCTTTTCTCGTCTCTCTGCAAACTTCAGTTATTGAAGGCCACTTTTTTTTGGCCATGGTAACTCCTTTGTTTTATTTGTAGTTGATCCGCACACCAAACACTCATCATCATCAACAACAGGCATATCAGCATCACACCCAACACAGTGATGCCAGGTTTTAATGTTTAATTTATTGGCGAGTTCTATAACCGCAGAAACACCCAAACACTCGTAAAGGCAACGACAATGTCTGATCAGAATCTTACCCTGCATGTTATAGTCCTTTTGTTGGGAGTTTAAATTTGGCGCACTTATTATTGTCAACACCTATTACCGTTGTGGAGGCGGTCTCGGAGTCAACCTGATTATTTTTTTGGGCGGACCAGACATAACTTCTCCGTTACCGGAATCCAGTGGCCTCAGACCGTTAGCGCCAGCGACGGAGAAGACTATGTATTAGCCGATCTTTACCTCTCGTTCACTAAAACATAAATTCAGCTGATCTCTGACTTTGCTCACTGTTTCCTGATCCAATGGCTCAGCACCATGCTTTACCATATTTCTCAGCCACTGATCAAAATCCCATACAGCAGCTGCAGCAGCACCAGCCGAGCATGCGATTAAAAATTCTTCTTGCTCTTCCGGAAGGTTGAATTCGAGCGTTGCTTTTGGCATCATATCCCCTTTGTTGGTTTAAAATCATACCGTACCCACTTATCATTCTTGTAACAAGGCAGCCACTTAGCCAAAACCAGGGCTGGAACACAATAGTTATAAGCAAAATGAGTGACCTCTGATTTTCTTATATCAAAGTTCTTTCTACTTATAGACCCAAGAAACTGAACCAAATTATCTTTTACTCTTGCGAGTATGTAATATGTTGGTTGCTTTCTTTTGTATTCACTTACCTTTACAAGCAACTCGGCGTTATCGTCCATCCTGGTACAAGACTTTATCTCAACATGTTTAAAGTCACTTTCATCACCATGATCAGAAAAAAAATTCATATCGATTGTTTGGTGGGTTATAGCAGCATATGCTATTTCTGATTTGATGCCTATAATGTGAGGATAAGATCTGTCTGAATTGTCTTTGTGATATCCGGAATCGTTAAATCTAATGTTTTCATTCTTGGTTTCACAGCGTTTTCTTCCTACTGTTTCCGCCAGCATCGCCTCATCCTCAGACAACAGATAATCAAGAGTTTCAAGCATAATAGAGACCTTTCAAAGAAAACGAAGACTGCAATCTGTCAGTTTCACACGGAAAAGCTCCCCATGAATGAAGGCATGGTTCACCAATCTCCGAAAGCCAGTTCCCAGTCGTTCGTTTTTAAATCAAAGTGATGATAGTTTGTGGATCAACCTGCCGTTGTAGTATGTGCCGGCTTTAGAAAATATCCAGGGAGGATACTTGAATACAATCACACGTATAATATCCCCTTTGTGAACTACCGCAAATTGCCGATCCTCTGATGAGAAGTCGACAATATCGTTCGCAGTTTTAATCTCTACAGAGAATGAAAATACAGATGAATGCAATCCCTGACTGCCAGCATAAACCATTTGTGGGGTTAACGACTGTATATCTGTAACGGTTCCAGCAACTTCTGATTTGAAAAACAGCGGTGATACCATTCCGCCAACCATTGTTAAAAAAATACTGATTATCACAACAACTACGATCAACTCAACAAGAGTGAATCCTCTTTTCATAATCATCTGCTCCTTATTTTTGTTTGTTTGACAGTTCTTGATCCGAATCAGCTTCTGATACAAACATGTCAGGCATAATTCTACCACAATGTTTGCATCTTATACTTTTTTGATGACCATCTTTAACACAACCAATACACTGAGGGTACTGACCTTTCTTGGTCATCATAAATATCCTTTGGATAAGGTGAGGTGTTGACGGTGTTTATGAAGACGGCAGACCATCCAGGAGTCGAACCTGGACATGGCGGTTATGAGGCGCCACTCTACCAATTAAGTTAATGGTCCGCCGAACGGATTATTTGCGGAATACTTGCCAGACTTTCCCATCGCAAGGATATACCCATTCAGCCTCGTTTGTCCTCCAATTAATGCGGACATAGGGATGGGGATCAAACCTATAAGAGTAGTCGCAAATATCCCAAGTATCATGAAGTTTGCGATACCACTTACCATTTGGAATTTCACCTTCGAAATTCCTTACGGCACGGTTTGCTTGGTTTTTATAGAATTGCTTGCGGCGGCTTCCCTTATACCCGTCTTTGTACCAGGGCTCTCTAGTTGAACGGCTCATTTCTACAGCTCCTTGTTGAAGGTAACTATAGCATAGAGCCTCCTTTGTTAAGTTTAAAATAATCCCGGTTACTTGGGCTTTAATCTAACGATGCCGATCGAGTTCTACCGGTCCACCAAGTCACGATCGTTGTAAGCCACGCACCAGTTTAACAGACCGCAGATGATTTCGCATCACCTGCGGCCCTTTGCTATGAGAATGGACTTTATCCTAAGTTAATAGGCACCACCTCAACGGATATCTAAATCGCTATGAATTTGCTTCCACCTAGTCAAATCTTCCATGGTAAAAAATACCGGAATATTTCTTTCTGTTGCAGTTGCAATCTCTCTTTGTGTTCCTGTGGATGTCTCATATCCAGGACAAACAAAAATAGCATCTGCAGACTTAAGCCACGGCTGACTGTTGTCAAAATAATCATTGTAGTCATAGCTACCAAACATCATACCCATCACGAAGTCGATACAGGGAACATAAACTGCGAACCCTTGCTTTCGAACTTCTTCCGCACACTTGATCATCTTGTGGCAATTCTTAATGTAATCGGTTGCCATATCATTGAGCTTGCCAGCAACGTAAACTTTCAACATCGCGTTACCTTTCTGAAAATGAATTAGGGGCCCGGGTTCAAGACCACGGCCGGCGTGTCATCCCCGAAGGAAATCAGGCATTAGCGAATTCGCTGTTGCGCCCAAGCCGATCATTCTCGCAATCTATCGGCAGACCCCTAAACTAAATGACACCGTACACTATAACTTCGAAGGCGATGAGACTGTAGGCCTATCACGTGTAGTATCCTACTGAAGTCCACAACCTGTCCTAGGATACGCCCAAGGTTGCTCGTCCACAGTGTACGGCATCAAGGTTTAAAAATATTATACAACAAATCAACATCAAGAACAGAATTTCTTAACGTAGGAATTCTTACAACTTCCTCTGCGTGCGTTCATTACCTTTTGCATGCCGTCGAAGCTATACACCCCCATATTTATTATCTACGACCTAACCCATTCATTTTCAGAATACCGATAGATTCTCTGATCCTGATATGCAATCTCAGGTATCCCAGATACGATATTAACAACCTTGAACGCACCATCAGGTGTAGGCATAAGATACTTTGTGCCGTTCACAGACACGCATGCCGTTTCGAGATCGTCAAACATATCGCTGACGTTCCTGGTGGCCGTCGCATCACTCACCAAATACTGCACAGTAAAGCCGTAAAGGCGATATTGTCCAGTTGTATCTGTCTTGGCCCCCTCCTTGATCTGGAAGCCCTCTTTAGCCCTGTCAGGATTGCCAGGATTGGTTCCAGTTGTCTTTGAAGATACAATGCCACCCTCAACAGAACTGTCGTCCAAGGCGTTCTGAACAGTGCCCGGGTTGAAGTTGCCGTCCTGCTTCCCAAGAGTATCGAAGACACGACTGGGATCAACCTGCTTGATATCGATCACCTTAACCGATTCAATAATCCCACCGCGTGCAACAACCTTTGCAGCTCCGCCTTCTTTTTCAGAATCATAGATAGCGTTCTGCACGTCCGGCTTAAAACCCTCGTCCGAAGTTGCCGTTGGCATCGGATCAGTTACGATCGCCAATGTGTCGACAATCATGTCCAGAGAGTGCGCCGCCTCCTCGGCAATATCCGACAAAGCGTTTTGTGCAGCATCCCCTGTATTTGTAGGGTCGTCCACGTCGCTTACCTGGATAAGCTGAGGGATTCCTTCCGCTTCTTCTGCCGCGATTTGCTCAAGAGAGTTTTCCGGTGTCCCGCCGGCCGAATATTCTTCGGCATTATCAGGTATTGGCGGAAGATCAATACCATCACCTGCAGGTTCGGAGGTGTTTGTATTCACTTCACCATCAGACTCAGCCCAACCATTACCGCTCATTTTTACACCATCAAAAATATCAGCCATCATAACCACCTTTCAATGTGAGTGTTAAACTTTTCCCTATTACTGTTCTTCCATATTATTTCTTTAAATCACTATCGATCGATTCCATCGATTCCATCATCGACATGATGCGCATAGGGTCATCGGTTTTAATGTAAATATGATACTCGAGCCCAAGAGTAAATGTTGGATCGATAGGGCCAACCTTGCAATTGGGGAACTTTTCCATAAAAAAAACTACAGCATGAGCCAATGAGGATTTGACATTTTCAGATTTGATTTTTATGTGATACTCTCCATTCTGCTTTCCATCGATAAAAACCTCTCTTACCTCAAACCATTTAAACTCAGCAACACCATACGATATCTCCTGGATAATCGATGTTCTTCCGCTGAGTTTCTTGGCCCACTCTTCGAATTCAACTTCAGGAATGAACGTGTACGACTCCATTTGGATCCCCTTCTGTGGTTTGAGATTTATCTTCATCGATTTTTTTAATCTTTGTTTTCTTGTTTATAGATTTTGCGATTTTTACCTCTAAGGACTCTTCAATGTGCCTCATGCCCTTAAAAGTATGAATAGTGATCTTTTTATCGAGACAATTCAATTTACAGTATTCGATAGGAAGCTTGCTGCTACCAACATTCACTATTAACCCATGAATCAGATCGGGCTCCTTATATTGCTTTCCGCAATCCATACAATAGTGATATCGGTGAAGATTGCCTTTTCGGTCTTTGTAAAACATTGGTCTGATCATGTCCCGAACCTTTCATTAATAATTTTTTCAAGTTTTATTGGCTCATAATTAACGTTTTCGAGAGCCAAAAGATGTTGACGATCATTGTGGATTGATACTAATTCTGGTTCATATTTCCTATGATCGTTATTGTGAAAGTGTCCATGGATATTGATATCATATCTGAATATGGTGAGTTGCGTCGTCTCTGGTCCAAACCTGATATCAATTTTTGTCTCAGGATCAATCATTGGTTTGTGTGAAAAAAGAATTTCTTTTCCGAATCTCTTTATTTTCAACTCTTCACACACCATATCAAACCCGTTATCAAGATACCATTGATCAGGTTCCCAGTCATGATTTCCCCTGACAAACCAGTGCCGACAACCCAGGGTTGCCGCCATGTATTGACGATTCCACCTTGAACGGTCAGGCCATATATAATCACCAAGATTTATCAGAACATCGTCTCGCATTACCCTTCTGCGGAGATTCTGAAGAATTATTTCTTCAAAGTCTTTTGGCCGACCGCAACACTTTTCCATGAAGCGGTGGCCAAAATGACAATCGGTGATAACCCAGTAATTCACTTTGACCCCACCAGCAATGATTTCAGAAATACTATCTCATCACCAATAGCTTTTTTCCCTCTTTCTATTTCTTTTTCGCTGATTACATCCATATTTGTGCTGCAATATTTTTCATCCCATTTTTCATATCTTTCATATGGAGTTTTTCTACAAAAAGATCTTTTTGTTTTATTTCTAACCGGACACCCATCGCAATCAATGTCATAATAAAGACCGCAAAGAGGACAGTCGTGTACAGTTATGCTTATTACTGGAGGAAAACATACTCCGGTGCTATCTTTAAATTTATTCAAATTACG
>Ga0265338_10002130_pt1 | contig 30400 bp, 26 predicted proteins | sample 42126metaG_FD_193579 | JGI IMG/M metagenome (GOLD analysis project Ga0265338, IMG submission 193579) | Rhizosphere microbial communities from Carex aquatilis grown in University of Washington, Seatle, WA, United States - 4-21-26 metaG | ecosystem: Host-associated > Plants > Roots > Rhizosphere...
TCAGCTGCGCGACACGAAGGTCGACTACGTGTGGGGAGGCACGCTCGATTTCTGTTTCGACATCATGCCCCATGCCGGCGAGATCGATGGCATCCATTTCGCGGTGGGATACGCGGGTCACGGAGTGGCGATGGCCACATGGCAGGGCCAAAAGATGGCCGAATGGATCACAGAAGGGAAGACCGATAACCCGTTCACAGAGATCCCATTTCCCGGCGCCCCGCTGGGTCTGTACAACGGCAGGCCGTGGTTTCTCCCCTTCGCGGGCGCGTACTATAAAGTGCTCGACTGGGTATCGTAGAAAAACAGGTCAGAAGTCACAGGGCAGTGGTCATGCGTCTGGGGCGATCCGCCACAGCAACAACTTCTCCTTTGTCCCGTGACGCGGTACTTGTGATCGTCCCGCTGCGGCCCAGTTCTCTGGAGATACTCATGTCACTTTTCGGTCTGATCGAATACAAAGACGCTTCCCCCGAAGTCCGTGCCGTCTATGACGACATCATGGCAACGCGCAAAGCGGACTGGATCAACAATTTCTGGAAGGCGATCGCGCACGATCCGGCCACGCTCAAGCGAACTTGGGAGAGCATCAAGCAGATCATGGCGCCGGGCGCCCTCGATCCGCTCACGAAAGAGCTACTTTACGTTGCGGTGTCTGTCTCAAACCAATGTGACTACTGCATCGCCTCGCATACCGCCTCTGCCCGTAACAAGGGCATGACCGACGCCCAATTCAAGGAACTGATGGCCGTCGTCGGCATGGCCAATGAAACCAATCGCCTGGTCGCCGGCTACCAGGTGGAAATCGATGACCGATTTAAGCCCTGAACCTGTGTGGCCCCGATCGTCCGGTCCACGCCGCTCGCGGCCGATGAATGCCTACGTGGGAACGCCCGTCGATCCAAAGTTCTATAATTGAAGAGCACGTTTGGGGAGGGTGAAGATGGCGCAGATGACGGTGACTCCGGTTGCCACCCACGGGTTTTACATCGATGGGAAGTGGCTGGAAGAAGGTGACATCGTCGAAGTTCGCGCTCCCTACGATGGTTCTGTAATCGCCCGCGTCTTCCAGGGACGCCGCGAACACGCTGAAGCCGCCATCGCCGCGTCCGTCAAGGCCTTTGGAACCACCCGCCGCTTGCCTGCTTTCGAGCGCCAGCGAGTTCTGCGCCGGATTGCCGACGGCATCCACGATCGCCGCGACGAGTTTTCGCGAACCCTCGCGCAGGAAGCCGGTAAGCCCATCAAGAATGCGCGCCTCGAAGTGGAGCGCGCTGTCTTCACCTTCAATGTCGCCGCGGAAGAAACCGTGCGCGGCTATGGGGAATACCTTCCCCTGGACTGGCAGCAGTCCACAGCGGGACGATGGGGCATCGTCAAGCGTTTTCCCCTGGGTCCGGTCGCTGGCATCACGCCCTTCAATTTTCCTCTAAACCTTGTTGCCCACAAGGTTGCTCCTGCCATCGCCGCTGGATGTTCGATGGTCCTCAAACCTGCGCCGCAGACCCCGCTCAGTTCGCTCATGCTCGCCGAAGTCATTCAGCAAGCCGGATGGCCTGACGGCGGTTTCAACGTCGTCCTGCTCTCGAATGAAGACTCCGGCATGCTCGTGACCGACGACCGCATCAAGCTCATCAGCTTCACCGGCAGTGCGGCCGTGGGTTGGGCGATCAAAAACAATGCGGGCAAGAAAAAAGTTGTCCTTGAACTTGGAGGGAACTCGGGCGTTATCGTTCACCGGGACGCCGATCTTCCCTACGCCGTCGACCGCTGCGTTACCGGAGGCTTCTCCTATGCAGGGCAGGCCTGCATCTCCGTCCAGCGCATCCTTGTCGAGCAGTCCGTCTTCGGAAAATTCACAGAACTCCTCGTCGAGGGGGTCAAGAAACTCAAGGTCGGAGATCCGCTCGACGAAACCAGCGACCTCGGTCCGCTCATCCGCGAAAGCGACGCCATTCGCGCTTATGACTGGGTTCAGGAAGCCATACGCGGCGGCGCCCGCCTCTTATGTGGAGGTCATCGCACCGGTTCACTTCTCGAACCAACCGTCCTAACGAGCACCAAGCCGACGATGAAAGTGAATTGCCAGGAAATTTTCGCGCCCGTCGTCACCGTTGAGCCCTATCCCGACTTCGACAGCGCCCTGAAGCAGATCAACAATTCTCCCTATGGACTGCAGGCGGGAATTTTCACGCGCGACGCCAAACTCATTTTCCAGGCCTATGATGAACTCGAAGTAGGTGGCCTCATTGCGGGCGATGTTCCTACGTTCCGCATTGATCACATGCCCTATGGTGGCGTGAAAGACTCCGGCTTTGGACGCGAGGGTCTGCGTGACGCAATCCTCGACATGACCGAACCGAAACTACTGGTCATGAACCTGCGCTGAGAACGCCGATTTAACCTTGCTAGAAATTAGTAAAGTTGACCATGGCTCACCGTTGGCGTGTTGAAATTTTCAACGGAATTTTCTTCCCCGATTGTTTTTGATCGTAATTTTTACGTTCAGGCAACTTTTCCGAATTCCAACAAAGAAATCCTGCATTCACCTGTTCCCAAACGGCAGTCCCCTGATATACTCACGTGTTTTAGTGCCGTGCGTCACACGGACAAGTGACGCGATTCACAACCGTGTTCAGCCGGGATGCCAGGGCAACGCTCCCGAAATACGAATCGCCATCATTCAATGCAGATTTTTCCACGTAGCGCCAATGCAATCGCCCGGGCCTCCCTGGTCCTTGTCGTTATTGCCGTGGCCGGGCTGGGCTGGACTCTGAATGAATTTCAGCGGTCGCCCTATATCACTTGGGCGGGCGTGCGAAAGCCTCAGCCTGTGCCCTTCAGCCACCAGCACCATGTCACTGGCCTTGGCATCGACTGCCGCTACTGCCACACATCGGTTGAGCAGTCCAGCTTTGCTGGCATCCCGCCGACCAAGACCTGCATGAACTGCCATGCCCAGATCTGGACCAATGCCGCCTACCTGGAGCCCGTACGGGAGAGCTTCCGCACCGGCCGCTCCCTCGAATGGACGCGCGTGAACCAGCTTCCGAACTTCGTTTACTTCAATCACAGCATTCACATTAATAAGGGTGTGGGCTGCAATACGTGTCATGGTCCAGTGGACCAGATGCCGCTGATGTATCAGTACGCGTCGCTGCAAATGGAGTTTTGTCTCGACTGCCATCGTGCTCCTGAAAAATATGTCCGGCCGCGCGAGCAGGTGTTTAACATGCGCTATGAGCCGCCCGTGGACGATCCGATGGGCAAGCATGAAGTCGAATTCGACGGCAAGTCGTACACCGACCAGATCGCTCTGGGCACCGCCATTAAAGAAGCGTACAAAGTGCGCTCGGTCCAGGACATCACCAGCTGCAATACCTGTCACCGGTAGCGTGGGGTTTTGCTGACAGCGAGAGCTGACAGCATAAGAGTTAAAAGCTGAATTGAAAATGAGCATGGACGATCAAAAGCAGAAGCTCGTGAACATCGACGTTTGTCCGAGCAAGCGCAAGCAGCTCGACCTCGAGACCGTGAAGGCCGAGATCGAGGAGACGACCGGTCCCGAATACTGGCGCAGTCTCGAAGAGCTTGCGGGCAGCGAAGAGTTCCAGGAAATGATGCACCGTGAGTTTCCGAAAGGTGCGTCGGAGTGGCTGGATACGTTCTCGCGCCGCGGCTTCCTGAAAACCATGGGCGCCTCCCTCGCGTTGGCCGGGCTGACCGGCTGCACGCGCATGCCTCTCACCGAGATTGTTCCGTACGTCAAGCAGCCGGAGAACGTGATTCCCGGCCGCCCCAAGTATTACGCGACAGCCTTCACGCTCGGCGGTTATGCCGCTCCCATCCTGGTTGAAACCCACATGTTCCGGCCGACCAAGGTGGAAGGCAATCCTGAACACCCTGCGAGCCTCGGCGGCACCGACGTCTACGCGCAAGCATCCTTGCTCGACCTGTACGATCCTGACCGCGCCCAGAACGTCACATTTATGGGCGATGTGCGCTCCTGGCCCGCTTTTATGGAAGCCGTCAAGGGTCCGATGAATGTGCAGAAGAGTATGGCGGGTTCGGGTGTGCGCATCCTGACTCAATCGGTCTCCTCGCCTACGCTTGCCGCGCAGATTCGTGGGTACATTGCCGAGCATCCGATGGCCAAGTGGCACGTTTACGAGCCCGTCAATCGTGACAACGTTTACGAAGGCGCGAAGATGGCCTTCGGCGAGCCGGTCGAAACGCGGTACGACCTCACGAAGGCGGACGTCATCGTTTCGCTCGACGCGGACTTTTTGTACGCAGGGTTCCCTGGTTCCGCGCGCTACATCCGCGACTTCGCCTCACGCCGCAACCCTGACGCGAATATGAACCGGCTGTACGTCATCGAGAGCACGCCGAGTTCAACAGGCATGAAGGCGGATCACCGGATCAGCGTGAAGGCCTCCATGGTGGAAGCGTTTGCCGCGGTGTTGGCCCAGAACGGAGAGGTTCCGGCCGAATACGGTCGATTGGTTGAAACAATCGTCGCCGACCTGCAGGCTCATCAAGGTTCCAGCGTTGTGATCGTGGGTGATCATCAACCGCCAGTGGTTCACGCCATCGCCCATCATCTCAATCAGGCACTCGGTAACGTTGGCAAGACGGTCTTCTACACCGATTCGGTGGATGCGAACCCTGTGAATCGAGGCGAGTCCCTGCACGCGCTCGTGGAAGATATGCGCGCCGGCAAGGTGGACGTGCTCCTGATTCTCGGCGGTAACCCTGCCTACGATGCTCCCGCGGAACTCGAGTTTGCTTCTGCGCTCAAATCGAATGCGGTCAATCTCAAGGTTTATCTCGGCACGCATCGCAACGAGACTGCCGAACTCTGCCAGTGGCATGTGCCCGAAGCTCACTACCTCGAATCATGGAGCGATGCCCGGGCCTATGACGGTACCGTCAGCATCGTTCAGCCTCTGATTGAGCCGCTTTATGGCGGTAAGAGCGCGCACGAAATCGTCACCATTCTTGCGGGGCAATCCGGACTCACGGGACATGATCTCGTTCAGCAGTACTGGCAGAAACAGCACACAGGGGCGGACTTCGACGCTTTCTGGCGCAAATCGCTGCATGACGGCTGGGTCGCCGGCACGGCCTTTGCTCCCAGGAGTGTCAGCGCGAAAGCAGCGGGCATTCCTGGCGCCGCTCAATCAAATTCCGGTGATGCCCTCGAGCTAAATTTCCGTCGCGATCCTTCCATCTACGACGGCCGCTTCGCCAACAATGGATGGCTCCAGGAACTTCCGAAGCCGCTCACCAAACTGACTTGGGACAATCCGATCATGATCGGCCCCGCATTGGCCGAGCGTCTTAAGCTCAACTTCAAAGACGTCGCCGAACTCACGTTCGATGGCAAGAAGGTGAAAGGCCCGATTTGGATTCAGGCCGGGCATCCCGACAACGCCATCACGGTATTCTTGGGTTACGGACGCACCCGCGCCGGGCGCCTCGGTAGTGGCGCCGGTTTTGATGTCTACTCGCTGCGCACGACAAAGGCTCCGTGGTTCGCCAACGGCGCGCAACTTAAAGGCACCGGCGAAACCTACAACCTTGCCAGCACGCAGGGCTACCAGTCGATGGAAACTCCCGACGGGAGTGAGCGTCCACTTGTGCAGGAGCGCAGTCTCGAGGAATACAAGAAGGAACCGAACTTCGCGAAGGAAGGCGAGCCGGCGAAAGATATGACGCTCTACCCAGGTTTCGATTATTCGAAAGAAACCTACTCGTGGGGTATGGCGATCGATCTGAACTCGTGCGTCGGCTGCAATAACTGCATTGTCGCCTGTCAGTCCGAAAACAATATCCCGGTTGTCGGCCAGTATCAGACTCTCCGGGGCCGCCACATGCACTGGCTCCGTGTCGACGCCTATTACCAGGGCCCGCGCGAAAACCCCAAGGGATACTTCCAGCCCGTCCCGTGCATGCAGTGCGAAAACGCGCCCTGCGAACTGGTATGCCCGGTGCAGGCCACCATTCACAGCAGCGAAGGCCTGAACGACATGGTCTATAACCGCTGCGTCGGCACGCGCTACTGCTCGAACAACTGCCCGTACAAGGTGCGCCGCTTCAATTTCCTGCTCTTCCAGGATTGGGAGACTCCTCAGTTCAAGCTCATGCGGAATCCTGACGTTACCGTACGTAGCCGTGGCGTCATGGAAAAGTGTACGTACTGCGTGCAGCGCATCAGTGAGCACCGCATCGACTCAGAGCGTGCTGATACCACCATTAAAGATGGCGAACTGCAGACGGCCTGCCAGCAGTCGTGCCCGGCGAATGCTATCGCATTCGGCAATTTGAATGACCCGAACAGCCAGGTCAACAAGTGGAAAACGCAGGCGAGGAATTATTCCCTGCTGGGTGAATTGAATACACGGCCGCGCACGACGTATCTGGCGGAGGTTCGCAACCCGAATCCGGAATTAGAGACCGGGCCTAAAGTGGAGCGCATGTAAGGCATGGCTACCAACACGCAAATCCCAGTGGCAGACAGGCGACCGCCGGTAATTGAGCCGGGGCATACCTTCTCCACCATCACCGAGAAGATCAGCAACATCGTGCTGAAGCGTCCCATTTCCCTGGGGTGGATCTTCGGTTTCCTGATTGTGTTCTCGATGATGAACCTGCTGATGCTGGCCCTTGGCTACCTTTTCATCAAAGGCACTGGCATCTGGGGCATCAACATCCCGATTGGCTGGGGATTCGCCATCGTCAATTTCGTGTGGTGGATCGGTATTGGCCACGCCGGAACCCTGATCTCCGCTATTCTCGCTTTGCTGCGGCAAACCTGGCGCAACTCAATCAACCGCTTCGCCGAAGCGATGACGCTTTTTGCGGTCGCTTGCGCCGGCATCTTCCCGCTCGCTCACACCGGCCGCCCGTGGCTTGCGTACTGGCTCTTCCCTTATCCCAACACGATGAACTACTGGCCGAACTTCCGCAGCCCGCTTGTCTGGGACGTGTTCGCGGTTTCGACCTATTTCACGATTTCGCTGATCTTCTGGTTTATCGGGTTAATTCCTGACCTCGCGACATTGCGGGATCGCGCCGAGAATCCCTGGACGCAGCGCATTTATGGCCTCCTCGCCATGGGATGGCGTGGATCTGCTCGCCACTGGCATCGTTACGAAACTGCCTATCTCTTGCTAGCCGGAATCGCAACACCGTTGGTGCTCTCGGTGCACACCGTCGTCAGCTTCGATTTCGCGGTCGGCATCGTCCCCGGTTGGCACACCACGATCTTCCCACCCTACTTCGTTGCTGGTGCAATTTACTCCGGATTCGCCATGGTGCTGTGTCTCGCCATCCCGATCCGCGCAATCTACGGCATTCAGGATTTCATTACCTTGCGTCATCTCGAGATTTCCGCCAAGGTGATGCTCGCGACGGGTCTGATCGTCGCCTACGGCTATGGCATGGAAGCATTCATGGGCTGGTATAGCGGCAGCCAGTTCGATTCGTTCCTTCTCTGGAACCGGCTGCATGGCCCTTACAAGATTGCCTACCTGTCTCTGCTCGCTTGCAACATTGGAATCCCGCAAGTGTTGTGGCTGAAGAAATTCCGAGTGTCTACCGGATGGCTCTGGTTGATCTCGTTTGTCGTACTTGTCGGCATGTGGCTGGAGCGTTTCATTATCGTCGTCGTGAGCCTGCACCGCGATTTCCTTAATTCTTCCTGGGGTATGTATTACCCCACCAAGTGGGATTGGATGACGTTCGCCGGGACCATCGGCATGTTCCTTACTGCCATGTGGCTGTTTGTGCGCGTCCTGCCCATGATTTCGATTTTCGAACTGCGCACCTTGTTGCCAGAGGCTCACGTGCACGAGGCGGCGGAGGTTGAGAAATGAGTGAATCCCCCGTCTACGGATTGATGGCCGAATTCGACTCGGCGCAAGATTTGGTCACTGCTGCCCATAAGACACACGAGGCAGGCTACCAGAAGATTGACGCCTACAGTCCCTTCCCGATCGAGGGATTGGCCGAGGCGACTGGCTTTCACAAGAATCGCGTGGCTCTGGTCGTCCTGATCGGTGGTCTCATCGGCGGGCTGTCGGCTTATGGCCTGCAGTACTGGGTTGCTACGATCACTTATCCGGTGAACGTTGGTGGACGCCCGTTGCACTCATGGCCGTCGTTCATCATCGTAACGTTCGAGTTGACGATTCTCTTTGCGGGGCTGTCGGCCGTGATCGGCATGCTCGCTCTGAACGGCTTGCCTATGCCGTATCACCCCGTTTTCAATGTGCCCGAATTCCGCAAGGCTACCGACAACAAGTTCTTTCTTGTTGTGTTTTCGACCGACCCAAAATATGACGCGGCCGCTACCCGCAGTTTCCTGCAAGGTCTCGCTCCACGCATGATTGCGGAGGTGCCCAGCTAGATGAGCAACCTTCGGAAATCTCTGCCGGCGATTCTGCTCCTGATCGGCGTTACCGCCGGATGTCGCCTCGATATGCACATCCAGCCCTACTACCGCCCGCTGGCGAAGAGCGACTTTTTTGCTGACGACCGTTCTGCCCGCCTGCCCGTCGAGGGAACCGTTGCGCGCGGTGATCTGCAGGAAGACACGTATTTCTATACCGGCAAGATCGGGGATGCGCCCGGGGACTACATGCCCTTCCCGGTGGATGCCAAAGTTCTCGAGCGCGGTCGCGAGCGCTTCAATATTTACTGTGCACCCTGCCACGGACGAGTCGGCGACGGTAAAGGCTTCATTCCATCGCGTGGCTTTCGCCAGCCGCCTTCGTTCCACATCGAGCGGCTGCGTAAAGTGCCGATTGGTTATTTTTTCGATGTCGATACCAACGGATTCGGCGTCATGCCCGATTATCGGGCGCAGATTGCGCCGCACGATCGCTGGTGTATTGCGGCTTACATCCGCGCGCTGCAACTGAGCCAAAACGCGACCGCGGCTGACATCCCGGCGGGACAGAAAATTCCGTCGGATCCGCCCAAGTTTCACGACATCGGCAATGGAGCCACGCTTCCAGAAGTCGATAACACGCCGCAGGCGGAAGGCGCGGATGGCAAATCAAAAGAGGAGCCCAAATGACCACGGCGACCCTGAACAAGTCGAACCTGATGGCGCCGGCCGTGGCGCAAACGATCCAGCAGCGCTCGATCGTCATCGGCCTGGTGGGAGCCGTCGCGACCATCGCGGGTGCATTCCTCGCTCCGCACGACTTCTACTCCGCCTACCTGATCGGTTTTATGTTCTGGCTGGGCCTCTCGCTCGGGTGCATGGCGATCCTCATGCTCTATCACCTGGTTGGTGGCTCGTGGGGTACAGTCGCGCGTCGCACGCTCGAAGCGGGAATGATGACGTTGCCGATGATGGCCGTGCTCTTCCTTCCGATCGTCCTGAATTTGCCCAAGATGTACCCGTGGGCCCGACCTGAGGAACTCGCGAAAGATCCAAAGCTCGCCGATATCGCGCGCAGCTACCTCCACTTCGGCGGCTTTGACGGCGTGTTCGCCCGTTACATCATCTACTTCGTGATCTGGATCGGGATGGCTTATTTCCTGAATTCCTGGTCCACCGAGCAGGACACTCCGGATGGCGGTGCCAAGAGCACACTGCGTTTCCGCGCCGTCAGCTCCATCGGCCTCGTCATCTACTCGCTGACGATTTCCTTTGCCGTCATTGATTGGGTCATGTCGCTGCAGGCGCGTTGGATCTCCACCATCTATGGCCTGCTCTTCGTCGCCGGCGAGGCGCTCTCCGCCTTCTGTTTCGTAGCCGTGATCGAAAGCATCCTGGGGAAGCGCAAGCCGATGTCCGACTACCTGACGAAGACCGAAGTGCACGACCACGGCAAGCTGATGCTTGCCTTCGTGATGGTCTGGGCCTACTTCAATTTCTCGCAGTGGCTCATCATTTGGGCGGGCAACCTGCCCGAAGAAATTCCCTGGTACATACGCCGAATGAACGGCGGTTGGGGTGGCGTGGGGCTATTCCTTGTTATCTTCCACTTCGCCGTGCCCTTCGCGCTGCTGCTTTCGCGCAGCCTGAAGAAGAATGCCGGTCAACTTGCGCTGTTGGCCTCATGGCTGATGGTGATGCGCATCGTCGACATCTATTGGCACATCGAACCGGCGACTTTTCCAACGTTCCACCTGAGCTGGGTGCACTTCGCGGTCATTGTCGGAATTGGCGGCCTCTGGATGGCCTACTTCTTCCGCAACCTGCGTTCTCGTCCGCTGCTGGCTGTGTACGCGCCGCAGACCTTGAGACTTCTGGAGTCGGAGCATGAGTGAGGAACTGAATCACGGCCACTCAGGCCACGAAACCTCGTTCGAACGTGAAGACTTAAGCACGCGCGGAGTGTTCGCCTTCATGATCGGCCTGGCGGTGACTGGGGTAGTGACGTACTTCATCATCGTAGGAATGTATACATTCCTCGACAAGTACGAGCGCTCCCAAATGTCAACGGCCAGTCCGCTGGTGACAACGAAGGGTGCAATCTCCCGCGTCGTCACGCAGGAAGACATGGACAAGGCGTTCAAGGACAACGGCGCTCCCATGCTCGAGACCGATGAGCGCGGGCAGTTTCGCGGCTATCTCTTGAACCAGGAAAATGAGCTGAATAGTTATGGGTGGGTCGATCAGCAAGGTGGCATAGCGCGCATTCCGATCACGCAAGCCATGGATTTGTTAGTCACGCGAGGATTGCCGGTGCGTTCCTCGAGCGGGACGGAAGCCGCCAAGCCCCAAGCATCCAAGCCCGCTGATGCCGAAAAAGCGACCGCAAAGAAAGCTGCACAGAAGAAGTAGCAGCGAGAAACGAAGGGAACGCAGTGTTTCGCAAAGGCAGTCTCGCAATCTCGATTCTGATTCTCGCCGCGAGCCAACTTGCGGCTCAGGGACGCGGCCCTATGTCAGGCGGAATCATGTCGCCTCCGGCCAGCCAGCGTCCCCCCGGGCTCGAATTTGTAGGCATCGAGCAACATCTCAATGCGGAAGTCCCCGCTGATCTGGAATTCCGCGACGAGCTCGGCAACACCGTAAAACTTGAAGACTATTTCGGGCACGGGCGCCCCGTGATTTTGAATCTCGGCTATTACCAGTGCCCAATGTTGTGTAGCGAACTCCTGGAAGGGCTCGTTGGGTCGATGAAGGCACTGACGCTTCAGCTCGGCAAGGATTTCGACGTCGTCACGCTCAGCTTCGATCCGCGCGAGACTACCGAGATGGCCGCCGCCAAGAAGCGCGACATCATGAAACGGTATGGCCGAGCGAATGCCTCGATCGGCTGGCATTTTCTGACTGGGAAACCGGATCAGATCACGGCGCTTACCAACGCTGTTGGCTTTCAATACCAGTTCGATACCAAGACTGAGCAGTACGCGCACGCCACCGCCATTGTCATTCTCACTCCAGACCGCCACATCGCCGAGTACTTTTACGGAGTCGAGTTCTCGCCCCGCGATTTGCGCCTCGGGTTGGTACAGGCTGGACAAGGGAAAATTGGCAACCTGACGGATTCCGTGTTGCTCTACTGTTACCACTACGATCCGCGTTCCGGAAAGTACGGCGCCGTCGTGAGCAATGTTTTGAAGCTTGGCGGATTGGCTACCATGCTGATCCTTGGCACATTTGTGCTGGTGATGTTCCGCGCCGATCGCAGCGCGGCGAACCGCACCGTGGGGCGAGTCACTTAATATGTCGAAATTTCTACCATTGTGGCCCGATTCGGCCTCGACGATGTCAGGACAGGTGGATGCTCTCTACATCTATCTGCTGCTAGTGGCTGGCGTGATGACTGCGCTCATCTATATCGCCGTCACAGTGTTGTCGATCAAATATCGCCGCAAGCCCGGCGTGGATGCGCACCAGATCGAAGGCTCGACGATTCTCGAACTCAGTTGGTCCATCATCCCCTTCGGCGTGATGTTGACCTTCTTTATCTGGGGCGCCGTCCTCTACTTCCAGGAGCGCACACCTCCCGCTGACTCCACTGAAGTCTACGTCGTGGCGAAGCAGTGGATGTGGAAGATCGAGCACATGGAAGGTCAGCGCGAGATCAATGAGCTCCATGTGCCCACGGGACAAAACGTCAAGCTGATCATGACCTCGCAGGACGTGATTCACAGCTTCTTCATTCCTGCCTTTCGCATAAAGCAGGACGTTCTACCCGGCCGCTACACAACACTGTGGTTTAAGGCCACCAAGCCCGGTGTTTATCACCTGTTTTGCGCGGAGTACTGCGGCACGATGCACTCCGGCATGGGCGGTGACATCGTGGTAATGGACCCGCAGGATTACGCGCAGTGGATGGCTGGCGGTCCTGCCGCACCACTGCAGGAGACTGGCAAGCAGCTCTTCGCATCCCTCGGATGTGCGACCTGTCACCGTTCTGACATTCAAGGACGCGGCCCGAACCTGGTTGGGGTCTATAACAAGCCTGTGCTGCTCGAAGACGGCCGCACCGTCGTGGCCGATGAAAATTACGTGCGCGAATCGATCCTCAACCCGACCGCGAAAATCGTGAGCGGGTTTAAGCCGGTGATGCCGACGTTCCAGGGCATTGTCAGCGACGAACAATTGAACGCGCTGGTGGCGTACGTGAAGTCGTTAAACCAGCCACCAACGGGCGCGGCCGGATTGCAGAGCCAGAGCACGGCTGCCCCGGCGCAACCCCAGAATACGCAGGTGCAATAGTCATGGCGAGTACAGCTATTCAGAATCCGGCTCCGAAGACGAACTACCTTACGAATGGGCACACGCTCAAGTCGTGGCTGCTGACGACAGATCACAAGCGGATCGCGCTCCTCTATCTCATTTCGGTCACTATCTTCTTCTTCCTGGGCGGGTTCTTCGCCATGCTCATCCGGCTCGAACTGCTTACACCGCAGGGCGATCTGATGCAGGCTGACACCTATAACAAGGTCTTTACCATGCACGGCATGATCATGGTCTTCTTCTTCCTGATCCCGGTCGTGCCCGCGGTGCTCGGCAACTTCCTCGTCCCTCTAATGATTGGCGCGAAGGACCTCGCTTTTCCGCGCATCAACCTTCTGAGCTGGTATCTGTATGTTATTGGCGGCATCCTCATCCTGCACTGCATGCTGACCGGTGGTGTCGACACCGGCTGGACCTTCTACACACCGTTCAGTACGGCATTTACCAACACTAAGATCATTGAGGCCGGGCTTGCCGTCTTCATTGCCGGATTCTCTTCCATCTTTACCGGACTGAATTTCATCGTCACCATCCACCGCATGCGCGCTCCCGGTCTTACCTGGAACCGTCTGCCGTTGTTCATCTGGGCCAACTACGCGACCAGTCTCATTATGATTCTCGGCACGCCGGTGGTTGCCATTACCATCGTTCTCGTTGCCGTTGAGCGCCTTTTCCACCTGGGCATCTTCGATCCCAAGCTCGGTGGAGACCCACTGCTCTTCCAACATTTGTTCTGGTTCTACTCGCATCCCGCCGTCTACATCATGATTCTGCCGTCGATGGGCGTGATCAGCGAACTCATCACCTGCTTCTCGCGCAAACGTGTCTTTGGTTACAACTTCGTTGCGATTTCCAGTATCGCCATCGCCGTCATCGGGTTCCTCGTCTGGGCGCACCACATGTTCGTCGCCGGCATCTCGCTCTATGCCGCGATGATCTTCTCGTTCCTCACTTTCTTCGTTGGTGTGCCGTCGGCTGTGAAGGTTTTCAACTGGACTGCGACCTTGTATCGTGGCTCGATCACCTACGCCACGCCGATGCTCTATGCCTTCGGCTTCATCGGCCTCTTCACCATCGGCGGATTGACTGGCTTGTTCCTGGCCACGCTGGGTGTGGACGTCCACGTCACGGACACCTACTTCGTTGTCGCCCACTTCCACTACGTCATGGTAGGTGGCGTCTTGATGGGATATTTAGGTGGAATGCATTTCTGGTGGCCTAAGATTACTGGGCGTATGTATCCGGAAGGCTGGGCCAAGTTGTCAGCACTGTTTGTATTCGTCGGCTTTAACCTGACCTTCTTCCCGCAATTCATTCTTGGCTACGTCGGCATGCCGCGCCGCTACTGGCAGTATCCGCCGGAATTCCAGGTGCTGAACGTGCTCTCCACTGCCGGAGCCAGCGTGCTCGCCGTCGGATACCTGCTGCCGATGATCTATTTCCTGTGGTCGCTGCGCTACGGTCCGATCGCAGGGCCCAATCCGTGGAACGCTGCCGGACTTGAATGGCAGACCAGTTCGCCGCCGCCGACTTTCAATTTTGATGAAACTCCCGTGGTGACCTGGGAAGCTTATAACTACGACGAGATTCCACCGAAGGAGCTGGAGGTTCCCGTTGGCCGATAGTCACGCCACCACCATCGAACACGAAGCGCAGAATCCCGCGCTGCTCCACCACTTCGCCGACGCGCAGCAGCAGAAGAACGCCGCCTCGCTCGGCATGTGGCTGTTCCTTGTCACGGAAATCATGTTCTTCGGCGGCATGTTCTGCGCTTACCTGATCTACCGCATCAACCACTTCAACGCGTTCGCCGCGGCCAGCCAGCAACTCAGCATCAAGCTGGGTGCTTTTAACACTGCTGTACTGATCATCAGTTCGGTCACGGTTGTCCTTGCCGTCAAGGCGGCCGAAGTGGGCAAGCGCAAACAGCTTGTCACGTACCTCGTCGTCACCGTTCTTCTTGGGCTGACCTTCCTTGTTGTGAAGGGTTTTGAGTATCGCGAAAAATTTGAGAAGCACCACGTTCCCGGAGCCACCTTTAACTTCACGGACACGTTCGACGACAACGGGAAACAAATCCCTGTCAGCTCCAACGAAGCGCAGCTTTTCTTCTCACTCTATTTCGCGATGACGGGCATGCACGCTCTGCACATGATCATCGGCTGCGGCTTGTTCAGCGTACTGGCCATCCTGGCCTGGAAAGGGAAGTACACGCCCGGTTATTTTACGCCGATAGAAAACGCAGGTTTGTATTGGCACTTGGTCGATATCATCTGGATTTATCTGTTCCCATTGCTCTACCTGATCAGCCGCCACTCGTGACGAGTGAACTTGCGCCAGAACGTAGAAGTGATCTTGAGTGAAGCTGTGAGCTAGAAGTTTAGAAGAAGAGAGAAACAGGAACGAAATATGTCTCAAGACCCACACGGATCAGAACAACACGGAACGCATTCGATCGGTTTCTCCTTGGCAATTGGCGTCATTTTGCTGATTCTGACGGCGACCACCGTTGGCGCTGCGTTTGTTAACCTCGGACCGTTCAATCCCGTCGTGGCGCTTCTGATCGCCACCATCAAAGCGACACTTGTCATCCTGTTCTTCATGCACGTGAAAGGCGCCAGCGAAAAACTGACCGCCACGGTTGTAGTCTCCGGCTTCTTCTTCCTGGCGATCCTACTGGCTCTATCCATGGCCGACTACCTGACCCGCTCCTGGCGTTGATCGTGTGGGCGCGGACACTCCTGTCCGCGCGTAACCCAGAAAATCCTAGTCTCGTTTCTACTCCCAAGCTCCTCGACCGGCGGCCCACACCTAGGCCTGAGTTCCGACCGCTGCTAGCTGACCGCTGTTCCCCCTTGCGTCGTTCCCCCACATCCTCGAATATGTTCTGTACCCCATGCCCCCTGAAGCCACTTCAACCCCGGCCCAACTCGACGCTGGCGCTTTAGAAGCCGCACTGCGTCGCCATCTTCGCGGAGAAGTCCGGTTCGACGCCGGCACGCGCGCCGTGTACGCCACGGATGGTTCCAACTACCGCCAAGTCCCAATCGGCGTCATAGTCCCGCGCGATAAGGAAGACGTGATCGCAACCGTCGCGCTATGCCGCGATTACCGCGCCCCACTACTGGCTCGCGGTGGTGGTACTTCACTCGCCGGACAGTGCTGTAACTCTGCCGTCATCCTCGATTTCTCGAAGTACATGGCTTCGATTCTCGAAATCGATCCGGAGCGCCGGATTGCCCGGGTCCAGCCCGGCGTTGTTCTTGACACTCTTCGCGCCGCCGCCGAAAAGCATCATCTGACATTCGCTCCCGACCCAGCCACGCACGACCGCTGCACCTTGGGAGGCATGATTGGCAACAACTCCTGCGGCGTGCACTCGATCATGGCCGGCAAGACCGACGACAACATCGAGGCACTTGAGGTTCTCACCTACGATGGCCAGCGCCTCCACGTTGGCGCCACCAGCGCAGAAGAATTCAACCGTATTGTGAATGAAGGCGGACGCCGCGCCCAGATTTATAATGGCCTGAAACAACTCGCCGATCGTTATGGCGATCAGGTTCGCAAACAGTTTCCTGACATTCCGCGCCGCGTCTCCGGATATAACCTCAACCACCTGCTTCCGGAGAGCGGCTTCCATATTGCCCGCTCCCTCGTTGGATCCGAAGGCACCTGCGTTACCGTTCTTGAGGCCACGTGCCGCCTTGTGGAAAGTCCGCAGTCGCGCGTCCTCGTTGTTATTGGATGGCCCGACATCTACATCTGCGCCGATCACATTCCGCAGATCATGTCGCACGGTCCCATCGGCCTCGAAGGATTTGACGACATTATCGTCAGTGCCAGCCGCCGCAAAGGCGTCAATCTTGAAGGACTAGCACTGCTTCCCGAGGGCAGCGGCTGGCTGATGGTCGAATTCGGTGCGGACACGCCTGCCGAAGCCGAAGCCAAAGCGCGCCATCTGATGGAAGTCCTCGATGGCTCCTCGATTCCGCCAGACATGCGCCTCTTCACTGATCCCCGCCAGGCCCGCCGCATCTGGGACGTCCGCGAATCCAGCCTGGGTGTCACTTCCCACGTACCCGGCGAACCCATTCGCTGGGAAGGCTTCGAAGATTCCGCAGTAACCCCGGAAAAACTCGGAGCCTACCTGCGCGACCTGCGCAAGCTGATGCAGGCCTTTCAGTACGACGGCGCGTTCTACGGACACTTCGGCCACGCCTGCGTCCACACGCGCATGGATTACGATCTCGAATCCGCGGAAGGTGTGCGAAAGTTCCGCCAGTTTATGGAGGAGGCCGCCGATCTCGTCGTCCGCTATGGAGGCTCGCTCTCGGGCGAACACGGGGACGGCCAGGCCCGCGCCGAGCTTCTCCCCAAAATGTTTGGCCCTGAACTCATGCAGGCTTTCCGCGAGTTTAAGGCGCTCTGGGATCCTGACTGGAAGATGAATCCTGGCAAGCTGATTGAACCCAACCGCCTTGATGAAAACCTGCGGCTAGGTCCCAACTACGATCCATGGGAACCGCTGACAACCTTCAAATTCCCCGAGGACCACGGTAGCTTGGCGTCTGCGACCCTGCGCTGCGTCGGTGTCGGCAAGTGCCGACGCGACGAAGGCGGAGTCATGTGTCCCAGCTATCGAGTCACGCGCGATGAAGAGCACTCCACGCGAGGCCGTGCGCACCTACTGTGGGAAATGACCAAAGGCGAAGTCATCAAAGACGGCTGGAAAAATGAAGCCGTCAAAGAATCACTCGATCTCTGTCTCGCCTGCAAAGGATGCAAGAGCGACTGCCCCGTTGGCGTTGACGTTGCAACATACAAGTCCGAATTCCTCTCGCACTATTACGAAACCAATCGCCGCCCTTTGAGTGCGCTGGCATTCTCAAATATTGATCTCTGGGCCCGCGCTGCATCCCACGTTCCCGGCCTTGTGAATTTGACAACGCAACTCCCGGGCCTGCGCGACATCGCCAAGCGAGTCGCCAAAATCCCTGTCCAGCGCCGTATTCCAGCCCTTGCCGCCGAAACCTTCCAGCAATGGTGGGAAGGTCAGCAAGAACTTCGCAGGGACCACGACCACGCCGGGTGGATTGACGAGCCTCGCCGTGAGTCTCGTGAAGGTGCTACGGTCATGCTCTGGGCGGACACCTTCAATAACCATTTCCTGCCCTCAACCGCAAAGGCCGCCGTTGAGGTCCTTGAAGCCGCCGGCTTCGACGTGATGGTTCCGCGTGCTCACCTCTGCTGCGGACGTCCTCTCTACGATGTGGGCATGCTCGATCGCGCTAAATCGCTTCTCCTGCAAATCATGGACGAGCTTTTGCCCGAAATCGAAACCGGCACGCCCATCGTCGTGCTGGAGCCCAGCTGTGCTGCTGTCTTCCGCGACGAACTCCTCAACCTCTTCCCAAAAGACCAGCGAGCCCGAGCACTGTCAAAGCAAGTGTTCCTCCTGAGCGAGTTTCTCGAGCAGCACGCCAGAAATTTCCCCATCCCCAAACTTGCCCGCAAAGCTCTTATCCACGGACACTGTCATCACAAGTCCATCATGAAGATGACCGCCGAGGAATCTGTCCTGCAGCGGATGGGCATCGACTTCACCGCTCCGGCCCCGGGCTGCTGTGGTATGGCCGGGGCGTTTGGTTTTGAAAAAGATAAATATGACATCTCGAAAGCGATCGGAGAGCTCGAACTTCTTCCCGCCGTCCGCGAGGCGCCCACTGACTGGCTGATTGTCGCCGACGGCTTCAGTTGCCGGGAACAGATCGCTCAGGAAACCGACCGCCACGCGCTGCACCTAGCGGAAGTCTTACAAATGGCCCTGCGCGAATCGACCGAAACGCCCGACGGTTTCCCGCTCTTTGACGCCGCCCCGCAACACTATCCCGAAGACGCCTGGGTCCAACCGCACGAAGAGGCAATCCAAAAATCGATGAAGCGGACGAGCCTCGCGGTGGCCGGAATCGCTGCAGGCGCGGCCCTACTCTTCACCCTGGCGAGGAGGAAGTAGCTAATCTCATGTGACACCGAGACCTGTTAGCGTCGTCCAAGGCCCGCTCTAAAGCGATTGTAAGTCATGTATTATCAATTGAGTACAGCTGCTCTGCCCAGCCCCACCCTTTTCTGGGACAATAGACACATCAGTGAGGTCGCTTTCCGTGGCGTGCCCTAGCCGCGTCGCCCGAGGCCTCAGGTTCCCGCGCTTCTCGGAAAAAGACTCGGACAGGAACGAAAGCTGAACCTATGGAAACAGAAAAGAGCACGTTGCTGACTCCATCGTCGAGCAAGGTTCCTGCCTCGCTACCGAACGTCCAACTGCCGAGCACCCAAGCGGTAGACAAAACACTCCAGGGCTCTGTCCTCGTCCTGATCCAATTCGACGTATCCGAGGAGATCCGTCTTGACGACCTGCGAGACATTTTTGGCGCCCGACGCCAGGAAGCCAGCTTCAAGCATCCCGCTCCCGGATACGTTCGCTACCAGCGTCCCCCGGTGGTTGAGCCGGTCGAGCCGCTTATTCTCGAAAGCGGCGAGCGCCTCGACGCCCAAATCAAGTATTACGACTACGGCGTTCTCAGCGTGGTCTTCGAACTGCCTTTTTCCGGAGACTGGGAGCGCCTGGTCCGCTTGGCTGGACGTTGGGTCTGGGATACCGACTTCACGAGTTTCGCGCAGAAAATCGTCAAGCAGAAACTTGAGCGCGCCCGTCCCGCGCTGGTCAAGCCTTACGATGAATGGCTGACCGAAGATTATTTTGTCTTCCACGTGCGCGAGTGCGCGGGCAATCCCTCGGCATCCGAGTTGCTCGCGGCCGAAGGCGGGCGGATTGCGCAGATCGTCCGCGGCGAAACCGTTCCTCTTTCTGATGGCGAGCGCCAGGAAATTCTGCAGTCGAAAATTTCGTACTACCCCAACGACCTGGTTGTCATCGGCTGGAACGGCGCATTTATTTATGACAACGCGGCTGGCGCCGAGACCGCCATGCAGTTGCTCGAATACGCGAACTCGCAGCTGCTCGAGTTCCGCCACTATGACGAACTGCTCACCGGCGAGCTGCAGAGTGTCTACGAGTTCATGGACCATGGGTCGACTGGCATCTGGGCTCGCTGGCGCAACGCGAAACGTGCCAATCGTCTGCACACGGTCCTGCTCGATGTAGACGAACTCACCGAACGCGCTGACAACGCCATCAAGTTTCTGAGTGACATGTTTTCCGCGCGCCTCTACAAAGTAGCCGCCTCAAAAATCGGAGTCACCGACTACAAAGACTTGGTCAACCAGAAAGTCCAAACCGCCGAGGAACTCTATCGCTTCATGGTCGATCAGTTTCACCAGAGCCGCGCCTTTGTACTGGAATTCCTGGTTGTCATCATTCTGATCATCGAATTGTTCTGGTTGTTCAAGGGGAGCATTTCGATTTAGAGGGCTGACGTTTTCCGTGCGGCGCGTGCCGGGTGTCGGGTGCGCCCTGAACACAACAAAGACAAAGTCTCCCTGTCATCTGTCGTTTGCACTACCCTCCGCAATCTCATCGCGAATCCTCGCCTGTCGCCACCTCATCTTTTAAAGGAGAGGAGGAACACAGGATGAATGCCATTGAAACTAAGTCTGTCGTGATCACTGGCGCTTCGAGCGGAATTGGACGCGCCTCTGTCTCTCGCATGATTCTGTCGGGCTGGCACGTGTTTGCGACGGTCCGCAAATCCGCAGATGCTCGAAGATTGGAGTCCGAACTTGGCCCGGGCCTCACCGCGGTTGTCATGGATGTGCAGGATCGCTCGTCGATCATCGCTGCTGGCGAGCAAGTCACATCACAGCTACAAGGACGCGGCCTCGACGGCCTGGTCAACGTCGCCGGCATCGGGATGATGCGCCCCATCGAATATGCTTCCGCCCAGGACCTGCAGGAAATATTCGATATCAATGTATTTGGTCAGATTGTCGTCACTCAGATGTTCCTGCCTCTGCTGCGGAAAGCGCGCGGCCGTATTGTCAATATCAGCTCCGTGGGGGCGCATATTTCGATTCCATTCGGAGGCTTGCTCAACTCCAGCAAGAGCGCGTTCGGCGCGCTCAGCGACACGCTGCGCCTTGAGATGCGCCCGTTTGGCGTGCACGTTAGCGTGATCGAGCCCGGAGCCATCAATACACCCGCCGTGGAAAAGACTCTCGGCAATATTGACGAGGTCATCGAAAAGTTCCCCGCAGGTGGCGCATCGCAATATGGAAGCATGCTGCGAGAGTTTGCCCACCGTGCCTACGAGCGGGAAATGAATGGCAGTTCACCTGACGTTGTCGCGGAGGCTGTGCAGCATGCGCTCACTGCGGCCCGGCCGAGGAACCGCTACCGCGTAGGTAAGCACGTCCACATCCTGACCGCATTGCCGAAAATACTGCCCGAGAGCTTGCTGGACACGCTGCTGCTACGCATCGCGGGCCTGCCGACCAAGTGGGCATCGATGATCTCGGGTGGTGAGTCAGTGTAAGCATGCGCTAAGCCGGGGATAGAACATCGCTGAGTTGTGAGCTTGGGTTTGGGGTACGCTAGGGACTGCGCATGGTCGCCTCCCTCACCCTCGAACTTCGTATCGAAGCCGCCCAGTCGCTCAAGGATAAGCGTCAGGTCACGCGCAGTCTGAAGGATCGTCTCCGCGCGTCGTTTAACGTGTCCGTTGCCGAACTCGATCCTTCTAACCTGTGGAACCAGGCCACTATCGGCGTGGTTGCCATCTCGCACTCTCGCGACTACCTCGACGGTCTGATGAGAAACGTTGAGCGTGCCGCCACCCGCATCGCCAACAATCACGGCGCGGAAATTACCGACTCGTTTGTGGAGTTCCTCTGAACAAGGTCGCGGGCGGCAGGTCGCAGATGACAGGTGTCAGGTTGCAGGTCACTGGTGTCAGGTCACGGGCGTCAGTGACCATCAAGTTCTCAAGTCCCTGGAGCCCGAACCGTACCCAGCACTCCGTAAGCAGCCCCTCCACCCTCCGATCGTGAGATCGGCCCCGCTAACCCGAGACCTAAGACCCAAGACCTGTGACCGCGACCGATGCCCTGGTCACTCCTGCTCCGTCCCAACGCTTTTCTGCTATCCTAAGCAGTTTTCCTCTATTTGGGGGAGGGCCATGGAACGGCGCGGCGTTAAACATCACCGGCAACGGTTGAGCGGGGCCATCCGCGAGGAGATTGAAACCATCCTCGAAGGCGAACTTGCCGATCCTCGTATTGGCCTGGCCAGTGTCAATATTGTGCTTATGGCGGATGATTCGCGCTCCGCGCGCGTCCTCGTCAATGTTCAGGGAGACGAGGCCGAGGCCGAGCGGACGCTCGAAGGGCTGAATGCGGCGAAGAACTACGTCCGCCACGCGCTCGCTGAACGGTTACGCCTCCGCCGCCCTCCCGAACTGTATTTTCAGATCGACCGCTCCGATCAACTCGAGAGCCGGGTCGACGAGCTGCTGACGAGAGAGAAAAAGCGCAGAAAAAAAACGGAGTAAGGCAGCCTTCAGCCATTAGCACTCAGCCATCAGCAACTCCCGACGTCATCGAAATTGTGAGTGCTGAGGAATGATGCCAGCCGGGTGCTTTTCGTTGATGGCTGATGCCTGAAAGATAACGGCTTCTTATGCTGGACAAGGTTCTCCAGGCAATTCGCGCGCGCCACCGTTTTGTGGTGACTTCGCACGCGCGGCCCGACGGTGACGGGATCGGCTCCGCCCTCGCCTGCGGCCAGATTCTGCGCATGATGGGCAAGGACGCCGAAGTCGTGATGTACGACGGTGTGCCCCGCATCTATCAGAACTTGCCTTTTGCGGATCGCGCCATACAGGCCGAGCACGTGCCTCCGAATGACGCCGTCGTCATGCTCGAATGCGATAGCACGCGCCGCGCCCTGCTCGAAGGTCTTGACGAGTGCTTCCTCATCAACATCGATCACCACGTCAGCGGGCGCAATTTTGGCAACATCAACTGGATCGACTCCACGGTGATGGCGACAGCCGAACTTGTCTACCGTCTCGCCCGCCTGGCGTGCGTGCCCGTCGATCGCGACATCGCGACTTGCCTTTACACGGCCCTGATGACCGACACGGGCTCGTTCATGTTTGAAGGTACCAACGAGCATACGTTTACCGTGGCGCGCGAACTCGTGCTTGCCGGGGCTGATCCGGCGCAGTGTGCCCGCCAGATTTATTTTGGGCACTCCACGGCGAAGATGAGGCTGCTCGGCGCCGCTCTTTCCCACCTGCACAAGGAAGGGCCGCTGGCATGGATCTGGGTGACGCAGGAACAGATGCAACGTTTTGGAGCCCGTGAGGAAGATTGCGAGGGGATCGTGAATTATGCACTCTCCATCGCCGAGGTCCAGGTGGCCATCTTCTTTCGCGAGCTGCCGGACCATCGCTATCGTGTCAGCCTGCGCAGCAAGGGTGAAGTGAACGTTTCCACAGTAGCTGAGTTCTTTGGGGGCGGTGGCCACAAGTGCGCCAGCGGCTGTTCACTGGATGGGCCCCTATCTGTGGCCGTCTCAAAGGTCGTCGATCGCCTGCGTGCCGAGCCAGTCGTGGTCAATGCGAACGCAGGACAGGCGATAAATCCGAAAACTGAAAATTCGCCGAAGACGTAGCTGGGAATACTATGGACATGACGCGCCAACTTATTTCGTTTGTCGGAGCACTCCTGATTCTCGTCGCCTACGCCGGCCACCAGATGGGCTGGATCAACGCGCGGCGTCCGGCGTACAACATCCTGAATGCTGCGGGATCGCTCATCCTCTGGTGGATTGCCATCCATCCGTTTCAAGTTGGCTTCGTAGTGCTGGAAGGCGTCTGGACACTCATCAGCCTGTGGGCGTTGATCCGCCCGCGTCCCGCTTAGACATAATCACGGTATGAGTTCCCCAACGACGAACCCGCGCTCCCGTACCGAGCTGTTGTTGCTCGTGGCCTTCTGCGGATTTCTGTTGTTTTACGGGCTGGGGGGCTTCGGCCTGCTGGGAGCCGACGAACCCCGTTACGCGCAGGTCGCGCGCGAAATGTTGGATCGCTCCGATTGGGTTACGCCCACACTCGACGGCAAGCCATGGCTTGAAAAGCCGCCTCTCTATTATTGGCAGGCGATGCTCGCATATCGTGGGGCGCGGGCACTTCAGCCTGCTCAAGGTGGCATAACAGAACAGACGGCAAGATTTCCAGGCGCGATTGATGCTGCTCTCATGATCGCAGCAATTTATTTCTTTCTACGTCGCTTTCACCCGGGCAGCGAATTTGACGGCGCGCTCATCACGGCGAGTTGCGTAGGTGTGATTGGATTCGCCCACGCTGCAGCCACCGACATGCCGCTCTCGGCAACCTTCGCGATCGCGCTGCTGGGCTGGTACGCGTGGTATGAGAGCCAGCGGCGCGTCGATCTCGCCATCTTTTATATCTTCCTTGGCCTTGGGATGCTGGCCAAGGGTCCGATAGCTCCTGCTCTGGCGGTTGTGATCGTCGTGCTCTTCGCGGCAGCGAAACGCGACTGGACTTCCATACTTCGCACGTTATGGATTCCGGGAATCGTGCTGTTTTTCGCCGTGTCCCTGCCGTGGTACATCGCGGTCCAGATGCGGAATCCAGAATTTTTTCGTGTCTTTATTCTTGAGCACAACTTGGCGCGCTTTTCTTCCAACGTTTATCACCACCCGCAACCGTTCTGGTTTTATCTGCCAGTGTTTCTGCTGGCGGTGATGCCATGGTCGTTGTGGCTGATGGCCGCAGTCGTCGAGCGAGTGCGGGAGCAGGTTAGCGAAGGCCGCGATGCTTTTGCCAGTCCGGACGATACATGGGCGCTGTTTCTACTGATCTGGATGATCGTGCCGGTAGTATTTTTCAGCGCCTCGCAATCGAAGCTTCCCGGATACATCGTGCCGGCGGTTCCGGCTGCGGCACTGCTCGTCACCGAATACTTGGCCGCACGTCGCGACGAGGGTGCGAAGATCTCTCTGCCTCTTGCTGTTGCGCATGGGCTTCTATGTGGGCTGATGATTTTTGGAGCGCTTGTCGCGGGTTCGATAACGTTGACGCATCATCTGACCTTGAGCAAAGGAACGTACGTTGCCGCGGGAATCGCCGCGCTCTTTGCATTTGTCATCAGCGCCGCGCTGATCATGCGGTCCGGTCCGAGACTGCTGCGCTCGATGACGATGATTTCCGTCGTCATCAGCATAGCCGCAGTCATTCGCTTGGCTGCGCCCGTGATCGATGCCACCCAGTCGTCACGACCGGTAGCAGAGGTCATCCAGAGCTATTCGCACGAACCCGTTCCGGTCGCGCTCTATCATGTGAACCGAATTCAGGAATACGGGCTCGAGTTCTATCTGAATCGTCCCACAAAAAAGTACGATAGCGGAGAAGTGCCGCCGGACGCGCATCTGCTGGTGACGGCGCCCAACACGCTGTCCGCATTCAGCGAATTGTTACACGGCCGCAAAGTGTCATACTTGAGCAGCATCCCGGCGCAGAAAATTGATCTGTACTGGGTGGCGAAGGAATAAGCATCGCTTATGGAAATTCTCGACCTCCGACATTTCTCCGCCGCTGATCTTCGCCCGCTGCTGGAAGAGGAGATCGCCACCTGGGGTCGCGTGTTGTCATGGGATTATGCCGGGTCGGCCGAGATGATTCTCCGCTACATGGAGGCGAAAATCCTGCCGGGCTATGCTGCCATTGATCGCGGTAGCATTTTTGGTTATTCGTTTTTCGTTTACGAGCAGAGCAAGGGTGTGATCGGTGACCTGTTTGTCCGCGACGGCGGGCGCACCGCCAACCGCCGTGAAGTCGAAGAGAGATTACTGACGCACGTCATTGAAACTTTGCAGCAGTCTCCCGGGATTCACCGGGTTGAAGCGCAGTTGCTGGTGCACGATACGGGAGAAGTCGCTCGTCCCTTTCTCGCGCAGGGATTCAGCCGCCATCCGCGGGTATTCATGAATTTCGAGATGGCGAAGCGCGCACCGGCCGTGCCGGCACTGCGTCCAGAATTCGAAATCCGCCCGTGGTCCGAAGAACAGTACCAGGCCGCGGCGGCCTTAATTACTGCAGCCTATCGCGGACATGTCGATTCCGAAATCAACGATCAGTACCGCACGCTGACCGGCTCGTTACGCTTTCTGAATAACATTGTGCGTTTTCCCGGATGCGGCACGTTTGATCCACAGGCATCGTTCCTGGTGTTCCAACGCCGAACGCGTATTTTGGTGGGATTGATCCTGTGTTCGCAGGTGCGCGCCGACGTTGGGCACATCACGCAGGTGTGCGTTCTGCCGGAATACAGATCGGCGGGCTTGGGTGTTGCTCTGCTTGCGGCGACGACGCGAAGCCTGCGGGACCGCCACTTCCGGGCGATTTCGTTAACAGTAACTCAGGCGAATGACCGCGCGATTGCGCTCTACGAGCGGATCGGGTTTGAGTCACAGCGCGTGTTCGATGCGTTTGTGTGGGAGGGGTAAGCCCTCCGTAAAGTTTGAAACCCAGCCGAAAGCCCGCTTCTCACAACTTCGGCAGCACAATCCCCTTCTGGGCCTGATATTTTCCTTTGCGGTCCTTATAGCTGGTTTCGCAAACCTCATCCGATTGGAAGAAGAGGATTTGGCAGAGCCCTTCATTTGCGTAGATTTTGGCCGGGAGCGGCGTAGTGTTTGAGATCTCCAGCGTGACAAAACCCTCCCATTCCGGCTCGAACGGCGTCACGTTGACGATGATCCCACATCGCGCATACGTGGACTTGCCGACACAAATCGTCAGCACATCGCGCGGAATTTTGAAGTACTCCACCGATCGCGCCAGCGCAAAGGAGTTTGGCGGCACAATGGCCACGTCTGCATTCACGGTCACGAACGACCGCTCGTCGAAATGCTTCGGATCGACGATCGTGCTGTTGACGTTGGTAAAGATCTTGAACTCGTCGGCCACGCGCAGGTCGTATCCATAACTGGACACGCCGTACGAAATCACGCCTTGGCTTACCTGCTTCTCGGAGTAGGGGTTAATCATGTCGTGCTCTTGCGCCATGCGGCGGATCCAGCGATCACTCTTGATACTCATGGAACTCCTTTGGCTTTGTAATCGGTTAATTCTGTAATTTGGCAATTTGAAAAGCTATCGCGCAATCGGCAGGAAGTTCCGGACTATGCGGTTTTCACACCAATTCCCAAATTACAATATTGCTCAGGCTGGTGCTGCCATATTACGAGAATGGTCCCCCGGTTGACAATCCAACCTATCTCCCATAGCATCAATGACTTGAGGCACACCAATCCTCGGGAGACGAGGCGAACCCCGTGATTAAGCTCGACATCATCAACGAAGTGGTCAACCGCACCGGCATCACCAAGACGAAGGCGGAATTGGCCGTCGAAACCGTGTTCGAAAGCATGAAGAAGGCGCTCGCCACCGGCGACCGCATCGAACTGCGCGGTTTCGGAGTGTTCAACGTGCGTCCCCGCAAGACTGGCATTGGACGCAACCCCCGCACGGGTGCGGAAGTTTCCATCCCCCCCGGCAAAGCCGTGCGCTTCAAACCCGGCAAGGAGTTGCAGTCGATCGACTAGGCGGCCCAGGCTCACCCTTGGCCTTCGCCAGAGGCGATGCCGGACGAGCTTTGCGGCTTTCCTTGCCCCAGACCGTCGTGCGTCTGCTTTTCCGCATCATTCCATTGAGCCTTCATGTCTGACCCCACCCCGACGTTCCCCATCCTCGCCGTCGAACAGCCACAGGAAGTCTGGGTCATCAATCCTCCGCGCCAACGCTGGTGGCTCTACGTCTTGTTCTTCCTGTTGACCATGTTCAGCACCACTGTGGTCGGCGCGCGCATGGAATTCAACTACCTCCACCGCCAACCCGTGTTTTCTCTCAACGACGATTCGATCTCCTTCTTTCCGATCCGTTGGGCCTTTCAACCACCGTCGAATTTGCTTCTGGGACTTCCATTTTCGTTGACGCTGATGTTCGTTCTTTTTGCTCACGAGATGGGACACTACCTCTACTCCCGCCGCTACCGCGTGTATGCAACGCCACCTTTTTTCGTTCCATTTCCCAGCTTGATCGGAACGTTGGGCGCATTCATCCGGATTAAGAGCCCGATCCCTTCCCGCCGCGCACTATTCGATATCGGCATCGCCGGACCAATCGCCGGATTCATTCCCGCATGCATCGCGCTGGTTGTAGGATTGTCACTCTCCCGACCGATTACCGGCCCCGCCGCTTCTCAGTTTCAACTTGGATATCCGCTGGTTTTTCATATCACCCGGCATCTCCTCCGCATCGGCACTCCTCTTACCGCCTTGTCTCTTCATCCGATCGCCGCAGCCGCCTGGGTCGGCATGTTTGCCACCGCGCTCAACCTGCTACCCGGTGGACAACTCGATGGTGGCCACATCCTGTACTCCCTTTCGCCCAGCCTGCATCGATGGATCACCCTTGCCACGGTCTTCTCGCTCGTACCACTTGGGAAATACCAATGGACCGGATGGTTCCTCTGGGCTGTGCTCCTCGCCATTACCAGCCGGCACCCTCCGGTTTCCCGCTACCCAAGCGTTACAGGTCGCCGCCGCGGAATCGCCCTGTGCGGAATGCTGATACTTGTTTTGAGTTTTACGCCGGCACCCTTCACTCACAGTTCCGGGAAGGAAGTCTGGCCAGAAATTCGAGATGGCGCTCGCGATACCGTTCGCGATCTCCGCGATGAAACCCGGCACTTGCTCCATCGCAAGTAGATTTCGTTTATAGGACTGCTCGTGGCGAGAAGCTCACAGCTCGCGGCTTCCTACATCAGCCACACCGCATCCACATCCACAATCACTTGTGTGCGCGGTATCTTCCGCGCCGCCGCCTCTGCCAGCATCGCGCGCAGCAGCCCGTTCATTTTCTCCCGGCTGGGAGACTTCAAGATGAAGTGATACCGGTAATCGCGCTTCAGCCTCGTAATCGGCGACGCCGCCGGACCCAGCACCCTTATTCCTTCGTGTCGTGTCTTTTCAAACCAGCGCCCCAGTTCTCCGGACCATGCCAGCGCCTCGTCCAGCTTTTCACTGCGGATGATCACATTCGCGATCGCGCTGTAAGGGGGGTAGTGCATCCAGCTTCGGAACTGCAGCTCTTTATCGTAGAACCCGGCGAAATCATGACGCGCGGCAAACTGCACCGCATAGTGGTCCGGAAAATAAGTCTGCAACACAACTTTGCCCGGAGAATTCCCCCGTCCAGCGCGTCCCGCCACCTGCGTCAGCAGCTGGAACGTCCTCTCAGCCGCGCGAAAATCGGGTAACCCCAGCGCGGTATCCGCTCCAACCACGCCCACCAGCGTGACTCCGTGCACGTCATGCCCCTTGGCGATCATCTGCGTGCCGACCAACATGTCGAGTTCGCCTTCGTTCAGCGCATTCAGGGCCCGCTCGAAATCCTCACGCCCGCGCACCGTGTCCCGATCCAGACGCCCAATGCGCGCCTGCGGAAACATCCCATGCAGTAATTCCTCCAGCTTTTCGGATCCCGTCCCCACGAAATATACGTACTCGCTCCCGCAATGCACGCATTTCTTCGGCACCGGCGCCGTGTAGCCGCAGTAGTGGCATTCCATCTTCTGCTCGCGCTTGTGATGCGTCATCGAGACCGCGCAGTTCTTGCACTGCAACGTCTGCCCGCAGTTCCGGCACAGCGCCACGGGAGAATACCCGCGGCGGTTGAGCAGTACCATGACCTGCTCTTTCTTCTCCAGCCGCTCGCGAATCTCCTCCGCTAGCTTTCGTGAGATGACCTGCTCTTGTCCCGTTTCCTGAAACTCCTGCCGCATGTCCAGAATCTCAACTTCGGGTAACGGGCGTTGCTCCACGCGGTCCGGAAGTTCCAGCAGAGCGTATTTGTGCTTCTTGGCGTTGTAATAAGACTCGAGCGACGGCGTGGCCGATCCCAGCACCACCACAGATCCCGCCATCTTCGCCCGCATCACTGCCACATCCCGTGCGTGATATCGCGGCGTCTCCTCCTGCTTGTAGGACGAATCCTGTTCCTCATCGACGATCAAAAGCGCCAGATCGCTCACCGGCGCAAATACCGCGGAGCGCGTCCCAACCACGACGCGAGCCTCTCCCCGCTTGATGCGGTGCCACTGCTCCGCCCGTTCGTCATCCGAAAGACCCGAATGCAGAATGGCCACCTCGTCTCCAAATACCTGGATCAAGTCGGCCGCCATAGCCGGAGTCAGCCCAATCTCCGGCACCAGCAGAATCGATGACCGCCCCTGCTCTAACACGCGCCGCATGACCGCGAGATAGACAGCCGTCTTCCCCGATCCCGTCACCCCATGCAGAAGGATGCCCCCGAATTTCTGCGAGCCCACTCCATCAAGAATCTTAGCCAGCGCTTCCTTCTGCGCCCCGCTAAATTCGAATTCAAACGGCGAGCGCCGTGCCTTGATCTTGGGGGACGTCCGCTCTTCCGGCTCATCGGCCAACTCAATCAGCCCCCGGCGAACGAGCGTACCAAGAGTAGTGCGCGGAACATCCAGCCCGCGCAAGTCTTCCACCGGTACTCTGCCACCGGCTGCCGCCAGCGCATCAATCAGCGTGCGCTGGTTTTCATTCACCTTCTTTGCTTTTGTAAGAGAACCGTCTTCCGGACCTTCTGCCCGTGGCTGAGACTCCAT
>Ga0265338_10002132_pt1 | contig 30391 bp, 27 predicted proteins | sample 42126metaG_FD_193579 | JGI IMG/M metagenome (GOLD analysis project Ga0265338, IMG submission 193579) | Rhizosphere microbial communities from Carex aquatilis grown in University of Washington, Seatle, WA, United States - 4-21-26 metaG | ecosystem: Host-associated > Plants > Roots > Rhizosphere...
GTTCTTGCAGATGGCGAGGCCAAGCCCCGTCCCCTTTTCTGAAACCACCGTTGAGGTTACAAGTTGTCTGTATTTGTCAAACATAAAGGGAATGTCCTTTGCGGGGATCCCGACGCCGCTGTCCTTCACACGCACAATCACGGAAGGAACTATAACTCCGGCTTTTACCCCCAACGGATCGCCTTCCGGCGCCTTTCGCACAGAAACCTGGATTGTGCCTTTTTCCGGAGTGAACTTTATGCCGTTCATCAACAGGTTATCCATCACCTGTATAATTTTGGATTCATCGGCAGATACGCACGCCGAACCGGGTTCATACTCGGTCTGGAGGAGAAGCGATTTTTTCATCGCGAGGGGCTTCATGCGCTGCACGCTATGGTCGATCGTCTTCCTCAAATCCAACGACTGCCGGTTGAGGGTGACATACTGAGATTCGAGCTTGGAGAGGTCCAGGATGTCATTGATGATATTGAGCATTTGGACGCTCGCCGTTTCGATCATATTGGCCATCTCATTTCGGTCCTCGTCCTTCAGATTCCTTTCTTCCATCATCAGCTGCGCGAAGGCACGGACGGCCGTCAGCGGCCCGCGGAGATCATGAACGAGCATCGAAAAGAAATCGGCCTGTAATTGCTTAACTTTCTTCTCTGCAACGGTCATCCTCAAAATGGACCGCACCCGCACCAGCAGTTCGCTCGCATCGATCGGTTTCAAAAGGTATTCGTTCACACCCAGATCGAATCCCCGCTCCATATGCTGAGGATCGCGCATGAAACCGGTAAGGAATATGACTGGAAGGTCTTTTGTCTTCTTGTGAACGCGGATTCGGGAGAGCGTTTCAAAACCATCCAGCCCCGGCATCAAAATGTCGAGAAGAACCAGGTCGATTTTTTCTTTGTCGAGGATTTCGAGTCCTTTTTCACCGCTCGTAGCACAAAAAACGATATAGTTCTCGCTTTCGAGAATCGCAGCAAGGGCGTCGACGTTCGCTGCTTCGTCATCAATCAGCAGGACCGAATAGCGTTCTTGGACTGGCAAGGACATGGTGGACTAAAATAGAAAAATTGGGCTGGAATTGCAAGGAAGCCGCCGAGGCGGGCCGCTGAGCTGAGAATGCGCCAAACAGCTCGTCATGAGCTGTTCTCAGTTACACAATTCAATTGTGAGAAGCCGCCGATACTTCATCGCACACGATTCCCATTGGGGACAGGAGAGATCCTGCCTCTCGGGGCTTCAAACTGCGAACTGCTATTTAGTGGGTGTGGGCAATACTAACGACGTGGTCGCACATCGGGCAGCGAACTTCCTGCCTGTCGATATCGACAAACTGTTTCTCGATGTAGCGGATTCCAAAAAGAAGGAGGAATGAAAATGCAAAGAACAATTCAAGAGGCAACAAAAAGAGGGATACACCAAAGGAGACAATTGCCAGAGAAGTCAAGACGAACAAAAAAACCAGACTTTTCCTATGGACCGTCGTACCGCATTTTGGACAACTCATGTTTCTTCCTCCCTGCTAATGGCGTAAGCGATTGGCTTAATCTGTGTATATGGTAACAAAAGGCAATTCCCAGTGTTGTGATTTCAGTCATCTCGGCATTCTAGCTGTGACAGCCGTTGAGTGAGCACCGGCATTTCCGGCCATATTGACGATTCTTCTCGGATGGAAACCGCCTATTGCTCGCCCACCTTCCCGGTGCATTCTGGCGAAAATCACCCGCGTCAACAAGAGAAATAACCCGAGCGCCTTGGGGCTTAGATCGCGTCATAGCAATCATCACGTTGCGTTTGCCTCCCATATTTCGTAATTTTGTTGCATGAAAGAAATACGAGGCCTCATTTACGGGCACTTTCGACCGAACCTTCGCTTTCTCTTCATACTCTTTATTTCTCTTTTCCTCCTCGGTTCTGCAACGCTTTATCCTCAGGATACACTCATTGTCCGTCCAACGTTCGACGACATTGGCGGGGCTCGCCGGGATATTGTTTCCTTTAGGAGAGTGAAGAGACCGAGAATTGGTTTGGTGCTGAGCGGAGGCGGGGCCCGCGGAGTGGCACACATCGGGGTCCTTCGCGCCCTCGAGAAATATCATATCCCGATCGACCTGATCGTAGGCACAAGCATTGGAAGCCTGGTCGGGGGACTCTATGCAGCCGGATATTCTACCGATCAATTGCAGACGGTCATCGACACGACGAACTGGGCTGAAGTTCTTTCTTTTGCCGACGAATCGGAGAGAACGAATCTTTTCGTCGGGCAAAAGGAAGCAGCCGACAAGGAAATGCTCAACGTACGCTTCGACGGACTCACCATGGTCATTCCCTCTGCCTTCTCGAGCGCACAGCGTCTGACCACGTTCATCAACCAGTTGACGCTTCAGGGAATCTATCACCCCAGCCCTTCGTTCGACGACCTGGAGATTCCCTTTCGCGCGGTTGCCACAGACCTGATCTCGGGCAAGAGAATGGTCCTCTCTTCGGGACCTCTTGCAGAGGCGCTCCGCGCAACGATTACCGTCCCTCTTCTCTACAGTCCCGTGAACAGAGATTCGATGCAGCTCACCGACGGCGGTTTGATTTCGAATATTCCGGTCGAGGTCGCGCAGGATCTCAAGATGGACATTATCATTGCTGTCGATATTTCCAGTCCGCTCCGCACTGCAAATCAATTGAAAGCTCCATGGGAGGTTGCCGATCAGATCATCGGGATTATGGCTCAGCTGGCAAACAGACAGTCTCTCGAGAAGGCTACCATCGTCATCAAACCGGATCTTGGCAACCATTTGGCCTCCGACTTCACCAACCTCGACAGTCTGGTGACGAAGGGCGAAGAGGCGATGATCTCAGCCATCCCGGCCCTGCTCGACAGTATTCAGAGGAAACAGACTCTGGAAAACTCATCGTTCACTGGCAGAAGGGAGAGTCCGGTGAAGATATCAAGCGTGAGTTTCGAAGGGGTGCCCCTTCCGGATTCAACGGCCGTAAATCTCAGAAGTCTCGTGAATCTGAAAAGCGTATCCGTTGCACTCCTCCGGGAGAAACTTGACTGGATCTATTCAAGCGGCGACTACAGCGATTCTTACGCCAAACTTACTTTCCATGATTCATCGGCGGCGATACAGTTCACCAACATCGGCAATCCGAAAATCCGGACTATCGAAATGTCCGGCAACTCTCTTATTGCTCTGGATGATCTCACGCCCATCGTTCAACCCTTGACAGGGAGGCCGGCAAATGCAAATACCGCGCGTGCCGCGTTGAGCAACTTGCTTGCGCTCTACCGGGATCGTGGATATCCTCTCGCCCGGGTACGGTCCGTCCAGTTCGATACTGTGAGCGGCGCTCTCCGTCTTGGAATTGATGAGGGAGTCATTGCGCATATGACGGTCGAAGGGACGACGAAATCGCGGGATTGGGTGATTTGGAGGGAATTGCCCTTCACCGTCGGCGATGTCTTTACCGTTTCGAATGCTCAGCGCGCAATCGCCAACCTGATGTCGACAAACCTGTTCGATCAGGTCCTCATCGACGTACGGTACCTTGACAACAATAACGAGATCGTTATCAAGGCATCGGAAAAGAAATCCGAAGTCCTCGGCGTCGGCCTGCGTGTCGACAACGAACGGGATGCCCAACCTTCGCTGCAAATCCGGGACGAGAATTTTCTCGGAGCAGCGACGGAACTCGGAGTAGGGTTTGCCGGCGGTCTGAGGAACCGCGATTATGTGTTCGATTTTAAGGCAAACCGCATCTTCAACAGCTATTATACGTTCGACCTGAATGCATACTACGATTTGCGGGACATCTATACATACGACAACAATCCGGCGGTTCAATCTCCGACGTCGTGGGACCGATTACGTATTGGTGAATACCGTCAGATCAAGGACGGAGGAGTCTTCTCCCTCGGGACTCAAGTTGAGCGTTTGGGCACGGTCACAGCAGAATATCGACTGGAATTGAATCAAATTAATTTCATCACCGGACGAGGTTATTCCACAGACAGGTTTACACTCCAGACCCTGCGGCTTTCTTCCATCATCGATACGCAGGATGAGTACCCCTTCGCGAAGTCCGGATCGCTGATGAACCTCAGCTGGGAGACCGCATCGTCGCTGGCGGCAGGAGACATTGGATATTCTAAACTGTTCGTCTCGTACGAATGGTTTACCACATACTTTGAAAGGCACACTCTACATCCAAAGATCACGTTCGGATTTGCCGACAAAACGCTGCCGCTGTCGCAGCAATTCTCTCTCGGCGGAGAAGATTCATTCTATGGACTCTATGAGGACGACTCGAGAGGACGGCAGATTTTTGTCATCAATTTGGAATACAGGGCGCTGCTGCCGGTAAAGGTTTTCTGGGATACGTACTTTCGGGTTCGGTACGACTTTGGATCGATTTGGCCCCAGCAGGAGAACATCAGCCTTCGTGCGCTCCACCATGGCGTCGGAGCCGGTCTCGCGATCGATACTCCGGCGGGGAAGGCGAGCGTCTCGGTGGGAAGAAGTTTCTTTGTTCGAAGGGACTTGTTGACACAGCCGCTAAGTCTGGGTCCGGTGATCACGTACCTTTCGTTCGGTTACCCGCTTTGATCTTAAGCCAGCCCTCGCCTCTGCTACAATAACCCCTTCATCATCCCCCCATCAACACTTATTGTCGCTCCCGTAATGAAGCTCGCGCGCGCCGAGGCAAGAAACGCTGCGACGTCTCCAATTTCCTGAGGCGTACCGTACCGGCCGAGAGGAATTTCTTTTGTCTGGCTCGCAACGTACTCTTCAACAGTCATCTTGCCTTTCGCGGAACGAACTTTGGAAATCTCCTCTTGCCGTTTCGTCATGATGAACCCCGGGCAGATCGTGTTGATCAGGATTCCATCTTTGGCATACTGCGCGGCAAGCACCTTGTGCAGTCCGATAAGTCCGGGCCGGAGCGTGGATGAGATCACCAGTTCAGAGATTGGCTGTTTCGCGACGATCGAGTTCAGCGTAATGATTCTCCCCCAATGCTGTTTCTGCATAAGAGGCAGCACTTCCCGGACGAGACGGACAACGCTCATCATGGTGAGATTCACTCCGTCTTCCCACGAATCGTCCGTCAGGCGGTCGAATGACTCGACCGGCGGGCCGCCCGCGTTGTTGACCAGGATGTGGATCGTGCCGAATCTTTTGACGACGGCGCTGACCAACTTCTTGATCTCCCTTGCATTACTGACATCGGCCCGGAACGGAAACACCTCCGCTTTTGTGGCCTCTGCAATTTCAGCGGCCGTCTGCGTAAGGACCTTCTTGTTTCTCGAGCAGATGACGACCGTCGCCCCTTCGCGCGCCAGTGATTCGGCAGCCGCCCTCCCGAGTCCCTGACTTGCGGCCGTAACAAGGGCAATCTTATTCCTGAGTCCTAATTCCATGACGACATTCCTCCTGGAAAGACGATGATGAGACGTTAATCCAATTTGCTCTTGAATCGCAAAACGCTGGCGATCAGCACCATAACTCCCATAAAAAGAAGCGCACCGGCTTCGAACCACAAATTCCTGATCCCCACCCCTTTCAGAATTATAGACCGTACAACAATGAGATAATATCTCATTGGCACTCCAAACGAAAAAAGCTGCAGTATTTTGGGCATATTCTCAATGGGGAAGGTAAATCCGGAAATATACATCATCGGCTGAAGCACAAAGAACTGCGAAGTCATCATCGCCTGCTGCTGCGTATTGGAAAGGGTCGACACGAACAACCCGAGCCCAAGCGACGTGAGTAAAAAGAAAAGTGTCAGGCCGAAGAGAAGCGGAAGGCTTCCGCTGATCTTGATGCCGAATCCAACAACCATTGCGAAGAGCACAATGCACCAATTGACAAGACCGATAATCGTGAAGGGAATGAGCTTTCCCAGGATCAATTCCGTCGGAGTGATCGGGGTGACCATGATCTGCTCGAGGGTTCCGATCTCTTTCTCCTTGACAATTGCCATGGAGGTAAGGTTCATCGTCGTGATCAAAAGAATCAATACCAGGACTCCGGGAACCATGTAGTTGCGGCTTTTGAGCGAGGGGTTAAACCATGCCCGGGCCTGCGCGTTGATCCCGCCGACATTGTGGTCCCCCACGATGTCGGCCATGACATTGTTGGAATAAGAGACGATAATTTGATTGACGTAGCCAAGTGCTATTGCCGTGCTGTTTCCTTCGCTCCCGTCAAGGATGACCTGAACGCGAGCCGGCTGGCGCTTGAGAAGATCGTCGCCGAATTTTCTCGGGATGACCAGCGCCATCGTTGTCTTGTGGTCGTCGAGATAGGACTGGATGCTACCGTAATCTTCCGTCGAATAATCGACGGTAAAATAACCGGAATTGGTGAATTTTTCGATGAACTGCCGGCTCGACTCCGTTTTGTCGAGATCGCACAGCACCATCGAGATATCTTTGACATCGAGAGACGCCGCAAAACCGAGGAATGTAAGCTGCAGAACGGGCGCGACGAAAATCAGAGGCAGCAGCTTTTTATCCTTGAAAAGCTGGCCGAATTCCTTTTTCAGCAAAGCAACGATGCGTTGTTTGTTCATAGGGTTAGCTCAAAGTTTTCTTGAAGCGGCGCGCACTGATCGTCATCATGACACCGGTAAAAATCATGAGGTAGACCGCCTGATCCCAGAATCCTGCGATCCCGACTCCCTTGAGAATGATGGACCGCAGTATGACGAGATAAAACTTCGCGGGTGTAATGTTAGTGAGTATCTGCAGCCACCACGGCATACTCCGGATCGGGAACATGAAGCCGGAAAGAATCATCGTCGGCAGCATCGACATGAGAGAGGCCAGCTGAAAAGCAACCTGCTGACTGTCCGAAATCGTCGAAACGAATAGGCCGATGCTCAGCGCGGCGAGTATAAACAGGAGGGTCGCACCGAACAAATAGATGTAGCTCCCCTTCACGACGACGTCAAACAGAAAATAAGCCGCGGCGATGACGAGAGCCGCTGCGACGAGCGAAATGAGCGCATACGGGATCATTTTCCCGACAACGAGTTCAAGCGAGCTAATCGGGGAGACATCGATTTGTTCAATCGTATTCCGCTCTTTTTCCTTCACAATCGAGAGGGAAGTGGCGATCACCGCGGTGATGGCGAGGATAAACCCTATGAGCCCCGGGACGAGAAACTTTGCACTCTTGAGCTCGGGGTTGTACCACACACGCGCATCGTATTGGAGCGGAATGTAATTGCCCTTTCCGATCTTTGCCAGGTTCTTCAGAACGATCTTTTGTGAATACTGCAATGTTACCGCCTGGACATACCCCAGCACGGTGGAGGCTGCGTTGGAGTCCATCCCATCCACGAGCACCTGAATATCGGTTGTCTCTCCGGAGATGATTTTGTGCGAAAAATCTGTCGGTATGACGATTGCCGCGCGGATGCGAGCATCGTCGATCATGTGCATCGCCTCATCGGACGACTTCAGATACTCCACGTAATCGAAATAGCCCGACGTGACGAACGCATTGAGAAATTCCCGGCTCTCTTTGCTGTTCTCCTGGTCGATGACCGCCATTCTGATGTGGGTAACATCGAAATTCAGGGCGTACCCGTTCAGGAGCAGGAGGAGCGCCGGCACGAGCGTGAGGATAGCAAGGACCCGTTTGTCCCGCCGGATCTGTCGGAATTCTTTTTTGATAATCGGTATTAAACGTCGCAGCATCCAGCCATTCCCTTCATCGTTGTTCAGACTGATTTGTTGTTCTCCGGGCGCTTATGCGGCCTTCTTTGCTTCCTGGTCGAGCAGGTAAATGAACACATCCTCGAGGGAAGGCGTAATCCGTTCGATGGAACTCACGGCGATATTCTGGGCCTGAAGAATTACCTTTATGTTCTGCCTGGCAGCCGCTTCGTCCAAGACGTCGACGTGAAGGAAATTGCCGAATACGGAAGTTTCTTCGGCCCACGGCTCCTTCTCGATCAACGTCAGCGCCTCGATGACATTGGTACATTGCACCTCAAGAATTGGATGCTTGATATAGTTATGCTTGAGTTCTTTGGGGCTGCCGCCGGCGATGATCTTTCCGGCATTGATGAGAATGATATCATTACAGTATTCTGCTTCTTCCAGAAAATGCGTTGTAACCAACACCGTAATTCCGTCGGCGGAGAGGTCGTTGATGAGCTCCCAGAATCTTCTCCGCATCACGGGGTCGACGCCGCTCGTCGGCTCATCCAGAAAAACTATTTTCGGCCGGTGAAGAACCGCGCATCCCAGAGCCAGCCGCTGCTTCCATCCGCCCGGCAGCGTGCCCGTGATGCTCTTTTCTCGCCCCCGCAAATTGGCGATATCGAGAACCCATTCTTTTCTTTCCTTGAGCTCGTGGTTTGTCAGCCCGTACACCCTGCCAAAGAAGTTGATGTTTTCATCGACGGTAAGGTCCTCATAGAGGGAAAACCTCTGCGACATATAGCCGATGATGCCTTTTACCTGGGAGGCTTCCTTGTTGATATCGAAACCTCCGACCCTCGCCGTTCCGTCCGTCGACTGAAGCAAAGCGCAGAGCATCCTGATGGTCGTCGATTTGCCCGCGCCGTTCGCTCCCAGGAATCCGAAAATTTCGCCCTGTTTCACCTCGAAGTTCACGTGATCGACGGCGTAAAAATCTCCGAACTTCTTTGTCAGATTTTCGACCTCGATGGAATTTCCGTTCACTGTTTTGGTGTTCCTTTCCGATAATTCACTTGCGCTTCACATGGGACAGAATGCGCAATTCGCACCGACTGCAAATCGCGCGCACGGCTTGTTGAGTTAGTATGTAACGCCGATGGCCTTTTCGAGTTTTGCCTGGGCAATTTCGTAATCGACGAGTGATTGGGTCAGCTGGAGCTTCGCCTGAAGTCCGGCAACTTCGGCGTCCAGCATTTCCGAGTTCGTTGTCAGGCCTGCCTTAAATTTTTCGTGAGTCAGCCGGAGGTTTTCGGTCGCTTGATCGACCGCCAAATGGGAGAGTTGGATATTTTGCTTGGCTTGCCTGAACGAGAGGTAACTCTGCGTCACTTCCAGCGTGACGCCGTCTTTCAGGATTGCGATGGCATCCCTCGTCTGCTCGTATTGAGCTTGCGCTTCCGTCGTTTGGTACGCGGTTGTCAGATTATTCCAGATATCAAATTGGAGAGAAAGCCCAACGTCCCATGAATCCTTAAATGCGTCCACTGCGGGGAAGATCCGCTGGTTGGGCCTTGAATAATAATAATTTCCGGTCAGAAAAAGCTGCGGCGACCAGCCGGCTTTAGCTCCAGTAATGCCGCTCTCCGATGCCTTCAGACGCCATTCCATCCCCTGCATATCGGGACGATCGGCAAACGCCTTGGCGAGCAGCTGGTCGACTTCGGGGAACTCCTTTGTCATCGGAGTCAATTGCGACCCGAGACCGACTTTCGTTGAAAGAGGAATCCCCAGCGTCGAGTTGAAACCAAGCATTGCAATCTGGACGTCGTTCGCTGCTTCGCTTTGCATCAGTTTCGCGCCGGAGTACTGCACTTTGATCTTCAGAACGTCGTTCGTCGTCGCCATTCCCTGGTCAAACATGCTCTGGATGTCTGCAAGATGAGAGTTGATCTGGGCGACATTTTCGTCGCTCAACCGTTTGATCTCCTCGGCCCGGAACAGGTTCCAGTAGGCAGACTTGATATTGTAGACCAGTTCCGCCTTGTCCTTCTCAAAGTCGTGCTTCGACGCTTCCGCCGAATACTGGGCGGCGTCGGCGGAGCTCTGCATCTTCCAACCCGTGAAGATCGGCTGCTGCAAGGTTGCCTTCGCTCCGTAGTTGTTGAGAATAACCGGGAAGGTGACCGGGTAGCCCGGAAGCGGAATCGTGAAAGCGGGGACATTGCTGAGTCTCTGATAGGATGCCTGGGCCTTCAGGGTTGGGTAGAGGCCCGCGGAAACTTCGCCCGCCTTTGCATCGGCATAGTTCAGTTTCATCTGCGAAGAATGGAGCGCCTTGCTGTTCTCCAGCCCGATCGTGATACTCTCCTCGATCGTAAGAACGCGCTCCTGCGAATAGAGAATCGGTGACATGCCGGCGAGAAGAGCGACAATAACTGTTCGTGCGTTCATCAGGGAACAACAACCTCACTTTCTTTTTGGGACGGATGATCGGTCAACAACGATATGAAAACGTTCTCCAGCGAAGGGGGGATCAGTCTCCACTCCTCCACGGCAATGTTATTATGGGCGAGGTATGCAACAATTTTGGGGACCTCGGCAGCGGCGTCTGCGACGACGATGTTCAGCCGGTCGCCGAACGCCTGAACTTCTCTTACGATTGGAAAGCGTTTCAATAATTTGAAGGAGCCTCGTATATCCGGACAGACAATCTCGACAAGCGTTCCCTTCATCACTTTCTTGACATTTTGCGGGGTATCGGCCACCAGGATCTTCCCCTCGTTCATTAACGCTACGCGGCTGCAGCGCTCAGCCTCATCCAGGTACGGCGTCGTCATGATAATCGTAATTCCGCTCTTCAGGAGGCTCGAAAGCACTTTCCAGAAATCTCTCCGCGAAACCGGATCAACGCCCGTCGTCGGTTCGTCAAGAAGAATGAGTTCGGGCGTGTGAATAAGCGTGCAGGCGAGGGCCAGTTTCTGCTTCATCCCCCCCGAAAGTTTGTCGGCGAGCCTCGTTCGGAAAGGCGTCAGCCGCGTGAATTCGAGAAGTTCGTTCCTCCGCGGCCTGTAATCCTTCACCCCGTGGATCTCGGCAAAGAATTCAATGTTTTCATCCACGGTCAGGTCGCCGTAAAGGCTGAACTTCTGGGAAAGGTAGCCTATTCGCTTACGGACCTCCTCCGCTTGTTTCTTCACATCAAAGCCAAGGACCGAAAGCTCCCCTCCGGTCGGCACCGTGATCCCGCAAAGCATCCGTATGATCGTTGTCTTTCCCGCGCCGTCGGGGCCTACAAGAGCGAACATCTCTCCCCTGTGGACTTGGAGCGAAACGCCGTCCACTGCCGTGATATCGCCGAACTTTTTTGACAGTGACCGAAGCTCGATCGCTTCAGTCGTTTTATCGATGACAGTTTCAGATTTCATGAAGGAACCTGCAATGTTACTTCAAATATGCATCGACCGGCATACCGCCCTTAAGAATACCTGCCGGGTTCGGAACTTCGAGCTTCACGCCGAAAACGAGCTTCGTCCTATCTTCCTTCGTCTGAACGTTCTTCGGGGTGAACTCCGCGATCGGAGAGATATATATCACCTTCGCGGGAAAAGTCTTGTCCGGGTACGTATCGATGACGAGATCGGCCGCCCCGCCGAGCTTCACCTTCCCCAGATCCGTGTCGCTCACGTAAATCATGAGATTAAGCGTTTCCAGCTGGGAGACTGTTGTAATGATTGTCCCCACGCCGACGAGTTCACCCGCCTCCACCGGCCTGTGTGTAACGGTACCCGCAACGGGAGAGACAATGTGTGCGTCGGAGATCTGCTTACGCAAGAGATCGGCCGAGGCCTTTGCCTGATCGAGTCTGGCTTTTGCGGCCGCAAGATCTTCCGGCCGGGCGAAGCGCTTTTGCTTTTGCAGATTCTGCTCTGCCGAAGCATTCGCGGCCTTCGCAATGGTGAACCGGGACTCGGCATCATCACGTTCTTTCTTTGTTACGCTTTTCGTTGCATAAAGCGCCTTAATCCGATCGTAGTCATCTTTTGCGCTCTTGTATGATGACTGAGTTTGGCGAAGGTTCTCTTCCGCAAGTTGAAGGTCTTCCTTTCTGGCGCCGTTCACCAGCAATCGATATTGAGCGTCGGCCAGGTCCACCCCCGCTTTGGCCTGGGTGAGCTGGATGTCGACGGAAGAGTGATCGAGAATGGCGAGCGTATCGCCGACCTTGACACTGCTTCCTTCATCCACGAACAAGAACTGAATTTGGCCGGGCACTTTTGCGGAGACGTTGACTTCCACATCCTCAAGCGTACCGCTCGCCTCGATGACGCCTTTATGCCCGTTGCCGCATCCTGACAGGAATGCTGCACCGACAACTGCAAGAGCGTAAAAGAATATCTGTTTCATAAATCCCTTCTGAATATTAGATGTTGAGAATTGGTTGGTCAAAAACGTGAAAATCCTTCCGGGCATCCTCTGTCAGCGCTCCTTCGAAAATCGTTCGGAAGATGAAAGTAAATGCTTCTTCTGCGGAGAATGAGTTTTGCGTGAGGACTTCAGGATTGAGTATTCCTTGAACGCAGGTGATGATCATGAGCGTGAGCATCTGTTCGTTGACGTGCGTCCTGAATATATTCTCTTCACGCGCTTGGGCGATCATTTTTCCGATCTTGACGAAAATCTGCTCGCGCCGGAATGTTTCAATTTGTTTCCAGAGATCGGGCGTGAATTTTTGCATATCGAGCATCGCTCCCCTGCTCAACCTTGACATCTGCTTGCCGATGAGCATCATAACTCTGGCGAGTTTCTCTGCAAACGGGCAGTCAGAGGCTGTTATCTTGTCTATCTCCCCTGCAATTTTCCGAAGGTTCTCTTCAATTCCGGCTCGGAGCAGATCTTCTTTGTCTTCAAAATACTTGTAGAGAGTCTTCTTGCTCATGCCGAGCTCGGCGGCAATTTCATCAAGGGTTACTTTGCTAAACCCCTCGTGCATGAAGTGCTCGCGCGCGTAAGAAATGATACGCTCTCTGATTTCGGTTTCGGTTGTCATAGTATCTCCATTACACTCTGGAAACTTTAAACGTATTTATGGTTTCCAAAGTTCCAAAAAAATGTCCATCTTTTATGACGGACTTACCGAGGTTTAATTGCAGTCTCACTCAAGAAACTATTAAAGTTTCTTCAGTTTCCAATTTAGCGAGTTTTAATTGACTTGTCAAGTCCTTTTCGTGGTCTCGAAGACAATTCTCCCAATATGGTCGTCAACGGGCTATTGAGACAAACCAAAAGCTCTATACCAACTCGGATCCTAACAAGAAAACGTGATGCAATCTGCCCAGCCGGAATGAACGATTAACCGGCAAAAAATGATAGTGGGCGTAGTGAAATAATAACAACGACGTTAATGATGGCTATGGCGATCATAGCGACGAACATGAGGTGAGAACGCGAGAATACGAAATGAGTATGAACCGGATGGGGATTGTCGTTCTCAAATAGCCGGATTCTTGTCATGTGCCTATCGGCTTCAACGTGGTCTTTTAGACTGATTGAAAACAAAATTTGAGTGAGAATCGCAGCTCCCGTAATAAGAATCAAAAGGAAAATTTGTCCTCCAAGAACAGGAGGAGCGCTCTTAAGCGTGCTCATTGAAGACTCCGAAAATCTAGTAATCAAAAGTGCGCCTTCAATGATTACTGCAGTCTGAAATCGGCCCCACGACAATTTCTCTTGGTGACGATAATACTCACTATCCTGCTTATAGATTTCAATCCTGCGTTGGTCGAATTGCGTTTGAATTTCTTTGGTTGATTTTGTTTTCGCCATATGATAAGCCCTTTCTTACAGCTTGGCAATTAATAGCTTTCTTCGCGGGAAGGAAAACTCTTCGTCTTAACATCCTTGATATAGCCTTTGAAAGCCTCCCTCATCGACTCCGCAAGCTTCGCATACGTCCGCACAAATCGCGGATGAAACTGCTCGTTCATCCCCAGCATGTCGTTGGTGACGAGGACTTGTCCGTCGCATGATGCTCCCGCACCGATTCCTATGGTGGCGCACGAAACGCTCTTCGTTACCTTGGCGGCAAGCGATGTGGGAATCTTCTCGAGCACAATCGCAAACACGCCGACCCGGTCCAGCAGCTTTGCGTCTTCAATAAGCTGCTTTGCCTCTGCCGTTTCCTTCGCGCGCACCTCGTACGTCCCGAACTTGTAGATGGACTGGGGGGTGAGTCCCAGATGCCCCATCACCGGAATCCCGATATCGACGAGCTGGCGAACGAGCGGTTCGATACGCTTTCCCCCCTCCACTTTTACCGCTTCAGCGCCGGACTCCTTCAACACGCGCCCGCAGTTTCTCACGGCCTCCTCGGTGTTGACCTGGAATGACATGAAGGGCATGTCGGCAACAAGCATCGCACGCTTCACTCCGCGCCGTACAACCTTGGTGTGGTAAATGATCTCATCGAGCGTCACCGGAAGCGTTGTTTCAAGTCCCTGGAACACATTGCCGACGGAATCGCCGACAAGAATAATATCGATTCCAGACTCATCGAGGAGTTTAGCCGTTGCGAAGTCATATGCCGTGAGCATCGCGACTTTTTCGCCCGACTTCTTCATGCTGAGAATCACTTTTGTGGTGATTCTTTTGTATTCACTCGGATGAGAACTCATGTCAGCGACCTTTCGTCAAGAAGTGTGATAGCCGAACACCAACGCCGTTTCTCCGTCGGTTGTGACAGTGTCGCATTCGATGTCGGTCATTTCGATGTTCCAGGCTTCCTCGAATCCCCTTCGTATCGCAGCTGCTGCTTCGTCGAACGAGATGCGGAAACCCAGCACCGATGAAAGGTCAGTGGTCTTCGTCTCGAGCAACGTCCGGAGGGATTGCCGGAACCCGCTATCCTGTGTGCCGACAAGTTCGGAGAGGAGTCGATGGCCGGGCCCGAGCAAGATCGATCCATGCTGCAGAACGACATCCTCTCCCGATGCCGACGCGTACCGGCGCTGAGCGCTCCCGACAAGCTTCTTTCCATGGGATTGGATTTCGAAGCGGGATGAGCTCGAAAAACATGGGATGGAGTTCGGGTTTTGATACAACCGGCCGAGATCCGGCTGAGTTGTCGCGAAGTCAACGTCGGCGCCGAGAATTCGCAGCCCTGTCACCAAAGCCCGGCTGATATCGGCGTAAACCGTCGAGATACTTTTTCCCTTTCCTTCCATCACAATGCTGTAGGTCAGCTCATCCGCGTGCAAAATCGCCCTGCCGCCGGTCGGCCTTCTCACCACGTCGATTCCGTACTCCTCGCATCTCTTCTCATCGATATCGCTCATCTGCTGGTGGAATCCGAGTGAGAGCGCGTGAGGAGCCCATCCATACACCCGCAGCGTTGGAGAGCCGCTGCCATGTGCCAGCGCCAGCGCCAACGTTTCGTCGGTTCGCATATTGAACGCGCCAGGACGGAAGCCGGTGTTCAGGAAATGCCATTCGGCAGGCAGTCCGGCACTTTTCGCGGCGGATATCATGAGCGGGTATGGGTGGTGATGATTCCGCGTTTGCTTCGCTCGATAAACGAGAGCAAACGTTTAACCTCGGGGGTCAGCGTCAAAGTCTCTTTGATTTTCTGGACGGCCTGGCTCACATTGAGCTTCGAGAAGTAAAGCAATCGATACGCCGCGTCGAGCGCATCGAGAGTCTCTCGAGAAAATCCGCGGCGGCGCAATCCGACAACATTGAGCCCTTCGTACGTGAGCGGTGCACCCCCTGCAAGGATAAATGGAGGGACATCCTTCGGCACGCGGAAGTGCCCGCCGATCATCGCATGTTCGCCGATGGAGACAAACTGGTGGATGGCCGTCAGGCCGCCGACAATTGCCCAATCCTCGATCGTCACATGCCCCCCCATTTGGACGGAGTTTGCTATGATCACGTTGTCGCCGATCGTGCAATCGTGAGCCACATGGACGTAGGCCATGAGGAGACAGTTGCTGCCAACCGTCGATTTCATGTGCTCGGCCGTGCCGCGATTCAGAGTGCAGAACTCCCTTATTGTGGTGGAATTTCCGATCTCGAAGGTTGTTTTTTCGTTTTGGAATTTAAGGTCCTGCGGGACCGTCGCGACAACTGCCCCGTGATGGATGGCGCAGTCGTTCCCGATGCGGGCGCCATCGGCGCAGTAGACATGCGGGCCGATACGGGTTTCGCTGCCGATCACGACATCGTCTTCGATAACGGTGTACGGTCCGATGACAATATTATCGCCCAGCCTCGCATTGCTGCCTACGATGGCAGTTGGATGGATTTGATTACTCATAGGGAGGATTTTCGAAGAATGACTAAAGGGCCCCGGGCCTGTCGACGATTGAGGCCATCATTTCCGCTTCGGCAACCAGCGCGCCGTCGACAAAGGCCCTCCCCATGACCTGGCACACTTTCGCCTTGCGATACATCATCGTCACTTCATAGATGAGCTGGTCGCCGGGCACGACAGGTTTGCGGAATTTCGCGTTATTGATCGCCATGAACATCACGAGTTTGCCTTCCTGGCGGTCGGAACCATCCAGTAAAAGTATTCCCCCCGTTTGTGCAAGGCCTTCAAGAATGAGAACGCCGGGCATGACGGGCGCGCCGGGAAAATGCCCCTGGAAGAAAGCTTCGCCAAAAGAGACATTCTTCACGCCGACGATCTTCTCGTTGAGCTGGAAATCGATGATCTTGTCGACCAGCAGAAACGGATAGCGGTGAGGAAGAATGCGCTGCAGCGCATTGACATCGAAAACTGTTCCTTCCTTCTTGACGTGCTGGTATTTCTTGATGATCTTTTTCTGCTGGTATAACTTGCGGACTTTCTTGGCAAACTCTACGTTGCTGGCGTGCCCCGGTCTCGCCGCGAGGATCTGCGCTTTGAGCGGCACGCCGATCAGGGCAAGGTCGCCAATAAGATCGAGAAGTTTGTGACGGGCAGGTTCGTTCCTGAAATGGAGGGGCTTGTCGTTTAACGCTCCTGTGTTGCCCAAAATTACAGAGTCTTTTATCCCAAGTTTCACTGCCAGATTCTGGAGATCTGTTTTCGACAAGTCCCTATCGACGATGACGATGGCATTGTCGAGATTCCCTCCCTTGATAAGTCCGGCGGCTCTCAACTGCTCCACCTCATGGAGAAAACAGAAGGTCCGGCACATCGAAAATTCCGGAATGAACTCCTTTTCCAGGTCGAACAGGCCGGTATGCTGACTCCCGAGCGCGGGATTGTTGTAGTCCACCAGAACCGTTATTCGAAAATCGTCGGTCGGAAGCGCAACAATCTCAACTCCCTTCTCTTCGTTCTTGTAGTTGATCGTCTGGTCGATGACCAGATAATCTTTGGGTGCATCCTGCGCTTCGAACCCGGCATGGAGCAGCGAATCCACGTACGGCTTTGCGCTTCCATCGCCGATCGGCGGCTCGATTCCTTCCAGATCGATAAGGATATTGTCGATCTGCAGACCCGCGATCGCCGCAAGGACATGTTCCACCGTATGAACTTTTGCCTCGCCGATCCCGATCGTCGTACCGCGGGAAACATCGATAACATGATCGACGTCCGCCGGGATCTCCGGCTTCCCGCCAAGGTCCACCCGACGAAAACGAATGCCGAAATCTTCGGGAGCCGGCTTAAACGTCATCACGCATTCGGTTCCGGTGTGAAGTCCTACACCCGACATCGAAACCGCCTTCTTTATCGTTCGCTGCTGCGCTAACATCCGGCCTCCGTTGCGGGAAGGGTATCCATTCCGCGTTGATTCATAGAATAGTTATTTCTGATTCTCCATCTCCTCGATCTTCTTCTCCAACAATTGAACTTTCTTCTCGAGCTCCTGAATCGTCTGCAGAAGTTCGGGGAGCTGTCGGACGGCGACTTCGATCCGCATCGATCTTCCCAGTTCGCGCGCGGGGAATCCGAAGTACGAAGATCCCTCTTTCGTAATCGATTTGGTGACTCCCGACTGTCCACCGATTCCGACCTTATTGGCGATGGTAATATGCCCCGTGATCGCCGTATTACCTCCGACCATTACATTGTCGCCGATTTTTGTGCTTCCGGCAACTCCGGCCTCACCCGCCATTACGACATTCTGGCCCAGAGTGACATTGTGCGCTATCTGGACCAGATTATCGAGTTTCGTGCCTTTTCCGATGCGCGTTTCCCCCATCGTTGCGCGGTCAACGCACGTATTTGCGCCTATTTCGACATCGTCCTCTATGACTACGATTCCCAGTTGAGGAATCTTCTGATAGGTACCATCCTTCCGCGGGGCAAAACCGAAACCATCCGAACCGATGACCGCCCCCGGTTGAACAATGACCCGATCACCGACAAGACATGATTCGCGGATAGAAACATTCGAATAGAGAATACAATCGTTGCCGATGTGGACAGCGTTCCCCAGACTCGTTCCCGGGAGGATGACCGTATTGTCTCCGATGCTGCACTCCGGTCCGATCACAACATTTGCGCCGAGGGAACAGTTCTTACCGATCTTGGCGGTTGGATCGACAATGGCGGAAGGGTGAATTTCCCGAGGCAGCAGTTCGGGCTGGGGATAGAATTTCTGGAGGATAATAACGAAGGCGCCGTATGCATCCGATACGCGAACAAGAGTGGCGTGCGACGCTTCGCGGTCGGTGACATTCAACGAGCGGCTGACAATGACCGCCGACGCGGCGGTCGTTTCAAGAAATTTCCTGTACTTCGGGTTAGACAGGAAAGTGAGATCGCCGGCCTTGGCTTCTTCAATTTTCGCAAGGCCCGTGATCTCAAGCTCTTCGTTGCCGACAATTTCCCCATCAAGAATCGACGCAATCTCCCGGATCGTCATTATCGTAGATTTGATGGTGTGGATGAGGTCATTTCTGCTGCAGCTTTGCCAGCACCTTCGCCGTCAAGTCGTTCTTGTCGTTCGAATACATGAGGAGCGTCGAACTGCTTTTGTCGAACACGTAGTCGTAGCCCCCGTCGTCGGCAACATCTTTCACCGCCTTGAAGATCTTGTCCTGAATCGGCTTCATCAGTTCATTCTGCTTCTGGAACAATTCTCCGTTCGAGCCGAATTTTGCCGTCCGATAATCGACCATCTTCTTTTCGAGGTCCTGCAGCTCCTTTTCCACGTCTGCCCGTCTCTTGTCCGACATGATCAGTTTCTTCTTGTCATAGTCCTCGAACTTGTGCTGCAAGTCGGTTTGCATCTTCGCCAGTTCGGTCTGCCAATCGCTCGTCATGCCGTCCAGCTGCTTCTGCGCATCCTGAGCTTCCGTCAGCTGCTGCATGAGCGCCTCGGAGTTGATGTAGCCGATTTTCATCTGAGCCGCCGATGGAATTGCTGCGGCGCAAAGAAGCGCCAAAAGACACCAGTACTTCCTCATAGTGAACCTCTTCTGCTTGGTTCGCGGTTACTTTCCGCCGCGTTTCAGTCGATCGATGACTTTGAACGTATAGTCGGAGCTCGGTTCGCCATAGAGAAGCAACACGTCGCCGGCCTTGTCAAACACGAACGAGAGCTTGTTCTCGGTAGCAATCTGCCTGATCGCCGCGAACACTCTTTCTTTGATCGGCGCCATGAGGCGATCTTGCTGCATCGCGAGTTCTCCCTGCTGCCCGAATTTCTGGGTTTTGAATTCATTCATCTTCTGTTCTTCGTCGATCAGCTTCTTCTGTTCCGATTGTTTGGTCTGGTCGTTATAGAGACCCTGCTTCTTCTGGTAGTCCTCGTATTTTTCCTGCAGATCTCTTGACATCATGTCCAGCTCACCCTGCCAGTTCTTGACGATCACGGCCAACGAATCCTTGGCCTCCTTTGCCGCCGGAAGCTCCTGGAGGATCTTCTCCGAATTGACGTAACCGATTTTTTGTTGGGCAATGGCGGGAACCGACGCCGCCATGAGCAGGCAGGCTAGGGCGCCAAACATTGCCGTCGTATTGATTGTGAAAGCTTTCACTGTACCCTCATTGTTGTTTCGTGATAGTTGACCACTCGTCCGGAGCACCACGGCCCGCGGACGGTGCATGGTGAATAAACTGAACCTAGAAGCCCCGGCCGAATTGGAAATGAAAATGCCAGCCGGACGGATTGCCTGATCTCGTCGGGTCGTCGAACCCGTAGCCATAATCAAACCCAAGCAGACCGATAGGTGGGATCTGAAGCCGAGTGCCGAACCCGGCAGATCGATCCAAATTGAACAACGATGTGGACTTGAGATCGCTCCACACGTTTCCGCCTTCAGCGAACGCCAGGAGATAAATCGGAATCGGGTTAAGTGAAACGTTGAACCGGAGTTCAGCAACCTGCTTTTCCATAATCCGTCCGCTGAGAATCGCTCCCGTCGCATCGAGCGGGCCTACTCCCCTGTCCTCATACCCTCTGAGGGGGGTGACATTGATCTGCCCGAGTCCCGTTCCGCCCATCGAGAAATATTCGATGTACGGAACGTCTCCGGGAGCGAGCGCTTTTTTGAGCGTCAGGATTTCTCCAAATTGCGATCCAAGATAGAGAGCAAGCCTCGAGTTGTTGAGTATCGGGGTGTACCAATCCAGACTGACGATGTGTTTTGTGTATGTGGCTGTTCCCGGCAAAAACGGAGGACCTGACAATTCCGTTGAAAGCGAAAGCGCACTGCCGTGCGTCGGAAATAACGGGTTGTCTATGCTGTTACGAGATAGTATCTGCGTCAGGCTGTACTGATCCGTAACGCCGATGGGTCCATAGTAAATGCTCTCGCTCAGATTGTTGATCCGTTGAATCCTGAGAATCCAGTCTCCTCTTGTATAATCATCCGGCCACCGGAATTGCCGGCCTATGTTGATCGTGCCCCCCGTTTCCTCGAGGGAATAGATATAATTTTGCCGGGTATCGAAGAGACTGAACCCGAACGACGTCCTCGATCCGAACATCCACGGTTCGCGGAATGTGATCGAGAATGTCCGGTAAAGGCTTCCCTCGCCAAATTGCCAATCGAAGCTCAAAACCTGCCCGCCGCCGCCGGACAACGGTTCGGCCAGTTCAAAGTTATTAAATGTAAGGCCGAGTGCTCCGGTAAAACCGAAAGCGCCGCTGTAGCCCACGGACATATTGAACGTGTCGCTCGATTTCTCTTCGACGTCGTACAGCACGTCAACCGTCTTGTCGTCGACAATTCGCGTGTCCGGCTTGATCTTCTCCGGGTTGAAGTAGTTCAGCACAGAGAGCTGGCGCACGCTTCGAATGATGGCTGCGCGGCTGAAATAATCTCCCGGCCTCGAGTACAGCTCGCGGCGTATGACCCGCTCCTTGGTCTTCGTGTTTCCCGAAATTTCCACCCGCCCGATGCGGAACTGGTTCCTTTCGCGAATGTGGATGACGATGTCCATGCTGTCCTGGCCGACCTTTTGCTCCTCGGGGTCAAGCGACATCGTCAGGTAGCCGTTGTCGAGATAGAGGGAGGCCACATCGGATTGTTCTTCGTTTTGCCGCAGGTTGCGCTCGAACTTCTCCATATTATACACATCGCCCGATGCCATGCCGAGACGCTGGCTGAGAACGTCGGATTTGAAGACGGTGTTGCCTTCCCACGCGATATTACGGATATAGTATTGAGGCCCTTCGTACACGAAAAGCCGGATCGTCATGCGGTCCTTCTTTTCGTTGTAAGCGACCGAGTCTGTCATCAGTTCCGCGTCCCGATACCCGTTCTTGCGGTAGAAGTCGATGATTTTTTTCTTGTCGTCCGCATATTTCTTCTTATCAAACTTCGAGCCGCGCCAGAATTTCCACCAGATTTTTTCGTGGGTGTCATCCATCTCGCCCCTCAGGTCGCCGGCGTCAAACGCTTTGTTACCGTAGAACTGTATCGATCCGATGTGAACTTCGGATCCCTCGTCGATGGTCAGCCGCAGGATCACCTTGCCCCGGGCAGCGGAGTCGGAATTTTCAATCGTCTCCGCCTTGATCGTCGCCTGGAGATAGCCCTCGTCTTCGTATGCTTTCTTGATCGTCCGGATGATCCGGTTGATCTCTTCAGGCGTGAGGATTTGTCCTTTCAGCAGGTTGACTTTCTTCAGCAGGTCATCCTCGCTGAGCTCGTCCTCTCCCTTGATTTCGGTCTTGTCGAGACGGGGATGCTCCTTCACCTTGATCACGAGATAGACCCCGTCTCCCACCGTGCTCTCGATGTCGATTTCGATATCCGAAAAAATTCTGAGCGCCCACAATCTGGTGATTGCCGTTCGGGTCTGTTCGCCGGGGACGGCGATCACATCGCCGAGCTTCAATCCAGAATTGGCAATAATCGCCGCCGTCTCGGCCGATTTATTTCCCTCGACCGAGATTCCAAGGATCTTATATTGCTGAATTTGCTGGCGCGTCGATTGCGAGTAAAGGAGTGAGCATCCGAACAACGAAAGGTACATCAGCACTGAACAACGAATGAGCAAGCAGCTCTTCACATTAAGTACCCATTACACTTTTAAGAAACTTTTCGACGTACGTCGTCGCTGAGTCTTTTCTTCGCGACTTCAACTGTTCGCTCACCATGCCGTACCGGCGTTCGCGCCCCTGGAAGGATGCGATCGCTTCGTAGAGCGAACGCCTTCTGAACTCGGGCCAGCAGACATCCGCGATATACATTTCGGAATACGCAAGCTGCCATAAGAGAAAATTGCTGATCCTGAGCTCGCCGCTCGTCCGGATCAGCAAATCTGGATCTGGAATATCTTTGGTGGAGAGATAGCGCGAGATTACGGCGTCGGTAATATGATCTGCATCGATTTTGCCCAACCGGGCATCGTTGGCAATCTTCTTAACTGCGTTCGTGATGTCCCAACGGCCGCTATAACTCAAAGCGAGAACAAGTGTTAGACCGGTATTATCCTTCATAAGTTCCATCGCGTCCAGCAGTTCATCCTGGACGTCGCTGGGAAGCGCGGAGATATCGCCGATACTCTTCAGATGCACATTGTTGTTGTGAAGCCGGTCGCGTTCATCGCGGAGCGCCTTGAGCAATAACCGCATGAGCATCGAGACTTCGTCCTTCGGGCGTTTCCAGTTCTCCGTGGAAAAAGCGTAGAGGGTTAGATATTTGACCCCAAGCTGACCGCATACTTCAACGATTTCCCGTACAGAATTAACTCCCTCGTGATGTCCCGCCACGCGCGGCAGCGAGCGCTTCTGTGCCCATCGACCATTGCCATCCATGATGATGGCAATATGCTGAGGGATCTCTCCTGTGTGTCGCAACTGATCCTGTAGTTTCTTGTCCTGACCTGTCGCATGAATAGGTCCCTTGGTCAATGATCCGACTCCTCAAAAGTTGATGCGGAAAAACCTGGCAACACTAGAGAATAAGTTAACCTTTTGGTGAAAAAAAGTCAATCACAAAAGGGAGAAGCTGCATTGCCCTTAACCGCCTGATCTTTCTAAAGTTTCAACTGGCATTGAAATTGAATTCTCTGAAAATCTTGTTATCTTGAGCCAGCGCGGCGGCCGGAAAAAAATATGAGAAATGAACCGCGAAGGCGCCGGGAACGCAAAAAGAATGTGTTATGGATGAAAAGAAATCAAGAAACCCATTGTTTTCTCAGCGTCCATCGCTTCTTCGCGGTGCTCCCTTTCAACAGCCTGACTCCTATGACGATGAGGAAGGCGACGTTCTCATGATCGGCAGCGAAACTTCTCCTCTTATCGTGATCGGCGGAGGCGCGGCGGGGATGGTCGCCGCATGGCGCGCTGCGTCGCGCGGCGTAAAAGTCCTGCTGCTCGAGAAGAACGCCAGGCTCGGAATCAAGCTGCTGATATCGGGGGGAGGGAGATGCAACATTACTCATGCCGGCGAAATGGAAGAACTTTGCTCTGCGTTCAAGACTAATGAGTCCCGTTTCCTGAGACATTCCTTCTTTCAGTTCACAAACACCCATCTGCTTGGACACTTGAACGCAATGGGAGTTGAAACCTATGCGCGGGAAAACGGGAGGGTCTTTCCAACGAGCGGGAAAGCGGGAGATGTCGTACACGCATTGCGCCTGCTAGTGGAACGTGCCGGCGCTGAGATCGTTCTCTCGACACCCGTCGAGGAGGTTCTGGCGGATTCCAAGGGTATTTCCGGTGTGCGAACCGCCGGCGGAGTGCTGCAATCCCGTCGTGTCATCATCGGCACGGGTGGATCTTCATTTCCGAAAACAGGAACGACGGGAGACGGTTTCGGATGGCTTATGAAACTGGGTCACACGATCATTCCTCCGCGACCAGCGCTGGCCCCGATCCATCTTGATCCGACACCGCCGCATGCATGGCAGGGAGTTCCCATTCGCGACTGCGTTGTCAAAGGCGAGGCAGCCGGGATAACACTCGCTTCTGCACGGGGTGATCTCCTCTTCACACATCATGGAATCTCCGGACCCGCAGTCCTTGCAGCAAGCAGGGAGGCTTTCCTCGTATGGGAAGAACACCATCACCTCGACATCGCGATTGACCTCCTCCCCGACAAAACCGATTCCGAGCTCGAAAATGAACTCAAGGACGAGATCGCCGCAAACGGAACGAGAGCGCTGGAGACTCTTGTTGAATTATTCATGCCGCAGCGGCTCGCCCCGTTTCTGCTTCGGGGCGCCGGGCTGGATGGATCAAAGAAATGTCATCAGCTGAAAAAGGAAGAACGCAGAACCGTCGCGGCCACACTCAAACGATGGCGCGTCGGGCAGGTGAAAGAAATTCCGCTGGAAGCAGGGGAAGTTACCGCCGGGGGAGTCGATCTGAAAGAAGTGGATCCGAAAACCATGAAGTCACGGCTGATCAACGGATTGTATCTGTGCGGAGAAGTTCTTGATATTGCCGGGCCGATAGGCGGGTACAATCTGCAGGCGGCATTTTCCACGGGGTACGTTGCAGGGGAATCCGCAGCGCCAGCAGGCGAGAGCGGTTCGTGACCAACCGGAGCCGCTCTCGCTGTTCCTGTTTATTTCTTCGGCTCCAGTGGTTTTGTCTTCGGCAAAGCTTTCTCGCCGCCGGTTGAACTTAGTTTATATTTGAATGGAATTGTCACCCACACTTTGACCGGCTTACCGTTCAGCATCGCGGGGGTGAATTTCCATTTCTTCGCAGCGCTGATTGTCGCCGATACCAAGTCTGCGATCGCCTTGTAGATCCTCTCGCTGAGTCTCTGCTGCGCGAGGGAATCGATCCCCCCTGCTCTTACATCTACCCCCGCGGTCGTGCAATGAAGATTAATCAGGCTCACCGTATCTACATTCCCCCGTTCATCGACAACAAGCTTGATCCAGACAACTCCTTCCACACTGTCCTTCCGTGCCGATTCGGGGTACACAGGGGCCGGGTTGGCAGTCGGCGTTGGTTGTTTCTCGACCGGAACGAAATCCGGGGGGATGTCCGATGCCATTTTGAGTTCAAAGAAAAGAGGCCGCTCTTTTCCACTTTCGACCTGCACGTTGTTCTTTGTAACAAAGTTGTAGCCGGGGACAAGACTCGCCTGCACTTGGTAGAATCCCTTCGGCAAAGATGCGATCCTGTATTGACCGTCCTTGCCGGTGATCGCCGATTTGTCGGTCCCAAGTACTTCGACTTTTGCGCCGGCAATCGGGAAGCGAAAATCTGCATCGACGACCGTCCCGACGATGCTCCCGTCTGTCGATTGATAGACGTCCGAGAGTGCTGCGGTTGCCGGATCGGTTCCGGTGTCTTGTCCCGTCGTTTGAGACCCTGCGCTTCCTGCAATGAGAAGGGCAGCAAGAAGAACCTCAGCTAAATAATTCATGTTATCCTCCTTTGCCTAGTTCGATTTTACGGCGTTTACATAAGATCCGTTGATCTCAACCTGAGGGAGTTGAACCACGTAGACGGTCTCCTGGACTTTCTTTTCGACAACCCGTGGAGGTGAAACAACCGAGGTCGAAATTGCAGCAGTCCCGGCGATCATTGCAGCAAACAACAGCACTAATGTTGTCAGAGAAATTGAATACCGTCTCCGCAGGACTTGGGCGACCGGCCCGCTCCGCAGCCGCATTGGAAGCCGCTGCATGAGCCAATGCGGTTTTGCGACCCGGGTTCGGAATTCTGAAAAAGAACTCGCGGACGAGCGGACTATTGAATTATGCAGCCGCATTCCAGATCTGTAAAATGTCCGGCATTGAGGGCATGAACTTAGATGGAGAAAGAGTTCAGCTGAGCCGGTTTCGTCCAGCTCAAGATCCAGCAACTCGCTTGTCTTGGCTTCAGCTTCCTGGCACTTCATCGCTATTCCCTCGTCTCATATAATGGTTTTAGTTTTATGGTCATCGCTTTTCTCGCTTTGAAGAGGCGAGATTTTACCGCCGCGATTGTCGACGATGTAATGACTGCAATTTCACCGTACGAAAAATCTTCGTATTCCCGTAGAACAAGAATCTCGCGGTATTCAGGCTTCAGTTCCTCGAGCAAATGTTGAACGATCTCACTCTCCTCGGCACGAAGCAGCAGCTCCAGCGGCGTATCATTGTTCCAGACCTGATCATCGTCCTCGAGAACGATGGTTTTCTTCTTTCGGAGCAGACCATACGCTTCGTTTCGGGCGATGGTGAAGATCCAACTCCGGAATGATGTGCCGTGTAGAACAGCATGGGCCTTTGTGTGGACTTTCATCAGCGTTTCTTGAACAGCATCTTCAGCACTCTGCCGATCTCGAAGAAGCCGGAGGCAATAGACGAAGAGGCGTGGGGCATACGTCTCGTAGAGCCCCTCAAAGGCCCTGGAATCGTTCCGATTGATTCGCTCTAGAAGTTCTTCATCCCCGAGGTGTGGCAAAGTGTGTCTCAATCCATTGGAATGAGTATGAGTTGTTCGCCTGTGCCTTATAGAGAAGATGCATCTGGGAGGTAAAAGTTGCTGCTTCGGCGAGGAATAATTGAAGGGGATCGAAGATGATACGGAACCCCGTGGAGAATCGATTTGATCAGGCCTTTTTTCGGGCCGCGTAGTCCCGGAATGCAAATCCTTCGTGCTTCTCTTCATTGACAAGCGAGAAGCGTGAACCGATGAGGCGTTCGTAGCTGGGAAAGAAGACGTCGCCATCCAAGTCATTGTCGACATAGGTGAGCCGAAGCTCATCCGCATGAACCAGAAACTGCTCGAAGATCTCTCCCCCGCCGATCACAAAAACATTCTCCTCCTCCTTCAGTGCGTCGAGCGCCGTACCGATTGAAGAATAGGTTTCGACGCCGGAGATATTTTTGGACGTAAGCACAACGTTCCGCCGGTCAACAAGCGGCTTTCCCATTGACTCGTACGTTTTTCTTCCCATCAGGACAGTGTGTCCGAGTGTCAGTCGTTTGAATCGCTTAAGATCTTCAGAGATATGCCAGGGGAGACGTCCATCCTTGCCGATGACTCGTTTTTTATTAAGAGCGGCGATGATAATGATTTTCATGGGCAAGGGTGGAGTTAGGGGTGGAGACTACTGGGTTACGGGGTTAAGGGATTTCGGGATTACAGAATTGCAAGATTACAAGATTACAACATTGTTGGTACAATGACCCAAGAGTGATGCCTGCAATCTTGTAATCTTGTAATCTTGCAATCCTACAATCTCCATCACACCGCCACTTCGAACTTAATCGGCTCATCGCACTCGTAGCCGACGAGAGAGAAGTCCTCGTATTGGAGCTCGTCGAGCGGCTTTTTGGCGATCAGAAGTTTGGGTCGCGGTCTGGGGGTCCGCTTCAGCTGCTCTTTAAGTCCCGCGACATGATTGACGTAAATGTGAGCATCGACGATCGTGTGGCTGAAATAACCAACCTCGAGGTTGACTTCCTGGGCGATCGCCTGTGTAAGAAGCGAGTATGCCGCTATGTTGAACGGGATGCCGAGCGCGATATCGCCGGACCGCTGTGTGAGATGGCAATTGAGTTTGCCTTCTTGCACATTGAACACGAACGTGTAGTGGCACGGCGGCAACTTGCTATGCAGCGCATTTCCCGGCTCCCACGCGCTGACCACCATCCGCCGCGAGGTGGGGTTGGTCTTCAAAAGGTTGATGACTTCGGCGATCTGGTCAACCTCTTTGATCTCGTATTTTCCTGTCGCGAGGTTTATCTGCGCGCTCGGGAAACGTCGCCAGAAACGTCCGTAGGCCGTCTCGAGATTTCCGTTGCCGTCTGCCCACGCGTCCCAGATTTTCGTCTTCTTCTGGAGATTCCGGATATGGTCTTCGCCCGAAAGATACCAGAGAACTTCGTAGAATAGAGATTTCGTCTGCATGCGCTTCGTCGTGAGAAGCGGATATCCTTCACTCAGGTCGATGGTGTAGTGCTCGGCAAAACATGAGAGCGTATCGACGCCGGTCCGGTTCTTTTTCAATATTCCCTTCGAGAGGACACGGTCTACGAGGTCGAGGTATTCTCTCATCGCTTCTCCATTATGAATTTGCGGGGTTGTTGCACAATCATAAATACTTTCATACTGAAAATCAAGCGCGGCACCGATCCGTTCATTCGACACGCCTCGCTCTCGGAAAGGGAGTAATTTGCCCTTTCAAACTTTTTGCACTATCTTCCCCGAAGGCAGAAAACACTGTCTTACTTCATTGCCCGAGATCCCGAAACATGGGATCCTAACTCACGACGAATCCAACCTTTCCCTTAAAGTATGTCCTCCATACCGCAGGACGAGAAACTTATTCGATCGCTGCAAACCAGCTGGCGGAAAGAGAAAGCAGGGGCAGAAACATACCGCACGCTCGCTTCGCGCGAACGAGATGAGAAACAAAAGGCAATCCTGTTGAAACTGGCCGAGGCCGAGGAGCAGCATGCAGTGAAATGGGAAGCGCGGTTGAAGGAACTTGGTGCGGCCCCCCCTGCTAAAGTTGACTCTCCGCTCGAAAAAATGAAACGATGGATACTTGTTCGCACCGGTACTTCGAACGCCGTCCAGCGTCTCGAAGAGCAAGAGGATCGCGATACGGACCGCTACGAAGCAGAAGCTGTCCTTGCCCAAAGTCCTCAAGACAGCGCAGCGATGAATGAGATCAAGATCGAAGAAAAAGTCCACGCCAAAGTCCTTCATTCGATGACGGAGGATGAGCTCCCTCAGGCAAAACTGGAAGCCATTTTCAAAAAAGAGAAATGGCACGCCGGACATTCCGGCGGCTGGATCGGCCAGGCAGTGTATGGAGCCAACGACGGCCTCGGCGCGGTATTTGGGATTGTGACAGGAATGGCCGGTTACTCCGGCGGCGGATACGTCGTGTGGGTCGCCGGCGTCGCCGGTACCCTTGCGAGCGCGCTGTCGATGGGTTCCGGCGCATATCTAGCCCGGAAATCGGAGCGCGAAGTCTACGAAGCAGAGCTTGACCGTGAACGGCGGGAGATCGAACAGAATCCGGAGGAGGAAAAGCAAGAGCTGGCGCTCTTCTATCAACTGAAGGGCTTTACCGCTGAAGAGTCGGCAATGATGGCCGAACGCCTGACGCAGAACCCAGAACAATTCCTGAAGACATTGGCCCACGAAGAACTGGGGCTATCATCAACCTCCTTTCCCAACCCTGTAAAGGAAGCCTTTTCGGCATCGGCTGCCACCGCCGCCGGAGGAATTATTCCTGTAATCCCCTTCCTCTTCTTCACAGGCACTCTTGCGATCATCCTCAGCCTGATTATCAGCACCGCAGCCCACTTCCTTGTGGGTGTGCTGAAGACAATTGTCACGGGTCGCAGCTGGTGGCGGAGCGGACTTGAGATGACTCTGGTCGGCTTGCTCACCGCTTCGATCGCGTACGGCGTCGGCGTGCTCCTGAGCCCGGGGGGACATGTGTTGCCGTAGGTGTGAAGTACAGTTTGTCATTTCCCTAGCGGCTTCCAGCCGCCTTGGGAGTTGACGTTGCCAATCAAATAAATTCAATCAGTAGCTGAAGAGCTTGGCGGTCGTATGAATCATGCCGATGAGGCGGTCATTGTCGATGCCGTACGCAGTCCGATCGGAAAATATGGAGGTGCGCTTAAGGACTTCCGGGTAGACGATTTGAGCGCTCTTATATTGCGCGCCCTGGTGGATCGTAATAATCTTGACCCTGCAGTCGTCGACGATGTTATTTGGGGATGCGCAAATCAGGCGGGCGAGGATAACCGGAACCTGGCCCGCATGGCTCTGTTGCTGGCTCGTTTTCCATACTCGGTTCCAGGCTCAACCGTCAACCGCCTTTGCGGCTCATCCCTCGAAGCTCTCATCCAGGCCGCGCGTGCTATTTGGACCGGTGATGCCGACGTGATCATCGCCGGGGGAGCTGAGAACATGAGTCGGGCGCCCTTCACAATTGCTAAGAATACTTCGGGGAGGATGCTCTACGGGAACCTGACTGCTTATGACACGTCCCTTGGATGGAGGTTCCCAAACCCCGAAATGGCTAAGATGTTTCCGCTCGAATCGATGGGCGAGACTGCAGAGAATGTTGCAGCTCGATTCGCAATAAGCAGAAGCGACCAGGATGATTTTGCTTTAGCGAGTCACAAAAAAGCGGTGGCTGCCCGCTCGAAACTCACCAGGGAAATTCATCCCCTGGAAATAAAAACAAAAAATGCAGGTGTGACCGTCGCGGTCGATGAGGGGCCGCGGGAAGACACCTCCCTGAAGAAACTCTCCGGCCTGAAACCAGCCTTCCGTGACAACGGAACCGTGACTGCAGGAAACTCTTCTTCGTTGAACGATGGCGCAGCCGGACTCCTTGTGATGTCCGCGGCAAAAGCCAAAGCTCTTA
>Ga0265338_10002133_pt1 | contig 30384 bp, 21 predicted proteins | sample 42126metaG_FD_193579 | JGI IMG/M metagenome (GOLD analysis project Ga0265338, IMG submission 193579) | Rhizosphere microbial communities from Carex aquatilis grown in University of Washington, Seatle, WA, United States - 4-21-26 metaG | ecosystem: Host-associated > Plants > Roots > Rhizosphere...
CGCTGGCTGGTCAGAGGCCCAGCCGGCGCCGGATCGAAAGATGGGTATGTCGCGAGCATTCGTCCCTGGCATGACGAAATGACGATTTCACCCAAGCGAAGGAAGCCAATGCAACGGCCTCCAAGCCGGCGCACTCCATATCCGGATTCGCCTCAATCCCAAAACACGCACTAGGCCATTAGCCCCGATTCACCCCCTCGGAGGGAACATCATAGTAGATGTGACTTGCGCCGCAATGCACGGCGGGGCAAGTCGCAATGAAATCCTTAAGTATAAAGGCCCATAAAGTTCAATAAACTCAAGGCGCGCCTCAATCTATTTAGTAAAATCGATTGCGTGGGCACTAAAAGCTCAAATATTAGCGAATCTACTCTAAGCGCCTTCCTTTTGCTAACACTCAAAGCCCGAAATCGGTATTCAATGTAATACGAATATGAAAAGTATGAATTGGTTGCGGAGATCGCTATGAAGTGCCATACGTTTTACGGCTCGGTAACCGTCGGCGAACGGGGGCAGATCGTGATTCCAGCGGAAGCCAGAAACGAATTGAGCATAGAGCCAGGCGATAAGTTGCTTGTAATGAAACATCCAATCCATCACGGACTCGTAGTAGTGAAGTTTGAAGCGATGAAAGAGTTCCTCGAGGAACTCGATCGCGATCTCGACCAGGTCAGGCAGCACATGCAGGTGGAAAAGTGAAGCCTTGGATTTGGATCGCCGTGGCCGCCGTCCCCCTGTGGGCGGCAAGTCAAAGCCAAACCCCTTCGACGTCCGGACCCGTCCTCTCCATCGACGACGCCATCGCAATCGCCGAGCAGAACGCCTTCTCCCTCAAGACGGCTGCATCGGGGGTCGAGCAGGCGCACCAGGGAGTCAACGCGGCCAAGGCGGCGTTCGGTCCCCAGATTTCCGCCGTCGCGAACTACACGCACATCCTCGATCACACCAACTTTGGATCCGCACCCGCCACAACCGGCGGCGCCACGACCGGCGCGACCACCGGCTCTACCTCTGGCGCCAGTTCGCTGTTAAGCTCGGTCAGCTTGGTTGATAGCCAGTCGGCGACCCTTAGCGTAACGCTCCCGATCGACATTTCCGGAAACATCCGGCGCGGTGTTCGGGCGGCCCAAGCCTCGTACAATCAGTCGAGGGCAAACTTCGCCGCCGCCGATAACGACCTGCGGCTTAGCGTTCGCCAATCCTATTTTCAGATTCTCCAAGACAAGGCTCAGATCTCCGTTGCGGAAGAGAGCGTGAACAACGCGCAGCAAACGCTGACCAACGCCCAGCAAAAGCTGGCCGCCGGCGCGCTGGCCCGTTACGACGTTCTTCAATACGAGACCCAGCTCTCACAGGCCCAATCGGATTTGATCACCGCGCAAAACAACCTCGCAGTTGCCAGGGAGAATTTCAACGACATCCTCGCTCGCCCCATCGACACGCCGTTCGACGTGGCTGAAGTGACGAACATGCCGCAAGTCTCCGACACGCCTGACAGTTTGATTCAAACCGCCGAGCACAACCGCCCGGATATCCTCGCCGCCATCGCGAACATAGAATCGCTCAAGTTTCAGCGCGAAGCCACTGAAGCCGGCATGGATCCCAGCCTCGCCCTCGGCGCCGCCCACGCCCGTTACTATGGCCCTGGCACCTTAAACACCGAGTTTTACGAGACTCAGGCGTTTCTTAACCTTACGATCCCAATCTGGGATTCCGGCGTGACAAGAGCCAAGGTGAAAGAAGCCAGGCAGCTCGAGGTTCAGGCTCAGATTGCACTCGAAAAGCTAAAGTTGAGCGTGGCGTTGGAGGTCCAACAAGATCTCTCAAACCTCACTAGCGCCGCATCGAAGCTTGTAGTCGCCCAAAAGCAGGTCGACCAGGCGGCCGAGACGTACCGCCTCGCGGTAGTCCGCGCCAACGCGGGAGAAGGAATTACGCTCGACGTGACAAACGCTCAGGCACAACTCACCACCGCCCGGACCGGGTTGGTCAACGCGAGGTATGGGTATCTGAGCGCCTATGCGGCCCTTCAAAGGGCGATCAATCAGGACGGAGGCAAAGTCCCTCCCATCGTGGCCCCCGTCCAAGGCAAGAAGTTATGAGCAACCACGAATTTGTAGATACGGAAAATCATATGAACTGGAAACGAGCAATCATTCTTGTAGCTATCGCCGCGGTAGCTTCGACCGGCTGCGTCAACCGCGCCGCTCAGCTGCAGGCCAAGAGGACGCAGCAGATCATCACCGACCCGGTAACGCCAGTCGAGGCAACGCCCGTGGTGGCGCGGAACCTCACCCAGACCATCGAGATAACCGGTACGGCAACCACCAGCGACGACACGATGCTCGCTTCCAAGAATTCCGGCCGTCTTACGGGAGTTTTCGTTCAGGATGGCGACTCGGTCAACAAGGGCCAGTTGATCGCCCAGCAGGACACCAGCACCTTGGTGATTCAGTTGCGGCAGGCGGTTGCGGGCGTCGCCTCGGCGCGGTCCGCCCTTTCCCAAGCCATTGCCAACCAGCGTATCGGCCCCCAGAAGAGCCAAGCCGCGGTCATGCAGGCGAGGGCTCAACTCGCTCAGGCCGAATCAGCCCTTCAGAAGGACTTGAACGGCGCTCGCCCCGAAGAAAAGGCTCAAGCCGACGCCAATGTCGCTTCGGCCAAGTCCAGTATGGAAACGGCCAAGAAGCAGCGCGATCGTCAGAGACAGCTCTTAGACCAGGGCGCAGTGAGCCAGCAGGATTTCGACACCGCGGAGAACGCCTACGAAACGGCGGAGTCGACCTATCAGAACATGGTCTCCGCGCAGTCGATCAGCCGGTCGTCGGTGCGGCAAGAGGACATCGATTCGGCCAAGCAAGCAGTGGCGCAAGCCAAGCAGGCCCTTGCCTCGGCAGTGGATCAAAAGAAGCTCGACTCCCTTTATCAGGACCAGGTAGACGCGGCCAAAGCCGGGCTCCAAAGTGCGGACGCCCAAGTCCAAGAGGCACGCCAGGCAATAGTAGACGCCCAGATCAGAGCCCCGTTCGCGGGAAGGATCGATGGTAAGCCGGCCGAAGTTGGAACCGTGCTTGGCAGCGGTGGCTCGATCGCCCACATCGTCGGAAAGGGCGGCGTCTATTTTCAGGCTCAGGTGTCCGAAGACAACTTGAGTGCGGTGACTGCGGGCAGTGTGGTGACCGTGAGCCTGGACGGCGTGCCAGGGAAAACCTACCTCGCCCATGTTCAATCCGTTGGCCCTATCGCAACGACCTACGGACGCCTTTTCTCGGTTCGAGTGCAGATCGACGGCACGACCGAAGGCATCAAGCCGGGAATGTTTGCCCGGGGGATCGTCGTTGTAAGGAACCTGCCGAACGCGACGGTGGTGCCTTCAACGTCTATTGTGCAGCAAGGCGGCGACAACTATGTGTTCGTAGTCAAAGGGGGCAAGGCCCACCGAATTTCGGTGAAGCCAGGCCTTCAGCAAGGTCAATACACCGAAGTCAACGGCGTTGTGCCGGGTGATCAGGTGGTAACGGCCGGGCAGACCACTTTGGTAGAAGGTTCGTTGATCAAGGTGAAGGCGCCAAACTCAGCCCTGGTCAACAAGGCGAGCAGCCCGGAGACTTCAGCGAACGGGTTGAGAGGGACGTAGAAAAATGGGCTTAACAAAAGCGGCGATAAACCGACCGGTTTTCATTTTGATGTTGATGGTGGCCGCGGTCCTTATGGGCTACCTGGCCTTCTCGGGCATGCGCAAGGAGCAGAGCCCGGACGTATCGTTTGGCGTCGTCACGGTGGAAACGCCCTATCCGGGCGCCTCGCCCGACGAAGTCAATACGCTGATCTCCCGTAAGGTCGAAGAAGCGGTTTCTGGCATCAACGGTTTGCGGACGGTCACCGCGACATCCCAGGAGGGAGTGTCCGTCGTCGTCGCCCAGTTCGACATAGGAACGAATATGGATGCCGCGCTCAGCGACGTCCGTTCGAAGGTCGACGCTATCGTCAACGATCTGCCTACGGACGCGCTGAAGTCCACCGTCAGCAAGATCGATACTTCCAGTAGCCCGGTGTTGACCATGGTCGCCAGCAGCTCGACCCTGAGCAACCAAGCTCTTCGCGACCTCGCGGACGACAAACTCGGCGACATCTTCGGCCAGATCCCCGGCGTCGCATCGGTCGACGTCAACGGCGGCGACGTGCGCGAGCTCGAGGTTCAGCTCAGCAAAGATCAGCTTCTCAAGTATGGGATCGGCATCGCTCAAATTCAACAGGCCGTCTTCGGGGCAACCCAAAACGTGCCCAGCGGCCACTTGATCAAGGGCGACCAAGAATACAACGTCCGGGTTCTAGGCGAGTTCAAGACTCCAGACGACTTGGCCAACATGGTGATCAGCGTGCCCGACCCAACCCAACCGCTGGCGCTGCCGCAGACGGTGCATCTAAAGGACGTCGCCAAAGTGATCGACACGACCGCCGAGCGGTCGAGCTATACCCGTCTGAATGGAAAAGAAGCGGTCTCGATCAGCGTCCAGAAATCTCGCGATGGCAACTCGATCGAGATAGCCAAAGCCGCCGACCAGGCGATCGGCCAGATCAAGAAGACTTACGGCGTCGAAATCGAGAAGATTTACAACGAGGCGACCCAGATCGACGAGACTCTAGGCGACCTGAGCTTTGCCCTATGTTTCGGCATCTTCCTTGTCGCCACCATCGTTTTCATCTTCCTGCACAACATGCGCGGGACGATCATCGTGGCTATCGCGATACCAGTCTGTTTGATGTCGAGCTTCATCGCCATGGCCGTGCTCGGCTTCACCATCAACAGCATGTCGATGCTAGCGCTATCGCTGGCCATCGGGGTCCTCGTGGATGACGCCATCGTTGTTCTTGAAAACATCTACCGGCACCTTCGAAAGGGAGAAGACCCGCGCGAGGCAGCCATTAACGGCCGAAGCGAAATCGGTCTCGCCGCCATCGCCATCACGATGGCCGACGTGGTCGTGTTCACCCCCATCGGTTTCATGGGCGGCATCCTTGGCGAGTTCTTCAAACCCCTGGGCCTTAGCTTCGCCGCCACGGTTCTGATCTCTCTCTTCGTGTCGTTTACCGTGACTCCGATGCTCGCCTCCCGCTGGTACAAAGCGGGCGAAGACATGGAGCACCCGGTCGGCGGCTTCGCGAGAGGTTTCGAGACGGCGTTCCACGGGCTTGAGAGGTTCTATAAGAGAGTCCTCGAATGGGCCCTCGGCCATCGCTGGTTTGTGTTCATCTCCGGCTTCGTGGTTTTGATCGGCGTATTCATGATGATTGCGGGCAGCTTCGCCCCTTCCGGACCGGCAGCGGTAAGCACGACGATTATGCTGATCCCGATCGCCCTAGTCATCGCCGTTATCGCGTTCGGCGCAGGGTATTGGCCAAAGGTGCTATCTCCTGAAGCCAGGCGGCCCCTTATGAAAGCGGTCTACGTTGCATCCGTATTGGTAGCACTCCTCGTGCTCGCAGGCGTTGCCTTTGGTAAAGGCGCGGGTTTGGCGATGGGGATCCTCGCTGGCATTGGTGGCGCAATTGGCACGTTTGGAGCGATATTCCTCGTTGCCGGCGTTGCCGCTCTTTTAGCCAATATCTTCAACACGCGTAGTCGTTCCAGGATTCTGCTGAGTGCTCTTGCCTTCGGTCTGTGTTTCCCCATCTTCGCTTTGATCGGCTTTAGTTGGGCTCATTGGAAGGGAGAGGCCCTCTTCAAATTCGCCTTTATGCCCCCTACCGATAACGGCTCGGTATCCGTCGGCATCGAGTTGCCTCCGGATGCCAGCTTGGCCGCGACCCAAAAGGTCGTCGATAGGCTCGAGAAGATCTGCATGAGCGACCCCGACGTGAAATACGTGCTCACCCAGGTCGGTTCCGCTGCAAGCGGCGGGTTCGGCGCAGGTGGCGCCCTCGGCCAAAACCGGGCCGCCATTCAGGTGACCTTGTTTGATAAGGCGAGCTTCTTCGACAGTTTCTCGAAGCACACGGAGCACATCCGCCACCGAGCAGACACGGCGGTGGCCGCCGACCTGCTCGAGAAGACCGGGAAGATTCCTGGCGCCAACGTTACGATCAGCGCCAACAACTCCGGCTTCGGCTTGCCTATTCAGCTCTCGCTTGTTGGGCAGGATCGTCAACTCTTGGTAGACACGGCTGAGAAGGTAGTCCTCGGGCTGAGAGGGGGCGCGATCAAGGGCGTCATCAGCCCCGACCTCTCGTCGAAGCCGGGCGTGCCTGAGAAGCAGATCGTCCCCGATAGGCTGAAGCTCGCCCAATATGGCCTAAACGTAAACCAGCTAGGAACCGCGGCGCGCATTCTGTACCAGGGCGACAATAGCACCAAGTACCGCGTAAACGGCCGCGAATACGACATCCGCGTCATGCTGAGCCTTGCCGATCGCAACGACCCGAACATTCTCAGCGAGTTGCCGATTTCGTTCGTCCGGGGTAATCCGCTCTACGTCTCAAGCCTGGGCACCATCAATCCGGGCCTTGGCGTCGACGTGATCCAGCGCCGCGATCGCCAGGATGAAGTCCAAGTCACCGCCGACCTCCTTCCTGGTTATGCGGCAGGCTCCGTTCAGGCGCAAATCGACGCCTGGATGACGAAGAACCACATGCTTCCCGAAGGCGTGAAGGAGCTTGCCGGCGGCCAAGCCGACATCCAGGGCAGGGAAGGCCCCGCCCTCTTCATCGCGATCTTCCTCGGCCTTATCCTGGTGTACATGCTCCTAGCTTCGCTCTATGACAACCTGCTGTATCCGTTCGTGATCCAGTTGGCCCAGCCGCAGGCGATGGTTGGCGCGCTTCTAGCGCTGATGATTACCGACCAGACCCTGAACATCGTGGGAATGATCGGCATCATCACCTTGGTTGGCTTGGTGGGTAAGAACGCCATTCTGGTGGTCGACTACACCAACACCCTCCGTGGCCGTGGTCGAAACCGGCACGACGCGCTTCTCGAAGCGGGCCCAACCCGATTGCGCCCGATCATGATGACGACGCTGGCCTTGATCCTAGGCATCCTCCCCGTAGCCCTCGCCCTGGGTAGAGGCTCGGAGTTCCGCCAGACGATTGGCATCACGATCATAGGAGGCATTTCGCTTTCCACGATCCTGACGCTAGTGGTTATCCCCTGCTCCTACACGATCTTCGACGACTTCTCGTCCTACCTGGGCGGAGTCTTCCGGGGAAAGAGATCGCCCACGGAGCCACCGCTGATAGGCGAAACTTCCGACGAGCCTCTAGTCCCGGTCGCCGTAGGGTAGCCGTTAGTCAAACATAGCTAAATTTCTACCCTCCCAATGCCCTTTCCCGCCGTAGGCGGGAAACCGGTCTAACTTAGGATCAAAAACCCCCCTCCCTAGGGAGGAGGAATTGAAGACCCAAAGGCGCCAACCACCAAATCACCCAAAAAAGCCACAATAGAGACTTCCGATGACCCACGCGCTGAAGGTTCTCGAGTTTGACGCTATCCGACTCCGTCTCGCCCAAAACTGCGAAACGGCGGGCGCGGCCGCGTTTGCCGAAGCTCTAAAGCCCCAAACCGACGCCGAAACCGTCTGGGCCGAGTTAGAGCGCACAACCCAGGCCTACCGCCTGCTCTCAGAAACCTCACCCCCATCGCTCGGCGCGGTCAGAAACCATGCCGACTCGCTCGAGCGCGCCCTAAAGGGCGGGTCTCTCGGCGGGGTTGAAATCTTCGAGATCGGTGAAGCGATCCAGGCCATGCGCTCGTTCAAGAACGCCATCTACTCGAGGCAGAGCGACTATCCGGCCCTCTGGAATCTGGCCCAGTTCTTCCCTGAACTCAAAACTCTGGAAGACCAGATATTCGGCGCTCTCGAAGGCAGCGGAGAAGTGAAGGACTCGGCAAGCCCCGAACTCGCCCGGCTGCGGCAGAGGAAGCAGGCGGCCATGTCCCGGATCCTCGATCGCATCCAGTCCTACACCAGCGGCAAGAACCGCGACCTCCTTTCCGACCCCATCTACACCGTCCGCGACGGGCGTTACGTGATTCCGGTCAAGGTCGAACACAAGGGCAAGATCCGGGGCATCGTCCACGATACGAGCGGCACCGGCCAGACCGTTTTCGTCGAGCCCGAAGACGTGCTGAAGCTGGGCAACGACCTCAGAATGGTCGAGGCGGCCGAAAGGGAAGAGGTTCGCCGGATATTGGCAGATTTATCTTCCAAAGTTGGCGATAACGCGAACGCGATTCTGGAGGGCACGGAGGCGGCCAACGAACTGGACCTGCTGCTCGCCAAAGCCCGCCTTGCGTTCGAAATGCGCGCCTCCATGCCGCAGAGGTGGCAAGGCCAGGGCCTCCAGGTTCAGGCGGCGCGTCACCCACTGCTCGACGCCGCCATCGTAGTCCCGCTCGATCTTTCCGTCGGGTTCGACTCGCAGGGCCTCCTAATAACCGGCCCGAACACGGGAGGAAAGACCGTGGCGATCAAAATGGTCGGCCTGTTCGCCCTCATGGCCCAGTCGGGGCTGTATCTACCCGCCGCAAACGTCAAGTTCGGGCCCTTTTCGGGTGTCTGGGCCGACATCGGCGACGAGCAGAGCGTGGAGCAGTCTCTCTCAACGTTCAGTGGCCATATCAAGAACTTGGTCGAGGCCTTAACCAAGCTGAAACCGGGCGCGCTTGTCCTCTGCGACGAGATAGGCGCCGGTACCGACCCCGCCGAGGGCGCGGCCCTCGCCAAAGCGATCCTTCTCACCCTTCAAGAAAAGGGCGCCTACGTCATCGCGAGCACCCACTACGGAGAGCTAAAAGCGTTCGCCTATAACACGCCTGGGTTCCAAAACGCGTCCATGGAGTTCGACGTGAAGAGCCTGCGCCCAACCTACAAGGTGCTCATGGGCGCGCCAGGCGCAAGCCACGCGCTTAGGATCGCAGAGCGCTATGGCCTGCCAAAGGAAGTTGTGCAACTTGCATACCGGGGGCTTACCGAGGAGGAGCAGCAGATTTCCAAGATGATGGAGCAACTGGAGCAGTCCCAGCGCCAGGCTCGGATCGCGCAAAGCGAGGCGGATCGCCGCATCACCGAGGCCCGCAAGGCCGAGGAAAAGGCCAACCGAAAGCTGGAGGAGGCGGAAGAGGTTCGCCGGACCGTTCACAGCAAGGCATCTGAGACGATCGTCGACGTCGTTCGAGACATCCGGGCCGAAGCGGCCGCGATTTTTGAGGAACTCAAGTCGGCGCCTAGAGATGGCCGGTCGGACGCGAAAGCGAGGGAGCGCCTCCGCGACCTAGAGAAGTATGCGGATGTGGCGTCGGCTGAGTTCCAAACGAAGCGGGCCAAGCAAGCGACCCCTGCCGTAACGCTGGAACGCGGCATGGCGGTGAAGGTGGAAGGTTATACACAACCGGGCGTCGTGCTTGAGGCGCCAAAGGGCGGCCAGGTGCGTGTGCAAGTAGGCCCGCTGAAAATCAGCGCGGACGTGTCCGTTGTCACCCGCACATCAGACCGTCAGCCCACTCAGCGCCGGGTCACAAGCACCGCGCTCAGCCTTCAGCGCGCGCAAACCGCGCAAAGTGAAATCCACCTCCGAGCTATGCGTGCGGAAGACGCCTTACAAGAACTTGAGCGCTTCGTGGACGACGCCGTTCTCGGGGGGCTGCCCCAAGTTCGCATAGTGCACGGCAAAGGTGAAGGCATCCTCCGCAAAATGACCCAGGACTTTCTAAAGAAGAATAGGAACGTCGAGCGATTTCGAGAAGGAGAAGCAGGCGAAGGCGGCGCAGGAGTCACAATAGCTTATCTTAGGTGAAAGGTGAAAAGTGGGAGGTGAAAGGTGAGAGGGGGAAGGTGAAAGGTGAAAAGTGAGAGGTGAAAGGTGAGAGGGGGAAAGGTAAGTGGTAAGTTGGGTTTGTCGGACTCGTCTGACCCGCCAGGCAAAAACTGGTCCCCTACCCATAAACAATGACAACTGACTCTGTAGACCACCTCATCGAACTCGCCGCCAAGGCGCGGGCGGCCGCCTACGCTCGTTTCAGCCGTTACCTCGTTGGGGCAGCGGTGGAGGACGAGAACGGCCGCATTCATACGGGTTGCAACGTGGAAAACGCCTCTTACGGCGCCTCCATGTGCGCCGAGCGGGTTGCGATCTTCAAAATGATCAGTGAGGGAGGAAGGCGGATACTGGGAATGGCGGTCGCCACCGAAGATGGCGGCGTCCCCTGCGGCATGTGCTTACAGGTGATTAGGGAGTTCGCCACCGAGCCGGAAGCCCTTGACATATGGTGCGCCTCAACCGCGGGAGATGTGCGGAAATTCACCCTGAAGGAGCTTCTCCCGGTCGAATTCGGCTAGGTTCCGAACGGAAATGACCGCGTAAACGGTCCAGGAAGAGAAACTATGAAGCAAAAATTGTTGGGTGTTGGAATCGCCGTCTTAGCCCTGTCGCTCATGTTCGGCTGCGGCGGAGGGGGCGGCGGCGGGACGACAACCACCGCCACCACGGGAACGGTTACCGTCACGATCTCCCCATCAAAGATCACCCTGAAGCCCGGCGCCACGACGACTTTTTCGGCATCGGTTTCCGATGGTTCTGGCGTGACGTTTTCGAAAACAGGTGGAGGAACCCTCGTTCAGAGCGGCCTCTCTGCAAACTACACCGCCCCCGCTCTCACGGGGAATTACTCGGTCACGGCGACATCCGTCGAGCAGAAGTCGGTTTCTCAGTCGTCGGCGGTCACTGTTAGCACCGGTTCTGTTGGAAACACGGTCAACCTTTCCGGTTCCGTTTCTGACCCCTCGCCGCTCAACAACGTCATCGTCGAGTTCTTCAGCTCCACCGGAGCGCTGATTGGCACTGCTACCACCGTAAACGGCGCGTTCAACACCGTCCTACCGACAACCGCTTTCAGTTTCAACCTCAAAGCCTCGACCATCAACACGACGAACGACTACAGCGAGTTCTATTACAACGGCGCATGGTATGACCCGTTGATCTCAGGCTGCAACGCCCCTTTGCCGACCTTGACCGGCGGCGAAGTGCTGACTCTATCGGCAATCCAATTGGACCAAACGTCAAACCCGCCGCCTCCTCCGCCTGGATGCGGATAGCGTCAGAGTGTTGAGTGGTAGGTGTTTAGTGTTAGGGCGCTAGTTAGGCACGCCAGATTTGTCGGACGGGTCAGACTCGTTTGCTGCCCGCTCAACACCCAACACCCAACGCCTAACAACCCAACACCCAACGCCTAACAACCCAACACCCAACGCCTAACAACCCAACACCCAACACCTAACACCAAACACTCAACACCTAACACCCAACGCTCAACACCCAACACCCAACACCCAAATTAAGCCACGTCCCGGGACCCTCTTCGTGCCGTAGTACAATCAAGGGAAGGTGTAGGGTGTGTTGGAAAGCGGCCTTGAGCAAGTAAACTCGGAAATGAGCGACGATGGCGTGCGCCAAATGCTCATGCTCGCCGAGAGGCTTCGCGAGCAGCGTGGCGGCGAGTTGGACGATGCCGCCATCCTTGCCGTCGCCGAAGCGACCGGCGCCACCGCAGAATATGTTCGCCTTGCCGTAAGGCTTCTCCCCGAAAAGAAGCAAAAGCTATTCGGCCAACTAAAGGCCGTCTTTCTCACGCTAGAGCCCGACGTTCGCCGTCACGTCCTCACCGCCGTCATCGCGACGTTGTGCGCCCTTCTAACCGTGCTTTCGATCAGCGTGCGCGGAGGCGACAGCCTTTTCGGGACCCTAATGCTGATCATGCTCGGAATCGGTGTTTGGAACGTGAGCATAAGCAAGGAGACGAGGGTCGCGGCCGTTTCCGGCGCCCTCTTTGGCGGCATCTTCTTTGTCAGCCACGCCCTCTTTGCTTGGATTTCTGCCCTGCTCCGGCACCGGTTCGGCGAAGGGGCGGGCGAGTCGCTGCTCTTGATTCCGTACGTTCTTGGCGGTGGTCTTCTCGGCCTTCTTTCCCAGAAGTTCGTCAACAAGTTTCAGGGCAAGTTCGGTATTCGCGACCCAAAAGAGGAGCGCCAAGAGCTATTGCGGCAACTGGTGCAGTTGCAGGACAAGCTTCGGGTGGGTGAGCAGAGCATGACCTTCATGAGTCTCGACATCGTGGGGTCCACGAAAATGAAGGCTAACGCGGATCAGCTTAGCGTCGAGTTCACCTTTACCGAATATCACAACTTCGTCGATGCGATCACTCGAAAATACGGCGGGAGGGTGCATTCCACCGCCGGCGATGGCGTGACCTGCGCGTTTCCCCATCCACAACAGGCGTTTGGCGCGGCCAAGAACATCCAAATGGGCATCGTAGAGCTGAACACTTACCGCAACAAACTTCGCACACCCATCGTGCTGCGCGCGGGAATCCATTCGGGGTCGGTAAACGCGCCTACGGATGACATCAAGTCGGTGAACTTCGCTCACGTCATCGACGTGGCGGCGCACCTCCAGCACTGCTGCCCACCTGCCGGTATTGCGATTAGCGAAGACGCGGCAAACCTGCTTCCTGCCGGACCGGCGAGCGTCGGCACAAAGCGAGTCGAGACCGAGGACTGCAATGCCTACATCTGGGAGCCAAAGAGCAAGGCCCCGCCGCTAGGCGCCGCGGGACCACCACCCATCCCGGGATAAGTTTGGATTGCGCCGGCTCGCCTGTCCCCTCGACTTCGCTCAGGACAGGCAAGCCAGCGCAATCCAAAACGGAGCTACATTGCGCCGGCTTGAACGGTCTTTCCGTCCATCTTCACCTTCTGGCCGGTGTCTTTGGTGGTTTGGAACAACCAGCCTTTGGATGTCTTCACCAGCGTGTCGGACGTAGTGCCGGTTGCTTCCAGTGTATGCGGTTTGCTGCCAACAACGACTTTGCCGGTGAATCTGAAACTGGTCGTCGCCGTGGCCGTGGCGCCGCTGACCTTGACGCTCGTTACCTTGATGTCAAAGATGGAGAACTTGACCAACGCGAACTCTTGCTTCATCATGTTGTTGGCTTCGTCTGCCTTCATGGTTTTGCCGTTCTCGGTATCCGTAAAGCCAGGGGCCTCCAGGGCCGCAACTTCGGAAACGCTCTTGTCCTTCATTGCCGTAACCAGCTTTGCGTAGACGTGGTGAATCGACTGTTCGTCCTTCGAAGACGCAAGCGCGCCGCCGCAAACGATAATGGCTGCCAATAGGCTAAGTTGTTTATATCCTCTCATAAATCCTCTCGATCAGACCGACTCTGCGGTCCCTCGCTATTTTATCTGGCGAGCAACCCGGGGTGATCCGAAAGACCCAGATGGAAGAATTGGTGATAAGCAGACTGGCCGCTTTGCGGAGTAAGGGTGAGCTCGACGGATAGCGACTAGTGAGCAAGGCCCATGACCCAACACTCAACGCTCAACACTCAACGCTCAAAACTCAACCCCCAACACCCAACACCCAACACCCAACACCCAACACCCAACACTCAACACTCAACACTCAACACTCAACACCCAACACTCAACACTCAACACCCAACGCTCAACACTGAACCCCCAACACCCAACACTCAACACCCAACACCTTAAGCCCGCTTAAAGAACCGCTTGCTGACGATCATGCCCGGCTCTAGCTTGCCCCGGACGTCTACTTCGCAGGGCGTTTCCAGCTTTACGTCGCTGTTGATATAGGCGAAGCCGATGCCGCAATCTAGCATCGGTGAGAACACTCCGCTAGTCAACTCTCCAACCGGCTTGCCGGCGACGGAAACGGCCATACCTGGCATGGTGAGCCGCTTGGAATCGAGTCTGACACCCTGAAGCTTCTGCGCCGTGCCCTCGGCTCGCGCCTTGTAAATCGGCTCGCAGCCGATAAACTGCTTCGTCTTGCTGACCACCCAGCCTAGCCCAGCGGCGATCGGATTGAGGTCGTCGGAAAGTTCGTGCCCGTACAGCGGCAACCCGGCCTCGACCCTCAAAGTATCGCGCGCCCCCAAGCCGCAAGGAACGACCCCTGCGCCGGCGAGCGCACCCCAAAGCTTCGCCGCGTCTCCAGACGCGCACATCAACTCGTAGCCGTCTTCGCCGGTATATCCGGACCTGGCCCCGAAGCACTCAATTCCAGCGACCTTCGCGTTGACGATCCCGAACGCCGGCTTATCGCCGAATTCCGCCGCTCCAGACAGCTTGATCAATATCCCCACTGCGGAGGGCCCCTGAACCGCGATCATCGCCGTCTGCTCGGTGTCGTCGGTCATATCGACGCCAAAGTCGTTGTTGCGCCGTAGCCAAGCCACGTCTTTCTCATGGTTGCTCGCATTGACAACCATCCGGAACAGGTCCTCTTTAATCCGGTAGACGATGATGTCGTCCACGACGCCGCCCCGTTCGTTCGGCAGAAGAGAGTATTGGCCGCGCCCGTCTTCCAGCTTAGAAACGTCGTTGGTCGTCACGTGCTCGAGATATTCCAGCGTTCGCGCCCCCCGAAACCAAAGGCGCGCCATGTGGCTGACGTCGAACATTCCTGCCCCCTCGCGAACGGCCTTGGCCTCGGCGAGTACGCTCTTGTACTGGACGGGCATGTCGTAGCCGGCAAAAGGAACCATCCGCCCGCCCAGGGCGACGTGCGATTCGTAAAGCGGAGTGCGGAGCGAAGGAGCTTCGGTCATAGTTCGAGTCTACCAAGACTCGCCCAATTCTTCCGCAAATCTCAAGTTTGCGCAATCTCTGATAAAATCAGGTAATCGCCAAGTAGAACGGTTGCTCCAGCCACGTCCTTATATGAGCCACGGTCGGTAGACTGCTGCGGGGGAGTGGGGATACCAATTGAGATGATCGTCTGTAACCTTTGCCAATCACAAAACGGGCTTGATTCCAAGTTCTGCAAGAACTGCGGAACGGCGTTGCCCGACCAGGTAGTGAAAGAGGCGCAGGACAAGTTCGACAAGATGGTCCAGGAGGGGTATGGTCTATTCAACCAAGGCCGAACCGCCGAAGCCACCCTCGTCGCTCAAACCTGCATTCGAGAAAACCAGCAGTCGGCAAACGCCTACTCCTTGTTGGGCATGTGCTACGAGCGGACCGGCCAGCTTGCCGAGGCATTAGACGCCTTTGAGAGAGTGCTCGAACTCAGCCCCGAATCGCCCTTGGACCGCATCAAGGTTTCGCAACTTCGCCACAGCCTCACCCAACATCTGAAGACGGATACCAAGTCAAACCGCCGTTTTGCGATGATCGGAGGTTTATCCGCCAGCGTGATCATCATCGCGGGAGGCGTTGTTCTCGCGTTTGCCAATCGAACCAAGCCGGCCGCTACCGTTTCTACGAACCCCGGAACCGTAGTCGCCGACGTAAAGCCGTTTTCGCCGGCGTCTCAATTGACCCAAAGTCTGAACCCGGCAGTTCAGACCAATCCCAATGCTGGGGCGGCGCAGACCCAACCAACTCCACAGCAGCCATCGCTGCCCGTTGCCACGAGCCAAGAAAAGACAAAAGCCAAGTCCCAGGGCGACACGGATTCAGCTGATTCCTCCGATTCCCCAAGCGAGTCCGGGCCGACCGTAGCGCCAGTAAATCTGGGCAGTCTCAAAGTACAGCCGGAATCAGGAGCCGCGAACGTTGGCCTAAAACCAACCACTGGGGCGTCTGCATCCGCAGACCCACCCCCAAGTGACCTGAGTCAAGCGCAGGCCTCCGTGGCGCCAGAGCAGAAGCAGGAAGAGCAGAAGCCGCCGGACGACCCGGGAATAATCGAGATTAACGTCGTCCATCGTTCCGGAGCCCCCGGCGCAAGTTCTGGAAGTACGGATCCTAACGAGTTGCAGGCCCTTTTGAAAGCGGCTCGGAACGAGTTCCTCATTGGCCATTACGACTCGGCCGCGCGCACCTATCAGCGTGCCGTTATGGCGGGAGGAGATTCCGCGTCGATCAACGAGCGAATCGGAATGTGCTACCAGAAGCTGGGAAAAACGGAAGACGCTGTCATCGCTTACACCCGGGCCATCAGTTCCTATGAGGGCGCGCTCAATTCGGGAACCGGCAACGGCAAAAGGCTGAAGTCTGGCCTCGATGCGTGCAAGCAGGCACTCAAACTGCTGAGGGGGTAGTTTGCGTTCGTTTCGCTCGATCCTGGTGTTCGTTTTCTCCGCGCTCGTGGCCGTGTGCGTCGCGGCGCCCGAAGTGCTCATCGTGTCGGTGAATCCGCCTGGCGTGAAACGGCAGAAGCCCAATATCGAAGAACTTGGCCCAACCCTCGTGGAATTCGTGGCCCAAGAGTTTGATACGGACGGCCGCTTGCATCCCATCGCGTGGAGCTTAACCGACCCTTACTTTCGAATTGCCGTCGACACCGGAAAGATCAAGAAGAACGACCACCCAAGCCTGAAAGACGCCTTTAGGGCGGCTGATCAACTTAGGGTGCAATACGTGATGGTGGTATCGGTTTGGGACGAGCAAGGCAAGCTGGCCGCAACCGCCAACCTGTACCGAGGGGGACAATCGATTTGGCACGACCCTCCCGAAGACGATCCTGCCTACCAGGCTGCGCTCATCAACCAGCATAACGCCGCCAACCAGGCGAAGCACGGCAAACGACAGCCACCCGCGGTCGATGTGGTCAATGCCCGCATGATAACCATCGGGAACACCGGTCAGGACCAGGACAACGACCTTCACTCCCTGGGCAGAACATGGGTGCTTAGGCTGGCCGACTCGATTTTCAAGCCGCTCGAGCCGCACCCTCCAGTCCAACCTCCGCAGGTTGATCCTGGACCCAAACCAGTGACGGTTCCGCCGCCCGCCGCTCCAGCCGCGAAGATGGACAACAAAGACGTTCTTACTAACGCGATGAAATTGTTGGCCGATCATAAAGACGCCGAAGCCATTGGCATGCTCCGCGACGCCGTCGATCTTGCCCCCTTGGACGTCGAGCGCCGAAGAGCACTCATCAACGCCTTGGCCCAGACCGGGCAGCCGCTCATGGCCGCCGGAGAAGCGAGACGCGCCGCGTCGATCTTGCCGGATAAACTGGAGTTCAGGGTGCTCGCCGCCCGAAACTACCTTGCCGCCGGCCAATCGGACGAAGCCATGACCGACCTGAAAGAGGCGGTCGCTCGCGACCCGAATGGGATCGAAACAAGGCGGCTACTTGGTGAGATCGACCTCTGGAAGCTGGACTTCCCCGACGCCATCTCCCAGTTCGACTTTGTATTAGCGAAGAATGCGACCTACGACGCCTATTACGATCGCGCTCTCGCCAAATGTCTGAGCGGAGATGCCGCAGGCGCAACGCAAGATTTTGACGCGGCCAAGAAAAACGGCCTGCCAACCGGTCCCGAAGTCGACGCGCGCCGTTATTCCGACATCGAAATTCTCCTCGACAAGACCGATCAGGCCTACGGCGACCATTCCAGAACGCTCCTGCAACATGCCAAGGTTAAGCCCGACGATCCCAGCGTAACCACCGACAACGAGGCCCTGCTGGGCAAAGCGAACGCCGAGATCGCCTTCCTGGAAGTGGTCTCCGTGCCCGATGTTCACAAACGGTCGAGCGACATGCGGCTATTGGCACTGAAATTGCTCGTGCAGTGCTATACCGACCTCGAAGACTACATCAAATCGCCTAACGAAGACCTTCTCGGCGATGCGACGATCACTTTGGGAGAAGGGTTGAAAAACCTCGACCAAGTGAAGGCCACTTATTCGGGGGAGAACGACAAGGGATAAAAGAAATGCAGGAGATTGTGCAGCTTTGTGGAATGTTCGCAATCGTCTTCGCAATCTCGGTCGGAGTTAGCTACTGCCTCGTCACCGTCAAAGTCCGACGCTCCCTACCGAAGCCCCTCGATGACGGGGTGTTACAGTTGCGGTCCGGATTTGGCATCTACCGGTCCAGATTTGTCCGCGCAGCATCCCACGGATGGGTAATACACGCCCCGCTGAGCCGCGACTCCTACGTTCCCCTTCGCGTTGGCGAGAAACTGACCGTGCTTATGCCTACCGACAAGGGGCTCCGTCAGTTCGAATCTGAGATCGTGATGAGAGACGGCGGAACTCACGAACTGACCATTAACCCGCCCCAGCGCATGTCGGTAGTTGAGCGAAGGCAGACCGAGCGGGTCGACAAGTTTCTAAACCCCACCGCTTCCATCGAAGGGAGAACGGCCACCCTAGTCGACCTTTCGGCGGGCGGCGTTCGTCTGATCACCGGCGAGCCACTCAAGCGCGGCGAACGCGCCGCCTTGGACTTGCCTAACAATGGACGGGTGTTCGGTTGGGTCCTAGATTCAACCCCCTCCGCCCCCGGCTATATGCTCCGTTTGCGCTTCGAAGAACCTCTAAAATTATGATCGCCCCCAGTGTCGAAGCTGGAGGCGATCTTCCCAGTTTCAACGTTTCGTCGAAACTGTCCCCGGAGAGGGAAGGAGGATATGCGTCAATTCTTCTAACGCCAATTCCCTGGCCGGTGTTTCGTTTTTGGTTTGACGATTATTGAAGAAATGAATCCTACGGGAACGAGGCGAGCCGGAGGGAGGTTTGCCCCGACAGCCCCGCGGTATAGGTGGGATTAGAACGAAATAGTGCCCTTCAGGACACCGGGAAACTAGATTGCCTTTCCAGGGGTTTCAACCCCTGGAACGAGCGCCACCTATCTCCGGTGTCCTGAAGGGACACCATAGAACCATCGGGCGGCTAAATGTCAATGCGCCGCATCTAGCGCCAAATTCAATTTCAAAACGTTCACCGCGGGATCTCCAAACAAGCCGAGAAACGGCCCAGTAGTGTTTAGCTTCACCAATTCTCTGACCTTGTCCACCGGCATATGCCGGGCGTCGGCCACGCGCGTCGCTTGGATATCCGCGTTTGCGGGGCTGATTTCGGGGTCGAGACCGCTTCCCGAGCGCGTTACCGCGTCGGCGGGGACGGTTGCGTCGGCGGGGAGGCTGTTCTCATTGCGGTAGGCGGCGACCAAATCCTTGATCCCGTCAAAGTTGCCTGGGTCGTCCTTGCCGTCGGGCAGCTTCTTATGGACGCCGTTGATGAGCTTATCGCTCGTGGGGCCCAAGTTCGTGCCTCCAGAACTGGTTGCGTCGTAGCCGTTGCCTGCCGCCGAAGGCCGGGGGTGGAAATACTCCGGTTTGCTAAAGCCCTGGGCGATAAGCTCCGAGCCCACCACGTTGCCCTTGGCGTCCTTGAGCATGCTGCCGTTCGCCTTATCCTTGAACGCAACCTGCCCGATGCCCCAAATAAGAGCAGGGAAGGCAAACCCCGTGATCACGACGAATACGAGGGTTAGAAGAATCGCTGGTCGAAGTTGTTTTAACATGGGGGTTAGTCTTTGAGTCGTTGAGTGTTTAAGTCTTTGAGTCTTTGATTAAAGGGTAGAGGGTAGAGGGTAGAGGGTAGAGGGTAGAGGGTAGAGGCGTTTCTGAGACTAAGTGCTTAATGTGAAAGATCAGGTTGTAGTTCAGTTGATCAAGTTGGTCAGTCTTGGCTATTTGACGGGCGCTAGGTGGCAGAGAACGAGGATCTGGTCGAGAATCCAGATGCCGGGGAACGGAATGAGGATTCCGCCTACACCGTAAATGAGCATATTTCGCCGCAGGATGGCGGCTGCGCCCATCGGTTTGTATTTCACGCCCCGAAGCGCGAGCGGGATCAGCGCCACGATGATCAGGGCGTTGAAGATAACGGCGGCGAGAATGGCTGAGTGGGGGCTGTGCAGCCCTATGATGTTGAGGGCTCGCAGTTCCGGATAGGTTACAAAGAAGATCGCGGGGATGATGGCGAAGTACTTCGCCACGTCGTTCGCGATGCTGAATGTGGTCAACGAACCGCGCGTGATCAGCAGCTGCTTGCCGATTTCCACTACTTCGATGAGCTTGGTCGGGTTGGAGTCGAGGTCGACCATGTTGCCCGCCTCCTTGGCGGCCTGAGTGCCCGAGTTCATAGCCACACCCACGTCGGCCTGGGCGAGCGCTGGAGCGTCGTTCGTTCCATCGCCGGTCATTGCGACCATGCGACCTCCTCCTTGCTCCTGCCGAATGTAGGCGAGTTTCATCTCCGGGGTGGCCTCAGCGAGGAAGTCGTCCACGCCGGCCTCGGCTGCGATCGACGCGGCGGTGAGCGGGTTGTCGCCCGTGATCATCACCGTCTTGATTCCCATCTCACGAAGCTGGGCAAAGCGCGACTTCATTCCGCCCTTGACGATATCTTTGAGCTGGATCACGCCGAGAACGCGTCCGCCTTCCGCAACCACGAGAGGCGTGCCACCTTCTTTGGAAATCCTTTCGACGATAGACTCCACCTCGGCTGGCATCGATCCGCCGTGCTCGGCGACGAACTTCCGAACCGCGTCGGTCGCGCCCTTTCGCACTTGGCGCCCGGCGTGGTTCACGCCGCTCATTCTCGTTTGCGCCGAGAACGGGACAAACTCAGCGCCAAGCGCATGGATGTCGCGCTCTCTCAGGCCGTACTGCTCCTTTGCGAGCACCACGATACTTCGGCCTTCGGGGGTCTCGTCGGCGAGCGAAGCGAGTTGCGCCGCGTCCGCCATCTCTGTGTCGCTGATCCCCGGCGCCGCATGGAATGCGGTCGCCTGGCGGTTGCCGAGGGTGATGGTGCCCGTCTTGTCGAGCAGCAACGTGTTAACGTCTCCTGCCGCCTCCACCGCGCGCCCGGACATAGCGAGCACGTTGTGCTGCATAACCCGGTCCATGCCTGCGATGCCGATGGCGCTAAGCAGTCCGCCGATGGTGGTGGGAATAAGGCATACGAGCAGGGCGACAAGCACCGTTATGCTCGGGACTGCGCCCGCCTTGGCCGAAACCACGCTGTAGTTCGCAAACGGAAGCAAAGTCACGGTAGCGAACATAAAGATGAGTGTGAGGCCCGCAAGGAGAATACTGAGCGCGATCTCGTTCGGAGTCTTTTGGCGCTGCGCGCCCTCGACGAGGGCGATCATCCTATCCAGGAACGACTCCCCCGGGTTCGCGGATACAACAACGACGATCCTGTCAGACAGCACGCGCGTGCCGCCGGTTACCGCGCTTCGATCGCCACCCGCCTCGCGGATAACGGGGGCGGACTCGCCCGTGATCGCCGACTCGTCGACGCTGGCCACGCCTTCGACGATTTCGCCGTCGGCGGGGATCATATCCATCGCCTCGCAAACGAACTTGTCCCCTTTCCGAAGCTCTACCGCTGGAACGCTCTCCTCATGGTTGTTCACGAGCTTTCGCGCGATGGTGTCGGTTTTCGTTTTTCGCAGCGCGTCAGCCTGCGCTTTGCCCCGCCCCTCCGCCATCGCCTCCGCGAAGTTGGCGAAGACGACGGTGAACCAAAGCCAGAAAGCCACCTGGCCCACAAAAACGGTCTCCTCGCTCGAGGCGCCGGTGAACAGGTTGCGGAAGAAGAAGTAGGTGGTCATGACGCTGCCCACTTCGACCACGAACATGACCGGGTTCTTCGCCACATGTCGGGGGTCGAGCTTGCGGAACGAATCCCCAATCGCCCGCTTTACGATTGCGGGGTCGAATAAGGATCGTGGCGCATGCTTTGGCTTTATCGAACCGGAAGGTTCGATATTGCTCGGTGCTGGAATCGGAGTGTTAACCATTTTGGGTGTTGGGTGTTGGGTGTTGGGTGTTGGGTGTTGGGTGTTGGGTGTTGGGCGTTAGGTGCTAGGTGTTGGGTGTTGAGTGTTGGGCGTTAGGGGTTAGGTGTTGGGTGTTGGGTGTTTGGTGTTTGGTTCTTTGGGTTGAGGTTCCTTCTCCTAACACCTAACGCCTAACACCTTGCACCGCTCGTTTCAAAACGTTTTCCCTGCCTGCATCTGGAATTGCTCGACGATCGGGCCCAGGGAGAGGGCGGGGAAGAAAGTCAAGGCGTTGACGATGATGACGACGCAAATCAGGATCCCCACGAACGTTGCCGAGTCGGTGGGGAAGGTGCCTGCGGAGGCTGGCACCGCTTTCTTGGCCGCCAGGCTGCCGGCCATGGCCAACAGCGGAATGATCATGAAGAAGCGACCGAACAGCATCGCGATCGCCAAGGTGAAATTGTAATGGGGGGTATTGCCAGTGATTCCGGCAAAAGCGGACCCATTATTGCCCACCGCCGACGCGTAGGAGTAGAACACCTCCGAGAAGCCATGGGCGCCGCTGTTGTTCATGTTGTTGACCGTATCGCCCTCGTAGTTGCTTGGGTCGCTGTTGCCGACGTGGTTCACCATAGCTAGCAACGGCAGCTTGGCCTCGTCCGCCGCTTGGTCCTTCGTGAACGTCTTCGCGTCGCCGGGCGGGTAATGCATATTGACGCTAAGCGCCGTCCAGCCGAGGATGTTCGCGGCCAGGATAAGCGTTGCCAACATCGCCATTTGAACTTCGAATTTCTGGACTCGCTTCCCGATGTATTCAGGAGTTCTCCCGACCATGAGGCCGGCGATGAACACTGCGATCACGCAGAACATCAGCATCCCGTAGAGCCCCGCGCCAACGCCTCCGAAAATCACTTCTCCGGTGAGGAGGTTGAACAGAGGGACGAACCCGCCAACCGGAGTGAACGAGTCGTGCATCGAGTTCACCGCCCCGCAGGACGCGTCGGTAGTGATCGTTGCGAAGAGGGTTGAAGCGCCGATGCCGAAGCGCGTCTCCTTGCCTTCCATGTTTCCGCCCGGCTGGCCGCTTGAAACCACTGTTTGAACTCCAGCCTTTGCGAGCTGCGGAGTGCCGGCTTGTTCAGCGGCCAAGCAAGTGAAGGCGCCTCCGAGGAACATCACACTCATCGCGGCAAAGACCGCCCAGCCCTGCTTCGTATTGCCTACCATTTTGCCAAAGGTGTAGGTCAGGCCAGCCGGAATGACGAAGATTGCGACGATCTGAAGCAGGTTGATGAAGTTATTGGGATTTTCGAACGGGTGAGCCGAGTTCGCGTTGAACAAACCGCCGCCGTTGGTGCCGAGCATCTTGATGATCTCTTGCGATGCCACCATGCCGAACCCGATCGTCTGTTTGGCCCCCTCGACCGTGTTCCCGGTCGCATAAGGAAGAACGTTCTGAGGTACCCCCCCCGCCATCATGAGCACTGCGCCAATAACGCAGAGTGGGAAAAGGATGTAAAGGGTCCCGCGCACGACGTCCACCCAAAAGTTTCCAATGCCGCTCGCCGACTTTCTTGCGAAGCCGCGGATAACGGCGATCGCGATGGCGATGCCGGTCGCGGCCGACATCCAGTTGTGGATGGCCAGCGAAATCGTATTCGAGAAGTAACTGATTGTGTTCTCGGGCGTATAGTTCTGCCAGTTAGTATTCGTGGTGAACGAGGTGGAGGTATTGAACGCGAGGTCGGGCGTCATTTCCTTCGAGCCGTAGCCCTGCGGGTTAAACGGCAGATGACCCTGGAGCCTCAGCAACGCATAGGTAAGCACCATGCCCACCAGGCTGAAAATGAGCATGGCGAGCGCGTAGGTCGTCCATTTCTGGTCTTCCTCCGGATTGATGCCGCAAACCTTGTAAACGAGTTTCTCAATCCAGCCGAGCAATGGATGAAGGAAAGTGCGCTTCCCCTCGAAAATGTTCGCCATGAAGGAGCCGACCGGCTTGGCAAGCGCCAAGATGATCAAAAAGTAAACGACGATCTGAAGGATGCCGTGTGCATTCATGGACTAGAACTTCTCCGGTTTGAGGAGGGCGTAAAGCAGATAAACGATGAGAGCCAAAGCCACCACGCCGGTCCAGATGTAATCAATCATTGGAACCACCATGGAGTTTCTCGCAGCCAGCGACATACCATGCCGCAAGCAAGAAGAACAAAATCGATATCAGGATATAAACAACGTCAGCCAACTGCTTTCACCTTTCTCAGACCCGCACTTGCGGGCCACCTTGATCGTACGGGAAATGGTCGTTAAGGCTGCATAAGGGGCCTTATTCGGGTCATAAAGAATTCGTAAAGAACGGCATGTGCAAAAAACTTTGCACAATCTTAACGCGAGCGGGGGGGCTCTTAACGCGGACTTTATCCAACCAACACGTAGCATGAATCTGTTTTAGGTGGGCGATTCTTCGCCGCTTCAAAAGCCCTTAACCCGGCGAAAAACAGAAAGCGATGGATGTGCGGATATGAAACGATTAACCCTTTTAGCAATGACGCTCTTGCCCGTTGCCGCCTTGGCAACTCTCGACAACCCGTCGGATACCAAGTCCGACCGCCCATCGAGCACCGGCATCGCCGCGAACGACGCGATGGCCGGACTCGACAGCGCTCTGAACATCACGAGGCAAGTGATGGAACAGGCTCAGAAACTCGCGCCTTACTATAAAATGAGCGCGCGGTCGTACGATTCGACGCCGTCGTCTTTTGGCAATGCGCCCGCTAAACCCAGCTTCCCCTTGTTGGCGATGGACTTCGCCCACCACGAAGCGCCGCTGACCTACCAGGCACCGGCTGCCGCCCAGGCCCCTCAAAGCTCGAACGGCCGCGCACTGCCCACGCCTTTGCCATCGCCGCCGTTTCCTGATTCCGACTGGCTCGGTTTTCCTGTAATCGGCGAGCCATATAGCGGCGCGCCCGACTTTCCCCTTGAGAAGGCGCTCACCGGCGACAAGCTGTTAAAGGACAACATCGAGATGTACGGGTGGCTGAACCCCTCGTACAACTACAGCACGTCGCACGAGTCCAACCAGCCTTTATCCTACGACCTGTTTCCCAACAGGCCGGCGTCGGACCAGGCGGTACTCGTCATGGAGCGTCAGCCCGATACCGTGCAAACCAGCCATGTGGATTGGGGTTTCCGAAGCACCAACCTCTACGGAACCAACTACCGGTATACGATCATGCAGGGCGTGTTCAGCGACCAGCTTCTGAAGCGAAATCAACTTTATGGCTTCGACCCGGTCGAGTTTTACGGCATCGTCTACTTCCCGAAGGTGGCCCAAGGGCTGTGGGTACGCGCTGGACGCTACATCTCGCCTCCCGACATCGAGGCGCAACTCACGCCCGACAATTACCTGTACAGCCATTCGCTGATGTTCACGGTGGACCCGTACACTTTCATGGGCATAAACGCCATGCTTCGCCTGAACCAGCAGTGGGAGATCATGTTCCAGGTCGATGGTGGAAACGACATGGCGATTTGGGAGAAAGCTTCCTCGCCCAATTTCGGTCTCATGGCTCGATGGGTGTCGAAGGATGGCAACGACGGGCTTTGGGGCGGGGTCAACTCCATCGGCGCCGGCCGCGTCCGGGACTATCACGACGACCTTCAACAGTTCGTCGAAACGTGGGGCCACCGGTTCAACAGCAAATTCCACATGATGACCGAGGCCTACTACATGTGGGAGTTCGGCGCCTACACAGGAGGTACGCCTAGCTTTGGCCCAGTAGCCAACTTTGGCGGGGGCGGCGGACCAGGAACCTTTATTCCGGGCAGATCGGAAGCGGAAGGGCTCGTGAACTATTTTCAGTATCTGGTCGATAACAAGAACTACCTCTCGCTACGAACAGACTTCCTTAACGACCCCGAGGGTTATCGAACGGGATACCGAACGCTGTATTACAGCGAGACCATTGGCTGGGTCCACGACTTCAGCCCCATGGTGTCGATTCGCCCTGAGATCCGTTGGGAGCACGCGTTTAACGCGTCGCCCTACGACAATGGCCAACGGAAGACTCAGTTCGAGATCGCAAGCGACCTGATCATTCGGTTCTAAACTGGCAAATCAATGAACACCGCGACTCCGGTTCAAACCTCGGTTCCCGTCCAAGTCCTCTTCGGGTTCGATGCCTCTCTGGCCGCCGAACTCGAGGGGAAGTGGAAGCAGGGTGAGGAGGCGATCACCATTTTCTATGGGGGCAGCGCCAGCGAAGCGTCTGCCCTCAAGAAATGGTGGAGGGAGGATATCGAAGGGCCAGAAGGTTGGCCCCGAAAGATCCTCGTGATAGGCGGAAGCCACGAGGACCCAACCTTCGCGGTGGATTTTGTATCGACAATGGCCGCTATTCGGCCGAACACGACCTTCGATTTGCAAATCCTATGCCGCCAATGCGGAGGGTTTGGCGACCGCACGTCCCAAAAGCTCAAGCTCAGGAAATTTGTGAGCCGGGTGGAGTCGTTGAAGAATCCCAACCTGAAGCTAGACAGCCAAGCCAAAAAGGTAGCAGGGTAAGGGCCAATATGGAGTGCGCGGGCATGGCGTTTTAGCCATGGTTTGTTGTCCCCGTTGGCCTTTTTGTTACTTTGTCTCCATGGCGATTATGGTGTCCTGTAGGGACACAACCTAGACTCACGCTCCGAATCGCTAATCACCAATCACTAATCACCCTGCGCCACTTGCTATCCGCCTTCCCAATGCGTCACCCTCTAACCTGCCAATGCAAGCTATTTCCGAAGTTGAGGCGCAAGCCGAGAACGCGATACGCAACGCCGGGTCGACGGCAGAGTTGCGCGAAATCGATATCAAGTTCCTGGGCAAGCAAGGTATGGTTACCGGCCTCTTGCGCCAGACGGGCTCTCTGCCGCCAGACCAGCGCCCTGCCTTCGGTCAGCTTGTCAACGAGGCGAAGGGGCGAATTCAAGCTGCCATCGAAGAGCGCCAAACGGAACTCAAACGGAGAGAACAGGGAGCGTCGTTCGAAGCCGACCGCATCGACGTCACGATGCCGGGTCGTGCGACTCACCTTGGTTACGAGCACATTCTCGAACAAACCGCGGACAAGATCAAGGCCGTTCTCGGCGGCCTGGGCTTCCGCTATCACCAGTCGCCCGAGCTTGAACTCTCCAAGTACAACTTCGAAGCACTGAACTATCCGCCCGACCACCCCGCCATGGACGACCAGGACACGTTCTGGATCGACGACGAGCGGCTGTTGCGCACCCAGGGCACCGCGATTCAGGGCCGCGTCTTCGAAACCACCAAGCCCCCCTTGCGGGCGTTCACCGTCGCTCGCTGCTTCCGAAACGAAGCGGTGGACCGTACCCATTCCCACACGTTCCACCAGGTGGACGCCTTCATGATCGACGAGGGCGTTTCCATGGCGCATTTGAAGGGGACGCTCGGCCAGTTTGCCCGCGCCATGTTTGGCGAGTCGGTGACGGTCCGGTTCCGGCCCGACTTCTTTCCCTTTGTCGAACCGGGGGTGGACTATGCGATCTCGTGCCCTTTCTGCGGCGGAAAGGGGTGTCCTGTCTGCAAACATTCCGGCTGGATCGAGCTGGGCGGGGCCGGACTCATTCACCCGAACATTCTCCGCGCTTACGATATCGACATCGAGCGCTATAGCGGGTTTGCCTTTGGCCTCGGCGTAGAGCGCATCCCAATGATGGCTTACGGCATCGACGACCTTCGCCACTTCCTCGAGAACGACCTCAGATTCCTGGAGCAGTTCCGATGAAGTTCGCTTTCAGCATGCTAAAGGACTTCGTCGACACGGCGAAGACGGCTGAGGAGATCGGCGAGCTGCTCACCATGGCTGGCTTCGAGCTCGAGGGCATCGAAGAGGTCGAGGGCGAGATGATGCTCGACATCAAGGTCGTCAGCAATCGAGGCGACGGCTTGTCAGTGCTGGGCCTCGCGAGGGAGGTGCTCGCTAAGGACGCCAATGCCAAGCCAACCGGGCTCTATGAGCGAGCCAAAGGCCGATTTGCGATGACCGATGAGAAAGAGACGGCTGTCCAAAACCTAGCCTCTATTCGAATAGAGGCAGAAGATTGCGATCGTTTCTCGGCCCGAGTCTTTGTGGGCGACTTCGACCTCCCTTCGCCCGAATGGATGCAAAAGCGCCTTCGCATCGGGGGCGTGAGGGCGATCAGCCTGCTCGTCGACCTCACCAACTACGTGATGCTCGAGCTAGGGCAGCCGATGCATGCGTTCGATCTCGACAAGCTGGCGGGCCACCAAATCCTTGTCCGCCATGCCAAACCCGGCGAAAAGCTGACGACCTTGAACGGCGACGAGCACGAGCTCAACGGCCAGATGATGATCTGCGATGCCGAAAAGCCGGTAGGCGTGCCCGGAGTCATGGGCGGTCTAGATTCGGAAGTGACCAGCGGCACGAAGCGCCTGCTCGTGGAGTCGGCTCATTTCGTCAACACGACCGTTCGCAAAACCCGCAAGCAACTCGGGCTTTCAACCGAAGCTTCCTACCGCTTCGAGCGCAGCGTCGACCCGGAAGGGACGGTTGCCGCACTGAACCGGTTCGCCGAGCTCCTTGCCAAAACGGTGGGCCAAGATGCTGTGGCGCCAGGCGTGATCGACGTCTATCCAAGGCCATTTCCGGCTAAGGGCGTCCGGGTAAGGCTTAATCGGGCGTCGCTGCTTCTTGGAATGCCATTTACCGATAAACAGGCTTCGGGCTACCTAGAGCGATTGGGCTTCGGAATAAGTGGCACGCTTACAGAGTTCGTAGTCGTCCCGCCATCCTGGCGTCCAGACGTGATTCAAGAGTACGACGTGATCGAGGAGATCGGCCGCGTCCACGGTTTTGACCGCATTCCGGAAGCCCCGATCATGGGGACCACCACCCAGGGCGGCGTGTTCGGATTCGACAAGTACGTTGAAGACCTTCGCGACATTGCGCTAAGACTGGGCTTCGTGCAGAACGTGAGCACCTCGCTCATGGACGCGCATCCGCTTGACGACTCTCAAGGCTCGCGCATCGGTCCTCGCCACCCAAGTTCGCCCGAGATGTCGCTCCTTCGCAACTCGCTTTGGCCTAATCTCGCCGACAATGCCCGCCGAAACGGCGGGACCAATCTTCGGTTGTTCGAGACAGGCGCGGTCTTTGGCGTACCCGAGCCGCTTTCGGAAGTTCGCAAGCTGGCGCTGATCCTCACCGGAGGCCCGGCCCCAGAGCACTGGGAAAAGCTTCCCGAGCCGCCTCCAACCTTCTTCGCGCTCAAGGCGGCCGTCGAAGAGTTGGCGCCTCAGAGCCGTCGGCTCTGGCAGGCTTCTCAAGATCCCAGGCTTCATCCAACGCGGCAGGCTGGAGCCGCCTCAGCGGCGATCTTTGGCCAAATCCACCCGGACATCGCCGAGGCATTGGGTTTGCCAGCCGAAACCTTCCTGGCCGAAATCGACCTTCACAAAGCTTATTCAGAGCGTTCCGTCGGGACTCGAATGAAGCCAGTCAGCCGCAATCCTGCAGTCCGGCGTGATATCGCGGTGCTAGTCGACAAATCCACTTCCTACGAAAAGCTGAGAGACGCCATCGCCGACGCGTGCGGCGATCTTCTCGAGAAGCAATGGCTCTTCGACGTATATGCGGGCGCCGGCATCCCAGAAGGGAAGCACTCGCTTACGCTGGCCCTTCAAATCCGCAAGATGGGAGAGAACCTTACGGATGAGGAAGCGAACCAGGTGCGGGATCGCGCCGTGGCGGCGCTTGCACGGCTTGGGGCGACACAGCGCTGACCAGGAGGTCGAACCCGATCCAGCAGAGGGTCACCGCAAAGATCGAGCGCATCGCCATCGGCCAGAAGTGGTACCAGGGGAAGAACTTGAGCCACGCCATGGGCAAGAACGTGAGGATGGACAAACCCCAGCCGGCAAGCGCGAAAACAAGGCGCTTTCTCGCCGCTACGAAAGCGGCCACGTTGGCGGAAAAGCCCAGAAGTCCCGCATAAACATCCATCGAGAGGAAGACCCCTAGCCCCGCCCCCATACTCTGCACGGTTTGTAGAAACAGGCCCCAAGTTGGGAATACATAGCTAAGGATTGCCTGCTCAACGGCTGGGCCGTATCGCAACTGCTGATGCTCGTAGCGGGAAACGCCTGCGGGCAACAGCTCTTTACGAAGCACAAAGTAACCGATAAGCAACAGCCAAAACGGCGCCTGCCAAGCCCAGCGAACCCTGAAGCCCTGCATCCGCATCAATACCGCGACTCCAAGCAACGCTGCGGGCGCCATGATCGCCTGCTCGTAACTGGCAAAAGCAAGGGCAGCCGACACAACTGCGCATGCCGCCCATATCCAAGGAGCTTTCTCTGCGGGGCCCTGCCGGGTGTTTTTGGTCGCGGGAGGGTCGAGCGGGGAAGGCTCGGGGAGAAGCCTTTCCGCGCTGACCCTCTCGTACCGCGCATAGGCGGCCATAGCAACGAGGGCAAAGATCGTCATCACCGAGGCCGTTCTGCTCGGGAGCCATCCAATCATTCGCGTCGAAAGCAGGCTAACGTTGGAGACCAGGTTGCCGGTAACTTCCATCGCCGCATACCAGAGCACGAGAGCGGCAGCCGCAGCAGTCCGCGCTCGCCTCCAATCATCCGTCCTTTTCGCACCGCCAAGGCCCTCCGTCTTCTCCGCATCAAGGCCCAAGGCCCAAGGCTCAACGCCCTTCTCCCCCCCAAGGCCCAAGGCCCAAGGCCCAAGGCCCTCTTTCTCTCTCACTTCCCCAAGGCCCAAGGCCCAAGGCCCAAGGCCCCCTTTCTCCCTTTCC
>Ga0265338_10002134_pt1 | contig 30383 bp, 28 predicted proteins | sample 42126metaG_FD_193579 | JGI IMG/M metagenome (GOLD analysis project Ga0265338, IMG submission 193579) | Rhizosphere microbial communities from Carex aquatilis grown in University of Washington, Seatle, WA, United States - 4-21-26 metaG | ecosystem: Host-associated > Plants > Roots > Rhizosphere...
TTAAGCAACTCTTGGACAATGACTACATCGAAACCTATCAAGAAAAGGATTACTATCGTATTACTCCTTTTGGTGAAAGTTATTTAGCTGATTCACATAGGATCGGAGTACATTACTCGAATATCTCCAACTCAAACATTGCCCACAATTCACCTGAGGCTCAACAAACTATAAGCATTAGTTCACTACCTGATGATATTCAAGAACAAATACAGAAGTTACGCCAAGCTTCCGAGAAGAAAGATTCATCTGCTATGAAGAAAGCATTCGCATATATCGCAGACAAAGCAGTTGATGTAGCTATTGCGCTTGTAATAGGCAGGCTAACGCCCTAATCATGGACAGGCGTAAAATTGTTCCAGTCTATCAACGAATGCTCAAGCGAGATTATTTGCAGGGCGTAAAGTCCAGGCTGGAAAATGACGTCAAAGTATATATTGAGGCAATAGAGCAAGAAGCAACTCGGGGCAGATTTGTGGGCTTCTTTGGAATTATCAGGCTCCTGATGCCAACCGTTGAAGCAATAGCTACTACCGTATATCGTGGAGAGCGTAGAACGCAACGTTTGCTTGAGAAACTTGGCTTTGAATACCCAGAATTAGTTTGGCAAAGCTTTAGGCATTCATTAATGCATAATGATCATCTGGGTGAAATCAGATATAGAGGTCATCGGATAACTTGGGGAACAAGTATCACGGGCATGGATCACATAATGGCGCATGGGCAGATACATATTGACTCAAAAAGGCTTTATGAAGATTTGATCACATTCTTAGATTCGGAAATAGCTGCTACTAGTAGTACGCATGTATACGTTAAAGTTGGAGTAAAGTACCGCTCAAAAGTCAGCAAGAGAATTAAGTCTCAGGCTAAGAGCGTACTGGCTTAATCAGTCAGGCTATAATCATGAGTCTTCCGTCGGTGTGCTGTAGGTTACACTAAAAGCATGGAAAACTACCCACGTAATGTCTATATGAGTCCGCGGAACGCCGTGAGTCGGTTCCAGCAGTTATTACTGAAGCATGGTGCTGACGCGGTTGAAAGATCCGGGGCTTTTAAGATTGAGAAAGAATTACTAATCGCAGGCATTATGTTATGTGGGCTCCAATCTACAAATAAATTTCCCTACTATCTTAGGCCAGGCGAAGACATATTTCCAGATGTAGATGTGCGAGCGATTACGTGGGGTGAAGATGATGACCATTTCGAAGAAATAGACATACAAGTTACGGAGTTTGAGTCGCATGGCCAAAGCCTGATACAAGTTATTGAGGCTAAGATTCGCCATCAAGCGCAAGAGGAGGCTGAAAACAGGCATCTCATTGTTAATGTTAGAGAAAATCCGGGATTACAGTTTTCAACAGTAGAAATTGCCCGTGAGATTAAGGGCTTAAATCCGACATTCAAATCTATTTGGGTGATCATAGATGACGCAGATGAACAGTGGCTATATCATGCTGTGGGGGTGTGGCCTATCAGAAGCGGGCAAGTGGCAATGCTTAACTTCAACCTAGAAGATGTAATTGCAGCTGGTACGCCACCAGATTATATAAAGATTCGCAGAGGAGCTAGAAATGAGAATCTAAGCGACATTTATGATGGCTTTGAGCTACCTCTTCCTTAATAAAGTTATACTTTGATCAATAATGCTGCACCAAACATAAGCGATTTAGACAGTTCTTTGGTACCATTAATTTATGAAGAAAAACCAAAAAGGCTTTGGCGTTATTGAAGTCATTTTGGCGGTTATATTAGTAGCATTGGTTTGTGGTGCGGGCTGGTTTGTTTACAGTAAACATCACAAGACTACTGCTGCTCCGACAACGGCTACAGCTGATAGTAAACCTGCAGCTTCAACTCAAGTCACTCCAACCGCTTTTGTTAAAGAGTTACTAGGAACACTTAGTAGCGATAACGAAAGCTCTCTAGTGCAGCTGTTAACGCACACCTTTGAGTCATTTCGGCAGAGTAACTTAGCAGCCGGTCCTTGCAATGGCGCAATGACTCCAGCACTGACATGCACCTCAGTGCTCAACATTCGGGCTATAGATAGCTTTGCCAGTATGACTCCAGCTGTTGCCGACTATGCTTTTAAAAACGGACAAACGGGTAAGACCGTAACTTACGAAGACACAACTAATTATATCGACCCGACATACCTTACCTTTTATCTGCTCCCTCATGGCAACAGCTGGTTGCTAAACGATTATGCTGACCTTGACGTGCCATCAGGCAGTGCCTTTAGCGTTAATCCAGGTACTATGGAGAGTCAGTAGCCAGACCTAGTATTAAGATGTGTAACTCCCCGCTCTCACTTCCTAAGTAAATATTCTTGATATGGCACCTCCAATATTTTCCTCCAACGAATTATCTCATCCCTGGTTTGGTGTAAAGATTTTCGTACTTGCTGCACCAAACATAAGCGATTTAGACAGTTCTTTGGTACCATTAATTTATGAAGAAAAATCAGAATGGCTTCGGTCTTATCGAGGGCCTGCTGATTTTGGCTATCGTAGCGCTCCTTGGCTCCACCGGATGGTACGTTTGGCACAAAAATCAGAAGCCATCTAATAAGCTTATTACGGGCAATAGTTCTGCTCAGACTAAAGTCTCAAAATCAGAACAACCGGTCGGTGTAATTACTAGCGGTCCAGGTGCAGAGTGGAATACCTACACGAACAATTCTCTAAAATTTTCAATACAAATACCTAAACAATATTTATCTTCTAACGGCGCCCAGTGTACTAAAGTATCTTACGTGTACGACGATTATGGTAATAAAGTGCCTTCTCAACCGAGCTACATACCAGCCAAAGGAGTTGTTCCTGCCACTGTTATCGAAGATGGGAGTAACTTTTATGTAGTTGAGGAGTATACATATCAACCTACGGATAAAGCTAGTGATGGCTCGGGACATACTTTAGCCAGTGACTGCCAAAAAATTGAAACCACAGTAGATGCTATTAATAGGAACAAACAAACCAACTTTTTGCTCTACTATGAACTAAACTTGATACCTTTTAGTGTGGTATCAGTCAATAGCCAACAGGATATATTGAACTGGGCACAAAACAAATTTAACGATAAAACAGTTACCGTGGCTGGGATGAAAGACAATTCAGGAGGTTGGCAGGATCTAGAGCTTGCTTGTTCTAGTTCAAACCCTTGCACAGACTTTAACTACAAGTTCTACCTAAGATACTACAAAAACCAAAATAAACTTGTTTATCTAGAACAGGGTCAATCAGGTCATCTACAAACGCCTAATGGTGAAAATTTTTACGATGGCCAAGTCATCGATAGCTTCAAGCTTATTAATTAAGTCAGTCTATCCGTGAAACTCCCACTACCTACTTGTTGAGCAGACTCTGTCGATACGGCACTTCCAATATTTTCCTCCAGCGACTGATTTCATACCTTATTTCGTGTAAACTTTTACACACTTGCTGCACCATGGTTTTCTGTTAAAGAATTATACAGTCGTAGAGCAAAACACTATTAGGTTGACGTTCGGCCCTATACGCTACTGCCGCAAACTTGTAGGTTCTGCCTATTATTAGGTCAGTGTTTTGATTCGTAAAATCACAACTCGCACCATATGTATCAGATGTTACTAAGGCAAACGTAGTGATGTCGTTCACGATATTTTTAGACTTCACTTTTCCATCAAAAACTACGGTATTAAATCTGTAACTAGACCAAAATTCATCTTCTCTCATTGCTGCAGCCATCTGGGTTGGTGTGGTATCTTTAAGACTCATTTGTTTTAAGGTGGTATAGACTCCACATTGAAAGGCAATAATCAACCCGCCTAAAAATAGGATAACTATTGATGCAGGTATAACGAACTTTTTGTTTTTCAATAATTTCTGCAGTTTCTTCATGCTATTTAATTATACTACTGGCGGTGTAACTACCTAATCACACACCTAACAAATACTCCTGATATGGCACTTCTAAAATCTTCCTCCAGCGAACTATCTCATCCCTGATTTGGTGTAAACTTTTTTGGAGCTGGTGCACCAAATTGACACCTAGAAAAGCTCCTTTGATCGGGAGCTTTTTTGTTTCTTGTTCGGACTAACAGCTTAAATCTACATCCAGCGAGGTTAAGACCGGTTCATTCGCCTGACATAACTGCAGCAGATTGTTTATATTTGGTGTTATAGTATGGGGCTAGACATATTCCCTTTTTCATAGTCTAGGAGCTATATGAAATATTCGGCATTAATAGGTTATCCCACTCGGCATAGCGTGTCGCACCTTCTGTATGCCGAGCTTATCAAAACGGTGAAGATTGAGGATTTCTATCAGCATATAAGAGTGGATGTCCAACTCCATGAATTCGAACAGTCGCTCAACGCTTTTAGAACTCTTAATTTCATTGGTCTTAGCGTAACGCTACCTCTTAAACTTGAGGCTCTGCGTCACCTGGACAAAGTTGATCCAGTTGCCAGTGAATTAGGCGCCGTTAATACTATCAAGCTTGGCGATACCACCACTGGATATAACACCGACTGGATTGGTATCGTTGAATCAATCAAGGCATTTGGTAACCGAACCGACTATGAAACGGCGACAATTTTTGGCACCGGTGGAGCCGCGCACGCGGCAATTTACGCTTGCAAGCAGCTGGGCGTACAAAATATTAACGTCGTCTACAGACATAATTTAAGTCAAGCCACCCGCGGGCTTCTTGAATCCTCAGAACGGCTGGGTATTAATATGCACGAATATAATCAAGTCCATGGCCTTATCAAACGATCGCAGCTAATAATCAACGCAACTTCCGCCGGCATGGTTCACAACGACCGGCTGCCCTTTGAGTTAAAGCTGATTAAAGACCTCCTGCTGACTAACAAAGTTTTTCTTGACGCGGTTTTCAACCCGATTAATACTCCTCTGCTTGGCCATTTTAAAGCCCAAGGAGCCTGTACTGTCGATGGCCTGTGGATGATGATTTTTCAGGGCGTTAAAGCTTTGTAGATCTGGCTGGATAGTCCTGTCCCGACAAAGACTAGCGAGCTAAAGAGAATCCATAGTCTCCTAAAGGCGGAGTTGTCTAATGTATAAAATCGGCATCAATTTTGACGAGATATCGGATAATCTTGAGTCTGCCATTGAGCTAATGCGCGAGTGCGGAATAAAATATGGCGAGCTACGAACAATCAATCAGAAGAACTTTGTTTTCTGGTCAGACGAAGAAGTTTCTTCCTTTAAGCAAAGAGTGGATAAAGCCGGGATTGAGCTAGTCGCGGCTGCAACACCGCTTTTTAAGTGGTACGAGAACCCCGACGACAGCGAAGTGCGGCACGACAGTTTTGGGTTTAATCCCCGCATTGACGCGAAAGAAAAGCAACGAATTATAGAACGAACTTTCCAGATTGCGTCAAAATTAGAGATTCCTTGTCTGCGGATTTTCTCGGGCCTTGGTAAGTCATCAAATGCCGGCGCAGTGTTCGCTCGCGACCCCTTACTTAACCATGCTCTGGATCTGGCCGATAAATATGAAGTCGATCTTTGTATCGAAAATGAACCCATTTGCCGGGTGCATACTCAAGCGCAAGTCACAGAACTGCTGGCTAATCAAAAAAATGGACACTTGAAACTATGGCTTGATATCGCTAATTTCATAGAGCTAGGAGAGGAAATAGAGGAGTCCTTTGTTAGCCAGGTCGCCGACAGACTAAGCTACATTCACGCCAAAGACTTTATTATCAGAAATGGCAAAAGACTCTACGTGCCAATCGGCGAAGGTCAGATAGACTACCGGACTATACTGGCTATGATAGACAATGCTTTTAAGGGAGGCGATTTGGTGATAACTGCCGAGACGCATGCCAAAAAAAATAAGGTCGAGGCTTCGACCAAATCATTATCGGCCCTCAAAGCGATTGTTGCTGAGCTAGACCCGACTTAGAAGGCTCTTATTTTAATAAGTTATATATCATTAGCGCTACTTCGTCCGGCGCCATTGACGAATTGTCTATTGTGGGATGGTCGATATCGGGGAATTTGCTGAATACCTCGGGCCTGTCCGTGAGCAACTTTTCAAGATACTCCGGGGAGTCTATCTTTTGCCCCAGGCGACTCGCCGAACTAACCCTGCTAATTAAAGCTTGCTTCGAAGCCGTGAGCTGGACAAAAAGAATGCTTCTTCCGGCTTTTTCAAAGGTCTGGTTAATCTCCCGAAAGAAATCAAAATATTGCGGTCCCGACATGCCAAAGGTCGTAATAAAGTCGACTTTCGCGGCGATCGCTTCGCCGAATATTTTTAGCCGGACGTCTCTGGAAACACGCTTGCGTACTGCGGAAAGTCCAATGCTGTCATACGGAAACAGAGGTGACAGTAGGGCGATAACTTCATGATTTAGGAAAACTCCAAGCCCTGTCAGGCGCGAAAGTTCATTTGCAACAGTTAGTTTGCCCGCGGCGGGCGGGCCATAAATAAAAACTGACTTCATGCCAGGAGTATAACAAACAGCAAGGCCGGCGCTAACCATCTTTACGTTTACAAGCCTTGACCTTGACATGATTTCGCGGAACTATAAGGCGTCTACAGGCTGGCCTCGGCGTACCGTTTAGCTATTAAGGAAGTTTGCAGTTTGAGCATTTCTTGAGCGGTAGCAGGTGTCTTTGCTTCGCTTAAGTACTGAGTTACTCGCAGAAGATAAAATGGAGTTAAAGATTTTGCTAGATTGGAGGCGTTCTCCGTACCGATTCGTAGCTCGTGATCAACTAATGCCGTCGCCCACGTGGGGCTATCAATTCCCAGTTTGCCAATATGGTAGTTCTTGCTTTGATCCGTCATCCCGGCAGTAGCGAGTAATTGCTTAGCGACCTTTGCCCTTTGCCTGACGTCCTCTGCCGGAATCGGCTTTCCCTTCAATAAAGTAAATTCCTGGTTTTGGTTTCCGTTGAAATCAACAGAGACATAGCTATCTATCTTATTGCGGACTTCAAAATAGCTGGTCGCCGTATCTTCAAAGATGTTTATCATTTTTCCAAAACTAGGTTTGTGGATTTTGCTTCCTAAATCTATCTCGGTGACTTTGAATCCGCCGAACAAAGCCTGCATAGTTATAAATATATCGACCCCGTAGCCTAGCGCCGCTCTCGACCAAGGGAGTCGAGCTAAGTGCTTTGCCAGTTTTAAAGACACGCCGACGTCACCAGATATTGGTTGGTGCGGCGAGCGGCCATCCGAAAAGTAATTTAGAACGGGAAAGAGAAAGTGATTAGTCGCGTTACCCTCCTGCATATTGCGAGCATAATTCGGCACGACGTAATCCGAGCCGTTCTTAGCCTGGTACAGATGCTTGCTCAGCCATTCCGGCTCCATCGAAACTATGTCCCCGTCCACAAAGAAGCAATATTCGACATCGTTATTAACGACGTACTGGATAATGCGCCGAACGTTGCGGCCTTTACCCTTCTGGGTTGTTTTTAGAGAAATCTTTTTATTAGCCGTCGGTACTGAACGGAAAATATCAGCGGTACCATCTTGACTTGAATTATCGCAGTTTATAATCAGCAGCTCTTCTCCGAGGGACAACGCGATATTGTCAATTGACCTTACGAGAAGATCAATATTATCCGCCTCATTAAGAGTGGGTATGCCTACCGCTATCATTTTTGCGTTTGGCTTGCGATAAAGTCTGTGACGGATTGGCTGTCGGGCGCAAAAACTTCAGTAATGCCGGTTTTAATCGCAAGGCGCACGAGTTCGTCTCTTGCTTTGAGCGTGCGGGACGGATTAATGAGCGGTAGCGAGCCAAGGTAGTTGCCACGATCATCTTGAAACGGAGTGGCTTGAGCGCTTACGTGTCTTCCAAATCGTTCGTGAAGTATCAGATTCTTTTGTACCCCAATCCAGGGTGCAACGTAGATCTCAGACTGCGTATGGTCAATCCTTATGTGGAAAATGGATTCCAGGGGAAGCCGATCTACGGTGGTTTCTATGCCGATGCTCCCCGGGTCAACCCTAACCTTGTTATTCCAAGGCGGCTGGCTTGATGGTTCTATGGATAGTAGCCGAGAAAGACGAGGATCGGCGACGATGGCCGTTTCTCTAACGTTAAACCAGGCGTTGCCCCCATCGGTTACCAGAGTTTCGTCTGGGGCGACGCCAAGAAAAACTTGATCATTACCAATCAAGTGGTATCCATGATCGTGGCATAGATGGAGGGTGACGGTTGTTTTACCCGCGCCCTTCTCTCCCAGAATTAAGTGAGACGTTTCATGCTCGGGTGATTTAACGGCAGCGGCGTGAACTAACAGCGTTCCAGACTCTGAGGCCCTAAGACATTCCGACACGTACTGTCCGATAAAAGCCAGAGCACTGCCATTGCCAAACATGCTTTCCGGCCCGCTAAGCACAAGTTCTCTCTCAACAGGGTTAAAGCCAATGTCTATTTCTTCCGAAGCCAGATACGTCAGCCTAGCGTGAGCAATCACCGGCTCAGCACTATCCAGTACCCGCATTCCGGTAATTTGATCCTCGAGTTCCATAAGATTTTCACGAGGGATTTCATAATCACCGGATAGAGCGATAACTACGCCCCGAAAATCTATGCCCATTTCATAAGCAAGGCCTTGCCGCTCGCCCCCGGCTCTTGCGACGTCAAATTGTTCGCCTCCGTCAATCATGGTTTTGCCAGGCGTTGGTCTTGGGTAAAAAGTGAGCTTCGTCGATAATTCGATTAGTCGTCTCGCGGCCAATGCCAAGGCAATCAGCGACAATAGCCTCAACCTCATTATCGGACACCGTTTGCTCGGTTGAGATTATTATTTTTGAGGGCTCAAACAGGTAATCTCCCATATTGGCCTGGAGCACAACCTGGCAGCGAGTGTCTAGTTGCTCATAAATAGTCCTGGCGATAAAATCTGCCTGGTAGCCCAGAATTTTTCCGACAAAATAAGTTGGATTTTTACCGTGAGGGGCTTCCATTGTATTGGGACGAAAGCTGGCGATGATGCCGTGAGTTTTATTGCCTCGGCCAACGGCGCCTTCTTCTCCAAAATCGGTGCAGGACCCGCCGGTTACTAAATATGGTCGATCAGCATTCCTGTTCTGAGTGTTAACCAAGACACTGACGGACGGCCCGTCGCCTATAAGTTCTTCGGCGTATTGCTGCAGATTTTTGCTGATTTCTTCTTCCCGTTCTCTATAGACTGCCGCGCTAGCTGTCTCGGTAGTTACTTGCGGAACACACAAAGTCGCAGTTATGACTTCCCCGTGACGCACACACATAACTTTGATGTCCTGACCAATAAAATCAAATCGCGGTTCAGGAAGACCATTCTCATTATCTTTATAAAAATAGCCCTCCAAATCCAAGGCGAGTCTTTCGGTACCGGTTAGAGGCCAGTAGCTAATCATAGTTGCGGTATCATTTGCCTTTGGGCCGCCATCTCCATATTCCGGAAGGTCTTCAACCGATCTGGGCGCGAACCAGTGGGGTCTAGTGCTGTACGCCGAAGTTAGAGTTGTTGCTTGGTAGACCTCAGGATCGCTCGTATCAAGGTGCGGCATAACCCTGGATAAGTAAGCCCTTGCGGCTCTGTCCTGTATTTCTTCAAGGGGTATGTCCTCGCTGCCAAATGATCGGCTGGCGCGCCCCATGAATAACATCCGGAGGGGCGCTTCAAACCTGCCGCCGCCAAAAGACTGGACACACAGACCACCCATGAGCGCGGCCTTATCTAAGTTGTGGTGCGGGATTACTCCAAAACGCTCACGACAGTGCTTAGCGTATTCAATCTCGCTAAGTTCAGCTATACCATCAACAAGAGTATCAGGATGTCCTAAGCCTTTTCGCTCGACAACCTCTTGTATATTTTTATCCGGCGCAATAAAACCGCTGTTAATCTCTAGTGACATCTCAACCTCATCCTATTAATTCCCTTATCTGACTTGTAGCTGTCGTGGACGGCACAAAGTTCTTTAAAAGTATTGTGCGGGATTGCCGCCGCGTGGCTATAAGAGTTTTCGAGACGAGCATCGCGTTCTTCATTTCGAATAATTCCGCGTTTGGGGCTAAACTTTGGCCGGACAAGAAGTAAGACAGGTGATTTTTTAAGTGGTCATCGTCAATTGGGATTAACACTCGGCGGTTATTTTCTGGGGACTTGATTTGTAGGCGGGCACGCATCCGCGGTAAGGCAGTCACGGGGTCTAGCTCCAAGAAGTAATGACTTTTGTTGGTGGCAATCTTAACGTGTCTCTTAATACCATTATTTTTCACTAATTTGCCGCCCTTAACGCGAAAGTCACCCAAGTAAGAGATCAAGCTGATGGCGATACCCTTGTTTTGGGCTGTTAATAATAGCGCTTGATTCTCGATTCTTTGCTCGTCAACAAAAAGATAAACCGCCTCTGGCTTAAATGAGCTTAGGTTTTGGCCAAGCAGCTGGAGGATGGCGAGCATGTGCGGAGCTTCAACGCCTAAAGCTCCCAATTCCACGTCGAAGAACCGGCCGCTTACCCTATCCGGCAAGCGTGGTTTTGAAAGTTCTATCTCGAGCGATAGAATTTCTTCTTTGTTTTTTTGTATGGTTTCCTTTAGCAGATTTAGCGAAGGAGAAGAGTAATAGGATTCGTCGACAAAAATTTTGTTCGCAAATTTTTGTCCGGCGTCGGTCTTCATAAAGTCTTCGAATAACGTGCACTCGTCCGTTGTCGAAGCGAGCGGTTTCTCGATCAATATGGCTTTGGGATGGCCCGCGCCGTGCCCCAGAGCCCAATGGAGTGATTTAAAATGTTGCCCAGCAGGAGTTGATATGTCTAAAATATAATCTCCGACCATCTTTGAGCTATCTGTATATAAATTTAAGCCGTCGGATTTAGCCGAATCCATCGCCGCCTTCTTAACGTCATAAACATAAACTTCACAGCCCAGAGACTTCCATATAGAAGCCTTAACTCTACCGATTTTTCCATAGCCGATAATCAGAATCCGCATGAGTTTTACCTAAGTTTAAGTAACATACATCACGGATTTACGACTGTTAACGCCAAGCAGCGACGGCTACTTGCGATTCGCCATAAGTCCACTGATTGAATTAGTATAGCACAAATTAGTAAATAATGTACTAATATGTATGCATACCAGCACGACAAAATTTGTCAAATTATTTGACCAATTGTATACTATCAGGTGTTACTACCCTTATTAAGGAAGGTGCCAGAAAATATGACTAACAAGATTACTCTCGAAGCGTTACCAAACGTCCCTTATATCGAGGAGGGTGACGACGTCGGACAGATTATCAGCGATGCGGCACAACGAGGTGGGATCTCTTTTGAAGACAATGACGTCCTTTGTGTGGCCTCAAAAGCCGTGTCAATCGCCGAAGGAAGATTCAAATCCCTAGACGAAGTAGAGGTGGGTGAAGTCGCTAAGAAGATTCACGAGCAAGCCCCCCGCAAAGACCCGCGAACAATACAGGTCATAATCGACGAGTCGGGAGCCCCTGACGGCTCAAGAATCGAGCTTGACGGCAACTACATAGGCGCGTGGCTACCAAACGGTCAGCGTCTTACTAGCGGCGGGGTGGATAAAAACGGACAGGACGAGGTGATTTTACTGCCAGTAGATCCGGATGCCAGTGCGCGTGCGATTGGTCAAAAAATACTTCAAGTAGAGAAGGTGATGGTAGGAGTTATCATTACCGACAGTGACGGCAGAGTCGAGAAACGCGGATCAACTCAAGTGGCTATAGGAGTATACGGAGTTCCGCCTGTTCGAGTTACTGAATCAGCTGGTCTAGAAGGCAGTCTCGACACTTCAGAAGAAACTCTATGCGATATGATGGCAGCTGCCGCAGGGATTATTATGGGTCAGCGAGGCACCAATAAGCCGGTGGTCTTAATAAGGGGTCACGAGTATACATTCGATGATTCGAGTACCATCAAAGACGCGTTAAGCAGACCGGCGTAGTCACTGTGGCAGAAAACGCGGATTCCCTGGATTCAAGGCTGTCCGTTGACGTCCTACGACATGGAAGAAGAATATGCGAGCAAACAGGTGTTGATTGTGCGAACTATCATTACTTACGGCCTATTTTACGCAGGTTAGGAATAGTAACTTCTGCGTATTCACACAGCGATTTTTATCAGGATGCACTACACGAAGCAATTGCCTCAGCCAATCAACCGCGTATCGCTATCAGTGGCACTGCGGACTACGCATGGCTTCTTGAAAACTCTCCCTTAGTAACGGCAGCCGGTAGCAATGCAAGCAACCTAGAAGTGGTTGTTAGTGACGTATGTGCTACCCCTCTGAGATATAGCCTTATAGCCGCCGATAAGTCTGCGATTAACGCGAGTATACTGCAGACTGATATCCGTACTGACTTTTCGCTTGAAAATCAAGACGCGGTAATAGCGGATGCGTTTTTGACTCAATTCCCCAATCGTGACGACCGTCTATCCATTTTGGACCAATGGAAACGCAGCTTACGTCTAGGCGGCCTAGCAATAACAACGGCTCAGGTCCAGGCTGAATCAACGCCAGCAACAAAGTCTGGCGTTGGCAAAATACACTCTCAAAATGTCGGCGCGCTTTATGAACAGAGCGAATATCCTGAGATACTCGGCTTTAGCGCCAGCGGGTTTACTAATCTTGTTAGCAAGCACACCACCGGAAGAACAAGCAGGATTTATGCTAATGAGGAAGAGCTTATGGATGAAGTTACGGAAATAGGATTTACGGTTGTGGACGTGCAACAACGAATTGTTCATTACCCTGCTCTGGATAGAATATTATCTTATAGAGAAGTCGTCCTAAGGAAAGACTCTTAAAAACACGGGCTGGTTAAACTACAACGCCGGCGCCGGCAAATTCGAGTGCGACAACCTTGTTCAAACTCATGCGCAAAGTTGTAAGGACTTTTTCATGAGGGGAGTAACCGATACCCGGTTAAGCTTTATATGAAGAGTATCAGTTATCTGTTGTTGCAAAAATGACTTTTACCTCTTATGCTTAAGTCTGTAAATGGACGAACAAAAGCCGATTAATCCTATTTCTCACCCAGGGGGGGCACCGGAGGCCCCGTTTAATAATTCTAGACCGCCTCAGCAGCCCCAGCCAGCAAGTCCTATTGTCAACCCAATTTCTAATCCCATATCAAATCCTGGTGGACCCACCGAATCCGGAGAGCCCTTTCAAGCTCCACCTTCGTGGACTACACCCCAGCAGCCAGCGCCGCCACCAGTCTATCCAGCCCCGAGCCCGGCTCTGCCGCCAAGTCCACCACAATATCCTCAACCATTCAGCCCGGATATCCGGCCGCCCGTTCAACCAGCTCCGCCCTATCAGCCACCAATTTCGCAACCTGGCACGACGCCCGAGCCAGTAAATATCCCGCCGGCAGCCGCGCCCACAGCGCCAGCTGCGGAACCTGTTAAAAGCCGTGGTAAGTCACTGGGGCAGAAAAAAATTATCAAAATTGCAGCTGGCGCTGTGGGCGCGGTAATTGTCATAGCACTGGCGGTTTTTATACTCGGCCACTTGTCCAATCTAAAAACCGAGACCGTAAAAAACGGTGATTTTACTTATTCGTTTAAGTTCTATAAGGCCGCGGTTGCCACTCAAACCGGCGGCGAGAATACATATAAATATTCCGACAAGTCTATTGCGGATCCTCAGCCCACCAATGAAAAGCTCGTTTCGAACTGTTCGCAACTTGGCGCTAAATGGAACCAGGCTTTTATAATTGAGTTAGACGACACTCAACGCCCGGTTTGTACTTACGTAACATCTGACGTCCAGGCCTACGACATGATTTTCCCGGCTCTAAACAATAACCACCTGTTCCTAATCACGACCTACAACAGTCCAGAGACAGCATCATCGGATGCCACTCTGAAAACCATTTTTGAATCGATCAAAGTGTCGCAGTAATTTGTTAGCGGCCGCGGCGGCTGTTGCTGCGCGGCGCGTCGATGCTTGCCATGCGGTGGATAGACCAGCTCAGCAGACTAATTGCCAGAGCAATGCCTACGATGAATGCGCCCAGACCGAGGGGGGAACTCCATGACCATACGTCCATTTTGACTCCTAATTTCCCACCCGCTTAATTATGTGCCTTAACAATAGCGTTTTTTTGGCATAAGGGCAACAACCGGATGTGGATATCTAGTATAATTGGTTGTGTTCAATCCTCTTCACTAACGGGGCGCGTTGGCCGAGGAGTTAGGCAAGGGTCTGCAAAACCCTGTACACGAGTGCGAATCTCGTACGCGCCTCCAGGGCGAGTGGCGGAATTGGTATACGCGACGGACTTAAAATCCGTTGGCTGAATAAGCCTTGTGGGTTCAAGTCCCACCTTGCCCACCATTAAAAACTGACGCTCATAGGCGTCAGTTTTTAATTTATGTCCTGGCGTTCCTGGCGAATCATCCAATCGTTAACATTGTTGAGACGGTTGACCGCGCTGTTATCAGCTTTGCGTTCGTAGCCAAAGACCGGTCCACGGGTTATATAAAGATAGTTGGGCTGGTAGAGAGCCAAGGCCGGTGAATCTTGGACCCAGTTAGTGAGAAAGGTCTTGTACTTAGGAATACGCAGCGTCGGGTCAGCCCGCGTTCGCGCCGCCTCTAAGGCCTGGTCTGCGGCAGCAGACTTATATTCACTAAGGTTAAGGTGGCCCTGCGAGCTAACACTAGCCTGTGAACTGTCCCAATAGGCAAAGACGTCGGGATCGACTCCAATATTAATTCCGTAAAGCAGCATGTCGTAATCATGATTGGCGATAATAGAGCTCTGCAGATCATCGCCGTCATAGTAACGGACCGTAACTTTTACACCCAGTTTCGCCCATTGGCTCTGCAAGTGTTGAGCCACCTGGGTGTATTCCGGTGTGTCCTGGGTTGCCATGATAAGGGCTAGGGGCTGACCGTCTTTAGCTCTTTGGCCGTTCGCGGCGCGTACCCAGCCGTCCTGGTCTAGCGTTTGGTTGGCGGCACTTAAATTGTAAGCCGCTTCGGTAATCGTAGAATCGTAGCCCAGTTGTCCGCGCAGCAGCGGACCGTTGGCCGGAATGACCGGATATTCAAACGAAGCTAAAAGCTGGGAACGATTTACTCCGGCAACGAGTGCCCGCCGTACATTTACGTCATTGAGCATCGGACGTGAATTGTTGAAAAAGCCCATAACTTCGCTGGTCAGCGGTGTTACGTAAGTCTGGACACTTTTGTCGCCCGATAGCTGCGAAGGAAATTGTTGCAGACCGCTCATAGCATTAAGCTGTTTTCCTTGAAACGCGCTAATCATATGCTGATCATCGCTAAAGGTAATTACACTGAAGCCGTCCAACTTCGGTCGCCCACTCGAATACCTGTTATAAGCGGCTAGGCTAATCCGTTGCTGGCGGCTGGCAGCGTCGCTACCCGTGACCACTACAAATTTCCAGGTGAAAGGACCGGTTCCCACCGGATTGGTATTAAACGACGCACTGCGGAGTTGTTCGGGCGGGATATTTTGCAATAAATGGGCTGGCACAATACCGTTAACTAAAGAGTAAGGAAAGGCACTCAAGGCGTTCGGTAAGCTAAAGACGACCGTATATTTATCAAGTTGGCTAACGGTTATTCCCTGCCAGTTGGAATAAAGCGGCGACTCGGCCACGGGGTTCTGGATTGTTTGGTAGGTATAGACCACGTCGGCGGCGGTGAAAGGCCGCCCATCTTGCCATTGCACATTACGTTTTAAGTGAACCGTGTAGTGAGTCTGGCTGGAATCCAAACTCCAGCTAGTAGCCAGCCCGCCCGTTAGATTATTGTTATCGTCATACTTAAACAAGCCGGAGAATATCAGGTGGCTAACTGTTGTATCGGCTTCGCCAGTGGCATACAGCGGATTGGCATTGGTAAAAGTGCCCACCAGGCCTTCGTTGTATAGGCCACCCGGCACCGGTTGCAGAGTCTGATAATAACCTGCCAGAGCTCGAATTTGGACAATTGCGCAGAAGAATAACAGGATAAACAGGCTCAACCACAAAAAGACAAAGCGGCGCACCGATACCAGCCGGTCAAAACGGCGGATTAGCAAACGTTCAATCTGCTGATCGGCTTGTTGGCCCAACTCTACCGCGCCGCGTTGCCGGCGCTTAAAAACCCGCAACCACCGGCGCCTGGTTATATCGTTAATTAACGGCAAGCACGCCCCTCCACTTCATCCAACATAAGCTTATTTAGCCACGATATCGATAAGAATACTGGCCGCAAAAATAAAAACCATGATTATGGTCAGCTGGTGCAGGGTTTTGTCTGAACCGCGGCGGACAGTGTTAACTTCGCCGGCACCGCCCAAACCGGCGCCCAAACTAGCGCCACGGGTCTGAATCAATATCAACAGAGTCAGGATAAGCGAAGTCGCAATAGTTATATAGTTCCAAATAGTCATTTCATCAGTCTTTCAAAATCCGGCTCACTAGATAGTTTACCAAGCCGACGATAACCCCCGCAACTATTGCTACCCAAATACTGCTTACATAAAACGAGTTATAGCTCCAACTAACCAGTAAGATCAGCAGACCGTTGACCACCAGCATAAACAGACCAAGGGTCAGAATGATGGCCGGAAAAGATAAAAAGACCACTAACGGTCTGACGAACATGTTAGCCAAGGCCAGAAATAAGCCCGACAAGATAACGGTGGGCCACTTGTCGCTGCCGAAATTTATGTGATCTGAACCCAGCAGCGCCGCGGCAATCCATAGTCCAAGGGTTGATACCAACCACCGCGAAGCAAATCCAGCTACCCTCTCCTTCATAACGCTTATATTGTAGCGGCTTTAGCTCGAGGACGCCAGATAAGCCGCGAGCACCGCGGCCCGACGTTTGTCCAGAACTTCTTGCAGCTGGGCTGGCGTGGCGTGGCTAACCGCCCTAGCCGAGCCAAAATGGCGGATAAGTTTTTTGCGGGTGGCCGGGCCAATACCCGGCACTTCTTCTAAGATACTGCTGGTTTGGCGTGTACGCTTAAGACTACTGTGGTAGCTAACCGCGAAACGGTGCGATTCGTCGCGGATGCGTTGTAGCAACTTGACCGTTGGTGATTCCGGCGGTAGCTCAATGTTTATAAAATCAGCGCTTTGACTAATATAGGCCGACATTTTGGTGGCGATTTTAATAATGGCTTCAGCATTCGCGCCCGGAATACTGTTTTGTTTACTGATAATTATTTCTTCCTGCTTTTTGGCTAATCCTATCATCGGGATATTGTCCAAGCCGACTTCGGCTCGGGCCCGTAATCCAGCTTGTAGCTGCCCCTTCCCGCCATCAATCAGGATTAAATTCGGCAGGCCCCAGCGGGCGCGGTTTTTTTCGCTGAGGCGGCGTGATAATGTCTCGTGAATATGGGCAAAGTCATCATTACCCGGAACCCGCATCTTAAATTTTCGATAGGCTGTCTTGTCGGGCGCGCCGTTGGTAAAAACCACCATCGAGGCGGCTGTATCGCTGGCTTGCATATGACTGATATCAAAACCTTCAATCCGGCGCGGGGGCGTGGGCAGACTTAGTAGTTTTGACAAACCGTCCAATGCCTGGTCGCGGCTAACATCCAGATTCTCGCGATCACTGAACAGTACCTGCCGGCCTAATTGCTGCAAGGCAAATAACTGGTTGCGCAGTTGCGCCGCCCGCTCAAAATCTTTTGCGCGGGCGGCGGCTTTCATCTCCTTTTCGATGTCGCGGGTCAGAGTCACCCGGTGGCCGCGTAAATATTGCATCAGCTTACGCAAATTGGCCCGGTAGTTTTCCAGGCTGGTCTTGCCTTCCTCCAGCCCGGGATCGAGTCCCAGGTGATAATGCAGGCTGGCGCGCGTTTGGCCAACCGGCTTCTTGATGGCGTAAGGAAAAGCCCGGCGCAAATAGCGCAACGCCCGCTTGACCGCGAAACCATTGATGTATGGGCCAAAGTATTCAGCGCCGTCATCCAAAGGCCGGCGCACTACTTGAACGGTTGGATAATCGCTTCTGATATCAATGCGCACAAATTGCAGGCTTTTATCATCACGCAACAAGATGTTGTAGCGCGGTTGGTAGCGGCGAATCAGCTCGGCCTCCAAGAACAAAGCGTCAGCTTCGCTTTCCAGCTCTATCCATTCAATATCCGAAATTTCACTGACCAACAGATCAGTTTTAAGGTCCCGGTAACGACTTTTTTGGAAATACTGGCGTACCCGATTGCGTAAATTAGCTGCTTTGCCCACATAAATAATCTCGCCGGCTTTATCCTTATGAAAATAAACACCTGGCTTTGCCGGCAATTTCTTAAGCTTTGCTTCAACTCGCTTATTCACTTATACTATCTAGCCTAACAGGGAAGAAAAAAATTGTCATCAGATTGGCTTAAGTGTTATAATTGCTATTCTAGTCAATTAACAGGGAGAAAGGAGCGGCCAACATGAAGAAAATAACCTACACCAATCGACTAACGGCTGCTCCCGTAGCCCGTTATTCTCTTTAAGAACAAACACTTTTTAACCCGGATTTAATTTAAGCGCGGCTAGGAGGCCGCGCCCAATGCAACAAGAACGTAACGTAGAAGCAACCAAACTTGCCGCAAAACACTATTGGCGGCAGCTAAAGCACGATTGGCGCATGAGCCTGCCGGCTTTGATATTGCCCGGAATTGGTAATACTTTAGGCGCTTATGTGCCGCCACTAATTGTCGCCAAGATTTTAGTGTCTTTTAGCCACGGAGCCAGGCCCTCGTTTGGTACTTTGGCTCCTTACGTCCTTTGGTTTGCTGCGGTCTGGCTGGCAGGCGAAGCCCTGTGGCGCATAGCGATGCTTTGCCTAAGTAGAGCCGAAGCCAGAGGGATGAAAAACTTGTATATCCAGGCGATGGATTTTCTTTTCGCTAAAGATCAAAGCTTTTTTAACAACAATTTTGCAGGTTCGTTGACTAAAAAGGCTATCGGCTATGGCCGGCGCTACGAAGATATTATTGATACGCTGGCTTTTTCGGTGGTTTCGGCTTTAATCCCCGTTGTGTTTGTGCTGTTTATCCTTTGGCATTACTCGCCGTGGTTGGCGATAGCGTTGCTATCTATGTTAGGCATCACCGCGGCTGTCATTTTACCTCTGATTAAGCGCCGGCAAAAAATCGTTGCTGCCCGTGAAGCTGCCAGCAACGTAATGGCCGGTAACATCGCCGACACAATATCTGGCATGTCAGTGGTGCGCGCCTTTGCCAGAGAAGCTCACGAAGCTAAGCAGCATCGTGCTAATACTAAATTCTATATGGACAAAACGCTTGAGGCCTGGGATTACAACACTTTGCGCATCGAGCTCCTGACATCACCGCTATATGTCATAACCAACACCCTTGGCTTGATAATTGCTCTGAGTCTTTCAACTAATGGCTCGCTGAATATTGGGGCCGTTTTTGTATCATTTAGCTACTTCGCGCAAGTAACCGGTATTATGTGGCACTTTAATCAGATTTACCGCAATTTGGAAGGCGCTATCACTGATGCCGCGCAGTTTACGGAACTTTTGATTGAAGATCCGGTGGTAACGGATAGCACGAAAACCGTGCAGCTACACACACTGCTGCAAGGCTCAATTAAGTTTGATAATGTTACCTTTCAGCATTCGGATAGCGCCGGCAAGCACTTGTTCAAAAACTTAAATTTGGAAGTTCAGAAGGGCGAGAAAGTCGCTTTGGTTGGCCGTTCCGGTGGCGGCAAAACTACGATTACTACTTTACTGCTTAGGTTTATGAACGTGGAGGGCGGCAAAATTTTAATAGGCGGCCAGGACATTGCGCGCGTCAAACAAACCGACCTACGCTCCTCCATTGCTTATGTTCCCCAAGATCCTTCCTTGTTCCATCGTTCACTGGCCAATAATATTCGCTATGGTAACCTGGAGGCCAGCGACGACGAGGTCGCGCAGGCAGCCAGGTTAGCACATGCCGATGAGTTCATTAAGGATTTGCCCAAAAAATATCAGACTATGGTCGGCGAACGCGGCATAAAGCTCTCTGGCGGCCAGCGCCAACGGATAGCCATTGCTCGGGCTATGATAAAAGACGCGCCGATTTTAGTACTGGACGAAGCCACTAGCGCCCTGGATTCGGAGAGCGAAAGGTTGATTCAAGCTGCCCTCTGGAATTTGATGGAAGACCGTACAGCTATAGTGATTGCGCACCGTTTAAGCACCATTCAGAAGATGGACAGAATTATTGTTTTGGACGAAGGCAGGATAATAGAAGAAGGCAGCCATAAGGACCTAATAGCCGGCAACGGCGTGTACGCCAAACTCTGGGCACACCAATCCGGCGGTTTTCTAGAGGAATAAAAATACTTAACTTGTTAAGTATTTTCTTTGGGAGTTTCTTGAGCTGCAGCGGCGTCACCGCCTTCAGTAGCTTCGCCCTCAGCTGTCTCGCCCTCGGCACCCTCTTCGCCCTCGACAATCTCGGGCTCGGGCGCTTCAATTACCTGCTCTTTTGGCTCGACTACGGTAGCAACCGGGCGTTCTGGATCAGTTAGGACTGTAACTCCGGCGGGTATATTTAAATCGGCAACCGTAATTTTATCACCGAGCTCGGCGAGCTTGGTTGCATCGACCAGAATCTGGTCAGGCAGGTCCTGGGGCAAAGCCTCCACTTCCAGGTGGTCAAGCTGATGCTGGACTTCCAAGCCAATCTTCTCGGCTGTATAGTCACCTTCCCAGTGCAGTGGAATTTCGGCCTCGACTTTTTCGTCGCGGCGAATTGCCTGGAAGACTACGTGTTGCATGCGGCGTTTTACCGGGTTCATGTCCACGTCTTTTATCAGCGCTAGGTATGAATCAGAGCCGACTTGCAAGTTTAGCGGGTGGTGTTTACCGGCGGCGCGGTAAATCTTGCTGAGTTCGGTCTCGGGCGCCATAACGTGTAATGAGGCCTGGCCGTGGTTATGGATAACCGCCGGCACTAAGCCTTCGCGGCGCAAACCACCCAAGCCTTTGCCTAAGGTAGTACGTTGTTCCAGTTTTAACGACTCGTCTAAGTTGACCATTTAGACGTTTTCTCCTTGTTTTCTTACCCCTATTATACCAGATGTAAATATAGTTGTCACCCTGTTACAATTAGGGCACGATGTTTTTGAGTATCCATCATATAATCCAGGCTGGTGGTATTTTGGCGATTTCGTTAATAATTTTTGCCGAGAGCGGCCTGCTAATTGGGTTTTTTCTGCCAGGCGACACCTTGCTGATTGCGGCCGGTATCTTTGCGTCGCAACACGAATACGTAAATATTTTTGTCTTATTACCGGCTGTGCTGGTGGCCGCCATAATCGGCTATCAAGTTGGTTATCAGATAGGCTTTCGTGGCGGCCCGCGAATCTTTAAACGCAAGGACGGGCTACTCTTTCGCGAAGACTATATTCCGCGTACAGAGAAATATATTGCCCAGCACGGTGGCAAAACTATGATACTGGCACGCTTTATCGCCGTAGTGCGGACGTTGGTACCGCTGGTCGCCGGCATTGGCAAAATGCCGCGCAAGGTTTTCCTATTTTATAACATTGTTGGTGCGGTTATTTGGACCGGGATTATACTTCTGGGATCGTATTGGATTGGTGGTCAGATTAAAGATATCGATAAGTATGTCTTGCCGATTGTGGCCATTGGCATAGCCTTGACTGTTGGCATTGAATTCTGGGTGGTGTTGCGCAGCCGCGAGTCACGCCATCAACTTATCTCTGGGCTCAAAGAGGAATATCACTACTTTTTCAAGAACAAAGCTTAAGACTAACCCATTTTTGGGTTATGGGGGATGGCTGTAGGGTAATTACCAGTCATGCATGCGTCACAAAACCTAAGTGCGGACGCACCCAAAGGACGGTTGCTTCTATCAACCGAGCCTGTTGATTCACGCAAGCCCTCGATTGATAAGTAACCCAGACTATCGGCATTAATCTCCATAGCTATTTCTTCTACGGTCATATGAGCCGCTATCAGCAGACTTTCGTCTGGCATATCCACCCCATAAAGGCAGCGATTGATAATTGGCGGAGACGCGATTCTTACATGAACTTCTATCGCACCGGCATCCCGTAGCATCTGAACCCGGTTTTTCATGGTATTGCCGCGAACCAATGAATCATCAACTACGGCTACGCGCTTACCTCTGACATACTCTGATATGACACTGCTGATTTTTAACTCTATAGCAGATCCTCGAGATTCTTGGGAATCTTCAATAAATGAACGGTCCATGTTATAGCGGTTGCGAACAAAAGCATCCTCGTCAGGGATATCTAACCGCCTCGCATAGCCTTTAGCCGCGTCAAGCCCGGAGTCTGGAATACCCACGACCACGTCAACATCTACGGGATGTTCCTGTGCCAATATTTCCCCGGAGCGTATGCGCATCAACCTAACTCTTTCACCATGTATCCTTTGATCTGGTCTAGCTAGATAAGGTACTTCAAAAATGCAGTCGGTCGGATCAATATCAGAAAATGCTTGATAAATACTCAGGCCATCAGCGCCGATTTCCACCATATGCCCAGCTGGAATCTCTCTATCAAATTCAGCCTTGGCCATATTAAGAGCGCCCTCTTCTGACGCGACCATCCAACCCTTCTTTGGTAGACTTCCGAGCATTAACGGCCGGATGCCATTTGGATCTCGAAGTGCGTATAGTTTTTCGCCTTGTTTGTCCTGAGCCCACACCACCACCGAATAACCCCCCACTATTTCACCGGTAACAGATAATATGGCATCACGTATTGACAAGCCTGAGGCAACTCTCTGGCTCATTAATGACGTTATTATGGCCGTGTCAGTCACATAGTCACTCCTGTCCAGTTTGCTTTTTTCCTGTCTTAGCATATCTAAAAGCTCATCGGTGTTAGCGCAGTTACCATTAAGCCCGAGCATGAAGTTTACGCCTGGAAGAGGCGACCGGGCCATGGGTTGAATAGCTAAGCGATTAATACTTGCTTTTTCTTCTTCATTGGCCCCTTCTATCAACAGGCTAGTAGCGTAACGAACGTGACCCATTGCAAAATCGCTTCTATCCAGACCTCTTAGAACTGAACCGCCGTTAAGCGCCTCATCAACTTTGCCCAAGCCGCCTACTCGGGTCATTATATTGCCAACTCTACCACCCACAGCAGCGGATTGTTGGCCCCTGTGTTGTAGGGTGGGTAGAACTTTAGCAATTTCGTAGACCAGCGGCGGTTCATCGAAACCCCGCCCAGGTGCGAACATACCAACCACTCCACACTCGTCCTGAAGCTTGTCAGACTCCCTGCTACTTAGGGTCTCAACCATTAATCAAAGTCTAGCAGACCCGCCTTGAAAGCGGCCAGCTTTATGTTATAAACACAATGACTTAGAGCATACGTTGCAAGAATTGACCGGTATAGCTAGCTTTATTTTTAGCTAGCTGCTCGGGTGTGCCTTCGGCGATAATTTGACCGCCGGCTTCGCCGCCTTCGGGGCCCATGTCGATAATGTGGTCGGCGTTTTTGACAACGTCGAGATTGTGTTCGATGACTATCATGCTATTGCCGGTGTCCACCAAGGCGTGTAATACGTGCAACAACTTGTTGACATCAGCCATGTGCAAGCCGGTTGTTGGTTCATCCAAAATATAAAGCGTGCGACCGGTTGGCCGGCGGGAAAGTTCGCTGGCTAGTTTGATACGCTGGGCCTCGCCGCCAGACAGCGTGGTGGCCGGTTGGCCTAGAGTTATGTAGCCTAAGCCAACGTCTACCAGAGTTTGTAATTTTCTGGCGATGGCCGGAATGTTCTCGAAGAACTCCAATGCCTGCTCGCAAGTCATTTCCAGCACATCGCTGATAGTTTTGCCTTTGTAGTGAATTTCCAGAGCCTCGCGATTATAACGTTTGCCATGGCAGACTTCACAAGGCACATAAACATCCGGCAAAAAGTGCATTTCGATTTTGATAACGCCGTCACCAGCGCAGTTTTCGCAGCGGCCGCCGCGGACGTTAAAGCTAAAACGGCCTGGTTGGTAACCACGCAAACGAGCCTCGGGTGTGGCGGCAAATAATTCACGAATAGGCGTAAATACCCCTGTATAGGTAGCCGGATTGGAGCGCGGCGTTCGGCCAATGGGCGATTGGTCAATCACAATTGCTTTGTCCAGGTTTTTAATGCCTTCGATGTCATCGTGCCGGCCGGGAACAACATTCGCCCGCATCAAGCGCGCCGAAAGTTCTTTGGCCAGAATATCGTTTATCAGGCTGGATTTGCCGGAACCGGATACGCCACTGACTACCACCAATTCGCCCAGTGGAATCCTTACGTTCAGGTTTTTAAGGTTGTTTTCGCGGGCGCCTTTGATTACCAGCTCGTTGCCGTTGCCGGGCCGGCGCTTTTTGGGCACTGCTATTATTCGTTCACCGCGTAAGAACTGGGCGGTCACACTTTGTTTGACTTTTGCTACTGACGCCGGCAGACCGGTAGCTACTATTCTGCCGCCGTGGATTCCGGCGCCCGGACCAATGTCCACCAGAAAGTCCGCGCTGCGGATAGTTTCTTCATCGTGTTCAACGACAATTACACTGTTGCCGATATCGCGCAGATGCCTCAGTGTGTTAAGCAGTCTTTTGTTGTCGCGCTGGTGCAGACCGATGCTGGGCTCATCCAGAACGTATAAAACTCCCTGTAGGCCAGAACCAATCTGCGTAGCCAGCCGGATGCGCTGGGCCTCACCGCCAGACAATCCTACTGCGCTGCGGGCCAAAGTTAAATAGTTCAAACCAACGTCTTGCAAAAATTTCAGCCGGGCATTAATTTCCTTAAGGATTTGCTTACCTATCTTGGATTCGGTTTCACTAAGCTTGATGTGGCTAAAGAAATCAACCGCGTCATCAATGCTGAGCTCGCAAAGATCCATAATCGATTGATCGGCCACAGTTACTGCCAAAACTTCCGGCTTTAGGCGCCGGCCGCCGCAAGTGTTACACGGGCGCTCCTGCATAAAACGCTCGATATCACGCCGGATAAAATCACTTTCGGTTTCTTTATGGCGGCGCTCTAAATTATTAACTACACCTTCATAAGTGGTGTTAAACGCTCGGCCGACGCCTAGGCTGACGCGGTAAGTCTCCTCGCCGGTACCATACATGATAATTTCCATTTGTTTTTTGCTAAGCTCGCCGGTTGGCTGGTGAATGGAAAAACCGTAGCGCTCCCCGACAGCTTGGAGCTTTTTCATATACCAGGCGTCAGTGTTAATCCGGTTAAAGGGCCGAATTGCGCCTTCGGCGATAGTCAACCGGCCGTTAGGAATAACCAACTCGGGGTCAACCTCTAAGCGGTTACCCAGACCGGTGCAAACCGGGCAGGCGCCATGCGGGCTATTAAAGCTGAAGGTGCGCGGTTCCAGCTCTGGAATCGCTATATCCGGGTGATCCACGCAGGCGTATTTTAAGGAATAGCTGGTGTCTTTTTTGCTGTCGGCGTCATTGACTATCAGTAGCCCATCACCGAGCTGGAAGGCCTGTTCCACGCTTTGTACCAGGCGGCTGCGGCTTTCTTCGTTATTAACCAACCGGTCAACGACGATTTCGATTTTGTGCTTATAGTTTTTATCCAGCGTCGGGAACTCATCCAGCGCGTAGATTACGCCGTCCACCCGTGCCCGCGCGAAACCGGCGCGCTGATATTGTTCGGGAATGTGTTCGAAGGCGCCTTTTTTGTCACTGACGATTGGCGCCAATATCATTAGTCTGGTGTCCTTACTGCCAGCTGTAATTTGGTCTATCACCGCCGCCGAAGTTTGGCGAGCCACCGGTTTGCCGCAAATCGGGCAGTGCGGAATGCCAATGCGCGCGTACAGCAAACGCAGATAGTCATAAACTTCGGTAACAGTTGCTACCGTGCTGCGGGGATTACGGCTGGCAGATTTTTGGTCGATACTAATGGCCGGGCTGAGCCCATCAATCTGGTCAACATCCGGTTTTTCCATCAAACCCAGAAACTGGCGGGCATAAGCGCTGAGTGATTCCACATAACGCCGCTGACCTTCGGCATAAATGGTATCAAAGGCTAGCGAAGATTTACCGGAACCCGAAAGTCCGGTTATCACCACTAGCTTGCCTCTAGGAATATCTAAAGAAATATTCTTGAGGTTATGTTCGCGGGCACCTCTAACAGATATAAAATCACTCATCCAGTCGGATGATTATACAGGTTTTCGCGGAGTTTTTCCATACCCAGGCTAACCGGCCTCTGGACATAAGCATCATAAAATATACTTGTATAATTAGCTATTTAGTTGTAGAATGCATAAAACTTTGGAGTTGGTCGATGTTAAACGATTTAATCTTCCTGGGGCAAATCCCCGGTACAAATTTTTATCTGACATTTTACGAAATTGAAATGGCTTTGCGCCTGGCCGAACTGTTCGGTCTAGTTTATGTGGCCTTGTGGATATTGATGGGTAGCCGACCAATCTTTGCGTTGCCTGCCATTAACTGGCACATTCCCACTAAACAACCCACCAAGATTCCTAATCGACCGCTGCAAGCGATTGGCCGTATAGGTTTAATTCCTCCAGAAGATAGCGCTCCTGAGCCGATAGACCCGTTTGTTTTTCCAATTCCTCAAGACGTTTAGAAAAACGAGCTGCCGGACTAGAATCACCGCCACTTGTCAAACGCTGGCGACAAAAATCCTGCCACTTAGCTTGCTCTTCGGGCGATAGCGATTTAGGGAAATTACGGGCTTTATATAGAGGCAGGAGGAATTTGAGCCGGTCATCGGCAAAATCTAAATTCAGATTTGATAATTCGTTGGCTGTTGCCGCCCGAACCACGCTCATTTTGGTCTTATCATTATCATTTACAAAGCCATCGTATAGCTGGCTGTCTACTTCTTGTGGATTAGCAATCATCTTTGTCTGGGCTTTGGGCTGCATGACTTCTAGTGCGGCGATAAGTTTATCGCCAAAGTCTTCGGCTTTTCGCAGTTTTGCCAGGTTCTTATCAATTACGGCGCTATCGATTTTTAAGCGCACGGCGCTTTTAGCGTCCAATACCGAAAGCGGCGCGATGGCCGGAGACTTGTTATAGGCCAGGAGCTTTACCGGGAAATAAGGCGCTTCCCGGTCACGGTCATTCCAGAGTTTCGCCAGTTGCGCTGCTGTGAGTTTAGTAAACTTCGTCGGGTCAATCCGCAAATCATAAACCAGGGCCGCGCCGCGTTCCGGATGCGGTGCCAACATTACGGCTACTGTGGTTTTTTCGAATTCAGCCGGGTAGCGGCCGCTAGTATATATAAAAGGCTGGCTGGCGGTGACTAGCGCCGCTACCGGTTTTTTGTCACGCAACCTAAGCAGGTAGTCAAACAGCTTGGGCTGCTTTTGCTTAACCAATCGCGCTAAGGCGATGGAAGCCCTGACATCGCTTAGCGCGTCGTGGGCGTTGGCGTGATTCAGCTCATTCACCGCTGACAAAAATTCCAGCCGGTTGCTGGGCTTACCGTCGGGGGCGAACGGCCACTCAATGCCCTCCGGCCGCAGCGCGCGGGTCATTCGGACTACGTCCAGCAAGTCCCAGCGGCTGCGGCCGTCTTTCCAGGCCCATTCGTAAGCATCGATAAAGTTGCGCCAAAAGGTAAAGCGGATAAACTCGTCGTCAAAGCGGATATTATTAAAGCCCACGGCAATCGTATCTGGCAAAAATACTTGAGCGGTTAAGTATTTTGTCAGCTCTGCTTCGGTGATGCCATCAGCCAAAGTTTGCTGGGGTGTAATGCCGTGTACCAGCACCGCGCCCGGTTCCGGAAGAATGTCAGGCGTTACTTTCACCAGGATGTTATCCGGCTCCCCTACTGGCTCAAGGTTCATATCCGTTCGCTGGCCGGCAAATTGCATAATGCGCGCGCTGCGCGGGCTAAAGCCACTGGTTTCCAAATCATAAAAATAGAAATTCACTTTAATATTCCAGTTCGCCGATTGGCGGTTGGCCAATTTGAATGATTTGGTTCGCCTCGATATTTTGGCGTTCCAGCTCACGCATAATCCCCATCTTGACCATGATGTCGCGCAGCCGTTGCTCGGCGTGATAATCGCCAAATCTGGTGCGTTGGGCAAAACTTTCAATTTTTTTACCAGTAACCACAAAAGTTTCGCCGAGTTTTTCAACCGACCAGCTATCCTTGTCCTCTTTGATTGTTATTACTGGCAGCTCGACTCCTTTGTTTTTATTTTGGCGCTTGGTCTTTTTAAGCTGAGTTTGAGCGATTTTATTAACATCACGCAGAAGCTCGTCCACGCCTTGGCGGCTAACGCTCGAAATAATTAATAGCGGCGTGCCGGCCGGAAGAATCTTCTTTAGAGTTTTTACGGATTTTTCCAGCTGCTTTTTTTCTACGCCTTCTGTTTTGGTTAAGACTACAATTTGTGGTTTCTTGGTCAAGTCAATCTGGTAGGCCGCTAGCTCGGCCATAATCGTTTTATAGTCTTTGGCTATGTCTTCGCCATATACATCTATTAAATGTATTAGCACGCTGGTTCGCTCCACGTGGCGTAGGAACTCATCGCCCAGGCCCTTACCCTGACTGGCGCCTTCAATCAGACCGGGAATGTCGGCGACTAACAGACTGTGCTTTTTATCGATATCGACAACGCCCAAATTTGGCACTAAGGTTGTGAATGGGTAATTGGCGATTTCCGGCTTGGCGTTGCTAATGACCGACAGCAAGGTAGATTTGCCGGCATTGGGCAGACCAACCAAACCAACATCGGCAATCATTTTTAGCTCGAAAACAGCTTCCAGCTGTTGGCCATACTCGCCTTTCTCCGCCACCCGCGGCGCTTGGCGGGTAGAACTGGTAAAGTGGGCGTTGCCGAAGCCGCCGCGGCCGCCCTGGGCAATAATTACTTCCTGGCCGTCGGCGGTAAGGTCGGCCAAAACTTGGCCGGCAGTATCATTAACCGTAGTGCCTACCGGCACCGCTACTTCCAAGTTTTGGCCGTTCCGGCCGTGCATTTTTTTCTTGCCGCCGGCACCGCCGTTTTCGGCTTTGAGTAATTTTTGATAGCGAAAAGTCGCCAGCGTGTTCTGATTATAGCTGGCCTTTAGCACAATGCTGCCGCCATGGCCGCCGTCGCCGCCGTCCGGACCGCCCTTGGGGCGGAATTTTTCGTGGCGGAAACTTAAGTTGCCGTCGCCGCCTTTTCCGGCCTCTAATTTCACCTGCACTCTATCTACGAACATATATAGATAGCTTACAGCTTACAACGTTTATCGTACAGGTGTTAGTAGATATACCAGTAATTAGCAACCTGCGATGCCGGAATGGTTCTATAAGTAACAACGTTATAGCCTTCGACGTGCATTTCCGAAACGTAAGCGCTGCCATCGGCGCCGACTGATTCTACAAAACCCACGTGATCGGCTCCCGGGAACCAAATGACTGTTCCGGCTTCGGGGACTTGGGTCACTTGATGCCCTGATGCTCGCGCAGCCTCCGCCCACGTATAGGCATCACCCCAATTAGATGGCACCGGGTTACCAACCTGGGCGCGGCGAAAAGCCGCCCACCAGGTACACCAACCGGGATCATAGCCGTTATCACCAATTGATCCCGAGTAGTAGAAGCCGCCTGATATGCTGCCAAACGATAGCTGCGTAAAGCGCGGCGCCACTACCGGCTGCACACCGTTAGGGATCCAAACTACTTCGCCGGTGGTAACGCCATTTTCGGCGTCGTTTACTGTGGTGAAAGTATCGGTGTTAGCCTGATACTTACTGGTGATGCTGGCAACCGTGTCAGTGCTTTTTACGGTGTACACAATGCCTTCGCCCGGCGGAATTATTAAATTATTCCCAGCCGTTAAGTTATCGCCAGTAAGGCCGTTAGACCAACGGATGCTGTTGGCGCTGACATTGAATTTAGCCGCCACGCTCTCTACTGAATCACCCGGTTTAACTACGTAACTAACTATGTCGTAGCGTGATTTTTCAGCGGTCACGACTATCTGCGGCTTGGCTAAGGTGGTGTTGTCATTAGGCACGACATTTAGCAGCGCGGTGGCCGAATCCGCCCGGTTGCGGACCATTGTCAGCTCCGGCAAATTGGTCATTTGAGCAGCCTGCAAGGCTATTTGGTCAGAAGATAATTCATCCAGGGGATTAGAGAGCGAATTAGTGGTTGTTACGACGCTGTTAACAGTGCTGCTGCGGATAGTCTGGCTAGCGCTCCGGTTAGACATTACAAAGATTGCAATAAGCAGCAGCAGCAGAACATTGCCGCCAACGATTCCCCAACGAATCGCCCGTTTGCGGGCTCGTTTGTCCATTTTTTTGGGATCAAAAGGTGTAGCCGCCAAGATGCTCTGGGCGGTTTCTCCAGATCTTATTCTCTTCAACTTGCCCGAACGCAATTT
>Ga0265338_10002135_pt1 | contig 30377 bp, 16 predicted proteins | sample 42126metaG_FD_193579 | JGI IMG/M metagenome (GOLD analysis project Ga0265338, IMG submission 193579) | Rhizosphere microbial communities from Carex aquatilis grown in University of Washington, Seatle, WA, United States - 4-21-26 metaG | ecosystem: Host-associated > Plants > Roots > Rhizosphere...
AGGGTTTGCGAGACCTTGCTGCTGATATCCGCACCCCGGGCGGTCTTGGTAATGGCGCCTTCGATCTTGGCGGCGGTTTCCTTGGCCGCCTGCGCGCTGCGCTGGGCCAGGTTGCGGACCTCATCGGCAACGACGGCAAAACCCATGCCGGCTTCGCCGGCGCGGGCGGCTTCCACGGCGGCGTTCAGCGCGAGGATGTTGGTCTGAAAGGCGATCTCATCAATGGTCTTGATGATTTTGGCAATGTCACCGCTGGAAATCTTGATGGCCTCCATGGCTGTGTTCATTTCCTGCATGTCCACAACGCCCTTGTCGGCGGCGACGCGGGCTTGTTTGGCCAGTTCGTTTGCTTTCTGGGCGTTTTCGGCGTTGCGCTTGGTCATGGAGGACATTTCCTCCAGGGAGGAACTGGTTTCTTCGAGCGAGGCGGCCTGTTCGCCCGCGCCTTCGGCCAGGGAATGGCTGGAGACGCTGATCTGGCGGGAGGAGTTGCGCACCCGTTCCGAGGCCCCGGTGAGATGTTCCTGCACCATGTTCAACGGCGCGGCAATCTGGTAACGCACCACCAGAATGACGAGGACGACGAAGAAGGCGGCGATGATGACAGTGATTACCAAGCCGTTGGCAATCTGTGAAGTTTTTATGCCGGCCAATGAGGCGGCGGAGGCCTGCTTGGATTGGGCGAGCGAATCCGTGGAAAAACGGCAAAGCAACAGGCCGCCGGCTGCGCCTTCCTTCCAGGCGGTGTGGCAACGCATGCAGTCGGAGGTGACGGCCAGCGGCTCGTAAATTTCAAACGCGCCGGCGGTCAGGCGTTGGAAGCGTTCAGGTTTGGATTTCAAAACCGAGGCCACCTCCGGCGCCAGGGAGTTTTTCAAGAAGCGGGGATCCGAGGAATGGGTCACCAGGCCTTCCGGACTGAACAGGGAGAACTCAAGCAATCCTTTCACGTTGCGCTGCGTCTCCAGAGTCTTGATGAACTTGGTCATTTCCCCACGCTCCAGCGATCCTTTGACGGAATTTTGCGTGGAAAGGAAAACATTTTCGGCGTTTTTCCACTCGGTCTTCTCAATGAGAACGGTGTTTTCCTCCGCCAGCCGTTGCAACAGCCTCGTGTTGCGATAGAGCTGGATGACCAGGGAGAGGCCCAACAGCACAACAATTCCGCCGACCAGCCAAAGAATAAGTTTGAAATCGAGTCTCATGAACTTTTATTCCCGATCTTCGGCGGCGCGCTTTTTGGTGATGAAGGGCATGTCCGCGCGGGCGGCAAATTGTTCACCGCCGCAGCCGATGCAGGGAGCGCCGGCCCGGATGCAGGAATTGACGCCGCTGTTCCAAGGGCGGACCGAGCAGTCGGTGTGGGTGATCGGTCCGAGGCAGCCGAGCTTGAAGAGGCAGCCGTCCTCGCCAAATGTTTTGGCGAATCGCTCCCGCTCGTAATCCGCGAAACGCGGGCATTGGTCGTGCACGAGGCGCGAGAAGAAAGCCTGGGGGCGTCCCAACGCATCCAACGGCGGGATGCCCAGCTTGAGCACATGGGTCACCGTGCCCAGCAGCCAGTCGGGGTGGCAGGGACAGCCGGGTATCAAAACGATGGGCGTGGTGACCCCCTGTGCTTTCAGGAATTGCGCCGCGCTCACGGCGCCGGTGGGATTGTTTTCCGCCCCGGGAACGCCACCAAACGCCGCACAGGTGCCGACCGCCAGCACCGCTTTGGCCGCCTTGGCGGCGCGGACCAGTTGTGCGCCAAACGGCTCGCCGCCAAACAGGCAGGCTTTGGGCATCCCGGCGGGCACCGCGCCTTCGACAATCAGAATATAGCCGCCGGCGGAAATGATTTTGTTCACCGTTTCCACCGCCTGTTGGCCGGTGGTGGCGGACAAGGTCTGGTGAAACGAAAGGTTGATGTAGCGGGTGATCAGTTGGACGGGGCTGATGGCCTCGGCATCCAGCAGCGAGATGGAACAGCCGGAGCAGCTTTGCCCCTGAAGCCACAGCACGGGCGCATTTCCGGAGGCCAGCTCTTCGGCGGCTTCGGCCAGGCGGGGAATCGCGCCGGCGCCCAGGCCCATGACCGCGCACAGCTTGGCGCTGAGTTCAAGGAAGGAGCGGCGGTTTAAATTGTTCATGGCTTTCTCCAGGGTTAATGCACGGCGCACGCCAGGCAGGGATCGAAGGAGCGGACGACGCGCGCGGCTTCAATCGGATTTTGCGCGTCAGCGATCGGCAGGCCGACCAGCGACTGCTCGACCGTGCCCGGAATCCCGCGGTCGTCCCGCGGCGAGCAGTTCCAGGTGGTCGGCACCACGCACTGATAATTGCGGATTTTGAAATCGTCGATGTCAATCCAATGCCCCAGCGCCCCGCGCGCCGCTTCCGTCAGACCGTGGCCGCGTCCGGATTTGGGAACGGAGAAGTCGGTGAACGTCGCTTCATCCGGCACCGCCTGATCCAGCCATCGGGCGCACTGGTCGAGAATGAATTTGCACTCCAGGGCGCGCGCGGCGTGGCGGCCTAAAACCGAGTTCAAATCACCCGGTTGACGGCCCAGATCTTTGAGCAAGGCGTCCACGGCACTCTTGAGCACCGCATTCTGGCCATCCTGACACCCGACCAGCACGCGGGCCAGCGATCCCACCTCCATGACTTGGCCGTTGTAACGGGGCGCCTTGAGCCACGAATAGGCGCCGGATTTGTCCGGGGCGGCAACGGTTTCGCCGGCATACGGACCCAGTCCCGATCCGGACGAGTAGAGTGAACTGCCCACGTCTTCGGTGATGACGTCGGGATTGACCGCTTGCAGTTTGCCGTCCAGCAAAACGCCGGCGGGAAAGAGATGGGTGTTGCTGCCAGCGGAAACGGGGAACACGCCATAGCACATAAAATTGCCGCAGCCCTTGCCCACTGCGAAATATTCCGGAAACGCCTTGGCGACGGCAACCACATCAGGCAAATAAGATTGTTCGATGAAGTCACGCAAGGTATCCAGCCCGGAACGGAATTCACTGATCTTCAAAGCGGTGACTTTATCCGTAATGCCACCCGGTACCAGCGTGGCGGCGTGCGGCAGTTTGCCGGCAAAAATTGCGCCCATGCGATGTGCGAGCGCCCGCATTTCCAGCGCCTCAAGGTAATGCCGGAGCACGGTGAAATTGGCGTCGGCATCCTGCAAATACTTGGCGGCATACCGCGGGAGAAACGGCCCGCCGGGAACCACGGTGCGCGAGGAAAGTTGAGCCTTCATCCAGTTGCGCAACGCCACGAGGGCGGGATCGCTGCCCGTGTAATCAGCAATCATGGCCACATCCACGAAATCCGGACCGGAAAGGATGTAGAAATGAGTGATATGCGACATCAAGAAGTTGGCTGCCTGGATCAGATTGCGCGCCAGCACCCCGTTGGGGGCCGGCGTCAGGTGATAAGCCATTTCTTGAGCCAGCACCGACGCCACGCCGTGTTCCACCGGACAAACCCCGCAGATGCGCTGCGTGATATGCTGGGCATCCAGCGGATCGCGTCCCCGTAGAATCCTCTCGAATCCCCGGAACATTTCACCGGCGACATACGCTTTTGCCACCTTGCCATCTTCAATCTCCACCTTGATTGCCAGATGGCCTTCGATGCGCGTGACAGGATTCAGTTCTATGGTCTTGCTCATGGGAAAAAAGGGTAAATTGCGGAGTCAATCCCGGTTGGACAGACAAGTCAGGGTTGCTGCCGCTAAAAGAAAAGCGCGGTGGTCTTGTCCGTTTTTCGTTTCAACGCCATCATATATTGAGCCTTCGACTACCACGAAATGCCACCGCAAATCATTCTTCATGGTTTCGCGGTTTTACACGGTTGACGGAATCTTCGACTGCACGCCACGCCATCGTCGCGATAACAAGGCTATCGGTCGGAGAATGGCCGGCTTGAGGGAATTTGTGAAAATGATCAAATCTCGGAGCGAATCCAAAGGTTCTACGTCTAAAACCCTTGAAATCGTCCTGCCGTGAGCATTCCTTGGCCGAGCGGGCAAAGGAACCAGTGGGACTGGCCTTTGCCATGCAGTCACGGCCCAGTTTAAAAATTCTTAAAGTCGTCTTCGAGGGGTATCAGGCTCCGGCCATTGGTTGCACCAGCTGTCGCCGGCTCAGCTCGGGAATGACCGTTCCCGTTCCCGTGAATCGGGGCGGGCCGTTTGGCCATAGGCGCGGCAATGTGGGCTTCCCAAGTGCGCAATGGTGTCGCCCCCGTTCTCGTCACGGTCGCTTGGCCGTTGCCCCCGACCAGGTGCAGCAGTTCCATCACGGATTGTTTCATGGCCTCGGCTTGGGCGTTGAGTTCCTCTGCGGCGGCCGCACTTTCCTCGGCGCTGGCAGCATTGGACTGGGTAACCTTGTCCATCTGGCCGACGGCGGTGTTGATCTGGATAATGCCCTGGGTCTGTTCGCGCGAGGCCCCGGCCACCTCGGCCGCCAGTTCATCCACCTGCCGCGCCTTGATCACAATTTCATTCAGGGTCGCCGCGACCTTGCCGTTGATCTCCACGCCCTGGGCGGTTTTGGCAATGGCGCCTTCGATCTTGGCGGCGGTTTCCTTGGCCGCCTGCGCGCTGCGTTGCGCCAGATTGCGCACTTCGTCAGCCACGACGGCAAAACCCATGCCCGCTTCACCGGCACGGGCGGCTTCCACCGCCGCGTTCAGCGCGAGGATGTTGGTCTGGAAGGCGATTTCATCAATGGTCTTGATGATTTTGGCAATGTCGTCGGAGGAAACCTTGGTCGCTTCCATCGCGGCACTCATGGTCTGCATGTCGGCGGCGCCTTTGTCAGCGGCGGAGCGGGCCTGTTTGGCAAGGTCGTTGGCTTTCTGAGAGTTTTCCGCGTTTCGCTTGGTCATGCTGGCCATTTCTTCGAGTGACGAACTGGTTTCTTCAAGCGAAGCGGCCTGTTCGCTCGCGCCTTCAGCCAAAGTCTGGCTGGAGGAAGAAACCTGGCCGGCAGCGCTAACAACCTGCTCGGCGCCTTCGCCGAGAGAGTCGGCCAGATGGCGCAACGAACGATTGAGGCTGGTTACGGTTATGAAGGCGAAAACGATGCCCAATAAGATTACAGCCAATGAAAGGCCGCTCGTGATAAGACTTGCGCGCTGAGCGGCACGTTTGGACCTTTCCGTCGAGTTGTCGGCATCCTTGAGGTTGAATGTCACCAGGTTGTCAACAGCGGTCTGGTATGCATCATAAGCCGGTTTGAGCGTGGAAGCATTGAACGCCGCCGCCTCGTCCATTTTATCGGCACGACTCAGTTCGAAAAGCTGGCTGCGGATGGCGACATAATTATCACGGGTCCGCTCCAGCTTGGCAAACAGGTCACGGTCTTCAGGCTCGTCAATCATTTTTTTGTAAGCATCCATGGCCTTAAGAATGTCCGCCCGCATGGCGGCGACCTCGGCCTCGATCTTCTTCCGTTCTTCCGGATTTTTGGTCAGTATATTCTGTAATACCTTTATCTGAATGTCACCCACCGTGTTTTTGATTTTAGCCATCAGGATCTGGCACGGCATCACATCGGTGTCAACAAACTCCGCCTCGGCTCTTACCTGGCGAAGCAGAACAAAGGAGGTAATCGCCAGGATGCCAACCAGAACAAGGAGCGTGGCAAAGCCGCAGATGATACGTTTTCCAATGGTCCAGTTCTTCATAAAGTTTGTTTTGCGGGATGATCAGTTCGTTGAGGCTTTCCGGGTGGGATTTAATTCACCGTCCCGACCGAAAACAAAAAACCCTCGTCCAGGAGGAGGATGGTTTGATTGGTCTTGACCCGCTTGCCGATGCGCCATTGCAACATCTCGCGCTGACCGGCTATCGCGATGGACATGGGCTCGATGCTCTCCTCGGGAATGCGCTCCACCGCTTCCATCACATCAATGCTGATGGCGAAACGTTTCTCCCCGCGGCCCAGCACCACGGCCAGTTCCCGATGGTGCTCCTGTAAAATCCGGCGTGATTCCTCGAACAATTTCGACAGCTCGGCGAGTTCGCCATTCCGCCGCGCGGCCAGCATTTCCATGGCGCCCGCCAGGTCGCCACTCTCGGCCTGTTGCAAGGCTTGCGCCGCGGTGGCATGGATGATTTGATGCGGCTTATCCATCTTTTTGAGCGCCATTTTCAACAGGCTGTTGTCGGTCTGGTATTTGTCGTACCACTGGCCGAATTTGCACGCATGGGGATCTCTCGCCATTTTGAAAGGGCGTTTCTCGCGCACGCATGCCTCCAGTTCGGTCAGCCAGTTGGAATGATCCTGCTCCCGGTCATGCAGCAGTTGAATCAGCTCGTCGAGTTCTGTCTTGGCCGAGGGAAGACCCAGTTTCAATCGCAGATCAATCAATTGCATGACCTTGCCCCGCAGATTGATGACCCCGCGGATTTCCGGCGGCACGTTGGGAACGCCCACCACCTTCGGCAACATGACAATCTCGCGGACGTTTTCGGAACTCACGCCGTAAAGACCGTCTTTGACCTGAAAGAGGACGAAAGGAAGTTTGCTCGATGCTACGGCGACCATGGTCAATGATGTTTTACGTTCGCTGACCGTTGTTCAAAAATCCTTGAAATCATCGTCGAGGGGAATCTGGCTCCGGCCGTTTCCCGGCGGGATCAAGGCCGGCGCGGCATGGACATGCCCGTTCCCGTTCATCGAGGCGGATCGTTTTGCCATGGGCACAACAACGTGGGCTTCCCCGGCATGCGAGGGTGTCGTCGCTTTTCCGGACACGGCGCTCCGGTGGTTGCCGCCAACGAGATGCAGCAGTTCCGTCACGGATTCTTTCATGGCGGCCGCCTGGGCATTGAGTTCTGCCGCCGCCGCCGCGCTCTCTTCCGCACTGGCAGCATTGGATTGGGTGACCTTGTCCATCTGGCCGACGGCGGCGTTGATCTGGATGATGCCCTGGGTCTGTTCGCGCGAAGCACCGGCCACTTCGGCCGCCAGTTCATCCACCTGCCGCGCCTTGGTCACAATTTCATTCAAAGTCTGGGTGACCTGGCTGCTGATTTCCACGCCTTGCGCGGTCTTGGCAATGGCGCCTTCAATCTTGTCGGCAGTTTCCCGGGCCGCTTGGGCGCTGCGTTGAGCCAGATTCCTGACTTCGTCGGCAACCACGGCAAAGCCCAGCCCGGCTTCACCGGCGCGGGCCGCCTCGACGGCGGCGTTGAGCGCGAGGATGTTGGTCTGAAAGGCGATTTCATCAATCGTCTTGATGATTTTGGCAATATTGTCGCTGGAGGTATTTATGGCTTCCATGGCCGCGTTCATGGCTTGCATGTCGGCAACCCCCTTATCAGCGGCGGTTCGGGCCTGTTTGGCCAGTTCGTTGGCCTTTTGTGAGTTCTCCGCATTGCGCTTGGTCATGCTGGACATTTCCTCCAGCGAGGCACTGGTCTCCTCCAGCGAGGCAGCCTGTTCACTGGCGCCTTCAGCCAGCAACTGGCTGGTGTGGGTAATTTCATTGGAAGCCTGAACGGTTTGCTCGCCGGTTTCCTGGAGCTGTTGAATCGCCAGGGTCAGGGGCCGCACGATCGAACGCTGGTTGAAGAAATAGAATCCGGTCAGGACGATCAACAAGACCGCCCCACCCCCGATGGCCATGATATTCATGGTCGCCATCACCACGGGGTCATGCCCGATGCCCGCTTTCAAAACAAAGGCGCCCTTGATTTCATCCAGTTTCAGGTTCTCCATCGGGAAGCCCAGCACATCCTTGCCGTCGCCGGTCGGGCTTTTGGCCGGATCACCATGGCAGCTCAGGCAGCTGGCCTGCAGCCGGACGGGGCGGGCCAAAACCAATTCGTCATGCTTGCGGTCCGCAAAGAAATATTCAGGCGCACCCTTTTCAAAAGCCTGAAATGCGGCTTCGAATTCGGACCCGTCGTCGTTTTTCGGGTTGCGCGCCGTCACGCCCGGTCGGGATGGAACGAAAAATTTGAACCCGTTTTTTTGCGCGGCGCCTTCCACGGATTTCCAGGCCGCCACAATGGGAACGGTCTTGTAAAGGTCAGTGGACGCGTAAACCTCGCGCAGGGGACGCCCTCCCGCCTGGCGGAGCGATGACTCCCGTGCGCCCGCCATGTCGAAGACACGGCTTCGATGCATGTCATCCATGTTTTGCGCGACCAGCTCCGATTGCTCGATGATGGAACTCATCTTGCCCCGGAGTTCGACCACCCGGTTGTGGCTGGATATGAAGTAAACGATGGCGATGCTCAGCGCCGTGGCCAGGACCACAGCGCCGCTTGCTGCCAACATGATGCGTGTTCCCAGTTTCATGGCGCTTCAGAGTTGATAATTCCCGGGGTCGTTTGCATTTTCATCGGCCTAAAAATTTTTGAAATCGTCTTCCAAGGGGATTTCATTCCTGCCATTGGCCGCGCCAGCCATCGCCGATTCAGGGTGGGCATGGCCGTTGCCGTTCCCGTGCACCGGGGCGGACCGTTTTTTTGCCATGGATGCGGCGATGCGGGTTTCCCTGGCGCGCGAGGGTGTTGCGTCCGTTCTGGTCACGCTGGCGTGGCCGTTGCCCCCGACGAGACGAAGCAATTCCGACACGGATTCTTTCATGGTGGTCGCCTGGGCGTTGAGTTCTTCCGCCGCGGCCGCGCTCTCTTCCGCGTTGGCAGCGTTGGATTGGGTCACCTTGTCCATCTGGCCGACGGCGGTGTTGATCTGCGTGATGCCCTGGGTCTGCTCGCGCGAGGCGCCGGCCACTTCGGCCACCAGTTCATCCACCTGCCGCACCTTGGTCACAATTTCGTTCAGGGTTAGTGAAACCTTGCTGCTGATATCCACCCCTTGGGCGGTCTTGGCAATGGCGCCTTCGATTTTGCCGGCCGTTTCCTTGGCGGCCTGGGCGCTGCGCTGGGCCAGGTTGCGCACTTCATCAGCCACCACGGCAAAGCCCATGCCGGCTTCACCGGCTCGGGCAGCCTCGACGGCGGCATTCAATGCCAGGATGTTGGTCTGGAAGGCGATTTCATCAATGGTCTTGATGATTTTGGCGATGTCGTCGCTGGAAATCTTGATGGCCTCCATGGCGGAGGACATGGATTGCATGTCACCCACGCCTTTGTCGGCGGCGGTGCGGGCCTGTTTGGCAAGTTCGTTGGCTTTCTGGGAGTTTTCCGAGTTCCGTTTGGTCATGCTGGCCATTTCTTCCAAGGAAGAACTGGTTTCCTCAAGGGAAGCAGCTTGTTCGCTGGCACCTTCGGCCAGCGACTGGCTCGATGATACCATCCGGTGGGAAGTCTGTTCAACCATCCCGGCCGCATCCGTGAGGTTAGTACCGAGGTTTTGGATGGGCCGGGTGATGGATCGGGCCAGCCAGATGACAATGGCGGACATCAGGAGCAATCCCAGGGCGCTGAAACCAATCGAGCGCAGCATCATATTGTTGGCTTCGGCCAGGATCTTGTCTATCGGCAGGCTAACTGCCAAAGACCAGGGGGTGGTGGACTCTCCTACGCGAATCGGCACGAAGATTTCATAGACGTCCGTGTCAAGACTCGCGTCATGGACGGTTTGCACATGTGCGCGGCCGGCTTGGACGTCCGCAAAGGCCGCACGTTCCGATCCAGCTTTGTCAATCCCGGTTCCTATCAGTTTCGTGTTCGGATGCGCCACCGTCACCCCTTGCCCGGAAATGATGCGGGCGTAACCTGTTTGGTAGGGGTGGATTCCCTCAACAATAGCCTGAAGCTTCGCCATCGGAACATCAATGCCGACGACGCCCACCACATCCCCCGCAAGGCGAATCGGGACGGCAACTGTGGCGACATAAACCTCGGCGCTGCCCACCTGACGAACCTGTGGCTCGACGATGGTTTCCTTGCCCGACGAGCGAGCCAGAAGGTAATAATCGCCTTCACCGGGTTTTTCATACCCCACCAGCTTGCCGAGTTGCAGATTTTCCTTGTCGTGCCACAAAACAGGAATGAATCGCCCGGTGCCATCGTGATTTGGTTTGCCCTTGAATTCACTGTCTTTGCTGTCCAAGGCGTCCGGCTCCCAGCAGGTCCAAATCGCCAGGAAGTTCGTATTGGCCGCCAGGACGCGTCGGAGCATGGAATTATAAAGGGTGCGATCGTCCATAAAGGCGATCTTTAAACCTTCAAAATTTTGCCCCTCGGTTCGCGCCGCAAGCATTGCATCGTTGAGTTGGACGCTGACTTGACCGGAGTAACGGTAGGCAATCTCCTCCGCCTTGCTATAAGCTTCCTTGCGTGCGTAATTGGAGGACTGGCGCACTTGAATGAAGATCAACAGGGCCAGGATGACGAAAATCGCCCCGGTAATCGTGATGATCATGCGTTGGCGAAGCCCCCAATACCGCGCGCGTCCCGTGCTGAAAGCCGCGCCATTGGACGGGAAGTCTTGAATTAAACTGCCGGTGTTTTTTGTCATATGACGCGATAGCTTGACGATTTGATCGTCCTGCGTATCCCGGTTGGCCGCTACTTCTTGAGCGCGTTCACAAACTTCGGTTCGAGGATAGTAGCAATATCAGGAATTGTTTTGATGACTTCCTTGGCCTGCAGAAACGAACTGATTTTTCGGCCGCTGCCGACCAATGATTTGTCGCTGTTGCCGGCTTGGAAGGCCTCCAAGTTGGCACTCAGGTCGAAGAATTTGGTGCCGGGAAGGAATGCCTTATAGTCCTCGGGCTTTGCGGCATCCACCTTGGCCATAACTGCCACGGCTTCATCCTCATGATTTTTGATGAAATCCACTACGTCAAACCAGGTTGCGACGATCTTCTGGATTTCTTCCGAGCGTACACTGACGACCGATTCCTGAAAGACCAACTGGTCAGGAATCAATCCGGGCATTTCCTTTGAAGTGAACAGTACTTTCCCCTTGGCTTCCCGCTCCAGTTGACCGATCCATGGCTGCCAAACGGCAACGGCGTCCACTTTGCCTGCCAAAAACGCCGCGGCTGCGGCATCTACGGGCAGATTAATATACTTCACAGAATTCTCGCCCATGCCGTTCCTGGCCAAGGCACTGAGCAGGAGCATGTGCTCCACTGTTCCCTTCTCAGTCGCCACTTGTTTGCCCTTTAAATCCTTGATCGAGTTGAACTCAGGCTTGGCCACCACCGCGTCGTTTCCAGCCGAATTGTCGTTCACCAGAACCACTCTTAACTTGGCCCCTTCGGAAACCGACTGAATCACGTCGGACCAGGCTTCGCAATTGGCGTCCAGCTTCCCGGCAGCCAATGCATTCACGGAATCAGTGTAATTGGTAAACCAGATGAGATTCACCTCCACGCCCTGCTTCTCGAACATCCCCTTGTCCTTGGCAATTTGCCAGGCGACCCAGCCGGGCCAGTCGCTAAAGCCGATTTTGATTGGCTCTTTGGCAAGAGCAGCGGTTGTTATAATTAACGCGAATGCCAAGGCGACGCCGGTTTTTAGTGTTTTCATTGTATCAGCTGTGTTTCACTTATTTTGTTGAGTTGTTAGGGTGGTTGCGTTTCAAAAATTCTTAAAGTCGTCTTCCAGTGGGATTTCACTCCGGCCATTGGCGTTGCCGGACATCGCCGCTTCAGCGTGAACATGCCCGTTCCCGTTTCCATTCCCGTGAATCGGCGCGGGCCGTTTGGCCAGGGGTGCAGCGATACGGGCTTCCCTGTAGTGCGAAGGGGGTGCGGCCGTTCTGGTCACGCTCGCCTGGCCGTTGCCTCCGACGAGGTGCAGCAGTTCCGCCACGGATTCTTTCATGGTGGTCGCCTGGGCGTTGAGTTCTTCCGCCGCGGCCGCGCTCTCTTCCGCGTTGGCAGCGTTGGATTGGGTCACCTTGTCCATCTGGCCGACGGCGGTGTTGATCTGCGTGATGCCCTGGGTCTGCTCGCGCGAGGCGCCAGCCACCTCGGCCACCAGTTCATCCACCTGCCGCGCCTTGGTCACAATTTCATTCAAGGTTGCCGCCACCTTGCTGCTGATCTCCACACCCTGGGCCGTCTTGCTGATGGCGCCTTCGATTTTACCGGCCGTTTCCTTGGCGGCCTGGGCGCTGCGTTGGGCCAGGTTGCGCACTTCGTCGGCCACCACGGCAAAGCCCATGCCGGCCTCGCCCGCACGGGCGGCCTCGACGGCGGCATTTAATGCCAGGATGTTGGTCTGGAAGGCGATTTCATCAATCGTCTTGATGATTTTGGCGATGTCGTCAGAGGAGGTCTTGATGGCTTCCATCGCGGCGCTCATCGTCTGCATGTCACCGACGCCTTTGTCGGCGGCAGTCCGGGCCTGCTTGGCGAGGTCATTGGCCTTCTGGGCGTTTTCCGAGTTGCGCTTGGTCATGCTGGCCATTTCTTCCAAGGAAGAACTGGTTTCTTCCAGTGAGGCGGCTTGTTCACTCGCGCCTTCGGCCAAGGTCTGGCTGGAGGCGGAAACCTGGGTGGCGGCGGAGGTGACTTGATTTGAGCCGTCATCCAGCGCGCCAGCGATCCGATTCAGAATCCTGCCCGTACCCCGGATGATGACAAAACCAATGCCAATTCCAACCAGGGAAGCTAGTCCCAGCCCAAGCAGAATGCCTATTTGCGAACTTTGCACCGCTGACTGGATGCCCGCTGACGTGCTGTCCGTATCGGTTTTGATGAAGTCTATCAGGGCCTCAAGCGCGGTGATGTACCGGACATTGGCCGGGTCAAATTGGCTGCGGGCGATATTATAGGCTTCGACGTTATTGGTACTTTGTTGGCTTACCACCAGCACCTGTCCCCGGATTCGGTTATTTTCTGCCCGCACGGTTTGGATTTTATCCAACAACTCGCGACCCTTTTCGCTCGTAACGACCTTGCCAAGTTCATCGTAAACTTTTGCGTTATCCGCGGAACCGGCATTCATCGCTGCCTCCAGTCGCGCCATGTCTTCCTTATCAGAGCTGCCAATGTGTTTGTAAATAAGTTGTATCTGGTCTTTCGCATTCTTCTGCGCCTGGTAAACCAGTTCAATGCCGGGGAGAGACTGTTTGGCTATCCGGTCGGCATGGTCCCTGATAGTCACCAGCCGGGTAGAAGCAAAAATACCCAACGCCAGGGTGATGATGATCACCCCGGCGAAACCGGCGGTAATTCTTTTTCCAATGGTCCAATTCTTCATAAGGATTTTTGTAAAATGCTGTCTATCTGGTTTGGCCGGCGGTTGGCAAAGAAGCGGGAATACTGATTTTTTTCAAGGCCTCGGCGCTGATAACCCCGTCGATGTCCAGCAAGGTCTTGACCGCACCTTTGACCTTGGCCATGCCGACGATGTAATCCGTGGCAATCTGCCCGCCGAAATCGGGTGTTTCCTCGATGTCCGCTTCGGCAATGTTGGTCACTTCCTCGACGCCGTCCACCACCAGGCCCATCTGGGTGGATTTGCCGTCCGGCAGCTTCACCTGGACCACGATGATGCAGGTTTGTTCGGTGCTGGCGGCTTCGGCGAAGCCAAATTTGAGGCGCAGGTCCATGACTGGAATGATCTTGCCGCGCAGGTTGATGACGCCCCGCACGTAATTGGGCATCTGCGGGACGGCGGTGATGGCGATCAGGCGGATGATTTCGCGCACCTTCAGCACGTCGATGCCGTAGGACTCCTCGTGGAGGGTAAAGGTAAGGTATTTGCCCGCCAGCTGCCGGGTGCCGGTGGAAGCGTGTTCCAACTGTTGAGTGGCCATATATTTTGTACGTCAGGTTTTCCGGGGCTCCCGCCTGGCACCGATGCGCACAGCTGGCGCGTTGGCGCCACGGGAACCGTGGGCTGAAATCATTTCAACATCGTTGCCGGCTGGTTATCGGCGGAGGGCCGGCAAACTTGAGTCTTTAACCGGTGGAGATTCAAGCGGCTCATCGTGAAGCGGGGCCGGACCGCTGATGGCGTCCTTCGCCCATCCGCTCCAATCCAACCGGCTCCGCTCAAGTATTGTCACCATCAGCCGATAGCAGGAGGACTTTGTGGCAAGGGCGTGTACCCGGCCCGTTGGCTGTGTTTGAATGAACTGGCAATTTTTCCTCCGTGATTTGGCGGTGTTGACGGGGATGAGTCTGGAGGTCCGGATTCACCCGGTGCTGACCTGTTGTCCTCCAGCAGGCGGAACGTTGGCCGTTTTCAACGACGGATCGGGAATGCGCGGCGGCCCTCAGCCCGGGAAGGCCAACTTAAAAGCAAAAATAACTTGATGACCATCAACCCGAATAAAAACCACCGGATTCTCGTGATTGATGACAATAAAGCCATCCACGCGGATTTTCGCAAAATCCTGACCCGACCCAAGGTGGTATCGGGCGAGCTGATTGAGGCCGAAATCGCCTTGTTCGGTGAGGGAACCCCGCAGATGGATCTGCCTGAATTTCAAATTGACTCGGCGTTTCAAGGGCGGGAAGGACTGGACTTGACCCAAAAAAGTCTTGAAGAGAATCATCCCTATGCCATGGCCTTTGTGGACATTCGCATGCCGCCCGGATGGGATGGCATCGAAACCACGGTGAAAATCTGGCAAAAATATCCCGATCTACAAGTGGTCATTTGTACCGCGTATTCGGATTATTCGTGGGAAGAGATGTTAAAGAAGCTCGGTTACTCCGACCGGCTGATCATTCTAAAAAAGCCCTTTGACAGTGTCGAAGTCCTGCAACTGGCCATCTCGATGACCGAGAAGTGGCGGCTGTATTATCAGGCCAGGCTGCGACTGAATGACCTGGAGAAAATGGTTCGTGAACGAACCAACGAACTTGAAAAGACGAACGGCGAACTCGCCTCCGCCAATCAATCTCTGCATTTGGCGACGGACAAAACGCTGAGGATGGCCGAAGGCGCCCTTGTCGCCAGCAAGGTCAAAAGCGAATTCCTGGCCAACATGAGCCATGAAATACGCACCCCCATGAATGGCGTCATCGGCATGGTTAACCTCCTGCTGGACACTCCTTTGAGCCTGGAACAGCGTGAATTCGCCGGCACCATCAAAACCAGCGCCGAAGCGTTGTTATCCATCATCAACGACATTCTCGATTTTTCAAAAATCGAGGCGGGCAAAATGACTTTTGAAAAGGTGGGCTTTAATCTGGGGGAAACCGCAAAAAATGCCATCGGACTGCTGGCTCCTCGGGCCAAAGCCAAAGGCGTGGCCATGAACTATTCGATTGCCGCCGGCGTCAGCGGGCAATTGGTGGGCGATCCTTCCCGACTTCGCCAGATTCTGCTCAACCTGCTGAGCAATGCCGTCAAGTTCACCGACCAGGGCGAAATCCATTTGGAGATCACCCAGGTGAGTGAAACGGACGAGGCAATCGCATTGCGTTTTTCCGTCCGCGACACCGGCATTGGCATCCCGGAGGAAGCCCAGAAACGTCTGTTTCAATCCTTCACCCAGGCGGACACGTCCATGGCGCGCCGGTTCGGCGGGAGCGGCCTGGGGCTGGCCATTTGCCGCAAAATGGTCGATTTGATGGGCGGCTCCCTTGGGGTTGCCAGCAAATTGGGCGAAGGCTCGACGTTTTGGTTCGTCCTTCCGTTTGACCGACTGAAACCGCATCACGTATCGGTTGACGGACCGGGGCTGGAAGCGGAAAATCTCAACCCTGCGCCGGGACCATCCTCTACCGCCAAGTCCGGCGGCTTTCGCGTCCTGCTGGTCGAAGACAACAGAATCAATCAAATCGTCGGCGTGAAACAACTTCAAAAAGCGGGTTGCCAGGTGGATGTCGCGGGCAACGGCCTCGAAGCCGTGAAAGCCTGGCAGCAAAACCAATATCGGGCCATTTTAATGGACTGCCACATGCCCGAGATGGATGGCTATGAGGCCACTCGAAGGATACGTGAATTGGAAAGAGCGGGAGATCTGCCCCGCACGCGGATCGTGGCGATGACCGCCAGCGCGATGCAGTGTGACCGGGAACTGTGTCTGGCGGCGGGAATGGACGATTTTATCTCCAAACCGGTAGACGTGGACGAATTGAAGAACGCACTGACTAAAAAAGTGCCGGCGCCCGTCTCCGACGGTTCCTCATCTGCGGTTGGGCGAGGGTGATTGAAGCAGTTGTTCCGCGACGTTTCCGGCGCGGCGCTCTAGCCGACCGGTTTCAGGTAAATGGCGGGCTGGACCAGCCGCAGCGAATGTTTGATGCCGCTCAAACTTTCCGAATGGCCCACCATCAGATACCCGCCGGGCACCAGTCGTTCCGCCAGATATTCGATCAGGGATTCCTGCGTGGGCCGGTCGAAATAAATCATTACGTTGCGGCAAAAAATGACATCGAACGGCCGGCCGAACGGATAGTTGGCCTCGAGCAGGTTGAGCTGATGAAAGCCCACGCGCTGGCGGAGTTCATCCTTGATGCGGTAATGCCCCAGCCATTCGCGCACTCCCTTTTGAAAGTGGCGGCGCAGCAGTTCCTGGCTGATTCCCTCCAGTTTTTCGCCGTCGTAAACCCCCCGTTCGGCGATTTCCAGAACGCGGGTGGAAATGTCACTGGCCTCGATCCGCCACGTGTTCGGGCCGGCGGGAGCCAGATGTTCGGCGAGATGAATGGCCAGCGAGTAAGGCTCCTCCCCGGAGGAACACGCGGCACTCCAGACCCGAAACATCTCCTTTTTCACCTGTGATCGGGCCTGCCACTGCGGCAGCACTTTTTCCCGGAGAAAATCAAAGTGCTTCATTTCGCGGAAGAAGTACGTGTGGTTGGTTGAAATACGGTCGATGAGAAAACGCAATTCCTCCTCCCCGGCCGGCGAACGAAGCAGCTCGCAATACTCATGATAACCGCTCAATTGGAGCTGGCGCAGCCGTTTGGCAAGCCGCGAAGACACCAGGGTTCGCTTGTCCGGCCCCAGACGGATGCGGCTCTGCGTGTAAATCAATTGGCAGAGAAAACTGAAATCCTTATCCGCAAGTTGAGCGGTGTCCGATCTTAATTCGATGTACACAATATCTCCGGTCAGGCTGTTATCGGCAGTCCCACCCGGAACTTGAATGGAATTCAACGCCGCGGCAGCTGAGGTAAAACTCGATGGCGGCACTTCCCGAGCGCCAAGGAACGATAATGTTTGCAGGCAGATCACGGCGGTCACCCATCGCCGCCACGACAAGAAGTGGTTTTGCCGGAGTCTCCCGGCGGCAACCATTTGGCGAAGCTGGCGGTGAGCCGATCCCTGGGGAGCTGCAACTCGGAATTCGGCTGACCGCCGATTCTGGCGGCGCGAAACAACTCCCCCGGCTCAGCGGCAATTTCAACAGGCCAGCCTTGGTGCTGTGGACCAAAAGGAAGACGGCTCGTCGGAGGCCTTGCGGTGATGCGGAACGAATGACGCGGGATTATCGCTGCAGCTCGACGACGTCAGCCAGCACCTTGCCGGTATAGAAGTTGATCCACCGGCCGGTCGCATCCGAATAAGCCATGCACCGGTATCCTTTGCATTGGACCCATACCAGATCAATGCCGGTCACACTCGATTTGCGGCTGTTTTCGGCCACCTGGCTTCCGCCGACAACCGGCCTGGGATTCGGCTTGTAATTGGTCTGCGGCTGTTTCATACGCTTGTCTTTCTCTCAAACCGCCGACAAATAGTTTGTCCGGATTTCATCGCGGTTCAGAACCAAGTTTGTGGTTTTCCAGAGCGGCTCCATTCTATTCATTCAATCCCCAATGATTGCCGCCGGGTTCTTCCCCGGCCCGGGTCCGCGCGGCGGACGACAAACCGGTTAAAGCCTCGATGCCCATGCCGGCCAGCAGCGGAATCAGCGGCAAAAAATCCATCCGCAGCCGATTGGCCAAATACTGCATCCGGTACAGAAGCGATTCGAACACTGGAATCGTGCCGGGAAGTTTGGTCACCATCAAGGCCAAGGCCCCTTCCGATTTGGTTCTTAGCTGGATGCACGATTCCAGCCAATTCAGCGTCTCCGGTGTCAGCTCCGGGCTTTGCAGGGAAAAGAGGAGGATGTCCGCGCGCGCCACGGCTTCCTCCGCCCAGTGGGCGGAGACGGGATCGCTCAAGTCTTTGAGCTTCCAATAATTGAAGGTAAACGCCAATTCCGCCTCAAAACGGGCCATCACCCCGCTGCAGATTTCCATGGCCGACTCGTGAGCAACCGGGTTCTCGGACAGCACAACAAGCTGGCACGGGTCTGCTCCATCCAAAGAAAGTGTTCCCTGCATTGACATCGTAGCATTCATATTCAAATCCCCGGTCAGGACTGGTGGCGTTGGCTTATTCACAACGAAGGATCCCCAGTGGAAAGGTTGGCTTTTAATAATATTTTGGATTACAAAACTGCATCTATCCTCAACAGGCTCGTCTGCTTATTCACCGGAAGCAAGTGCAAGTTGTTCACTTCAATCAACCACTTGTGCACACCTTGTTCACATCGGCAGAACTACCATGGCTGATCAGCGCGCCTTGACCGGGCAGCAAGCGCCCGCGAAATGGCGCCCGGAAGAACCTGGAATTTCGAGCCCCTTTCCGGGATCACCGAGCCGGAACCATTGGCAGTGCCCAAAGTCGCCGTTTTGCCTTGTACGCGGCAGGGCCGTTGGCGGCAAGGATTGCCTACAGTCAGAGCGTTTTATGCCGATAAAGTTTCGCGTGCACCTTGTGAATGGGATCGAAGACGCCACGCGGAAATGAAAACAACCCCGGTCATTGCGGCCGCTGCCGCCAATTGTCTGCCCATTGCCTGGCTGGCTGTCTCGCTCGCCTGGGCCACCCCGGCAATCGCGCTCGATTCCGCACGCCGGGCGGACAGCTACTCGATTCAGGGCTGGTCTAGCGAGCAGGGCCTGCCCTCCTCCAAGATCCGGGGTATCGCCGAAACCCGCGATGGCTACCTCTGGATTGCCACGGCGCAGGGCATGGCCCGCTTCGATGGCATGCACTTTACGGTTTTCACCCGGGCCACCAACCCCGAACTGGGCGGCGGCGGATTCTATTCGGTGGTCGAAGCGCCTGACGGGACGCTCTGGTGCGGCGGAGATAATGGCCTCTTCTGCTGGCGCGACGGACATTTCGAACATTTTACGACCCGGGAGGGTCTGGCGGATGATTACGTGCGGATGCTTTTCCTGAGCCGGAACGGAGCGGTCGTCGTCTGCACGCGCAACGGATTTTCGTTCATCCGCGATGGACACATCACCACACCCGGAGGAGTCTGGAAGCAAGTCTCAAGCGGCGCCCGGTCTTTTCTGGAGAGGGCCGACGGCAGCATCCTGCTGGGCAACGTTGAGAAAGTGTGGCGGATTTCCGGTGAACATATTGAACCGTACTCCGGCATCGCGGGGTTGCCCGGGGATGGATTCTCCGGCCTGGCCGAAACCCCCGACGGTTCGGTCTGGGTCGGCTACAACGGCGGCCTGCGCCGCGTTTATCCGGATGGAAAGACCGAGGATTATGGCGAAGCGCAAGGGCTGATGGACCCGCAGGTGGTCGCGTTGCGGACCGATCGGGATGGCAATTTGTGGATCGGCACCGCTGGCGGCGGGCTTTACCGGCTGGCCCATGACCGGATTGAGGCGGCCACTTACACCCAACAATTTGGCGCCACCCCAATCCGGCAGATTTACGAGGACCGGGAAGGCGGGTTGTGGGTCGCCACCGCCACGGGTTTGTTTCGCCTCAAGGACAATATCAGCTCGAGCATCGGCCTGGCCCAGGGTTTGAAGCAAACATCGGTCAGCGCCATTCTCGAAACCCGGGACGGTTCCTGGTGGATCGGTCTCATGAACAGTGGCGTCTATCGTTATGACGGGACCCGCGCCACACCGTTGGCCCTGCCAGCGCAATACAGACTGGATGAGGTCACCTCCCTCGCCGAAGAGCCAGCCGGCACGCTCTGGATTGGGACCCTGTCCGGCCTGTATCGCCATGCCGGCGGAGTGACCACCAACCTCTACCAGCGCGAACAGGAAGCGGCCTGGCGGAAACAACTCGCGGCCCGGCCCGGCGCGCTTTTGCCGGGCCTGGTGCATCGCCGCGTGAATTCGATCGCCCCGGATGGCAACGGCGGGATCTGGGTCGCGACGGATGGAGGGCTCTACCATGGCGGTGAAGGGGGGTTTCGCGTTTACACCCAAACCAACGGCCTGCCCGGCAACACTTTCAAATCCGTGATTCGCTCCCGCCACGGTGACATCTGGGCCGTCGTGCCGCCGGAAGGTGTGACCTGCTTCCATGACGGCCGGTGGACCAATTATCTGTGCGGCAAGGCCATCTCCGGCGTTTTCCCGCGCAAGGTTTATGAAGATACGGCCGGCACGATTTGGGTGACCACCGAAGGCGGCGGCCTCAATCGCTTCAAGGCCGGCCGCTGGCGAACCTTCACCGCCCGCGAGGGGCTGGAAGAAGACTATATTTCCGGCATCACGGAGGACAACCTGGGCAATTTATGGATCGGGTGTCCGAGCGGAATCATGCGCATCCCGCTCAAGCAGTTTGACGAGCTTGATGCCGGGCGGCGGGCGGTGTTACAGCCGCGGATTGTCAACCAGTCCGATGGCCTGGCATCGGCCGAAGTCAATATAATGGGGTCCCCCAACGAGAGCCTGACCCGCGACGGCCGCCTGCTCTTTGCCACGGACCGGGGCGTGGCGGTCATCCAACCCAGCGATTTAAGAATAAGCACGCTGCTGTTGCCGATGCATATCGAGCGGTTTGTGGTCAACGGCGCCGATGTCGGTCTTTCCGGTCCGCAGGTGATACCTCCCGGAAAAAACGACGTGCAGATTCATTATACTGCCATCAGCCTGCTTGCCGCCGAAAAGGTCCGCTTCAGAATTCGGCTGGCGCCCCTCGACCGCGACTGGCTGGACACCGGAGACCGCCGCGATGTGCGTTACGCCAAACTGCCGCCCGGGCATTACACCTTCCGGGTCACCGCCTGCAACAGCGATGGGGTTTGGAATGAAGAAGGCGTCGCGCTGGCCTTCACCGTCCAACCCTTCTTTTACCAGACCGCCTGGTTCGTTGGGCTGGTGGTGGTGACAACGGGCGGTGCAGGCTTCGGGATCTATCGGGTGCGGGCCCGGCAAGTCCGACGGCGGACGGCGGAATTGGAGCGAGTAGTAAAGGAACGGACGCGCGAACTGCAAACGGCCAAGGAGGCGGCCGAGGCGGCAGTGAATGCCAGGAATGAGGTCATCGCCAATCTCCAGCAGGCCGAAGAAGCCTTGCGCGAATCCCAGGCGCTTCACCATTCACTCGTCGAAAACTTGCCCGCCGGGGTTTTCCGCAAGAATGAGGACGGCCGTTATGTTTTGGTTAATACCGTGTTTTGCCAGCTCAAAGGTTTGAAACCCGCGGATTTCCTGGGCAAACGACCCCGGGAAGTTGTCGTCAGCAATGCGACGAAACACGAACCGGAAGGGCCAGCAACGAAGTATGCAGCCAAAGGCGATGAAATCCATGCACTGATAATGCAAACTGGAAAATCCTTCGAGGAGGAGGAGGAATATATCGGACCGGATGGCCGAAAGCAGTTCATGCATGTGGTAAGATCGCCCGTCAGCGGAGCGGACGGAAGAATCATTGGCACCCAGGGAATTCTGCTGGATATTACGCAGCGGAAGCAGGCTGAGCGCAGGCTGGCCAGATCCTTGTCGTTGTTAAATGCCACGCTTGAATCCACGGCGGACGGCATTCTGGTGGTGGATATTCAAGGCCGCGTCACCAGCTTCAACAGCAAATTCACTGAAATCTGGCACCTGTCACCCGGCTTGCTGGCGCCGGGTTCCGACGAAGCCCTGCTGCAGGAAATCACGCGACAAACGCTGCATCCCGAATCGTTCCTCGCCAAAATTCGTGAGTGTCATAGCCAGCCGGCGGTCGAGAGCTTTGATGTCATTGAATTGAAAGACGGCCGCACTTTTGAGCGTTTTTCCAAACCCCAACGGCTGGAGCAGGAATGTGTGGGCCGCGTGTGGAGTTTTCGGGACATTACCGAGCGCAAAACAATCGAGCGACAAATCGCCGAATCCCGGAATTTTCTGGACCGGATCATCAATTCCATCAGCGACCCCATATTCGTCAAGGACCGTCAGCACCGGAGCGTCTTGGTCAACGATGCCTTCTGCCATTTCATCGGGCACAAGCGGGAAGAACTCCAACAGCCCGGAAAATCTGATTTTGACTTTTTCCCGAAGGCGGAAGCGAGCGGGTTTTGGGCCACCGACGAAGCGGTTCTAACCACCGGCATTGAGAACATCAACGAGGAAACCTTCACCGATGTCAAAGGATTGGCCCACACCATCATCACGAAAAAGAACCTGTACACCGACGAAAAGGGAGAGGTCTTCATCGTGGGTGTCATCCGGGACATTACTGAACGGCAGCAGGCCGAGGAAGCTTTGCGGGAATCTCAATCACTTTACCAGTCGCTGGTGGACCAGCTGCCGGCCGGCGTTTTTCGCAAGGACCGGGACGGCCGCTACGTCTTTGTCAATTCGTGGTTTTGCCGGCTCAAAGGCGCGAAACCGGAAGATTACCTTGGCAAACGGCCTCAGGAACTCGTCGCCGGCGCCGTGGCCGGGCCCGGGGCAAAACATTCCGAGGCCGACCGAATGATCGCGGCCGGCGTGCGACATCACGAATCCATCACTAAAACCGGCCAACCGATTGAACTCGAGGAGCTCTTCAGTGGTTCCGATGGCAAAATCCAGTATTTCCACGTTGTGAAGTCACCGGTCTTTGGCCCCGGCGGCGCGATTGTCGGATCCCAGGGAATTCTGCTGGACGTTACTCAACGCAAGCACGCCGAGGTCGAATTGGAAAAAGTCCACCGGCAACTGGTGAACGCGTCGCGGCAGGCGGGGATGGCGGAGGTGGCCACCAGCGTCCTGCACAACGTGGGCAACGTGCTCAACAGCGTCAACGTTTCCACCATTCTCATCCTCGATACCCTCCGCAAATCCAAACTCTGCAACCTGGGCCGCCTCGCCGTCATGGTCCGCGACCACCGCGACCACCTGGCGGCCTTTATCACGACCGATCCCCAGGGCCGGCAGTTGCCCGATTATCTCAGCCGCCTGGCGGAGCACCTGACCGGCGAACAGGCGGAACTGCTCAAAGAGGTCGAATTGACCCGAAATCATGTCGAACACATCAAGGACATCGTCGCCATGCAGCAGAGCTATGCCAAGGTTTCGGGGGTGGTGGAAAAAACCTGGGTGGTCGATCTGGTCGAGGACGCCCTGCGCCTGAACGGCGGCGCGCTGGCGCGTCATGACATCCAGGTCATCCGCGATTTTCCGGCCCAGGCCATCGAAATCAACGTGGACCGGCAAAATGTCCTGCAGGTGCTGGTGAACCTGATCCGCAACGCCAAATATGCGTGTGATGAATCCGGACGCCCGGGCAAGCAATTGACGATGCAGGTGCGCAATGGCGACGGCCGGGTGCAAATTGCCGTGATGGACAACGGGGTGGGCATCCCCGCGGAGAACATGACGCGCATCTTCAATCACGGATTCACGACGCGCGAATCGGGCCACGGTTTTGGTCTGCACAGCGGTGCGCTGACCGCAAAGGAACTGGGCGGCACCTTGACCGCACACAGCGACGGTCCCGGAAAAGGAGCGGTTTTTGTTCTGGAATTACCCTTGGAGCCGAACGCGCCAACCGAATGAAATGGAATTGCCCCAGTGACGTGCGCTGCCAGCTCCCATGGAGCCGGCTGGCAATCGCCTGCCTGATCCTCGTGGCCGGGCCGCGCGCGCTGGCCCTCGATCCGGCGGAAAAGCCCGCCAACTACATTGCCGCCCATTGGGACACGGAAGATGGACTCCCGCACAATCTGGTCCGCTGCATTTTTCAGACGCGCGACGGCTATCTCTGGGTGGGAACCCAGCAAGGACTGGCAAGGTTTGACGGCCTGACCTTCACCGTTTTCAACCAGCACAACACACCGGAGATTTCAAGCACCATAATCACTTCGTTCGCGGAGACTCGCGACGGCAGCCTGTGGGTGGGCACATCGGTTGGGCTCCTGCGTTATCAGGATGGCCGGTTCAAGGCCTATGGACGTGCCGATGGTTTGAAAGCGGACACGGTGAACAGCCTTTGCGTGGCACCTGACGGATCGCTGTGGATCGGCGGCCGCGAAGGCATTACCCGCTGGATCAACGGCAAGTTCATCAATGATATTGACACTTCCGCTTTTGACATGCGCGGCATGCGGTTTGTCGGGGTAGACCGGCACAACGCAATTTGGATCGCGTCCGGCTTCGACGCGCTTCGCTGCCAGGACGGGAAATTCACCCGTTTCAGCCAGGCGGAAGGCTTGCCCGCTCAACAGGTCCGCATGATCCGGGAGGATGGTGAGGGCAACATCCTGGCCGTGACTTATGACGGATTGCTGCGGCTCTGCGACGGCCGCTTTGTTCCATTTGAAAAAAACCACGCCCTCAGCAACCCACGGGTGGACACCGCCCTGGCGGATCAGGCGGGTAATCTCTGGATTGGTTCACCGGGCGGACTCGACCGTTATTCGGGCGGCAAGGTAATCCCTTACACGGACCGCAACGGCGATCATCTTGCCGGGGTCATTGCGTTGTTCGAGGACCGTGAACATTGCCTTTGGGCAGGCACATCCTCCGGCCTCTACCGGTTTATCGATCGCCGCGCCTCGCTGCTCGCTTTGGAAAGCAGCGACACGGAAACGCTGATCAGCACCGTGATGCAAAGCCGCGATGGCGCTTTGTGGATCGGCAAATGGATGAAAGGCGTCGATCGCATCCAGAATGGTGTCATCACGCATTATGCCGCCGGCGCTCCGTTGTCGCCCGATACGGTCACGGTCATCTATGAATCGCCCGATGGAACAATGTGGTTCGGCAACCGGGGCAGTTCGCTGGACCGGCTGGTTGGAAACAAGGTAACCACGTTCGTCTATCAGTCGGGCGTCATTTCGAGCCGGGCGGTGACGGCCATCTGTCAGGACACCAACGGCGAGCTCCTCGTCGGCATCTCCCGGCGCGGACTGTTGCAGCTCGCTGACGGAAAACTTTCTCCGGTTCCGGAGGCGAAAGCGTTCGCCGATGACACCGTGTGGACGATCAAACGCGCCCGCGACGGGCGATTGCTGATGGGAACCGACAAAGGACTTTATCAGCGGAGCGCTGACCGCACCTGGAGACAGGTCGCGTTGGGCGGCCGAAATCATCCGGTCGGGGCACATGCGCTGCTGGAAGAAGATGGCGGCAGCCTCTGGATCGCCACTGAGGGCGACGGCCTGGTCCGATGGGAGAATGGCCGGGAACACACCTACACAACTCGCGAAGGCATGGTGGACGATGTCCTTTTCAGCGTGCTCGACGACAACCATGGTTCACTCTGGGTGAACTCTGCCCGCGGCATCGGACGCATTCGCAAGGCGGAGTTTGACGCCATTGACCGCGGCGCCGCCGTCAGCTTGAACTGCCTGACCTTTGGACGCGCGGACGGGCTGTTGAACGCATCCACCTCGGGCAACGGCGCACCATCCGCACTCTGCCTCGCTGACGGCAGCATCGTTGCGGCGACCGACGAAGGCGTGGTAATGATTGATCAGCGTCGGGTCAAGATCAACACCCAGCCGCCGCCGGTGGTCATTGAAAGCGTCATCGTCGACGATCAGCCGCTGGTTCACCATCAAAAGGTCCTGGTCCCGGCAGGCGCTTATCGCCTCGAGATTCACTACAGCGCATTAAGCCTGGTCGCGCCGGAGCGGCTCCGATTTCGTTATCAGCTCCGAGGTTCCGATCCCGGCTGGATCGAGGCCGGCCACCAGCGCCAGGCCAGCTACACCCATCTCTCACCCGGCCACTACACGTTTCGCGTCCTGGCGTGCAATAATGACGGTGTGTGGAATGAAGACGGCGCCGCCCTGGATTTCACCGTGCAACCCTTTTTTTACCAGACCGCCTGGTTTATCGGGCTGGTCGTGCTGACCACCGGCGGTGCGGGTTTCGGAATCTACCGGGCGCGGGTCCGGAGGGCCCGGCGACGGACGGCGGAATTGGAGCGACTGGTGACGGAACGGACGCGCGAACTGCAATCGGCCAAGGAGGCCGCCGAGCTGGCGGTGAATGCCCGGAATGAGGTTATTACCAACCTCAAACGGGCCGAGGCCCGGCTGGCCGAATCACTTTCGTTGCTCCATGCCACGCTCGATTCCACGGCGGATGGCATCCTGGTGGTGAGTACTGACGGGAAAAAGATTCTCCAAAACCAGCGGACCGTGGATCTGTGGAAAATCCCGCTGCATATTGCGGAAGGAGACAGTGATGACACGCAGGTCCGGTATGTCATGAACGCCACGACGAAACCGGATGAGTTCCAGGAAAGGGTGATGCACTTCCATATTCACCCGGACGAGAGTGGCCAGGATGAAATTGAACTCAAGGACGGAACCATTCTGGAACGGGTCACGGCTCCCATTCTGGGCAAGGAGGGAAGAAACTATGGAAGAATCTGGACGTTTCGGGATGTAACGCAGCGCAAACAGGCCGAGGCCGAATTGGCTTACGAACGTCATTTGTTGCGGGCACTGTTGGAAAACTCAACGGACCACATTTATTTCAAGGATACTCAATCCCGCTTCATTAAATGCAGCAATGCCCAGGCCCGGCAGTTTGGCGTGGGCTCCGCCGATGATCTGGCGGGCAAAAGCGATTTTGATTTCTTCACGGAAGAACATGCCCGGCCGGCCTTTGAGGATGAGCAGACCATCATCCGCACCGGCCAGCCGATGATTGGCCGGATCGAACGGGAATCCTGGAAGGATGGGCGCGGGGAAACCTGGGTGCTCACCACCAAAATGCCGCTGCGGGACAAGGCCGGGGAAACCATCGGCACGTTTGGCATCTCGAAGGACATCACCCCGATAAAAGAGGCGGAGGCCAGGTTGAAGGCGGTCCATCGGGAACTGGTGGATGCCTCGCGGCAGGCGGGGATGGCCGAGGTGGCAACGAGCGTCCTGCACAACGTCGGCAATGTGCTCAACAGCGTCAATGTTTCCACCATTCTCATCCTCGATACCCTCCGCAAATCCAAGCTCCACAACCTGGGCCGGCTGGCCGCCATAATCCGGGAACATCAGGACGATCTGGCGGCCTTTTTTACCGCCGATCCCAAGGGCAGGAAGTTGCCCGATTATTTAACCCGCCTGGCGGAGCACCTGGCCGGCGAACAAGCGGACTTGCTCAAGGAGGTCGAGCTGACCCGACAACATGTCGAGCATATCAAGGACATCGTCACCATGCAGCAGAGTTATGCCAAGGTTTCGGGGGTGGTGGAAAAAACCTGGGTGGTCGATCTGATCGAAGATGCGTTGCGCCTGAACGGCGGCGCGCTGGTGCGGCATGACGTGCAGGTGATCCGCGATTTTCCCGCCCTGGCCATCGAAATCAACGTGGACCGGCAAAAAGTCCTGCAGGTGCTGGTGAACCTGATCCGCAACGCCAAATACGCCTGCGATGAATCCAGCCGCTCGGGCAAACAATTGACGATGCAGGTGCGGAAAAATGACGGCCGGGTGAAAATCGCCGTGATGGACAACGGCGTGGGCATCCCCGCGGAAAACATGACGCGCATCTTCAATCACGGATTCACGACCCGCGAACAGGGTCACGGATTTGGTTTGCACAGCGGCGCCCTGGCGGCGAAGGAAATGGGCGGCGTACTGACCGCCCACAGCGACGGGCCCGGCCAGGGAGCAACTTTTGTTTTGGATCTGCCGTTGCAACCCGTACTCGATTCTGAAAACAGCGGAAAGGTTCAGCACGACCGGCCATGAAACCTTCTCCCCGCAATCACCGGAAGAAGCCCGCATGGCCTCGATGCCTGCTGCTGGCGGGAGCGGTGTCGCTTTGCTTCCTGCTGCCCGAACGTGGGTTCGCCCTGGATCCGGCCAAGTCGGTCTTCCAGTTCCGTTGCCAGAACTGGTCCCGGCAGAACGGCCTGCCCGCAGACAAAATCAGCACCATCGCCCAGACGAAGGACGGCTTTGTCTGGTTGGGAACGCAGAATGGGTTGGTTCACTTCGATGGCCTTGAATTCAAAGTGGTTCCCATTGATCTCGCCGAGGCGCGGGGCCAGGATGTCCGGCATCTCGCCGCGTCCCGGGATGGCGCCGTCTGGTTTGCCATCAACCAGGGCGGGTTTGGCAGCTACGATGGGCAAAAGTTCTCGGCGATTGGCGACCAAAGATGGTCAAGGCAGAACATGAACGCGAACGCGATCCTGGAGGCACGGGATGGCGCCATCTGGACGGGGGGGGATCTTGGCCTGGGCCATTGGCTGAAGGAGAAGCCCGCAGAATGTTTCTTCAGTCAAACCAACATGGTGGTCTTGTCACTGTGTGAAGACGCCGCCGGAGGCATCTGGACGGGAACGGCGGAGCAGGGATTGTTTTATTGGGCCGGCGGGAAACTAATTCAGATTCGAGACGACCTCCTGAAGCAACGCAATATTGCGGCCCTGGCCGCAGATTCAAACGGCCAAATCTGGGTCGGGACGGAATTCGGATTGCGCTGTTACTTCCAGGGGCAGCCGAAGGCGATTCCTCCTCTTGATACCGCAGTCAGAGCCCTGCTGGTGGATCGGCACGGAATACTGTGGGTGGGAACCATCGGGATGGGGTTGGCCCGCTATCAGAATGGCGAGTTCACCTATCTGCGAAAAACCGACGGACTGGGAAGCGATTACATCACTTCGCTGTTTGAAGACGCCGAAGGAAGCATTTGGGTCGGCACGCGGGACGGACTGAGTCAGTTAACGGATTTGAAATTCCCCATCTATTCGAGCAAGGAAGGGATCAGCGAAGGGTCAACCCATTCCGTGTTTGCCTCGAGCCGGGGCGGGCTTTGGATCACCACCGACACAGGCGTTTCCTATTTTGACGGTAAAACTGCCACGAATTGGGCCCAACGAGCGCTTCTGTCCAACCCCTATGTCAAGCTGGGGTTCGAAGCCAGGAACGGCGACGTTTATCTGGTGGATGGCGACAAGAACATAGACGTCCTTTCCGCAGGACTTCTTTCTGGGCGATATACGAACCAAATCTGGCCATCGGCGTTCGCCGAAGACGCCGCGGGCATCCTGGTGGCCGCGGGCACGGGCCAATCGCTATTTCGATTCCAGGCCGGCACGCTGCGCCCCTATGAGTATCAGGGTGGAGAGCGGCCCGATTATTATTGGATCAACAGTTTGTGCGTCGCCAAAGACGGAGACATCTGGGTGGCCAGCAACAATGGCATTTTCCGCGTCAAAGACGGGCATTTCAAGCAATGGACAACCCTGGACGGCCTTCCCGACTCCAAGGCCCAATGGATTTGCGAGGATGCGGATGGGAGCATTTGGGCGGGGACGGCCAAGGGGATTACCCGGATCAAGAATGACAAGATCAAGAATATCGGACAGGAGAATGGCCTGTATGAGGATAGAATTTATGCGATTGTTCCCGATGATAACGGTGCTTTCTGGTTTGCTTCCGGCCGCGGCATTTTTCGGGCCGGCCGCCGGAATCTGAATGATTTTGCGGACGGCAAAACGACCCGGATTCAATGCGAAGTTTTTGACGGATTGGAATCGGTGAAGTTCACCGATCGAACCGACCAGGAATACTCCGGCTGCAAGACTTTGGACGGCCGCATCTGGTTTCCCAGTCCCTGGGGCGTCGTGATGATTGATCCGGCGCATATCCCAACCAACGGGATCGCGCCACCGGTTCACATCGACAGCGTCCGCGCCAACGGCTCCGAATTGGTCCGGACCGGCAACCTGGTCGTCCCGCCCGGCCGGGGCGAACTGGAATTCCATTTTTCCGCGTTAAGTTTTATCGCGCCGCAAAAGGTGCGATGCCGCTACCAGCTGGAAGGTTACGACAAAGACTGGGTGGAAGCGAAAGACCGGCACATGGTTTCTTACAATAACCTCAAGCCGGGCCGCTACACCTTTCGCGTCATCGCCGCCAACACGGATGGCATCTGGAATGAGACCGGTGATGCCCTCAAAATCGAATTGCGCCAGCACTATTATCAGACGGTCTGGTTTGATTTGCTCTGCGGCGGGCTGGCGCTTGCCGTTCTCATCGGCATTTATCTTTGGCGCATCAGTCACCTGACCCGCAAACAGCTGGCGCTGCAGAGAACCCGTGATTTGCTGGAAACCAAAGTCCAGAACCGGACGGCGGAACTGGCGAAAGCCAATGACTTGCTCCGTCACGAAATCGAAGAGCACATCTATACGGGTGCCCAGTTGAAACAGCGGACCCAGTCGCTCGAGAAGGAAATCGAGGAGCGCAACCGGATGCAATTGGAGATCGAAAAGATACACAAGCAGTTGCTGTACGCCTCGCGGCAGGCGGGTCGGTCCGAGGTGGCCACCAGCG
>Ga0265338_10002137_pt1 | contig 30371 bp, 27 predicted proteins | sample 42126metaG_FD_193579 | JGI IMG/M metagenome (GOLD analysis project Ga0265338, IMG submission 193579) | Rhizosphere microbial communities from Carex aquatilis grown in University of Washington, Seatle, WA, United States - 4-21-26 metaG | ecosystem: Host-associated > Plants > Roots > Rhizosphere...
AGAATTGGTGGTTGGAATGTTTGCGGCGTGACGCCGCAAACCACACGCCGGAGGCGTCTTCTCCCATTTTGACTGCATGGATTCGGCTTAAGTCCCTCAGAATATTGCCCGCCAAAGGCAGCAACCGCCCGTTCCCATCTCGACTCGGGGTGCCAAACTGATAGATTGCCCGTGTGAACGAACTCCTCATTGGCCTGGTTGGCGCGTTGGTCGCCACGAATCAGCCGCTGGCCGTCAGCAATTTGATTCAACAGCACGCCGGTGTTTCGGTAACGATCGTGAATCCCAACGACCCAGCGGAGCAGGAACTGAACCGGCTGATGACCGAGGATGATGAGACGTTGGCCGATGTGGACAAATCGATCCGCGACAACAATGCCTTTGCCGCCCAGGGCGCGGGCGAGTCGAAGGAGGCCTTGAACCGGCGCATCCAGGCGCGCATTGATTCGGTGCGCAAGCACTACGAGGATTTTTTGCAACGTCATCCGGATTCCGCGCGCGGACGTCTGGCTTATGGCAGTTTTCTGAACGATATTGGCGAGGAGGAAGCGGCGGGCGCACAGTATGAAAAGTCCGTGCAACTCAACCCGAAAAATCCGGCCGCGTGGAACAACCTCGCCAATTATTACGGCGAATACGGTTCGATCACCAATGCGTTCGATGATTACACCAAGGCCATCGCCTTGAATCCAGCCGAACCGGTCTATTACCAGAATTTTGCGACGACGGTGTATCTTTTCCGCAAGGATGCGAGGGAGTTCTACGGCATCAACGAACAACAGGTCTTTGACAAGGCGCTCGCGCTGTATCGCCAGGCCATGCAACTGGCCCCGGACAATTTCCCCCTCGCGACGGATTACGCGCAGAGCTATTACGGCATCCGGCCGCTCCGCACCAACGACGCACTGGTGGCCTGGACCAACACCCTCCAAATCGCCCACGACGACAATGAACGCGAGGGGGTTTACCTCCATCTGGCCCGCATCAAGATGTCCATCGGCCGCTTTGCCGAAGCCCGCGCGCACCTGGACGACGTGACCAATGCCGCATTCGCCGACCTCAAGCGTCAGCTCGAAAAAAGCCTGGTCAGTCACGAAGCGGTTGCGGCCGGCACCAACGCCACGGAGGCTGCCACAAACCTCCCGGCGGTTCCGACCCCACCGTCAAGCCCGTCCCCCTGAAATTTTTCATGGTTTGCCACGGGATTTCTGCTACCTTGCCAGGCATAATTCACTCAAACCATGAGCTTTTACGACAAACTGAAATTTGATTCGAACGGCCTGATTCCGGCCATCATTCAGGAACAAAAAACCGGCCGGGTGGTGATGATGGCCTGGATGAACCGCGCGTCGCTCGAAAAAACCATCGAGACCGGCAAGACCCATTTTTGGAGCCGCTCGCGGCAGAAATTCTGGATGAAGGGTGAGGAAAGCGGCCACACGCAGACGGTCCGGGACATCGCGTTTGATTGCGATGGCGACACGCTGCTGATTCAGGTGGACCAGATCGGCGCCGCCTGTCATGAAGGCTACCGGTCGTGCTTTTTCCGTTCGGTGGAAGGCAAAGGCGACACGTTCAAAATCACCGAGACACAGCTCGAAACGCCGGAACAGATTTACGGCAGGAAGAAATAATGGACGACACGTTTCCATTCGCCAGCCGGGAGTACTGCCTGCTGCTGCTGCTGCTGATTTTTGCCCGGGGAATGGATTTCCTCAGCACGTGGGTCGCGACGCCGAACCTCGTGCTGGAAGGCAATCCCCTTGCCAAAAAGCTCGGCTGGCACTGGGGTTTGCTGCTCAACGTGGTCCTCGTTGCCGTGCTCGCGAAATGGCCGTTGTCGGCCATCGTCGTCGCCACCGCCAGCGTGCTGGTGGCCGCGCGCAATTTTCAGTCCGCCTGGCTCATGCATTCGCTCGGCGAGGAAGCCTACCGCCAATGGTATTTTGAACGGGTGCAGGAAACACGCATCACGCTCTACCTGTCCTGCCTGGCCGGCAACACGCTGTTGACCGCCGGCATCGGCGCCGTGCTGATTTATTTCAGCAACGAACGGCTGGTGCCGTTCGCCATCGGCATGGGCATGGTGGCCTATGCCATCGCCGTGGCCTTTTATACGCTGCTGGCGGTCTGGCGCATCCGCCGCGCGGCCAAGAAAATGGAGGCACGGAACCAGGCCCTCGCGAATGGCAAAAGTTTCACCACGGCGGCCTGGGTGCGGGTGGAAACTCGTTCGCCCGACAATATTGTTTAGCCAATGCATTCCCCGACGCTGGATGACTTTCTAAAGCTGGCCGCAAAGGGCAACGTGATTCCCGTCACGCGCCGCCTGCTGGCCGATATTGAAACACCGCTTTCGGCCTACCGGAAAATCCGCGGCGCAGGCGAATCCTTTTTGTTCGAATCCGTCGAAGGCGGCGAGCATCTCGGCCGCTACTCGTTCGTTGGTTGCAATCCGCGCGCGGTCATCCGGCAAACCGGCAACCGCGTTGAAATCATTGAAAATGGAAAAGTCGTCGAAGCGGCTTCCGTGGGCGGCGACGTGAAGGACGGCCTGGCGATGGTTGAGCGCGTGATGAAAAAATATCACGCGGTGCTGCTGCCGGGGCTGCCGCGTTTCACGGGCGGGGCCATCGGCTTCATCGGCTATGAATTCATTCACGACGTCGAACCGGTCGTGCCGCGTCCACCGCACGACGAATTGCAGACGCCCACCATGGTTTTTCTCGTGGCCGACCAGCTTTTGATTTTCGACCGCGTGGCCCAGACCATCACCGTTCTGGTCAATGCCTTTCTCGACGGCGCGGCGAGTCCGGCCGAGGTTTACGAGGATGCCGTGGGCGAAATCGAGCGGCTGGTTTCCCTGCTCGAACAACCCAGCGAGCATCACCCGGTCAGTCTGCCGGGCGAAGTGCCGCCCGTTCCGTTTGAGTCAAATGTCACCCGGGAAAAGTTTTCGGCGAACGTGCTCAAGGCCAAGAAATACATCACCGCGGGCGACATCATCCAGGTGGTCGGTTCGCAGCGGTTTTCCACGCCGGTGAAGGCGTCACCAATTGATGTTTACCGCGCCGTGCGCTCGGTGAATCCGTCGCCCTACATGTTTTTGCTGGAACTGGACGGCTTTTCGCTGGTGGGCGCCTCGCCGGAAATTCACGTGCGATGCGAGGACGGCCGGGTGGAAATCCGCCCCATCGCCGGGACGCGGCCTCGCGGCAAAACGGACGCAGAGGACGCGGCGCTCGAAAAGGAATTGCTCGCCGATCCGAAGGAACGCGCCGAGCATGTCATGCTCGTGGACCTCGCGCGCAATGACATTGGGCGCGTGTGCGATTTTGGCAGCGTGCAGGTGAAGGATCTGATGATCATCGAGCGTTACAGCCACGTCATGCACATCGTGTCGCAGGTCGAGGGCAAGCTGGCCGGCGACAAGACGCTGTACGATCTGATGCGGGCGACCTTTCCGGCGGGCACGGTCAGCGGCGCCCCAAAAATCCGCGCGATGCAGATCATTTCCGAGCTGGAACAGACCACGCGCGGGCCGTACGGCGGTTGCGTCGGTTATTTTTCATTCAACGGCAATCTCGACACCTGCATCACCATCCGCACCGCGCTGCTCAAGAACGGCAAGGCCTACGTGCAGGCCGGTGGCGGCTGGGTCAACGATTCCACGCCCGAAAACGAATTTCAGGAAACCGTCAACAAGTCCAAAGCCATGCTCAAGGCCGTGGCCATGGCCGAGGGATTTGCGCGTTGAATGCGGCCGGCGAAATTGATTGCAGAAGCCGCACTTTTTGTTAGGGTGGCTTCTGATGGGAAAAGTTATGAAGCGTTGGTATTTCATGGCAACGGCGGGACTGCTTCTGGGCGCAGCCGTGACACCAGCCGCACAAGTGGGACTGATCAAAATCAACGGCGCCATCGGCCCGGCCACGGAGAGTTATATCACCCGCGCCATCAACGAAGCCGCGGCCCAAAACGACGAATGTCTCATCATCCAGCTCGACACCCCCGGCGGCCTGCTCGAATCCACCAAACAAATTGTCCAGAGCTTTTATGCCTCGAAGGTGCCGACCGTGGTTTACGTTGCGCCATCCGGCGCGAGTGCGGGGAGCGCGGGCGTCTTTATCACCCTGGCAGCCGACGTGGCCGCGATGGCGCCCAACACCAGTATCGGCGCGGCCCATCCAGTCGAGATCGGCAGCACTGGCAGCGCGGAAAAGACCGACGATGTGATGAAGCAGAAAATTGAGAACTATGCCTCCAGCTTCATCGAAACCATCGCGGATAAACGGCACCGCAACGTTGAATGGGCCAAATCTGCCGTCATCGAAAGCAAAGCCACGACCGCGGAGAAAGCGATGGATATCGGTGTCATTGATCTCATTGCGGACGATATGCCGGACCTGCTGAAACAGCTCGACGGGCGGGACATTGGCAGCAAAACACTCCACACGGCGGATGCCAGGGTCGTGGAAATCCCGATGAACGCGTGGGAGCAATTTTCCCAGCTTTTTTTGCGGCCGGAAGTCATGTTCATCCTGATGTTGATGGTGATTTACGGGATTATCGGCGAGTTGAGCAGTCCCGGTGCAATTCTGCCGGGCATTGTCGGGGCGATTGCACTGATCCTGGTGCTTTACATGTCGTCCATCCTGCCGGTCAACGTCACCGGGCTGGTATTGATCGGGCTGGCGATCGCCTTGTTCATCACGGACATTTTTTCGCCGACCCACGGGGTATTGACCGCGGGCGGCATTGTGTCCTTTTTCCTTGGCGCGCTGATGCTGTTCAGCCACGTCGGACCGGGCTTTGGATTGCCACTTTCGTGGATTGTTCCGGCAACGCTCGTCACGGCGGCCTTTTTCATCTTTGTGGTCGGCAAGGGCATTCGCGCGCAGTTCAAGCCCGCTCAAACCGGCCGGGAAGCGATGCTCGGCCGGACGGTCAACGCGCTCTCACGCATTGATGCCCAGGGCGGCCGGGTGTTCATCGAGGGTGAAAACTGGAATGCCGCGAGTAAAACGCCGGTGGAAGCCGGACAACCGGTGGAAATCACCGGCATCGAAGGATTGACGTTGCAAGTGAAACCTAAACAAACATAACGGAGAAAAATCTATGAACGATCTCATTGGCTTGTTGATTAAAATATTTGGCGCGCTGGGTCCGGTGGTCATCATCGTCGTGGTGCTGGCGGTCATCGTGCTGCCGCAAGCGATGCGGATTTTGCGCGAGTACGAGCGCGGCGTCATCTTCCGGCTCGGCAAACTGCAGGGCGCGAAGGGTCCGGGGCTGATTTTCCTGATTCCCGTCGTGGACAAGCTGGTGCGGATGGATTTGCGCGTCGTGACCATTGACGTGCCGAAGCAGGAAATCATGACCAAGGACAACGTGCCCGCCACGGTGGATGCGGTGGTTTATTTTCGCGTCGTGGATCCGAACGCGGCGGTGGTGAAGGTGGAAAATTACTGGAAGGCCACATCGCTCATCGCCCAGACGACGCTGCGCAGCGTGCTCGGCCAGTCCCCGCTCGACGACCTGCTCTCACAACGCGATGTCATCAACCAAAAATTGCAGGAAATCATAGACAAGCAGACCGAGCCGTGGGGCATCAAGGTCACGGGCGTGGAAGTGAAGGAAGTGGCGCTGCCGGACAGCATGAAGCGCGCGATGGCCAAGCAGGCCGAGGCGGAACGCGAGCGTCGCGCGAAGGTCGTGAACGCGGAAGGTGAATTCCAGGCCGCCGAGAAAATGGTGCAGGCCGCCGCGCTGATTGCCCGGGAGCCGATTGCACTGCAACTGCGCTATCTCCAGACCATGCGCGAAATGGCGAGCGAACATAATACGACCACATTCCTGCCGCTGCCGATTGACTTGTTCTCGGCGTTTTTAAAGAAATAGAAACGCAACCGGGCCGCTAAAAGTTTTCGTGCGCCAGTGGTGGCGATGGATGTATTTGTTGGATTGACGAAACTGGATTCAAATCCGACATCCGTTAATTGACGTACAAGAATTACCCATGCCTCTTTACGAATACGAACTGTGCGAAGGCGACTGCAAGGTCTGCGGCGGCAAGTTCACCTTGCGCCGGCCGCTGTCGGCCAAGCCGCTGACCCATTGTCCGGCCTGCAAAAAGCCGGTGCGCAAGATCATTTCCACCTTCAATTCGCCGCACAAGCTCAAGCCCCTCTCCATCACCGACGCGAAAAAGGCCGGGTTTACCGTGCTGAAAAAAGTCAGCAAGGGCGAATACGAGCGGCAGTGAGACTGGTTGAGGGTTGATGACTTGAATCACCACCGGGCGGTTTTGCCGCTGAATCGCCATTTAATTCAGCGATCTTCACGGGTTTTGAATTCATTTTTGACGCTGGGTGTCCAATAGTTTAGCCTGATAATTTGAGATGGGCTTCAGCCTGGCATTTTTGAAACACGGGTTGCTCCTCGCCGTCGCGTCGGGCGTGGTGCTGTCACCCGTCCTGGCCCAGAGCACGCTGCTGCCGCCGGGCCAGGCGATTGTGTTTTCCTCGCCGGACACCGCCACGGTTGCCACCAACCTGTCTTCCTTGTCGCCCCAATCCTCGGTGCCGGCGGATTTTGAAAACGCTGTGGAAGCTCCCCCAACACTCAATTTCAACCGTACGCCCAGCGGACCGCCGATGTCATTGGGTCCGCCGGTTGTTTCGTCCGCCGAGGAGTCACGGCTGCAGGACCTGCTGGACCGCCGGAACAACTGGATGTTGTTGACGCCCGCGGAAATCTACGGCGTGACCACGCCGGAAATGATCCTCGGCATTTCGCAGCGCGACGCATTCGGCCAGCGAATTAAAACCACGGCGCTGGAACGCTACACCGAAAGGCAAAATCAAACACCCGCACCGGCCAATCCCTATACCAATGGATTTCCCACCTGGAACGCCTTCGACCAACGACCGGACGCGGCAAACTCCATCAACGGCGGATCGGGTGGTCCGGACGGCCTGGCCAACCCGTCGTTGAATCCGTCACCGGACAAATCGCCCTTTGCCGCACAAAATGCAAACAACAGCTGGTCAAAATTGTTTGGTTCATCGGCACCGGCACCGCCGCCCGGCACCGCACCCAGCATTGCGCAACAGACGGAAATGGAACGGTTAAAACAATTGCTGATGTCCGGTTCGTCGTCCGAAGCCGACTCCGCAGCGCCTTCCGTGCGCGGCATGAAAATCTCCGTCCCGCAATCGCCGCTGGATTCGAGCCTTGGATCGCCGGCGATCTCTGCGGTCGGTGGATCATTTGCTCCCTTAAGCGAGGGGATCGGCAGACCGGGCGGACTGCCGAAATTACCCGGTGCCTGGAATTTGAGTCTGACCTCGGCGCCACCGGCGGCCGCCTGGGCACCGCAGCCACCGCCGTGGTTGTTGCCGCAGCCGTTCGCCGTTCCGCAGCGGAAATTTTGAGGGCTGGCGCGTCAATGCGCCGAGGTGATCAGCAGCACCTGTTCGAGCGTCGAAATGCCTTCGCGAGCGCGGTCAAGCCCCACCATGCGAAGGGTGCGCATTCCCTGGCTGACGGCCACCTTGCCCAGTTCGCGCGTGTTGGCGCGGGCAATGACAAGCTTGCGGATCTGGTCGCTGATGGTCATGGCCTCGATGATGGCCATGCGGCCGGCGTACCCGGAATTTTTGCAACGGTCGCAGCCACGACCGCGGTAAAGTTGCACGCCGCTGAAGGTGGCGGCATCAATGCCGAGATCCTCAAACATTTTTGGCGGATAGGTCACCGGCTCGCGGCAATGCGAGCAAATCCGGCGCATGAGGCGTTGCGCGCAGGAAAGAATGACGGACGAGGAAATCAAAAATGGCGCGATGCCCATGTCATCCAGGCGGGCGATGGCGCCGGGCGCGTCGTTGCAGTGCATGGTGCTCAAGACCTGGTGCCCGGTGAGCGCGGCTTCGATGGCAATTTCGGCGGTCTCCGTGTCGCGAATTTCACCGATCATGATGATGTCCGGGTCCTGGCGCAGGATGGACCGCAGGGCATTGGCAAACGTAAGGCCGATTTCCTTCTTGGTCGGCACCTGATTGATGCCGGGGATCTGGAATTCCACCGGGTCCTCGACGGTGACGATGTTATAAACCGGGTTGTTGAGTTCGTTGAGCGCGGAGTAAAGGGTGGTGGTCTTGCCCGAACCCGTCGGGCCGGTGACGAGGATCAAGCCGTGCGGCGCGTCAATGGCGCCCTTGAATTGCTTGAAGGTTTCGGCATCCAATCCCAGTTTGTCAATGCTCGCGGACAGGTTCGTCTTGTCGAGCACGCGGAGGACGATTTTCTCGCCGTGCACGGTGGGCATCACGGACACGCGCAGATCGAAGTCCTTGCCGCTCACGCGCACGCGCATGCGACCGTCCTGCGGCAGGCGGCGCTCGGCAATGTCCAGGCTGCTCATGATCTTGAAGCGGGACGTGAGCGCCAGTTGCATTTGTTTGGGCGGCGGCGTGGCATCCGTGAGCACACCGTCAACGCGGTAGCGCAGGCGCATGTTTTTCTCGAACGGCTCCAGGTGAATGTCGCTGGCGCGGTCCTTGATGGCCTGGACGATGATGAGGTTGGCCAGCTTGATGACGGGGGCTTCCTCGCTGGAAACGGCAAGCTGGTCGAGGTTGACCTCTTCCATGCCTTCCTTGACGGATTCGACCGTCTCGGCTTCCGCATCGGCTTCGCTCTGTTTTTGGGCGTCCTGAATGATGTCTTCCATCGAACCGCTCTTGGAAGCATCCAGGGCGTTCAACTTGTCCATGATGGCTTTCTCGGACGCGATGAGCGGAAAGATGTCGAGTTTGGTGATGCGCTTGACGTCATCGAGGGCGAGGACATTCAGCGGGTCGGCCATCGCCAGAAACAGCCGGTTTTCCAGCCGCGAAACGGGAACCACCTTGTAATTGTGGGCGGTGTCGCGTGGCACCAATTCGATGATCTCCGGCAGAATGCTCACCCGTCCCAGGTTGACGGGCGGAACATTCAGCACCCGCCCCATGGAAACCGCCAGGTCCTGTTCGCTGACATAGGCCTTGTCAATGATGAGCTTGATGAGCCGCGCGCCTTCCTTTTTTTGCTGTTCGAGCAGCGTCTCGATCTGCCCGGCCGACAGCAACCCGTCCTCGACGAGCGCGTCGGCGATGCGTTCTCCGAATGATTTGACTTTGGCCATGGGTTTATCGGAATGCCTTGCGCAAATTGCCGATCAGGTCGGCCGGCGGCACCAGATACCACAACAACCGGTGCGTGGTGGCCTCGGACAGATCCTTCACCGCCTGCTGATTGAACGGGTTGGCGGTCGCGACCAAAATGGATTTGCTCATCCGGTCAAACGGCAGCACGCACCAGCGACGGCAGACTTCCGCCGGAAAACCGCGCGTCAGGTCAATGTCCACATCGTATTTGTCCAGCGGCAAAAACGCCGTGCGCGACCGGTCGGAAAGCAATTTTAACGATTTATCCACAAGCAGGATGTTTTTCTCCGCGAGGGCATGGATGAATGGCTCGACCACATCCGACACCGCCGCGGTCAAATCCGCCGTGCGCCAGCACAAATCAAAATCACCCGCACTGATGGTTTTGCTATCAACGAAAATTTTGTGCATCGTCTTGCGGCCATCGTCAATCTCCGCTGCCGCGGGGCGCGATTTTTTCCGAAACCTCGCCGTGTCGGATTGGGGCGCCGGCGCCGAGGCTTCCACCGGTGCGGACTGTCCCGCTCCGCTGTTGGCCTTGTCCTCAATCTGCTTGAGCACCGCCTGCACGTCCGCGTCGTCCGGACGTCTTTGCAAGACGGTCTCATATTCCAGAATTGCCGACGAAAGCTGCCCCGACTGCATGTAAGCCTGGGCAATGCGTTTGGACGTGTTGATGATTTCCTGTTCCCGGCCCAGTTTGGTGTAGGCTTCCTTGAGGATTTCCAGCGACTGGCAATCGTTGGGTTGCGACTGGGCAATGACCTCGAACATCTCAATTGTCTGCTGCAATTGAGCTTCTTCACTGGGACTTAATGCCTCGGTTTCCATGATTTAATCGTAAACCAGCTGCAAATCAGCAATCCGCGCGCCAGTTTAAGCATTCAACGGCCACAACGCAACCTTCGCTTATCCCAAGGGGCATTTGCGGCATTGCTTTCCGCCAGCGTCTGCGGCATTGCTTTCCGCCAGCCGGCCGACGGCCGGAACGAAAAATGGCGACACCCGTTCCCATCATGGAACCCGCAACCGGCGAACGCCTTCTGCGTTTCACCGGGGATCGCATCCGTTTTGCGCTCCGCGATGGCGGCGCAGGCAATGGCTGGCGCGCCTTCCTCCGCACCAATCTTGGCCGGGCCTTCGCCCTCCGCCGCGAAATCATAACCGCACACGCCGGCGGTCCGGGCCACGCCGGGGAATCCTGGCGCGACCTGCCGATGCAAAAAAGTGGCGACACCTGGCAACTCGAATTGCCGCTCGCCGAGTCCGGTTATTTCAGGGCCAAGGCGTACCTGCTCGACCCGAAAGGCTGGCAGCATTGGCCCGACGGCCCGGATGTCGGCATCTGCGTTCATCCCAATTTTGCCCGCACCGCCAACACGATTTACTGTGCCTTCACCCGGCAGTTTGGCGCGACCAAAAACCTGCCTTCGACCCGCGATGAACAGCTTGAGGCCCGGCTCCAACAGCTTGATGCGAAAGGTTTCGCCGTCATCCCGCCTTCCGGCAAGCTCCGGGACCTCGCCCGGCAGCTGCCGCACATCGTCCACACGCTCGGCTGTCGTATTCTTCATTTGCTGCCGATTCATCCCACGCCAACGACCTTCGCGCGGTTCGGGCGCTTTGGCAGCCCATACGCTGCGCTCGACCTGACCGCGATTGACCCGGCGCTCGTCGAGTTCGACAAGCGCACCACCGGCGTGGACCAATTTTGTGAACTCACCCATGCCGCGCATTCGCTCGGCGCGCGTGTGTTCATTGACATCGTCATCAACCACACCGGCTGGGGCGCGGTCCTGCAGGAAAACCACCCGGAATATTTCCTGCGCAACCCGGACGGCACGTTTGCCAGTCCCGGCGCCTGGGGGACCGTCTGGGAAGACCTCGTGGAGTTGGAACAGAGCGATGTCGTGCTCTGGGACAAACTGGCCGATACCCTGTTAATTTGGTGCCGGCGCGGTGTGGATGGCTTTCGTTGCGACGCCGGTTACAAAATCCCCGTGCCCGCCTGGCAATACATCACCGCCCGGGTGCAGGAGGAATTCCCTGAAACCATTTTCCTGTTGGAAGGACTCGGCGGTTCGTGGGAGTCCACGGAAAACCTCCTCACGGACGGCGGCATGCAGTGGGCTTACTCGGAACTGTTCCAAAATTATTCCGGCCCCGACGTCGCCGGCTATCTCGATTATGCCAACCGCCAGAACGAGCGCGTCGGGACCTACGTTCATTACAGCGAAACGCATGACAACGACCGCCTGGCCGCGCGCGGGCGCGCGTGGTCTCTGTTGCGCAACCGCCTGTGCGCCTTGACCAGCGCCAGCGGCGGGTTCGGTTTCACCGGCGGCGTTGAATGGCTGGCTGCCGAAAAAATCAAGGTGCATGGCTGTTCCGGCCTTGCGTGGGACAACCCGGACAATATCGTTGCCGATCTGGCCCAGCTCAACCGTTTGCTGGCCGGGCACCCTTGTTTTTTTGATGGCGCCAGACTTACGCGCCTCAGCGCCCTAGATTCCCCGGTTTACGCGCTGCTCCGCGAGTCCGCCGAGGGCAAGGATGCCTTGCTCGTGCTCGTGAACACGGATCTTGAAAAGGCAAATTCATTCACGCTCCCGACCGGCGACCTCAAGGTTCCCATTCCGGATTTCAAATGCGACCTGCTCGATCAGCCGTTGCCGAAGACGGTCGTGGGCAAGGACAAAATCCTGTTTGCGCTCCCGCCTGGTGGTTGCCACTGCCTCGCACCAACGCCGCAGCCGCAGGGTCTGAGCGGCGATGATTACCGGCGCGCCCGCGCGCAGGCGGCCTGGGCGCTCGAAGCGCTGGGCAAGCTTGCGCCGGTTGAAAAATTGGACGGGCTTGACTGGCGCTGGCTGGCCGGACAAGTCGGGCATTCACCGGCCAGTTTTCTTGCCGCGGTCGGCGAATTTGCCGTCAGCCACGGAAAAAATTCCCTGGCCGGGTTGTTGCCGGATGCCGGGCCGCAGAAATATTTCCCACGCGTTGTGGTCTGGACATTGCTCGATCGTCGCCGCATCACGCTGGTCCCGCCCGGCCATTGGCTGCTCATTCAGGACAGCGCCCCGTTCCGGGCCGCCCTGCAACTGCAGAATGAAGACAGCCATGCGGTCCATGTCGAATCCATCGCCGTGGATGATGGTCACATTGCCTGTTTTCAACCGCGCGAAGCGGCAGCGGCAGCTGAATTGATTCTGGAACGCTACGCTGCCGCGTCCGAACACATCACTGCCAACCTTTGTTTCCTGCCTCTTGGCCCGGAAGGAGAAACTCGAATTCCAAGTTCCGATGATCTGGTCCTGCTGACCAATGGCATCGGCGGCATGGCGCGAATTTGCGTGGATCTGGGCCGCGTGAATTCCAAATACGACTGTGTGCTCGGCGCAAACCTGGATCCCAGGGTGCCGGTGGACCGTCATGTCTTTGTCAAACGCATGCGGGTCTGGGTCAATGCCGATGGTTTTCTTTCCCCGTTGAATGCGACCAATCTCGCGACCTTCACCGCCGGTCCACCGGCCGTCTGGCAGTTCATTGCCAACGCCGGCGACGGCCGGACGGTCGAAATCGAATTGAGCGCGGAAATGATCGAGGGCAGGAACGCGACGGTCTTTCATTTCAGCCGGCCAGCCGAAAAGCTCGCGCATGGCAAGCAACTGCCCGCCAATGCCGATGTGCGATTGACGGTCCGCTTTGACATTGAGGACCGTAATTTTCATCAGGAAACGAAACGCAACGGCGGGGCGGATTATCATTTTTCCTCGAACACCCGCGAACTCCCGGCGCCGGATGCGAAATCGGAGCCGCGGACCGGATTCGTCTTCTCGCCGGCGCCGGAGCGGCAGCTGCGTGTGTTCGCGAACAGCGGGGAATATCATCCTCAGCCCGAGTGGTGTGAAAACATTCCGCATCCGGTGGAACAAAGCCGCGGCCAGACCGGCAGCGGCGATGCCTACAGTCCTGGCTGGTTTGAATTACCGCTGCTCAAAGGCGCCAGGGTCACACTCGTCGCGACTGCGGAACCGGACCCTGCCTCCCCGCTTGGAGTTCCGCCTTCAGGTGATGCAGACCGGCCGAAGCCCGGGAACCAGACATTTGAAGAAGAATTAAGCCAGGCGGTTCGTGCCTTCGTCGTCCGTCGTGACGAGGGCAAGACGGTCATCGCCGGCTATCCGTGGTTTTTGGATTGGGGACGTGATTCCTTGATTTGTGCGCGCGGACTTTTGGCGGCCGGGATGACGGAGGCGGTGAAACAATTGCTGCTTATCTTCGCCCGGTTTGAACAAAACGGAACCCTGCCCAACACCATTCACGGGAATGACGTGTCGAATCGCGACACTTCCGATGCTCCGCTCTGGTTTGGTGTAGTCTGCGAAGAGATGGCATCCGTGGATAAAAAGGATGGCGCGAAATTTTACGACGCCATTGTGGATTCGGGGGGGCGAACCGTCGGTGACGTGCTCCGCAGCGTTGCCACCCATTACATCAGCGGCACGCCGAACGGCATCCGCATGGACGCGGACTCGGCGCTGATCTGGAGTCCCAGCCATTTCACCTGGATGGACACCAACTTTCCTGCCGGCACCCCCCGCGAAGGCTACCCGGTTGAAATTCAGGCGCTGTGGATCCGTCTGCTTCGGCAACTGGAACACATCAGCAAAGGCGATGAGCGGGACAAATGGGGCAGACTGGCCAGCCGGGCGATGGCCTCGGTGGAAGATCTGTTCTGGCTGAAAAAGCCGGGATGGTATGCCGATGTATTGCTCGCAAAAGCCCGCGTCATCGCCCGTGATGCCACGCCGGATGATGCGCTCCGCAGCAACTGCCTGTTGCTGGTCAGCCTCGGCCTTGTGACCGGTGAACGCGCAAAGCAGTGCGTCGAGGCGGCTCAAAAATTTCTGGTGGTGCCCGGCGCGTTGCGGTCGCTGGCGCCGTTGCCGGTTTCAGTCCCGTTGCCGGTCAGTCGTGACGGACAGCTTTTGAACAATCCCGTCGAACCTTATTGGCCGCGTTACGAAGGTGACGAGGACACCCGCCGCAAACCGGCTTATCATAACGGCACCGCCTGGACGTGGACGTTCCCAATTTTCTGTGAAGCCCTGGCACAGGCGTGGAGTTTTGCGCCGGAATCGGCCGCGGCGGCCAGGGCGTATCTTGGCAGCGTGGAACAATTGATGAACACTGGTTGTCTCGGCCAGATCCCGGAGATTCTCGACGGCGACGCCCCGCACACCCAACGCGGTTGTGACGCGCAGGCCTGGGGAGCGACGGAGACCCTGCGCGTCTGGAAATTGCTTAACGAGCCTAAATCATTGCCAACCGGCGAAGCGAAGGCAAAATAGCGGCATGAACTTCCGCGAGAAAATCATCGCCTGGGATCAATTGCCGGAGTGGCGGAAAAAATTTCGCGCAACCGGCAAGAAGCTGGTCGTCACCAACGGCTGCTTCGACATCCTGCATCCCGGCCACGTGACGTATCTGGAATCAGCCCGCAATCTCGGCGACGCGCTGCTCGTCGGCATCAACGGCGACGAGGCTGCCCGGCAATTAAAAGGCCCGGGCCGGCCGGTGAATTCCGAAGCCGACCGCGCCACCGTGCTGGCGGCACTGGAAAGCGTTGCCGGCGTCTGCATTTTTGCCGATAAAACGGCGATCCGGTTCCTGTCGGCGGCCAAACCCGAGATTTACGTCAAAGGCGGCGATTACACGCTGGACACGTTGAATCAGGATGAGCGCCTGGCGGTTGAATCGGCCGGGGGACAAATCGTGATCCTGCCGTTCGTGCCCGGCAAGTCCACTACGGCGCTGTTGGAGAAAATTTCACGGCTTTGACCGGCAGTGTGCATACGCATGAAGATTCTGGTCATCTCATTCGCGGGCAACGGCGACACGCTGTTTGCCACACCGCTGATCCATGAGTTGCGCACCAATTTTCCCGACGCGACCATTGATGCGCTGGTCCGCTGGCCCGCCGCGAAGGGCCTGCTCGACGGCAATCCGCACCTCAACAACATCCATCAAACGGATCCCCTTTCCGGTTCCAAAATCGAATCGTTGGCGCTTTTGACCAAATTGAGGCGGCAGCGATACGACATTTCCATCAACACCCATCCACAAAGCCGGCGCCATTACCGGCTGCTGGCCAAATTCATCAACGCGCCGGCCCGGCTTGGCCATGAGTATGAATGTTCCGGTGCCTTGGACCGCTGGCTGACGAACCGGACCATTCTCCAGGATTATACGCGGCATTGTGTGGAAAACAATTTGTCCCTGCTGTCCCTGCTCAAGGTGAAGACCTTGCTGCCGCAGCATCGTTACGATGTGTTTTTGACGGATGCCGAACACGCCTGGGCGGCGGACTTTTTGGCCGAACAGAAAATTTCCGGACGCCCCCGGCTGGGAGTGCATGTCGGGTCGGGTGGCACCAAGAACCTCGCGTTGCGGCGCTGGCCGCTGGAACATTATCTGGAGCTGGTCCGCCGCCTTCACGAGACCCGTCCCGAACTGGCGATATTGTTTTTTGGCGGACCCGACGAACAGGCCGACCACGAAAAAATCCAGCAGGCGGCCGGCGGCGGTAATGTGTTTTTTCCCAAAACCAAAAATCTCCGGCAGGCGGCGGCCCTGATCAAAAAATGCGACGCGTTCCTGAGCGTGGACACGGTGCTCATGCACGTGGCGGCCGCCATGAATGTGCGCGGCCAGGTCGTCATTGAAACACCGACCTGGAACAAACCGATCGAACCTTACGGAAACCCGTTTGTGCTGGTGAAAAATCCGGCGGTGGCCGGACGCAACCTGGAATTCTATCGCTATGATGGACGCGATATTCAGGGAAGCGCCGAAGATTTGCGCCGGGTCATGACGTCGGTGACGGTGGACAACGTTCTTGCCACCATCAACAGACAGGTCTGAGCCGCAGGTGGATTACAACGAAAACCCTGCCGCCTTCGCGTCGCTGGCAAACATTTTCACGGTGTCCAGCGACAATTCCGACAACCCCATTCCGGTCATCTTCATCGCCTTGCCCAGAATATCGTGCGGCACGGTCACAATCTGGCAGCCGCACTCGTCCGCTTGAAAAATATTCAACACCTCGCGGACGCTCGCCCAGAGCAATTCCGCCCGGGGCAGGCCGGTTAAAAGTTTTTTGCTCTCGCGCAGGTGCGGGACCGGGTCAACTCCCGTGTCCGCAATCCGGCCCGCAAATACGGATACCACCGCCGGCACCTTGGGATTCAGCGCCTTGGCCACGCCCGAAACCTGCTCCAGGGTGAGAATGGCCGTGACGTTCAGCTTCACGCCTTCGAGGGCCAGCTCGCGGATGAGTGGCAACGACGATTCTCCGCGGGTGTTGGTGATGGGGATTTTGACATAGACGTTTTTCGCCCAGCCGTTGATTTTAAGGCCCTGGCGCCGCATCTCGGGAAATTCATCGGAAAACACCTCGAGCGAAATCGGCTTCTCGGTGATGTGCTGCAAAATGTCGCGCGCAAACGCCTCGAAATCCGTCAAGCCCGCCTTGCGCATGAGCGTCGGATTGGTGGTCAGGCCCTTGATGAGCGGATTGGCGTTCAATTGGAGCATTCCCGCCTTGTCCGCACCGTCGGCGAAGATTTTTATTTTGAGGCTGGCCAGATTTTTCATGCGTTCTTGGTATTGCCGTGCGCCACGCAAGATAATGCCGACGCACCGATGTTCAACCTATTTTCCTCCAGCCAGGATGATTTCTGCCGCCGCCAACAAATCCTTTGCCCGGAAATCCGGTGGCTGCTTCAACGCTTCCGCATAGCCGCGATCAATGAAAATGGTGCGGCACCCGGCGGCGTGACCGCAGTCAATGTCCCGCCAGCGATCGCCCACCATCCAGCTTTGGGCCAGATCAATGCCCAGTTCGTGCGCGGCCCGCAGCAACATTCCCGGCTTGGGCTTGCGACAGTCGCAATCGGACGCGCCCTGCCCGGGATGGTAACAAACCTCAACCCGGTCAATCGGCAGCTCACGGCACATTCCGGCATGAATGGCTTCAACGATTTCCTTTTTTAGCGTCCCACGTCCCACGTCCGGCTGATTGGTCGCCACGATCAACAAAAAGCCGGCTTGCTTGAGTTTCGCGCAGGCGGCCGGAACCTCCGGGTAAATTTCGAACTCACCCATGCTGGTCGGCGGATACGGCAACCCGTCTTGTTCCAAAGCCCGATTGATGACGCCATCACGGTCAAGAAAAACGGCATGCCGGACATCGGACATCGGAGTTCGGGCTTCGGACTTCACCGCGTGCTTTCCCATTTGGTCTGCGCAACCTTGAGTTTGGGATGCGAAACGAAGAGGTGCCAGATCACGGCCTGAAACGCCTCGCTGTGCGGCGTGACGTGCGCGGGATTGACCGTCGGCACAATCACGCAAGCGGTTGCTTCCTTGGCCGTGTAACCCCCATCGCGCCCGACGATACCTATGACCGACGCGCCGGCCTGTTTGGCGAGTTGGATGGCACTGACCAGGTTGGGGCTGACATTTTTCTCGAGGTTGCCGCCACCGACGGAAAAAATCAGCAGACCATCCTTCGCATTGATGCGGCTGCCTTTGAGCCATTCGGAAAAGACCGTCGCCCAGCCTTCGTCGTTGGTGCGGGCGGTCAGCTCGGAGACGTTGTCCGTGGGCGCGTAGGCCTCGAAGCCGCAGATTTTGCGGAAGTCATTAACGGCATGGCCGGCGTTCCCGGCGCTGCCGCCGACGCCGAGGATGAACAAACGCCCGCCGCGTTCACGCACACGCGCGAGTTCATCGGCGCATTTTTCAACTGCCGCGGCGTTCAACTGGGCGGTGACCTGCTGGACCTCGTCGAGGAATTGTTTGGCAAAACTCATGGTGATTTTGATTGTAACAGCGATTCCAGTTCCGCCAAGCCCGCAGGTGAGCCCATTTCGTAAAAACGTTCGCGCACTTCGTAACCGGCCAACTGCTTTTCCCGGACCAGCCGGCCCATGACTCCGGCGAGGTCAAAAACCTGGTCGGCGGCATACCCATCGAACACGGACGACTGGAACAAGCTCAAGCCGTAGTCAATGTGATGCATCTCCGGCAGCTTCGTTTTTTTGTCATAGACGACAATTTCGCCGTCGCGGAACACGACGTTGCTGGTGTCATAGCGGCCTTCGTTGTGATAAACCGTCATCAGGCCAAGCTTGCCGCTGCGATGAAAACATTCCGCCACCGGCCGATATTCAATGGGCAGATAGGAATCGCCGTAGAGCACAAAGAATTCCCCGCCGAGTAACGGCAGCGCGCGCTTGATTGCGCCGCCCGTGCCCAGCAGTTTCGGCCCGTCGAACGAATAATCGAGCTTCACTCCGTAAGCCGAGCCATCGCCGAAACCGCGCTGAATCATTTCGCCGAGATGCCCGATGCACAAAACCGCATGGCGGATGCCGCGGGATCGGAGCAAGTCGAGCTGGTGGGCCAGGAAAGGTTTGCCGGCGACCGGGACGAGTGATTTGGGAATTTTCTCAGTGATGGGCCGCAGTCGCGTGGCAAGTCCGCCGGCGAGAATGGCAACGGGAATGTCGAGCGGCGCGCTCACGAAATCAGCAGCTTGGTCCCCTCAAAATCGAACCGGAACCGGACCTCCTTGAGGCCGGCCGGCCGCATCGCGTGGCGCAGCCGGGACTTGTCCTCGGCGTAAAACATCAGGAACCCGCCACCGCCGGCCCCGATGAGCTTGCCACCGAGCGCGCCATTGGCCATCGCGAGGTCATACCATTCGTTGATCTTCGGATTGCTCATGCCACCGCTGCGCTGCTTTTTGCGCTGCCAGTGCACATCCATGAGCCGCGCGAATTCGCGCAGGTCGTCGGCTTCCAGCGCCCGCTGGCTTTGCAGGCCGAGGTCCTTGACGAAATGCAGGTTCTCGATCATGGACTTGTCGTCCGATTTCGATTTCTGGTCCTGCTCCTTCAAAATGCCCGAGGCGGAACGCGAATAGCCGGTGAAGAACAGCAGCAAATTGTCTTCGAGGTTAGCCCGCGTTTCTTCAGAAAGCTTCAGCGGCCAGGCCTCCACCTTGCCGCCGGGAAGGAATTTGAAGCAAGTGATGCCGCCGAAGGCCGCGATGTATTGGTCCTGCTTGCCGATGGGTTCCTTGAGCCGGTCCAATTCGACTTCACACGCCTGGGCCGCGAGTTCAGCCGGATGGACCAGATTTTTTTTGTAGGCGTGGAGCGCCTTCAGCAGCGCGGTGGTGAAGCTGCCGGACGAACCCAGCCCGGTCCCCGCCGGGATGTCTGCCATCGAGGTCAATTCCAGCGACTGTCCGCCGACACCAACCAACGCGAATGCCTCGCGGATGATGGGATGTTTCAATTTCGCGGCGTCCGGAACGCGTTCCAGCTCCGAATATTTGACGATCAAGTCCGCCACGAACGTTTCATGCAGCGTGATGTAAACGTATTTATCAATCGCCGCGGCGATGAGGAAGCCGCCGAATTTTTCGTAGTACGACGGCAGATCCGTCCCGCCGCCGCCGAGGGTGATGCGAAGGGGTGAGCGCGCAATGATCATTTCAAATTAGGATTTAGGGTTTTGCCGACGCGGAGTCAAAGGCAAATCCGCTGTTCCGATAAATTTCCTCGACGATTTGAAGCGCGGCGCGCGCCTCTGTCAGACCGGCGTCTGGTGTCCGGCGTTGTCGAATATCTTCCTCGAACTTCGTCATTTCGATCCGCCACGACTCATCCGGACCAGGAAACTCGTATAATTTTGTGTCCGGTGGGCCCATTTCCGGCTTCATCTGATAATGATACAGCTTCTCAATGCCGTAGCTGCCGCCGAGTCCTTCGACGTGCAGCTTGGTGTTGCGCCCGTAGATCTCGAGGGAAAACAGGTTCTTCCATTCGGTGCAACTGACATGCAGCCATGCTGTCTGGCCCTTGGCTGTCCGCAAATTTAAAAAGGCATTGTCGTCCACCCGCATATCCCAGAAATACGTCGTGGCCTGCCCCTCCACCCTGGTTAAGGGACCGAGAAACCAGCCGGCCAGATCAATCAAATGAATGCCCTGATCAATCAATTCGCCGCCGCCGGACAGCTTCGGGTCAGCGCGCCACTCCTTGTCGTACCCGACCCGTCCGCCATGGCCATAGCGGCCACGGAGGAACATCAATTCGCCCATCACGCCGGATTCAAAAATCTCCCGGGCCTTGATAAAAGCCGGATGATAGCGATGATTGAATCCCACCCGAACGCAAACGCCGTGCTGGTCCGCCAGCGCAATTAACTCATCCACCTGCCGGATGGAAATGCCCGCCGGTTTTTCGACAATGACATGTTTGCCCGCGCGAATGGCGGCAGCGGAAACCTCGGCCAGGGCGGAATTGATCGTCGCCACAATCACCGCGTCCACCTGTGGATCAGTGACGGCCTGTTTATAATCAGTGACGGCCCGGCCGGTTTTAGCCAGCTTCACCAGTTCGTCCGCCCGGGCAAGTTTGGTGTCACACGCCACGGCAAGTCGCGAACCGGCCGGCAAGCCGGCGAGCCGTTTTTTCCCGATCAATCCGCAACCGATGATGGCGTAGTTCATTTGTCGCCCCAAGTTTTGCCGCGGTCCTTCGGCACAATGCGGCGCAAGGTGTAAATATCGTTGTTCAGATCCGCTTTGAATTCGTGCAGTTTTTCCCACGGATCCCACTGGGCGCTGATGAGCCGGCCGGTGATGCCATCGCTTTGCGCGCTGGCGAGATAGACCGCAAGGTTCGCGCCCAGTTCCAACGGCGTGGCGCCCTTGTTCTTCCATTGCCGGTTCTTCTCGTAAAATGCCGCGCCGACTTTTTCCGGTCCGGCCGCCAGCACTTCGTCCACCAACCGGGTCGCCAATGCACCCGGCGCAATGGCGTTCACATCCACGTGGAAGGCTTTCAACTCCCCGGCCAGGGTTTCCATCAACCGCACCACGGCGGCCTTCGAGGCGGCATAGGCGCTGATATTCGGCAGCGGATTGGTCGCGCCGCCACCGCTGAGTACAATGATTTTACCCCGGCCATTTTTTTTGAAGTGGGGAATGACCGCGCGGCACGGCAGCAACACCCCGTAAAGATTGATGTCCATTGCCCGCCGCCATTCATCAAGCGATACCGATTCCGTCGCGCCCATCGGGCCGTAAATTCCCGCGTTCAGCACCAGCGCATGAAGCGAACCTAGTTCGCGCAACACAAATGCGACGAGTTCGTTCACCCGGGTTTCGTTGGAAACATCACAGGTCCTGGCCAGGACCTTTCGGGCCGGATGCTCCTTTGCCAGTTCGTTTCGGGCAGCGAGCAGTTCCTTTTCGTTTCGGGCGCACAACACCACATCAGCCCCCTCGCGCAGGAAATGGCCGGCGATGGTTTTGCCAAGTCCCTGGCTGCCGCCAGTGATTAACGCATTGATGCCTTTGAGTTTCATGATCCAGCGCGACCAACGGAAAGATGTTCGATGGCGGGGAGGTTTTCCAATTCCTTTTCCAAAAAACGGTTGGCGTCCACGAAAATCCGCTGGCGCATGGCCGGGACCATTTGCGCCCAATCCGCCTTGCGAAATTCCGGCCACTCGGTGCAAATCGCGGCGGCGTCTGCGCCGGCCAGCGCCCCGGCGATTTGCGAAGCGAGCTGCACCTGGGCGAGTTCGGCAGGCAATTGTTTCACCGCCGGGTCAAAGGCGTGGACCTCCGCGCCTTCCGCCAGCAGATTCCGGCACAATTCCACTGCCGCACTGCGCCGCAGCGTGTTCGTGTGGGTGGTATAGGTGAGGCCCAGCACAGCAATTTTCTTTGCCTGCAAACCGCCGAGCCGCGCTTGCAGCCGCCGCAATGCCCAGCCGCGATGCAGATCGTTGCTCTCTTTGATGGCCGGAATGACGGAAATCGTTTCGTGCTGGTCGGCCGCCAGTTTGGTCAGCGTGACGACATCGCGCGCGAGCGTACCGCCGGCAAACGGCCCACCCGGCCCGAGATAAGCCTTGAGCCCGATGCGCGGTTCGCTTTTTAACCCGATGGAAACCTCCTTTGCGTCCGCGCCGACACGTTCGCCCAGCCGGGCAATCTCATTGATGAAGGTGATGGAAAGCGCGAGGAACGAATTCAAGGCGTGCTTCACCATTTCGGCCGATTCGGTGCGCATGAACAAAACCTGTGGAGTGAACGGCGCGAACAACTTTTCCAGCAGCGGTTTCTTGGTTTCATCGCGAATCCCGACCACCACCCGTTCGGCTTTTTCAAAGGCGTCAATCGCCTTGCCCAGCCGGAGGTTTTCGGGCGAACAGGCGAAATGAAATTGTGGAAATTCGGCTTCCAGCGCACGACAGGTGCCGACGGGCAGTTGCGCGGAGATCAACACCAGCGCGCCCCTAGGCAGATGCGGCAAGGCGCGACGGAGGCGGCCGAGGACAAATTCCACATCCGATTCGTCGTTTTCGTTCACCGGCGTGTCATAGCAAAGCCAGAGCGCATCGGCACGGGCGCAGGCAATTTTAGGATCGGTTGTGAACGACAATCTTTTGGCCGTCAGGCTGGCGGCTATGAGTTCATTCAATCCGGGCTCAAGCAGCGGAGCCTGGCCGGAGTTCAGTCCGGTAATGACCGCCTCGTCGAAATCCAGCCCGACGACCTGGAAATGCCGCGCGCAACAGGCCGCGGTGACCGAGCCAAGATGCCAGAGGCCGAGGACCGTGACATTCATCGGCGTTGGAGCACCCACTGGTTCTGCCGGAGCCATTCCAGGGTGCGCACGATGCTTTGCTCGATGGTGAGCGTGGTTTTCCAGCCGGTGGCGCGAATTTTTTTCGTGTCGAGAAAAATGAACGGGTTGTCGCCGACCCAGCCCTTGTTGCCGCCGGAATATTCGAGCCGGGGCGTGAGGCCGAGAGCTCCGCAAATGAAGCCGACGGAGTCATTCACCTGCACGTATTCGTCCGTGCCGAGGTTGTAAGTTTCAACGCCGTGCCTGGCCTGTTTGGCCGTGTTCCCGCTCAAGACGTGGAGCATTGCGTCCAGGCAGTCGCCGATGTACAGGTAGGATTTCCGCTGGGCGCCATCGCCCAGGATTTTCAGGTGGCCGGGGTGGGCAACCAGTTGTTTGTAAAAATCCAGCACGTGGCCGTGCGTGTAGCGTTCGCCGAGAATCGAGACAAACCGGAAAATATAACCCTCAAAGCCATAGCCTTCGCAGTAGGCTTGAATGAATCCCTCGCAGGCCAGCTTGGACGCCGCGTAAAGCGAGGTCTGGATCGGGAACGGATGGTTTTCCGGAGTTGGGATGATCTCCGCCTCGCCATAGACGCTGCCGGTGGAACTGAAGGCGATGCGTTTAATGCCGTTGGCGCGCATGGCCTCGAGCACATTGAAGGTGGCAACGGCGTTTTGCTGGAGATCCTTGTGCGGATGGTCGAGGCCGAAACGGACATCGGCATTTGCCGCCAGATGAAACACGGTGGTGCAACCGGCCATTGCCCGGATCAACGCGGACAAATCCAGACAATCGCCCTCAACCAGTTTGAATTTGGGGCGGGCCAACGCCGACTCCAGAAATTCACGCTGGCCGGTGGAAAAGTTATCCCAGCCGACGACCTGCTTCCCGCCGGCCAGCAGGCGGTCAACAAGATTGCTGCCAATAAAACCGGCGGCGCCGGTAACAAAAGCCTTTTCCATGATCAGGCGGGAAGCTTAGTGGGGACAACCAAAGCTCGCCAGCATTTTTGAATGTCGGCGTGCCAATGACTAAGAATTCACGATGGCGGCCTTTTCCGACGGCAAAGCTGGATTGGCGGCGGCACGCTGTTCCAGCCAGTGACGGTCAATGGGGCTGTAGAAGGTGCATTCCAGGCAGGTTTCCGGGCGTTTTCCGGAATAAAACCCCTTGATGACAGCCCAAGCCCGGTCGCTTTTGGAAATTTCTGCAAGCGAGTTTTCGCGGATGTTGCCGACCACCAAATCGTCAAGGTCATTGCGCGTGAGGCGGCAACCACAGAGACGGACATTGCCATCGTGGCGGACGGCAAAGTTGAAAAGATTTTTGCACGGCACATTCAGCGGCGGCGGCAGCTTGCGCAGCCGCATGAACCCGCTCATGTCGGTCGGCTGGATGGTGCCGCCCCAGTTGTCAAAATCCACCGTGAAATTTATCCGGACCCGTTCGGACAGGTAGGGTTTGATGTTTTCGGCAAAATCCTTCGAGTGAATGATCTGGCTGGGCTTTTCCGCGTTGCGAAACCGGACGACCACGCGGGACGGTTCGCCCTTGGAACGATTGTATTCAAGCAAATGGCGGATGCCGGACATGGCCTCGTCATAATGCTTTACGCCATAAACTTTTTCGTAGGCTTCCCGGCTCGCGCCCTGGGTGCTGATGTAAACGCCGCCGATGCCAAGGTCAATCAACCGTTTGTAAGTGTCGTTGCGATCCAGCAAGATCGCATTGGTGGTCAGGACGACGTCCTTGATGTGGGCCTGGTTTACCGCATAGTCCACCTTTTCCAGCAAGCCGGGATCCACAAGCGGGTCGCCGACCACCGGGGTGAGATCAAGGCTCTGGCCGCCGACGGCCGCCCATTCATCCACCGCCTTTTTGAAAACGTCGAACGGCATGATGCCGGTCTGGAGGGTCTTGTTGGCAACGACCTTGGGATAGGCACAAAAGGAGCATTTGGCATTACAAATGTTCGTCACGCCCGTCACCAGCGTCGAGGACGGTTCCAGGTGGCGATATTCCCACAATTCCTCCGGGGTGACCGTGTTGTTGGAAACCCGCCGGTATTTCGAACTCCGCCAGAAATTTTGAAAATAGAACGCGCCCCAATACACCACATCGGCGGCCAGGCCGTTGGTATGCACGGTGTGGTAAATGCGCCAGCCGATTTTTCGCGCGAGGTTCTTCATGCAACTTTAGTCAGTAAGTATAACTACATTTTTTCATTACAACAGTCAAACAGTGTCCGGTGGTTTGACGTGCCGGCGCGAACGGTGGCTTGGGCCCGGGATCAACCGTCCCGCTTGGAAATCGGATGTCCGTCCGTGAAAACGCGCCTTCGAATCCCTCGTCCAACTCCACACCGGGCAACCGTGTTCTTGAGTCAACACCGCGCTGTTTGTCCCTTGACAGGACGGGTGGGTTTAAAGAATTTAGCAGCCGACATTGGCCATGCCCCCATCAACCGCCGCCGCAAAGTGACAACCCAGGATTTCCGAAACATGCCAACGAAACGCATTTCACTGAATGAATCCTTGTGGGTTTATGGCGACAATATTTATCGCACCACGCCGAATGCCCGGACCGAGATTGACGCGGTGAAGCAACGGGGCATCGCCACCTTCATGCTCAAAAGCCACCGGGATGCCGAGGGCTTGGAACAGTTGCGGCGCCTGGTCTGGCAAGATGACCGGCACGTCATCCTGACCCGGCTGCATCCGGGTGAAATGTCGGCCTTGAAGCCCATCTTTCGCAGCCGCAGAAATTTTTCAGTGATTTATGACGACTGGTGGATCATGCCTCACTGGTTCACGCGGGAGGCGGATTATGTTGTGTTCCGCAAATATAACGGCGTCGCCATCCGCCTGGGAAAATCCGCCTGGACGAACGTCTCGCCCCCGCTGCTGTATAATCCGTTGAATCCGGGCATGCATACCAAATATTCATTGGCCGCGACGGCCCTGCGTTTGCCCATGCTGGCCGCCTCTCCGGCGGTCAATCTGGCCAACATTTATCGTCGGCGGGCCGAAAACACCGACCCGCGACGATTTTTGTATTTTCCGTTCGCCGTCAAAGCCGCCGACCTGCCGCTCAAAGCCGACGTCCAATACAAATATGACTTCATCAATATCTGGAACGGCTGCGGGATATTTATGATGCGTGATCCATTTGTGCCGTTTGAACACACCTTCGCCAATCTGTATGCCGACCGTTTTCGAATGACCCAACTGCTGCTAAAAACCGATCAGTCCTTCCGTCATGAGCGGGTGCGCGCGTGGGACGCCTATGTCGAAGTCATCCGCCAAAGCCGGTATGCCGTGGCGACCGGCGGAATCTGTGATAAATTCAATCCCAATTTTCTTGAATGCGCCTGTCTGGGAACACCGATGATAGGGCGGAGCGTGCCATTGGAGGCTCCCTGGTTTGACGAATGTCTTTTTCCCGTGGACATCATGAACATGACGCCGGCCAAAATAAAACCCCTGCTTCAAGAAGCCCTGGAGCGTCAACCCGTTTTGCGTGAAAAATGTCTGAACTGGCGTGACAAGTTGTTGAAGATGTACGACCCGCACACGCTGTTGGAGATATTGCAGGCGCAGATTGACGGACAGCCCGTTCCGACCGGTTACCTCAAGGTGGATTTTAATAATCCATCTGCCGCGCCCGCGCATTGACATAAAAATGATGGGTATTCACGGCGTTCCAACAGTTCTTCATTCGTCAACCCGGTAAATCCGCGGTTCGCCGGTTTCATGCCAATGGATTCTTAGTCCTCGACATTCGTGGACAATATTCCGATGGTTAGGCCCATGAATTCACGGGTTTTAGTCACCGGTGCGGCCGGTTTCATTGGCTCCCATGTCGCTTCTCATTTGCTGAAACAAGGGCGGCTGGTGGTCGGCTTGGATGATTTGAGCGGTGGTTTCCGCGACTACGTTCCCAGCGGTGTGGAATTTGTCGAAGGCTCGGTCACGGACACCACGCTGGTCAAAAAATTATTTGCCGAACACAAGTTCGACCATGTTTTTCACCTCGCCGCCTATGCCGCCGAAGGCTTGAGCCATTTCATCAAGCATTTCAACTACACCAATAACCTGCTGGGCAGCATCAACCTCATCAACGCCTCGGTGAACCACGGCGTGAAATGCTTTGTCTTCACGTCGTCCATCGCCGTTTATGGCCGCAACCAGTTGCCGATGGTCGAGGACGCCGTGCCGCAACCGGAAGACCCTTACGGCATCGCCAAATATGCCGTGGAACTTGATCTGAAGGAAGCGCATGAAATGTTCGGGCTGAACCACGTCATTTTCCGACCGCACAATGTCTATGGCGAATTTCAAAACATCGGCGACCGCTACCGCAATGTCATCGGCATCTTCATGAACCAGATCATGCAGGGCCAGCCCATGACGATTTTTGGCGACGGTACGCAGACGCGCGCGTTCAGCTTCATTGACGACGTTGCGCCCGTCATCGCCGCGAGCATCACCCGGCCCGAAAGTTACAACCAGATCTTCAACGTCGGCGCGGACACGCCATATTCGGTCAATGAACTCGCCAACGTTGTGGCGAAGGCAATGGGAATAAAACCGCAGATCAAGCATCTCGAGGCCCGCAACGAAGTCGTCCATGCCTACTCCGCGCATGAAAAAGTTCAAAAATATTTCGCCGACCTGATCAAAAATGTTCCCCTTGAAGAAGGGGTCGCCCGCATGGCGGCGTGGGCCAGGAAAGCCGGCGCCCGGCAGGGCAAGCTGTTTACCGGCATTGAAGTCCGCAAAAACCTTCCGCCTTCATGGGCCGCGCTTGAAACCGGCGCCGCAAAACAAAATTAAGCTTTTCCGCCGTAAAAATCCGCTTGCGCCGGAAGCCTGCTCCCGCTGAAGCTGTCAGTCCAATTATTATGAATACTGCGATCGTGACCGGTTCGGAGATCGCCAAGCATTTCGCTCGCGAAGGATGCAAGGCGGTCGGCTTTGAAAATGGCCTGTGCCAATATATTTGACCGGGTGTGCCCACGGAAAGAATCGCAATCGCCCTTATGAAACCTGGTTCTCGCGTCGGAGACTTGCTGCAAAGCGGCATCATCTATTCCGCTGCCAATTTTCTGGCGCTCGCCATTGGTTACGGCTTTCAAGCCATCGTCAGCCGCCAGCTCGGCGGCACCAGCGGTGAATACGGCCTCGTGCTCACCACCATCACTTTCATCGGGTTTCTCGGCCTGCCGATGGCCATTGCCACGCAGGCGGTCACGCATTACATCGCGCGGTTTCATTTCAGCGGCGACGACGCGCGGCTCCACGGTCTGCTGGCCGGCTGCCGCAAGTTTCTATTTCACATCACCATTGCCGGCTCGCTCGCCGCCATCCTGCTCGTAAAGCCGCTGGGCAATTATTTTAACATTCCGCGCACGAGCCTCACGGTCATCGCGCTCGTCTGCGTGCTGGCCAATCTTTGGGGTTCTTACATGACGGTGCTGTGCCAGGGACTCGGCTGGTTCAAACGGCTCGCCCTCATCGCCTTGCTGGCCGCGATTCTCCGGATCCTGTTTGGCGGACTGACGACCCGCAGCTGGCCCATTGCCGAATGGGCGGTCGCCGCCTCCACCGTAATGTTGCTGGCGAATCTCGTCCTGCTGTTTTGGAAGAAGGATTTTCCACGCCGGACGAAAGCCGCCGTTTCGCCTTGGGATTCTGAATTTATCCAATTCCTCGTCGTCAGCGTCGCCTGCGTCGGCGGCGGCTGGATTTTTTCCCAAGGCGACCAGCTCGTGGCCAACAAATTTTTTTCCAAAGCCGATATTGACGCCTACGGCCCCGCCGGGCTGCTCGCACGCACGTTGCCGACGGTATCCGGCCCGCTGCTGACCGTCTTGTTCACGCACCGTTCCGGTCGTCAGCATCACCACGGCAGCGATTTGCGGGAACAGTTGAAGCTGCTCGGCATTTATGCCTTCGCCCTGGTTTTTGGCGCGGCCTGTCTGTTCCTGCTGAAAGATTTTGCATTGCACTTGCTGGGCCGGAACACGCTGCAAGCCGCCGGCATGATTGCCCCGCTTTCCGTCACCATGATTTTCGTCGGCCTGTTGCAGGCGCTCGGCACCTGGGCGCTCGCGAGCCGCTGGACGAAGATTTCACTGCTCTACGGCGTGTTGGGCATCGCCTACTGGCTGGCGCTTCTGGTTTTCGGCAAATCGCCGGCGAAACTGTTGCACCTGATGCCGGTCGCGGCCGGCATTGCCTTTGTCCTCTTGTTTGCTTTCTGGGTGATTGCCATGCACAAAGGCAAGATCAGCCAGCCAACCGAATGCTGATTTGAATTTGCCGGGGTTTCGGCCACACTCGCACCATGCAGTCCGGTTCAGAAAATTTGCCGCGCCTAAGTTTCATCATGCCCACGCTCAACGTGGAGGCGTTGCTGGACAATGTCCTGTCGTCCATCACCCGTCAGACATATCCCCGCGACCGCTATGAAATCATTCTGGCTGACGCGCACTCCACCGACCGCACCCGGGACATCGCCAAAAAATACGGCGCCATCGTCATTAACGACAACGGCAAGAACATGGAGGAAGGCAAACGCCTCGCCCTCCGGCGCGCCACCGGCGAATACATTGTCTTCGTGGACGCGGACAACGAAATCACGCATCCCGACTACATCGAACTGGCCGTAACGGCCCTCGCGGCCAATCCGCGGGCGCTCGGCGTGGAAAGCTACTACCTGCCGTCGCCCAAGATGAGTTCGTTCTGCGCCTACCTCACGCACCGGCTGCACATCAGCGACCCGATTGCCTGGTTGATGAGCACGAACCCGAAACTCGTGGCGCGCGATGGCGAGGTGGAGCGCTGGATTCTGCCCGGTGATTCGCTCTCGTATCCGCTTGGGGCAAACGGGTTTGTTTTTCGGCGCGCCGATTTGGAGTCGGTGAAAGCCAACGAACATTTTCAGGACACGCACGCAGCGCTGCACCTCATGCGCGAGGGCAAGCGGGAGTGGCTGCGGATTCACGGTCGCGGCGTGCATCATTTTTACGTCCAGACTCTCTGGCGTTTTGTCCAGAAGCGCCGCCGGGCCACCGTGCATTTTCTCCGCGTCCAGGAGGAGGCAAAAACCAACTGGATGAAGGAAAAACCGCCGGTGCCGCTCTGGCTGGCGGGCGTTTATTGCGTTACGTTCGCCGGCCCGGTGTGGCACACGCTGCGGGGCTTGGTTCGGGATGGTGATGCACGCTGGCTCTGGCATGTGCCGGCCAGCCTCGGCAGCGTCCTCGGGGATGCCTGGGGGGTGTGGACTTATAAACGGCGGGGCCAGGACAAGTCGCTGATCGCGGAATTGAAAGTGGAACAGACGCTGAAGCGGAAATAAACGGGAACTGCCTTAGCGCTTTGAGTTCAGGGCGGCCAGTTCAGCCTGTGTAATTTCGGTGATGATTTGT
>Ga0265338_10002138_pt1 | contig 30367 bp, 34 predicted proteins | sample 42126metaG_FD_193579 | JGI IMG/M metagenome (GOLD analysis project Ga0265338, IMG submission 193579) | Rhizosphere microbial communities from Carex aquatilis grown in University of Washington, Seatle, WA, United States - 4-21-26 metaG | ecosystem: Host-associated > Plants > Roots > Rhizosphere...
CCTCGGGGCCGTCGATACGGAAATCCGGCTGCGGGTCCTTCGGCCCGTGCAGCTTGGGGCGCACGCCGGCGTAGTCCGGCTCCAGGGCCCCGTTCCCCAGGCCGGGCCAATAGCGGCGGATGTCGGCGTAGAAGCCGGCCGCGCGGGCCGGGTCGACGTCGTAGTCGGGCGTCTCGACATAGACGAGATCGGGGCCGAAGTGCGCCTGGCCGCCGAGGTCGCGACGGTAGTGGGTGCCGAGCGATCCGGGGATGGGCGGCGGATAGATCAGGCGCCGGAAAGGCGCCGCTCCGGTGAGCCGGAAGTAGACCCCCTTGCCATAGTGCAGCTCGGGGATCAGGCCCGCGGGGTAGCCTTCGACGGCCGCCGCGGCGGCCTGGGCCCCGAGCGCTGCGGCGATCACCAGCCGCCCGCAGGCGAACTCCGCCGGCTGCTCGCCTCCCGCGAAGACCCGCCAGCCGCCACCGGGCAGCGCCTGGGCCTTCAGGAACGGCGCGCGCAGCGCCACCGCGCCGCCGCCATCCTCGATCTCGCCGACCAGCGCCAGCATGTATCCGTGGCTGTCGAACACCCCGCTCTCGGGCGAGACCACCGCCGCGACCGCCGAAAGCTCCGGCTCCAGGGCGCGCGCCTCGTGTCCGGTGATCCGTTCGACGCCTTCCACGCCGTTGGCCAGGGCCTGGGCCAGCACCGCCTCGATGCGCGGGATGTCCTCCTCGTCAGGGGCGACCACCAGCTTGCCGCAGCGGTCGAAGGCGACCTTGTGCGCTTCCAGGAATTCGTAGAGCCGCCGGCGCCCCTCCACGCAGAGGCGGGCCTTCAAGGAGCCGGTGGGATAGTAGAGTCCGCCGTGGATGACCTCCGAATTGCGCGAGGAGATGCCCTGTCCGATGGCGTGCTCCTTCTCCAGGACCACGACCGACAGCCCCCGCCTGGAGAGGGCGTAGGCGCACGCCAGGCCGACCGCGCCCGCGCCCACCACCGCGACATCGAAGTCAAAAGCCAAGCTAGTCACTAGATTTTCTAGCCATGATGCCCTATCGGGGTCGCCCAAGCGCGGGATCGCGCCGCGGGAGAAGCGTGGTGGCCCCAGTTATTCTGAAAGACGTGGAGGGTCACGGGCGCGCCCTGGCCAAGGGCGTGAGCTGGCGCGTCATCGGTACGCTGGACACCTTCATCTGGAGCCTGCTGATCACCCGGCAGCCCTTCAGCGCGGGCTCCATCGCCGGCCTGGAGACCTTCACCAAGATCGCGCTGTTCTACCTGCATGAAAGGGTCTGGCGGCTGATCCCCTGGGCGCCCAACTCGCATCTGCGTTCGCTGATCAAGGCCGTCTCCTGGCGCGTGGTCGGCAGCGCGGACACCTTCATCCTGAGCCTGCTGGTCACTGGCAAGGCCAAGTACGCCATCTCCATCGCGACGGCCGAGGCCCTCACCAAGATCGTGCTCTACTACGCCCACGAGCGCATCTGGCGGCAGGTGCGCTGGGGCCGGCTGGAAGCCGGCGCCGAAACCGAGGGCGCCGTCGCCGCGCCCAGCGCCTGACTTCGGTCGCCTCTATCCGATTGCGGGAAATGGTTTGCCATTTCTTCGGCCCCCAGCCATGGTTTGCAGCAAGAATCAGCTCGAACCTAGGTTTTGAGGGGTCGAAATTTGCCCGAGCCGCTTGACGCTGTCGACGCCAAGATCCTGGACCTGATCCAGCACGACGCCGGCCTGTCCGTGGCCGAGATCGCCGAGCGGGTAGGGCTGTCCTCAAGCCCCTGCTGGCGCAGGATCAAGCGCCTGGAAGACGTCGGAATCGTCAAGAAGCGGGTCACCCTGCTGGACCGCGAGCAACTGGGATTGGGCTTCGAGGTCTACGCCACGGTCAAGCTGTCGCTGCCGACCAAGGAGAATCTGGATCGCTTCGAGACGCTGGTGCAGGGCTGGCCGGAGGTGGTGCAGTGCGCCACCGTCACCGGCGGCGAGGATTATCTGCTCAGGATCGTCACCCGCGACATCCACGGCTTCGACAATTTCCTGAGGGACACGCTGTTGTCCTCGGGGCTGGTGGAGAACTGCCAGAGCCGCATCGTGGTGCGAGGGGTGAAGGACTCCACCGCCGTGCCCCTGGGACTGATCAGCCCGCACCTGAGCTAGGCCGCGAACCCCGCGGGGCCGGTCCGGCGCGGCCTAAGCAACCGCATCCTTGGCCGGGACCGGCGCCTCGGCCTCGCTCAGCACCCGTTCGAGGGCGTCGTGCAGCTTGGCCAGCTGGATCGGCTTGGCCACATGCATGTCCATGCCCGCGTTCAGGTACTCCTTGACCTGGTGCACCATGGCGTTGGCCGAGAGCGCGATGATCGGGATGCGCCTGCGTCCGGTGCGGGCCTCGGCCGCCCGGATTTCGCGGGTGGCGGTGATTCCGTCCATCCCCGGCATCTGGATATCCATCAGGATCAGGTCGTAGTCGCCCTTGGCCCAGGCCTCGACCGCCTTCTGGCCGTCCGGGACGATGTCGACCTCGAGTCCGAAGGTGGAGATCACCGTCTTCAGCACCAGCTGATTGGTGGCGTTGTCCTCCGCCGCCAGGATCCTCAGCGACGACATCTCCGCCGCCGGCGCGGCGTGCGGGTCCGGCGCCGGCTCGGGCGCCCGCGCGCGGGCCTGCACCCGCCGCATCGGCACCCCGACGAAGAAGGTCGAGCCCACGCCCTGGATGCTGTCGGCCCAGACGTTGCCGCCCATCAGCTGCGCCAGCTCGCGGCAGATGGCCAGGCCCAGCCCGGTGCCGCCGAACTGCCGGGTGGTTGAGCTGTCGACCTGGCTGAACTTCTGGAACAGCAGGGGCAGCTTGTCGGACGGCACGCCGATGCCGGTGTCGGTCACCGAGACCTTGAGGCCGCTCTCGCCGCCTTCGCCCTCGCCGTCGATCAGCATCCGCACCTCGCCGGAATGGGTGAACTTCACCGCATTGGCCAGGAGGTTGTTCAGGATCTGCTGCAGGCGCACCGGGTCGCCCCGGCGCACGCCCACCGCCGTGGGGGTCAGCTCCACGCTGAAACTCAGGCCCTTGGCCAAGGCGGCCGGCTGGTGCGCCGCCTCGAGCTTCTTGGCCATCTCCTCGATATCGAAGTCGGCGTCCTCCAGCTCCATGCGCCCGGCCTCGATCTTGGACAGGTCGAGGATGTCGTTCAGCACGGTCAGCAAGGCCTCGCCCGACTGGCGGATGACGCCCAGCCGTTCGCGCTGCTTGGGGGCCAGATCTCCCATGGCCATGATCTGGCCCATGGCCAGCACCCCGTTCAGGGGGGTGCGGATCTCGTGGCTCATGTTGGCCAGGAAGTGGGATTTCAGGACGTTGGCCGCCTCGGCCGCGTCGCGGGCCTCGACCAGTTCGTCCATGGTTTCGTGCAGGGCCCGGTCGTGGCTCTCCAGGTCGGCCAGCAGGGCGTTGAAGCTATCGGTCAGGCGGCCGAACTCATCGTGCTCGCCGTGCAGCACGCGCTGGGTGAAATCGCCTGAGCCGGCCACCTCCTGCATCGCCCGCGACAGTCGGTCGACCGGTCGTGTCAGCCGCCCGGCCAGCCAGCGGCCCATGAACAGGGCCATGCCGGCGGCCACGAAGAAAAGCGCTCCTCCCATGGAGACGAAGCGCGGGATGAGCGCCCCGAGGCCCTCCGGCTGCACCGAGAGCACCAGATCGCCCGAGCCGGCCGCCAGCTGCACGGGAGCCTTCACCGAGATGAGGTCGTCACCGGCCGAGACCATCGGTTTTCTGATCGGGCTGAACCCGGGGAGCGGCTGACCAGCGGGACCGACCAGTTCGGCGCTGATCAAACGCGGATCGTCCCTGAGCGCCTTCAGCGCGCTCACGCCGTCGGCGGAGTCGCCGCGCACAAGCGCCGCCGAGATCTCGCTGGCGGTGATCCGCCCGAGAGTCTGCTGGGCCTGGATGAAGTGGGAACGTTCGGTGCGCCACTGCTGCAGCATGAACAGCATGCACGCGCCCATGAGCACGACCACGGCGGTGACCAGCGCCACCACCGCCACCCGGCTCTGGAACGAGAAGCCCTGGGCGGCGAATCGCGCCTCCGCAGCGCCCGCAGCCGTGTCCGCGGGGCGTGCGCAGGGCGCGTCGTCCTGGATCTCACTGGCGATCTGGGCGGCCACTCGAGCCCCTGAGGCGGTTTCCGACCTCGAACCCTATAGGGCCGATCTACTAACGCTTCGCTTTCGCGTCGCAACCGAAACGAGCGCAGCTGCAAACACTCGTGCAAGGCGTGACATTTTGATGCACAGCTCAAGCCAAAGGTGGTTAACAGGGTATTGACCCCTGGAAACGTCATTAGGGAAGTGTTAAGACAACCTCGCCGTGTGAGGAGAGGGTTTATGGAAAAGATTTTCGTTGTTAAGCGGGTCGCCGAGACGCTGTGGGCGACCGAAGACTCGATCGACGCCACGATGGAGCAGACCTCCGCTCTGATGAGCGACGTGGTTCAGGCTCGGAAGGACCTCGGTTCTTCCCATCTGCTGTTCGACGCCTCGATCACCAAGGTCGCCGAAGCGATGTCGGCGCTGGCTCAGGCTCGTCATGCCATGATGGAAGCCCACCATGCGCTGTATGAAGTGAAGCTGCGCCTGGGCGTGCGCCAGAAGCTCGATGGCGGCCATCCCAGCGTGGAAGAAGATCACCGCGTGGCGGACGTTCCGGTTCGCCGGGTCGGCTAAGCGTCCTCGGCGCCGCTCGAGGCGCCGAAGTCTTAACCTAGAAACGATATCGCGCCTCTGATGACCTCAGAGGCGCGATTTTTCGTCAATGCAGCCATCGTGCCCCTGTGCACGCTGTCGCCTGTGGCGGCGTGCCTGTTCGCATGGTTCAAGGGTGGCCCGGCCGAACGCTTCGGTTCGACCCTGTTCACCCTCTCGGTCCTGGGCACCACCCTCGCCGAGCTGATCACCGGCCAGGGCACGCCGGTGCTGCAGGAGCTGTTCCTCGACTTCGGCGTCGCGGTCGGCTTCCTCGCCCTGGCGATCCGCTACAACAATCTGTGGCTTGGCGCGGCCATGATGGTGAAGGGCCTGCAACTGGCGATCCACGCCACCCACCTCACCGACGGCGAGGATCCCACCGTGTTCGGGTTCAATCTGTACGCGGCGCTGCTGAACATCATCTCCCTGGTGATCTGCTTCATCCTGGTCGGTGGGACGGTCTCGGTCATGCGCCAGCGGGCCCGGCGGCGCGACGCCGACGCGTCCACCCTTGCGGCCCCGCCCCGCCGGCGTGGGCGGGAACCCGCGACCCCGATCCTCAGCCAGCGCTGATCTCCGGGACTTGTCCTGGCGTCCGCCCGAAGGTTTGATCCTTCCCGGAGGGGGCGAATGAACACCTTTTTCCTGGCCGCGAACCTGGCGAACTACGCCGCGGAGTTCCTGCTGTTCCTCGCCGCCTCCGTGGCGGCCTGGCGATGGGGAGGTCCGGCGGCTCGCGCGGGGGCCCTGGTCAATCTGGCGGCCTGGCTGCTGACCACGCCGGCCAACTTCCTGCCCATCGGCGAAACGCAGCAGATGTACCTGGTCTGCGCCCTCGACCTGCTGGCCGCCGCCGGCTTTCTCTTTGTCGCGGCCAGATACAACAGCCTGTGGATCGCCACCGCCGTCCTGGCCGAGGGCGTGCAGACCTGCGTGGACGTGGTCTATGTGGGCGAAGGCTCCAGCCTGGACCGCATTCATCATTTCCTGGTGGGCGCGACCGACAGCGCCTTCACCTGGGCCATCCAGATCGCAATCCTGGGCGCCGCCCTGGCCGACCGGCGTCGGCTTGCATCCGGGGCCTCCGTTCGTGTATAGGCGCGCTCTTCCGCCGGCCTGCCCGGCGGCGAAGCCTCGTTGAGGCCCATTCCAGTCACCGCTCGGTCCGAAGTCCCGCCATGAAGCAAGACACCCATCCCGACTACCATTTCATCACCGTGGTGATGACCGACGGGACCACCTATCAGACGCGCTCCACCTACGGGAAGGAAGGCGCGACCCTGAATCTGGACATCGATCCGAAGACCCATCCGGCCTGGACCGGCGGCGGTCATGCCATGCTCGACCGCGGCGGCCGCGTGTCGCGCTTCGCGGCCAAGTACGGCGGCTTCCTGAAGAAGTAGCCGGCCCGCGCCCTGCGGGGGCGCATCGAGATTTCGTGAGCTCGGTTCGGTTCAGGCCTCGGCGACGCCGAAGGCCGCCTGCAACCTGTCCATCTGCAGGAGCACCGGGTGGCTGTCCGCATCCGGCGCCGCCTCGGTGTACATCCGCCTGTCCAGGTGCAGCACCCTCTCGTAGAGCCGCGAAGCGCGGTCCTGCAGGCCGATCAGGCCCCCGGGCAGCAGGTCCACGCCTTCGCCCTCGGCGGACCGGGGCGACTCGTCGCCGACGCGATAGCGGTCGTTGCAGGCTTCCATGGCGGCCATCTGGCCTTCGCGCACGGCCCGCTGGACCAGCAGCCAGGAGGCCAGCTGCATCAGGCGGGTGGTCAGGCGCATGCTCTCCGAGGCGTAGGCCAGGGCCGCCTTGCGCGGCAGCCGCTTGGAATCGTGCCGGCCGGCGCCGTCGAGGTAGGCGGCGGTCTCCTCGACCAGCTCCATGCCTTCCCGGAAGGTCCGGTCGAAAAGTTCGGACGCGGCGAAGTCCTGGATCACCGTGATCCGCCAGGAATCTTCGGCCAAAGCGCTCAACTCACTCATGAAATCCCCGCCCTTGCGCCGGTGCGCCGGTCACCATCGTCCGGTCCGGGACGAGGGTGCAACGGCTGTGCCAAGCAAGCCCCACGCGAACTATTCGCCTCGGATGCTGAATAAAGCGTCAGCGGCCGCACGCCCGGCGTGTTTGCGCAGGAGTTGCGCCTCGATGCGGGCGATCTCGGCCTTCAAGGCCTCGATCCGCTCCTCCAGCTCCTCGCGCCCGTAGAGCTCCAGGTCCTCGCGCGCCAGGGCCCTCAGCACATCGCCCCTGGAAGGACGAGGTTCGGCGACTTCATCGATCATGGCCGCCTCTCTGGCTCCATCTTCGATCGGCGTCTATCAGACGCCCGTGCAGACGAAAGCGCAAGCTTGGGAGGCCGATCATGCCGCAAACCATGGCTGCCGTGGGCGTCAAGGGCGGGAAGGGTCCGCCGGAGGCGCTGGAGCTCGTCCGCCTTCCCAGGCCCGAGCCGGGTCCCGGCCAGATCCTCATCCAGGTGCGGGCGGCCGGGGTGAACCGGCCGGACGTGCTGCAGCGCCTGGGCTTCTATCCTCCCCCGGCGGGCGCACCCGCGACCTTGGGGCTGGAGGTCTCCGGCGAAGTGGCCAAGGTCGGCGAGGGGGCCGAGCGCTGGCGGCCGGGCGACCCGGTCACGGCCCTGCTCCCAGGCGGCGGCTATGCCGAATACGCGCTCGCCGACGCCAGGCACGCCCTGCCGATCCCCCGCGGGCTCGGATTCGAGGAGGCTGCGTCCCTGCCGGAGACAGTCTTCACCGTCTGGGCGAACGTGTTCGACATCGGACAGCTCAAGGCAGGGGAATCCTGTCTCATCCATGGCGCCACCTCCGGGATCGGCGTCACCGCCATCCAGATGGCCAAGGCGGCCGGCGCGTGGGTGATCGCCACCGGCCGGGGCGCGGGGAAGGCGCGCCAGGCCATGGCGCTAGGGGCGGACGTGGCGATCGATTCCTCGAGTCAGGACTGGGTCGCCGAGGTGCGGGCGGCCGGCGGAGCCGATGTGGCGCTCGACATGGTCGGGGGCGACTACACGCCGAAGAACATCGAGGTCCTGAAGCCGCACGGCCGGCTCGTGCAGATCGCCCTTCTGGGCGGCGCCAAGGCCGAGATCGACCTCGGCCTGATCATGCGCAAGCGCCTGACGGTCACCGGATCGACGCTTCGGCCCCGTCCGCCCGAGGACAAGGCGCGCCTCGCCAGGGGCGTCGAGGAGACGGTGTGGCCGTGGATCGAGGCCGGCAGAGTCCGGCCGATCATCGACAGCGCCTTTCCCCTGGCCGAGGCGGCCAAGGCCCACGCCCGCATCGATGCGCCAGAACATCTCGGCAAGATCGTGCTGACGGTCTAGGCGAGCTCCGCCGCGCTCAGTTCTCCGACCAGACCGCCAGTTCGTTGCCGGCCGGATCGGTGAAGTGGAAGCGTCGGCCGCCCGGGAAGCCCAGGATCTCGCGCACGATCTGCCCACCCGCCGCACGCACCTTGGCCTCCATGGCCTCCAGGTCGTGGGCGTAGAGGATGACCAAGGGGGTCTTGACCCGATCCGGGCTGCTGCTGAAGCCGCCGTCCAGCCCCTCCTGGAAGGCGCAGTACTGGTCGCCCCAATCCTGGAATCGCCACCCGAAGGCCTGTTCGTAGAAGGCCTTGGTGACCTTCAGGTCCCCGCCAGGCTGCTCGATGTAGTCGATCTTGCCGTCTTCGCGCATGGTCCGTCCACCAACAGAAGTTCTTCTTTTGTTCTTATCAACTCAGTCGACGAAGGTAAAGACCCCGGTGCGCCTGACCTCGCGGTCCTCGATCTCGCGGGTGGTCTCCACCTCATAGCTGGCGAGCGGGACCAGGCCTTCGCGCGGCAGATAGGCCCGGCCGGGATCGCCGATCAGTACACGCCGGCCCTGGGCATGGGCGACCTCCAGCCAGCGCCGGACGCGGTCGGCCAGGGGCCAGGCGTAGCAGATGTCGCCCGCGCAGATGACGTCGACCTCGGGAGGGTCGCCCTCCAGCAGGTCCTCGCAGGTGAAGGCGAATTCGACGCCGTTCGCCTTGGCGTTCAGCGCCACGGCGGCCTCGCAGAAGGGATCGATGTCGGCCGCCAGGGCCTGGGCCGCGCCGGCTTTCATGGCGGCGATGGCCACCAGGCCCGAGCCGGTGGCGAAGTCCAGCACCCGCTTGCCCGAAACCTCCTGGGGATGGTCCAGCAGGTAGCGCGCCAGGGCCTGGCCCCCGGCCCAGGCGAAGGCCCAGAACGGCGGCTCCAGCCCCTGCCGCCCGAGCGCTTCCTCGGTCTGTCGCCAGATCGGTTCGATCTCCGTGGCCAGGTGGAGCTCGATCTCCGGCGTGTGGGGCGGGCGTTGCAGCCGGGTGTGCTGGAGGATGAAGCCCCGGCGGTCGAGGATCATCCGAACGGACTGAAATGCGAGTTCCCGGCCAACAGGCCCAGGAACAGGATCAGGCCAGCCTCGCGGTTGGACTTGAACAGGCGCAGCGCCAGGGCCCCGTCGTCCACACGCAGCTTGCGCGCCTGCCAGAACAGATGCCCCGCGTAGACGAGCAGGAATGGCCAGACCAGCGCGCCGAGATGAGCGGTCAGCGCCGCCGCCGCCGCCAGCAACACGCAGAGCCCATAGAAGATCGCCACGCCCTGAGGCGCCTTGGCGCCCAGCTGCCGGGCCGACGATTTGACCCCGACCAGGGCGTCGTCCTCCATGTCCTGGACCGCGTAGATGGTGTCGTAGCCCAGGGTCCAGAAGAAGCCGGAGGCATAGAGCAGCACCGCCTGCCAGCCGAACGTCCCGGTGGCGGCGGCATAGCCCAGCGGCGCGCCCCAGTTGAAGGTCAGGCCGAGCCAGGCCTGCGGCCACCAGGTGATCCGCTTCATGAACGGATAGACCGCCACCAGGAGCAGGCTGCCGATCCCGAGGGCGATGGCCAGGGGCTTCAGGGTGAGCAGGATCAGAAGTCCGACCAGGCTCAGGCCCGCCACATAGGTCCAGGCGCCCTTGACGCTGATCTGGCCGGACGGGATCGGCCGCATGGCCGTGCGCGCCACCTTGGCGTCGAAGTCGCGGTCGACGATGTCGTTGTAGGCGCAGCCCGCCCCCCGCATCACCAAGGCGCCCATGCCGATCAGCACCAGCAGCTTCAGGTCGGGCCCGCGGCCCTGCTGGGCGCCGGCCAGGGCCACCGCCTGCCACCCCGGCAGCATGAGCAGCCAGGTCCCGATCGGCCGGTCGAACCGCGCCAGTTTCAGCCAGGGGCGCGCGGACGCCGGCGCATATCGGTCGACCCAGTTGTCGGGGCGGGCGTCGGGGAGGGCCGCGGTCATGGCGTCTTGTCCGGCCTCGGGAGCCCGGGATCAAGCCTCGGCCGTGCCCTGCCCGCCACACCGGACCTTCGAAACTCCCGCGCCGGTTGACCGACTCGAGAGGCGGGCCTATCGCTGGATCGTCCCAAGCAGGCGGAAAAGGAGGGGCGCAATGCAAATCGTAAGCATGTCGTCCACGCTCCGATCCGGCGCATCAGGCGGGCCGAGCTAACTCGGCGAGTCCCTCGATCGGCGCCGGGCTTTCCCCCCGATCCGAGGACCTCCCGATGACCAGCCGCCTTTGCGGAGCCCGCCGGCTCCGTTTCCGCAGCTCCTCCCCTTCTTCCCGCCAGGCTTCGCGCGACCGCGCCGGCCGGCGACGCTTGGAACGCCGAACATGAGTGACGACCCCGAAAATCCCGACGAGCACGTGCGCCGCCGCGTGCTGTCCAACGGGCAGGTGCTGGCCTTCATCATGCGCCAGTGGATGCGCCGGCCTCGGCTGCTGGCCGCCACCCTGGCCTTCCTGTTCCTGGCGGTGGGGCTGGACCTGATGCTGCCCAACGCGGCCGGCTGGCTGATCGACGCCGTGGCCAAGGACGCGACCCATCCCCAGCATGCCTGGCGGGCCTGGACCCTCTTTGTCGGCGTGTTCCTGGGCTACGCCATCACCCGCAACATCCAGCTGCGGTTCTGGAACCCCTTCGCCGCCCACAACATGGAGGAGATGATCAACGACGCCTTCGCGCGCGTGCAATCCTTCTCGGCCGACTGGCACGCCGACAGCTTCGCCGGCGCCACCGTGCGCAAGGTCAGCCGGGCGATGTGGGGCTACGATCAGGCCTCGGACGCCCTGACCCTGGTGCTGGGCCCGGCCTTCTTCGTGCTGTGCGGCCTGTCGATCATGATGTTCCTGCGCTGGCCGATCGTGGGCGTCTTCACCTTCCTGATCGTGGTCGCCTATGTGACCTCCAACGTGTTGCTGACCACCCGGTACGTGCGGCCGGCGAACCTTCGTTCCAACGCCCTGGACTCCCAGATCGGGGCCGCCCTGGCCGACGCCATATCCTCGAACCCGACGGTGAAGACCTTCGGCGCCGAGTCGCGCGAGGAGGCCCGCTTCGCGTCGGTCATGGGGGCCTGGCGGCGCGCGGCCCTGATCACCTGGGATCGCTTCATCAATGTCTGGCTGATCCAGAACCTGATGCTGGTGGTGTTGCAGGGCGGTCTGACGGGCCTGTTGGTCTGGCTGTGGTCGCAGGGCAAGGCCAGCGCCGGCGACGTCGCCTTCGCCATCACCGCCTTCATGCTGATGAGCGGCTACCTGAAGAACGTCGGCGAGCAGATCCGCATGCTGCAGAAGTCCCTGGACGATACCGAGGACGTGGCCGGCTACATGACCCAGGCCTCCGCGGTGGCCGATGCGCCGGATGCGGTTGAGTTCCATCCCGGCGACGGGGCGGTGGCCTTCGACGACGTCACCTTCGCCTACAAGGGTCAGCCCGAGCCGACCTATCGCGATTTCTCGCTGGGAATCGCCCCTGGCGAGCGAGTGGCGCTGGTGGGGCCGACGGGCGCGGGCAAGTCGACCTTCGTCAAGCTGATCCAGCGTCTCTACGACCTGCAGTCGGGCCGCATCCTGATCGATGGCCAGGACATTTCGCAGGTGACCCAGGTGTCGCTCAGGCGTTCCATCGCCGTGGTGCCCCAGGATCCGGCCCTGTTCCACCGCACCATCGGCGAGAACATCGCCTACGGCCGTCCCGGCGCCACCCAGGACGAGATCGTCGCGGCCGCCAAGCGGGCGAGGGCCCACGACTTCATCGCCCGCCTGCCCAAGGGCTACGACACCCTGGTGGGCGAGCGGGGCGTCAAGCTGTCGGGTGGCGAGCGCCAGCGCGTGGCCATCGCCCGGGCGTTCCTGGCGGACGCCTCGATCCTGGTGCTGGACGAGGCGACCTCCTCCTTGGACGTGGAGACCGAGGTCCTGGTCCAGGCCGCCACCGAGGCGCTGATGGCGGGCCGCACCACCATCGTCATCGCCCACCGCCTGTCGACCATCCGCGGCGCGGACCGCATCCTGGTGTTCCAGGACGGCCGCATCGTCGAGGAGGGCAGGCACGGCGAGCTGGTGGCCAAGGGCGGCGCCTATGCGCGGCTGCACGCAACGGCGGGCGGGGCGTAGGTCCTTTCCCTGTGGGATAGGAGACTCGCCTACCCCTCCAACATCCGCCTCAGGGTCCCGATCTCGTCCGCCTCCCGCGCAGGCTTGTCCCAGCGGATGCGGCTGATCCTGGGGAAGCGCATGGCCACGCCGGACTTGTGGCGGCTCGAGGCCTGCAGGCCCTCGAAAGCGACCTCGAGCACCAGGCCGAAGTCGCGCTCGGCCCTGACCGCCCGCACCGGTCCGAAGCGCTCGACCGTGTGGTCGCGGACGAACTTGTCGAGCTGTTTCAGCTCCTCGTCGGTGAAGCCGAAATAGGCCTTGCCCACGGGGGTCAGCCTGTCCCCGTCCCAGACCCCGAAGGTGTAGTCGGAATAGTAGCTCGAGCGCTTGCCGTGGCCGCGCTGGGCGTACATCAGCACCGCGTCGACCAGGTGCGGGTCGCGTTTCCACTTGAACCAGGGCCCCTTGGGCCGGCCGGCCTCGTAGATCGAGTCCCAGCGCTTCAGCATCAGCCCCTCGTCCGACTGCGGGTCGCCCTCCGGCGGATGGGCGCGGAGCTCGGCCAGCTGCTCCCAGGTCGCGAAGTCCTGCATGGGCGACAGGTCGATCCGCGCCCCGCCGATCTTCGCCACCAAGGCTTCCAGCCGTCCGCGCCGGCCGGCGAAGGGCAGGCGGCGCAGGTCCTCGCCCCGGTCCGAGAGGATGTCGTAGGCGCGGATGCCGGCCGGGAAGTCGGCCATCAGCCTTGCATCCACGGTCTTGCGGTTCAGCCGCTGCTGCAGCTCTCCGAACGAGGCCACCCGACCGCCGCGGAGCACCAGCAGCTCGCCGTCGATCACGCCCTCGAACTCCAGCGCCTCGACCACGTCGGGGAAGGCGCCCGCGATATCGTCGCCGGTGCGGCTGAACAGGCGGCGCACCCCTCCCTCGCTGATCGCCTGGACCCGGATGCCATCCCACTTCCATTCGGCGGCGTAGTCGTCCGGATCCAGTCGGTCGAAGTCGGTGGCCTCGTCGATGGCCTGGGCCAGCATCACCGGCCGGAATCGTCCTGGGTGGTCCGCCGAAGGCCGCTCGGCCCGGCCCTCCAGCCAGGCGAACAGGTCGTCGTAGGGCGGCGATTGACCGTGCCAGAGCTCCTCGACCTCGGAGACCGGCGCGGGTCCGAGGTCGGCCAGGGCCTGCTTGGCCAGGCGGGCGGAGAGGCCCACGCGCAGGCCGCCGGTCATCAGCTTCAGCAGCGCCCAGCGGCCGTCGGCGTCCAGCGCGTCCAGCCACCCTTCCAGAAGGCGCGGGACCTCGGTGCGCGAGGCCGAATGCAGGGCGTCGACCACCTCCGACAGATCGGGCTCGCGGTTGGCGCCGGGCCGGGCGGGCCAGACCAGGGCCACGGTCTCGGCCAGGTCGCCGACATAGTCGTAGGACCAGGCGAACAGAACAGGGTCCATCCGCGCCTCAACGGCCTTGCGGATCATCGCGGGCTTTGCCGACTGGAACACCAGCCCCCCGGTCAGGGCGGCCAGGGCCCAGCCGCGCTCGGGATCGGGCTGGGTCTTGAGGAACCCGGTCACCAGGGTCAGCTTGGCGTTGCGCGAGGAGGTGAAGGACAGCCGTCCCAGCAGCTCCGCGAAGGCGCGCATGGCCTATTCGGTCTCGTCCGGCCGGACGATGACGATCCGGCCGCCGTCGAGGTCGATCTCGGGGGCGGTGTCGGAGGTGAAGGCCACCATCCAGGTCGCCTTGCGGCCCGGCGGCTCGATCTCCAGCACATCGCCCGCGCCGAAGTTCTGCACCGACTTGACCGTCCCCAGCGGCGTCCCCTCCGGCGACTCGGCGCGAAGCCCGATCAGGTCCGTGAGGTAGAACTCCTCCTCGTCCGGCGGCGGCAGGGCCGAGCGTGGGGCGTAGAGGTCCAGGCCCTTCAGGGCGTCGGCCTCTTCCTTGGTCGCGATCTCCTTCGCCCGGGCGACCAGGCCCTCCTTGAACGAGCGGCCGGAGACCAGGGTCAGGCCCGGCAGGCCATTGGCGCGCCTCAGCTCCCGGAAGTTCAGCACCGCCAGGGGATTGTCGGTGTAGGTCTTGATGCGCACCTCGCCCTTCACGCCGAAGGCGCCGGAGACGCGCGCCACCAGGACCAGACGATCAGGATCCGTCATGGCCTCCAACTCGACCAAGCCCTGGCCCGCGTCAACCGGGCCGGCGTCTTGCGCTCCCTTCATCCGGCGAAACCGGCTAAGAGGCGCCCCGTGAAGCCCAGCTCGACAATGGCCCCCGAGGTCTCGGTGGTGGTCCCGGTGTTCGACGAGGAAGGCAATGTCGCCGACCTCGCCCACGAGATCGCACGCGCCTTCGAGGGCCGCGCCTACGAGATGATCTTCGTCGACGACGCCAGCAGGGACGGCACGCTGCAAGCCCTCTCGGCGCTGAAGGCCGAACTGCCCCAGCTGCGGGTGTTGGCCCATGAGAAGAACGCCGGCCAGAGCCGGGCGCTGCGCAGCGGGGCCGAGGCGGCGCGGGGCCGGATCCTGGTCACCCTGGACGGCGACGGCCAGAACGACCCGGCCGACGCCCCGGCGCTGGTCGAGCGGCTGAAGGCGGGCGGGCCCGGGCTCGGCCTTGTCGGCGGCATGCGGCTGAAGCGCCAGGACAGCTGGTCCAAGAAGATCGGCTCGAGGGTCGGCAATGGCGTGCGCCGGCGGCTGCTCCGGGACGACGCGGTCGACACCGGCTGCGGCCTGAAGGCCATGTGGCTCCAGACCTATCTCCGCTTCCCCTATTTCGACCACATGCACCGCTTCCTGCCGGCCCTGGCCAAGCGCGAGGGGCTGAAGACCGATTTCGTCGAGGTGCGCCACCGCCCCCGCGCGTCGGGGCAGTCGAAATATACCAACTGGCGTCGGCTGAAGGCGTCGCTGGGAGACCTCGTGGGCGTGGTCTGGCTGCTGAACCGCGGCCGGCTGCCGGGGACCGTCAAGGAACCCTAGCGGTTGTCCTGCATTGCGGCGGCGGCGAAAGGGGTTAACTCTGCCTGGTGATTGTCTTGGGGGAGGCTGCCGGTGTTCGCTGCATTTCCGCTGCTGGCTTTGCCGGTGCTGCTCTACAACCTCGTGCTGCTGTCCATGAAGGGCGGGCTCGGCTCGACCGAGACCGCCGGCCAGCTGGCTCAGCCGATGTTCACCATCCATATGACCTCCGGCGGCGCCTGGCCGGTGAACCTGGGCGACCTGTTCCTCGGCGCGTCCCTGGTGGTGATGTTCATCGAGCTGTTGAAATCGACCAACAGCCGCAACGTGGCGATCGTCAATCACTCGCTGTCGATGATCCTGTTCGTGGCCTGCCTGGTGGAGTTCCTGCTGCTGAAGGGCTTCTCCACCTCGGTGTTCTTCCTGATCACCCTGATGGTGCTGCTGGACGTCCTGGCCGGCTTCATCGTGACCATCGTCTCGGCCCGCCGCGACGTGGACTTCCACGACAGCTAGCCGCCGGCGCTGGGCCGGAACACCCTGAGGAACAGACTGCGGCCGTCGCCGCGGCCGCTCGAGAGCGCGCCGGCGCGGAAGGCGCGGCCCGAGATCCAGATGCTGGCCGCCGCGGTCAGCGCGGTCAGGGCCAGGGTCCCCAACACGCCCACCAGCGAGGGATCGGCCGCCGCCCGCGCCGGGGCCAGGAAGGGCGTGAAGGGCGGGAACCAGGACAGCAGGGCGATGGCCGGGGAGTCGGGGCGGAGGATGGCCTGGCTCATGAAGATCACCGGGATGGTGGTCAGCATCATCATCGGCGCCAGCAGGGTCTGGGCCTCGCGGTTGGTCTCGCAGTGGGCGCCGATGGCCACGAACAGCGAGGCGTACATCAGATAGCCGCCGACGAGATAGACGATGAAGGTCAGGATCAGGCCGTGCCCGACAAGCACCGTCAGGATGTCGTGGAACAGCTTGGGATTGGCGCTGGCCAGGAGGCCGCCGCCGATCAGGAACCAGGCGGTCAGCACCGTGGCGGTGACCGCCGCCACGCCCAGGATCTTGCCGCCCATGATCTCTCCGGACGAGGCCGAGGCCAGCAGAACCTCCAGGACTCGGCTGGATTTCTCCTCGATGACGCTGTTCAGCAGGATCCCGGCCCCGGTGAAGATCATCATCCAGAGCAGCATGCCCAGGCCGAAGCCGGCGAACCCCGGCAGGCGGTCCTTCAGTCCCGCCCTCTTGCCGGCGCCGGCGGCGTAGTCGACCACCCTCGGCGCGGCGTTGCTGGCCGCCGCGATGTCCGCCGGCTTGACGCCGAGGGCCGCGAGCTTGAGGGCGGTCATCCGCTCGGCGACCGCCGCCTTGACCAGGTCCTCGACGCCCCGTTCGCTGAGGTTTCGGCTCCAGAAATCGACCGCCACGCCCTGGACCGGATCAGGATGGATCACCGCCGCCATGTCGAGCGGGGCCGGAGCGCCGCCTGTCCGGATCATGAACGGCCGCAGCTTCCGGCCGGCTTCCTCGGCGCTGGTCACCGGGCCGGCCGGGGACGGGACGATCACGGCCAACGGGCCCCGGCGCGCGACGGCCGGGCGGCTTGCAGGAGGCGCCGCCAGGGCGCGGACGATGTCCGGCGCGTAGCCTTGGCCGCTCAGGTCCACCACCGCGATCCGAGGCGGCGGGGCGTTGCGGGCCAGCAGCGTCGGCCCCAGGATGCCGAGCGTCAGCCCCACGGGCGTCAGGCACAGCGAGATCCAGAACCCCGCCGTGCGGATGTAGGCCAGGTATTCGCGCAGGGCGATCTTGAACAGGCGGTTCATGACGCCTCGCCGCCGCCGGCCAGGCGGATGAAGGCGTCGTGCAGGCTCGGCTCCTTCAGCTCGAAGCGGCTGATCTCCCAGCCGCGCGAGAAGGCCGCCTGCAGCGGCGCCTGCACCGGGGTCCCGGCCCCGAGCCGTGCAGTCAGCCGGCCGCCGCCACCGGTGCGCTCCCAGGCGGCGTCTTCGAGACCCGGCAGGTCGGACGAGGCGCCCGGCGGAATGGCGCCCTCCAGCACCAGCATCCGCGGCGCCGCCGAGCAGGCCTCGGCCACGGAGCCGTCGAACACCTTACGCCCGCCGGCGATCAGCACCACCCGGTCGCACAGCCGTTCGGCATGCTGCATCACGTGGGTGGAGAAGACCACCGCCGCGCCCCTGGCGGCGAGGCTGCGCAGCAGCGCCTCCAGAGTCTGCTGGGCCAGGGGGTCCAGGCCGGAGAACGGCTCATCCAGGATCACCAGCTCCGGATCGTGGGCCAGGGCGCTGAGCAGTTGCACCCTCTGGGCCATGCCCTTGGACAGGTGGCGCACCTGCCGACGGGCGGCCTGGATCAGGCCGTTGGCCTCCAGCAACTCCAGCGCGCGCCTGCGGGCCCTGGCGGCGGGCACGCCCTTCAGGCCCGCGAAGAAGACGATGGCGTCCACCGGGGTCATACGGCGATAGAGGCCGCGCTCCTCGGGCAGGAAGCCGATGCGATCGCGCACCCGGCGCACATCCGTCTCGCCCAGCACCAAGATCCGGCCGGCGTCCGGGGCGACCAGGCCCAGGATCATCCGCAGCGTGGTGGTCTTGCCCGCGCCATTGGGCCCGAGGAAGCCGGTCATGCCTCCGCGCTCGGCCTCGAAGCTGAGACCTTCCACCGCCTGAAATCCGCCGAAGCGCTTGCTGACGCCTTCGACGGCCAGAGCGCTCGTCATCCCCCCGCCCGGGCCTCCGCCTTGCTCGTCGCCCGATCGTGGGCGGCGGCCAACACGAAGTCTATGGCTTTGACGATCTCGCCCGCGTGGCGAAAGCCCAGCAGATTGGCGTGGTTGGCGCTGCCGATGTCGACCGCATAGCCGCGTCGGGCGCGGTTCGCGGGTTCGGCATAGACCTGGCGCCAGGGCCCGCCATCGCCGTGGCCGGCGGTGATCACCGCGACGGGCAGGTCGGGGTCCAGATCGCCCGCGGCGGCGGCCTGTTCGGCGGCCTTGCGCCACAGCACCACCTCCTGCACCGCCACGCGATTGTGCTCGGCGTCGCCGAAGGCCCAGCGCTTCTCGGCCGCGGGCTCCGGCGGCAGGCCGATGGTGTCGCCCATGAAGCCGAACGCCTTCAGCACGCCCACCGAAGCGCCCAGCCCCGCCAGCCGCGACAGGGCCGAGAAGCTGTTCAGGATCGGGTCGGATTCCTTGCGGGTGATGATGTAGGGGGTGGCGGCGTCGACGAAGACGAGGCCGGCGGTCTTGTCCTTGTTGCGCTCGTAGAACAGCCAGATGCGCACGCCGGCCATGGAGTGCCCGACCAGCACATAGGGCGGCCTCGCGTCCGCCGCGGCCAACAGCTTCTCCAGGTCCTCGGCGACGCCGATCCCGTCGCGGGGCGACGGCCCCGGATCGGAATAGCCCAGGCCCGCTCGGTCGTAGGCGCAGGAGCGCACGCCCTGGTCCGCCAGCCGATCCTGCACCTCGGCCCAGTCGGCCGAGAAGCCAAAGGCGCCGGCCTCGAGCACCACCGTCGGTCCCGGACCCTGGGGCCCCGCGCAGACGATGCGCAGGCTGCGCCCGCCGATGTCGACGTAGCGTCCGCGAGGGGGCTGGCGCTGGCCGGCGTCGGTCATCGGGCCTGTCGGGGCCAGGCAGCCCTGGGCCAGCAGGGCGACGAGGCCCAGGGCCAGCAAGCTCCGTCTGCGACTGAACCGCGCCGGATCACGCAGCGGCGGCCTCGGCCTTGGGCTCGAACGGCTTGGGCGCGCGATTGCCGCCCTGGAAGTTGAGCATCCAGCCCGGATATTCGTCTGGCAGGCGGCTGACCTCGTCGAGCGTCTTCAGCTCCTCGGGCGTGAGCCTGATCTCCACGGCGCCGAGATTGTCCTCGAGCTGGTCGACCCGCTTGGCCCCGATGATCACGCTGGTCACCACCGGCTGGTGCAGCAGCCAGGCCAGGGCGACGCGGGCCACCGTGGTCCCCTTGGCCTCGGCGATCTTGCGCATGGCCGCCACGCAGGCCCAGGCGCGATCCTTGTTCACCGGCGGGAAGTCGAAGGCTGCGCGGCGCGCGCCCTCCGGACCCTGCGCGTCGGGGCCGTATTTGCCTGAAAGCAGGCCGCCGGCCAGGGGCGACCAGACCATCAGGCCCAGCCTCTCTTCCCGCATCATCGGGACCAGCTCGCGCTCCAGGTCGCGCCCGGCGATGGAGTAGTAGGACTGCATCGACTCGAAGCGGGCGTAGTCCTTGCGCTCGGAAATCCCCAGCGCCTTGGCGACGCGCCAGGCGGCCCAGTTGGAGGCGCCGACGTAGCGGACCTTGCCCTGGCGGACCAGGTCGTCCAGCGCGCGCAGGGTCTCCTCGATCGGGGTCACCGGATCGTTGGCGTGGATCTGGTAGAGGTCGATGTGATCGGTCTGCAGCCGCTTCAGGCTGGCTTCGGCCTGATCCATGATGTGGCTGCGCGAGGCGCCGCGGTCGTTGGGGCCCGGGCCCATTTCACCATAGAACTTGGTGGCGACCACCACGTCCGAACGCTTGACCCCCAGGGTCTTCAGCGACTGGCCCACGATCTCTTCGGACCGGCCCGCATGGTAGACATTGGCGGTGTCGATGAAGTTGATGCCGGCGCCCAGCGAGCGGCGGATGATCTCATCCGCTTCCGTCTGGGCCAGCGAGCCGATCGCGCCCCAGAAGCCGCCAGGCTCGCCGCCGCCGAAGGTCATGGCGCCGAGACAGAGTTCGGACACGTAAAGGCCGGTCCGACCGAGTTGATTGTAGCGCATGGTTCTCTCCGCTGGTGCGGCCCTGATGGGAGCATATGCCGCCGATCCGGGACCGCGTCGAGGCGGGTTCGCAGTGAAGCTTTTGCAACGCGCGCCAATGTCGGATGCTGGCGGCCACAGCCGTCCTAATGATGGCCGAGGAGAGCCAGGGAGCGTCTGAATGATCACCGTCACCGCCTACAGCTGGGTGCCGCCCATCGTCCGGGGATTGGTCCGCGACCTGAGGGTCCGCTGGGCGCTGGAGGAAGCGGGCCTGCCCTATCGGGTGGAGCTGATGGATCAGCGCGACAAGCCGGCGGACTATCGCGAGTGGCAGCCGTGGAGCCAGGTGCCGGCCTATGAGGAGGACGGGCTGCGGATGTTCGAGAGCGGCGCCATCGTGCTGCACATCGCCGAGAAGAGCCCGGTCCTGGCCCCGGCCGATCCCGCGGCCAAGGCCCGGGCGACCTCCTGGCTGTTCGCCGCCATCAACTCGGTCGAGCCGCCCATGCAGGAACTGGTCCTGATCGATTTCATGCATGCCGAGAAGGACTGGGCCAAGGTCCGCCGCCCCATGGTCGAGGAATTCGTCCGGTTCCGGCTGAAGGGCGTGGCCGCCGCCCTGGACGGCCGGGAGTACCTCGACGGCGGCTTCACGGCCGCCGACCTGATGATGGCGACGGTGCTTCGCATGGCCGGGCGCACCAGTCTGGTCCAGGAGGCCGGGCTCGGGGACTACCTCAGCCGCTGCGAGGCGCGTCCGGCCTTCCAGAAGGCCCTGGCGGGCCAGATGGCGGACTTCAAGGACGACTGAGGCCGCCGGCCTCGGCTTGACAATCGCGCACGCCGGCCCTGACCCTCACTGCGGGGAAATGGGGACTCATCATGCCGATCCGCCGAGCGATGGTGGGAGCGATCGCGCTTCTGGCCCTGGCCGCCTCGGCCCGGGGCGAAGAGCGGCTGGTGCTGGAACCCTATCCGGGGCAGCCCTGGCAGGATGTGGTCAACCAGGCGAACGGCGTCCACTTCTTCCACGAGCAGATGCCCCAGGGGCAGACCCCCGACAATTTCCAGGACCTGCTCACCTCCCAGTCGCTGACCACCTTCACCGGCACGCCGAGCGAGTTCCTGACCGGGGCCTTCGCGCAACTCAGCCAGAATTGCGAGACGGTCGAGACGGTGGGGCCCACGGCGGCCGAGGAGCAGGGTCGCCGAGTGGCCTACGGACGCCTCTATTGCGGCAAGCAGAAGGGCCAGGCCTTCGGCGCGCACATGTTCTTCAAGGTGATCAAGGGCTCCGACGCTCTCTATGTCATCGACCGGGACTTCCGCATGCCGCCGACCGATCACCCGTCGACGCCCACGCTTCCCGAGGATCAGGCCATCACCCTCCTGCAGGCCGAAGGCGCGGCGCGGAAATACCTGAACGAGCAGGTCTATGTCTGTGACCCGGTGTTCCCCGATCCCAAGTGCCGGACCGAGGCGGTGCCGACGGGGCGTTAGAGCGACTTCACAATCCCCTCGACCATCTTCTTGGCGTCGGAGAACAGCATCATGGTGTTGTCGCGGAAGAACAGCTCGTTCTCGACCCCCGCATAGCCCGAGCCCATGCTGCGCTTGACGAAAAGCACCGTGCGGGCGCGCTCCACGTCCAGCACCGGCATGCCGTAGATGGGGGATTTGGGATCGGTCTTGGCGGCGGGATTGGTCACGTCGTTGGCGCCGATGACGAAGGCGACGTCGGCGGTGGCGAATTCGGAATTGATGTCCTCCAGCTCGAACACCTCGTCGTAGGGGACGTTGGCTTCGGCCAGCAGCACGTTCATGTGCCCCGGCATGCGGCCGGCCACGGGGTGGATGGCGTATTTCACTTCCACGCCATGCTCCTTCAGCTTGTCGGCCATCTCCCTGAGGGCGTGCTGGGCCTGGGCCACCGCCATGCCGTAGCCGGGCACGATGATCACCTTGGAGGCGTTCTTCATGATGAAGGCCGCATCGTCCGCCGAGCCCTGCTTCACCGGCCGGGTCTCGACCTTGCCGCCCTCCGCCGGACCCGTCTCGCCGCCGAAACCGCCCAGGATCACCGAGACGAACGAGCGGTTCATCCCCTTGCACATGATGTAGCTGAGGATGGCGCCGGAGGATCCCACCAGGGCGCCGGTGATGATCAGGGTGGTGTTCTCGAGGGTGAAGCCCAGCGCCGCGGCGGCCCAGCCGGAGTAGCTGTTCAGCATCGACACCACGACCGGCATGTCGGCGCCGCCGATGGGCACGATCAGGGTGACGCCGGCGATCAGGGCCAGGGCCGTGATTCCCCAGAAGGCCCATTTGGCCTCGCCGCTGGAGGCCACCAGGACCACGATCAGCGCCACCACGGCGACGGCGATGGCGATGTTCAACAGGTGCCGGGCGGGCAGCAGGATCGGCGCCCCCGACATGTTGCCGTTCAGCTTGGCGAAGGCGATCAGCGAGCCGGTGAAGGTCACCGCTCCGATGGCCACGCCGACCGACAGCTCGATCAGGGATTCCAGCCGCACCTCCCCGTCGGGCAGGGCGATGCCGTAGGCGGCCGGGGTATAGAGCGCCGCGGTGGCCACCAGGCAGGCCGACAGCCCCACCAGCGAATGGAAGAAGGCCACCAGCTGGGGCATGGCGGTCATGGCGATGCGCCGGGCCGTGATGGCGCCGATGGCGCCGCCGACCAGCACGCCGACCAGGATCATGCCGATGGTGACCGGGTCCAGCGCCCCCTGGCCCCACAGGGTCAGCACGGTCACCGCGACGGCGATGGCCATGCCGGTCATGCCCAGCGTATTGCCGCGCCGGCTGGTCTCGGGGCTGGACAGCCCGCGCAGGGCCAGGATGAACAGCACGCCGGAGACGAGATAGGCGATCGCGGCGATGTTGGCGTTCATGCTCAGGCGCCTTCGGTTGGGGGCTCGGGCGCCGGCGACGGAGGCCGCGAGGGCGGATCGATCTCGTCCGCCCGGGGGCTGATCAGCAGGTAGGCCTGCAGCGCCACGGCCAGCACAAGACACAGGGTCACGATCGCGGCGCGGGCGATCTGGGCGCCGGAATAGGCGTCCTCGAACAGGAAGGGCGTCTGTCCCATGGCGAGGGAGGTGAACAGCATCCCCGCCGCGCTCCACGGCCGTTTGTGGGTCCGAGACCCCAGGAGGTGGTTCAGGAAGACCACGATGGCGAAGGCGGCCCCGGCATAGCAGGCCCAGCCCAGCCAGATGATCAGGGGGGAGAAGTTCACGCTCATGCGCTCTCGCCCTTGGGCGGCGCACGCTCCTTCTTGCGGTACATGGCCAGCATCCGCTGGGTGACCAGGAAGCCGCCGAAGATGTTCACCGCCGCCAGGCCCGCCGCCAGCGCGCCTGCGCCCTTGGAGATCCACACCGAGCCCTGGGCGCCGCGCCCGTGGGCCGCGGCCGCCAGCAGGGCGCCCACGATGATCACCGAGGAGATGGCGTTGGTGACGCTCATCAGGGGCGTGTGCAACGCCGGCGTCACGCTCCAGACCACGTAATAGCCGACGAAAATGGCCAGGACGAAGATCGCCAGGCGGAAGACGGTGGGATCGACGGCTTCCATCCTGATCTCCTGGGCGGATTAGCGGTTGAGCGCCGGGTGCACGATGGCGCCGCCCCGGACCACCAGGGCGGCCTTGAGGATGTCGTCCTCGAGGTCCGGCTCCAGCTGGCCTTCGGCGCTCATCAGAAGTCCCGCGAAGGCGACCAGATTGCGGGCGTAGAGGGCCGAGGCGTCGGTCGGGATGCGTCCGGCCATGTTGGCGTAGCCGACGATCTTGACCCCGCCCTTGTCGACGATCTCCTCGGGCCTGGAGCCCTCGACATTGCCGCCCTGCTCGACGGCCAGGTCGACGATCACCGAGCCGGGCCGCATCGAGGCGACGTGGGCGGCGGAGACCAGCCGGGGCGCCGGCCGACCGGGGATCAGGGCGGTGGTGATCACCACATCCTGCTTCCTGATGTGCTCGGCGACCAGATCGGCCTGTTTGGCCTGGTACTCGGCGCTCATCTCCTTGGCGTAGCCCGTGGCGGTCTCGGCGGCCTTGAACTCCTCGTCCTGGACGGCGACGAACTTGGCGCCCAGGCTCTCCACCTGCTCCTTGGCGGCGGGCCTGACGTCGGTGGCGGTGACCACCGCGCCCAGCCGGCGGGCGGTGGCGATGGCCTGCAGTCCCGCCACCCCCGCGCCCATCACGAACACCTTGGCCGGGGCGACCGTCCCCGCGGCCGTCATCATCATCGGCAGCACCCGGCCATAGACCTCCGCCGCCTCGATCACCGAACGATATCCCGCCAGGTTCGCCTGGCTGGACAGGGCGTCCATCACCTGGGCGCGGGTGATGCGGGGCACGAACTCCATGGCGAAGGCGGTAGCGTCCTTCTTGGCCAGGGCTTCGAGCGTGGCGCGCTCCTGATGGGGGTTGAACAAGGCCACCACCACCGCGCCGGACTTCAGCGCCTTGATCTCCTCAGGCGCAGGGCCACGCACCTTCAAGAGGACATCGGCGGCCTTGAGGGTGGATTCCAGGGTCTTGCCGACCTCGGCGCCCGCGGCCTGGAAGTCCGCGTCCGGAATGGAGGCGCCCGCGCCGGCGCCGGCTTCCACCGCCACGGTGAAACCCAGGGCGATCAGCTTCTTGACGGTTTCAGGGGTCGCGGCGACACGGGTCTCGCCGTCCCGCCGTTCGCGGGTCACCGCGATAAGCGCCATGCCGGTCCCCCGAATCGAAAGATCCGCCCCGATGTTAACGGGGCGGGCGCATGGCTTGTCCAGAAGAAATGCCCGGCGCGCAGGCGCCGGAACGGCGCAGTTGCGTCGCTAGTGGGCGGTTTCGGCCTTGTCGCGCAGGACGGCGATGCCCACCGCCAGCACCACCAGCGCCGCCACCACCGAGCCGACGAAGCCGGTGGAGGTGCAGAACATCAGTGTCGCCCACAACACCATCGCCGCGACCGCCAGGCTTCCCCACTTGGTGAAGCGCACGAACATGTCGAAGGACGCGGTCTGCTCCGAGATGTCCATCTGGCCGTGCGATTGATCGGCGCCATGTTCGGCCATGCCGGCGACTCCTGAGTTCCGTGAATGAATCGGCGCGGAATATAGCGGCGCTGGCCTCGCACTCAAGGGCGGCCAGGGGCGTCATTGCACCGCGCCTTGGGCTCGTCTATCGAGGCGCGCAATCGGAAGGCGGTGCGATGCAGGGACTGGTCACGGTATTCGGCGGCTCGGGATTTCTGGGCATGCAGGTGACCCGCGCCCTGGCCAAACGCGGCTATCGCGTGCGGGTGGCCTGCCGACGCACCAACCTCGCCTACCGTGCGCCCCTGATGGGCGAAGTCGGACAGATCCAGGTCATGCAGGCCAATGTCCGCATGCCGTCCTCGATCGACCGCGCCCTGGAAGACGCCGACGCCGTGGTCAACCTGGTGGGCGTGCTGTTCGAACAGGGCCGCCAGCGCTTCCAGAGCCTGCACGCCCAGGGCGCCCGCAACATCGCCGAGGCGGCGAGGGCGCGGGGGATCAAGACCCTGATCCAGGTATCGGCCATCGGCGCGGACGCCGAGTCCGCCTCCAAGTACGCCCGCACCAAGGCCGAGGGCGAGGCGGCCGCCAAGGCGGCCGCGCCCACCGCGACGGTGGTCCGGCCCTCCATCGTGTTCGGCCAGGACGACGACTTCTTCAACCGCTTCGGCGCCCTGGCGGCGGTGTCGCCGGCGCTGCCGCTGCCGGGGGGCGGCGAGACCCGCTTCCAGCCGGTGTTCGTCAACGACGTGGCCGCCGCCATCGCGGCCTGCATCATGGATCCCTCGACCCGGGGCAAGACCTACGAGCTCGGCGGCCCGGCGGTGTTCAGCTTCAAGCAGCTGATGCAGCTGGTCCTGGCCCAGACCCAGCGAAACCGGCTCCTGGTCCCGCTGCCCTGGCCGCTGGCGCGCGCCATCGGCGCCGTGGGCGACCTGATGACCGTGCTGCCGATCGCCCCGCCGCTGACCCTGGACCAGGTCGAGCTGCTGACCCAGGACAACGTGGTCTCGGGCAAGCTGCCGGGCCTGACCGAGCTGGGCGTGGCGCCGACCGCCGTCGAGGCGGTGGTCCCGACCTACCTCTACCGCTACCGCAAGGGCGGCCAGTTCGCCGAGGAAATGCCTCTCGCCCCGGCGAGCTGAAGGGATCTGTCCTCCCCCGCGCAGGAGGAGGACCCGGATCACCGCCGCCGGCGCTTGCCCTTGCGGGCCCTGAGACGCACGACGGTCTCGTTCTCCACGCGCGGTGTCGAGATCGAGCGCGGGCCCAGGCCATACATCGAGGCCATGGGCGGATCCTCGACGTGCGCGGTGTCGGTCTTGCCGAAGCCGTTGAACCGCGTGCCCATGGCCACGCCATAGGCGCCGAGCATGCCGATCTCGACGTAGTCGCCTTCGTCGATGTCGTCGGGCAGCCAGAACGGCCCGGGCATGGCGTCCAGGGAATCGCAGGTGGGGCCATAGAAGCGGAACGGCTTCAGATTGGCCGAGGCCTCGCCGTCGCGGACCAGCTTGACCGGGAAGGGCCATTTGGTGTGCGCCGCATCGAACAGGTTCCCGTAGGAGCCGTCGTTCAGATAGAGCGCGTCGCCCTTGCGCAGCTCGACCTTGACCAGGATCGAGGTGGATTCCGCCACCAGGGCCCGGCCGGGTTCGCACCACAGCTCGGTGGCCTCGTGCACCATCATCTCGGCGAAGCCGCGCTGGATGGAGTCCGCATAGTCGTCCATCGGGGGCGGGGTCATGCCGGGATAGACCGAAGGGAAGCCGCCGCCGACATCCACCACGTCGGCGAAGACGCCGGCGCGCACCAGGGCCCGCGACGCCGCGCTCATGGCGCCCTGGTAGGCGGTGGGCCGCATGCACTGCGAGCCCACATGGAAGGAGACGCCCATCAGGTCCTGGGTGGCCTGGCGCGCGGCCAGCAGCAGCGAGGTCGCCGCCTCCGGCTCGATGCCGAACTTGCCCGAGAGCGGATAGGCGCTGCCGTGGCTCGGCGCCGCCAGCCGGACGATCAGGTTGAGATCGCGGGCCTGACCGGTGGCGTCGATGATCTTGGCCAGTTCCTCATGCGTATCCAGCGCGAAGGTCCGCACGCCATGATCGAAGTAGGCCTTCGAGATGGCCTTGCGGCTCTTGACCGGGTGCATGAAGGCCATGCGGGCGCCGGGCGCGTGCTCGGACACCAGCTCGATCTCGGTGATCGAGGCCACGTCGAACGCACGGATCCCCTCCTTCGCCAGGGCCTTGATCACCCAGGGCGAAGGGTTCGCCTTGACCGCGAAAAGGACATCGTCCTTGAAGTTGTTCCTGAACCAGCGCGCCGCTACGGCCAGGGCGGCCGGTCGCACGAGGGCGACAGGACGCTCAGGGGACCGCTCGCGGACCAGGTCCAGGGGAGTATGGTGTATGTGCAACGCACGTAACCCCCTGTAAATTGTTGAACCCAGGCCGGCGTTAGCAGCGTTCCCACGGGTCCGCCGGAACGAGCGCAAATAGGGAAATTGATCTGGCCTGTAAAGGGCTTAGCGCAACAGAAATTGTGCGGTTGTTGAAGGGCGTCAGCGCCCGCCGGTCGAGCCGAAGCCCCCCGCGCCGCGCTGGGTCTCGTCCAGGGTCTCGGATTCCGTCCAGCCGGCCTGGACCACCGGGCAGATCACCATCTGGGCGATGCGGTCGCCGCGGCGGATGACGACGTCCTCCTCACCGAGATTGATCAGGATCACCTTCACCTCGCCGCGATAGTCGCTGTCGACGGTGCCGGGCGTGTTCAGGCAGGTGACCCCCTGGCGGGCGGCCAGACCCGAGCGCGGCCTCACCTGCGCTTCGTAGCCCGGCGGAACCGCGATGCAGAGCCCCGTGGGCGCCATGGCGCGGGCGCCGGGACGCAGGGTCATGGGCTCGCCCTCGGGCACTGCGGCCCGGAGGTCCATGCCCGCCGACCCGGGGGTCTCGTAGGCCGGCAGCGGCAGGCCCTCGGCGTGGGCGAGGCGGCGGATGGGGATTTCGATGCTCACGTCAGGGCCTCGGCGATGCGGCGGGCGAGCCGGCGGGCGATGGCGGTCTTGGAGGCCCTGGGCCAGGCGTCGGCGCCCTGGCTGTCGATGATGGTGACGGCGTTGTCCGCGCCCCCGACCACGTCGGGATCGGAGACGTCGTTGGCCACGATCCAGTCGCAGCCCTTGGAGGCCAGCTTGGCGCGCGCCTTGGCCTCCAGTTCGCCGGTCTCCGCGGCGAAGCCGATGGCGAGGCGGGGGCGCAAGGGGCCCGGCCGCGACAGTTCGGCCAGGATGTCCGGGTTCTCCACCAGCCTGATCTCGGGCGGGCCCGAGCCGTTCTTCTTGATCTTGAGGGGCGCGACGGAGTCGGGGCGCCAGTCGGCGACCGCGGCCACGAACACGGCGACATCCGTCGGCAGGGCGGCGCGGCAGGCGTCCAGCATCTGTTCGGCCGTCTCCACGCCGACACGGGCCACCCCCGGCGGCGAGGTCAGGGCGGTGGGGCCGGACACCAGGGTCACCTCCGCGCCCAGGTCGCTGAGGGCCGCGGCGATGGCATAGCCCTGCTTGCCGCTCGAGCGGTTGGTCAGCACCCGCACCGGATCGATGGGCTCGGCGGTGGGGCCCGCGGTGACCAGGGCGCGGCGGCCAGCGAGGGGCCGGCCGGACGGCCCCTCCAGCGCCTCCTGGATCGCGGCCAGGATCCGGGGCGGCTCGGCCAGGCGCCCCGGCCCGAATTCGCCGCAGGCCATCTCGCCCTCGTCCGGACCAACGAACAGGACGCCCCGGCCAAGCAGGGCCTCGACATTGGCCTGCACCGCGGGATGCAGCCACATGCGCACGTTCATCGCCGGGGCCATCAGCACCCGCTTGTCCGTGGCCAGCAGGACCGTGGAGGCCAGGTCGTCGCCCAGGCCGCCGGCCGCCTTGCCGATGAGATCGGCGGTCGCCGGGGCCACCACCACGAGGTCCGCCGCCCGTGAGAGCTCGATGTGGCCCATCTCGGCTTCGTCGGTCAGGGCGAAGAGCTCCTGGCGCACGGCTTCCCCGGCCAGGGCCGACAGCGAGAGGGGGGTGACGAATTCCGCGCCTGCGCGGGTCAGCACCGGCGACACGGCCGCGCCGGCCTTGGTCAGGAGGCGCACGAGTTCGAGCGACTTGTAGGCGGCCACGCCCCCGCCCACGATCAACAGGATGCGCCGTCCCGCAAGGCTCATGCGCGCCCCAATACCCCGCCGCCCGCGTTCGGACAAACCGCGCCGGGCGCGACTCGCTCAGCGTGCGGCGCCCCTTTACCGGCGGTACAGGTTGAGCTATGAGAACGAAAGGAGAACGCGCCCCAGGGGCGCTTCAGGTTGGGGAGATCACAAGATGAGCATCAAGTTCGCGTCCCGTGCAACCCTGGCTCTGGCCTCGGCCGCCGCCCTTCTGGCTGTCGGCGCCTGCGGCCGTGAGGCTGACCGCGCGGCCCGCGCCGACGCGGGGTCGGCCGTCGCCGAAACCAGCGTGGCCAGCGCCAGGAGCGACTATGGCGCCTCCCACGCCGGCGCCGGCGCCGGCGCCGACGACGCCCGCCGTCCCGCCATCAACGATGGCGATGTGCGCAAGGTGAGCGACGGCAAGCCGGAGTGGGCCTCCAACCGCACCCGTTCGGGCGAGGAGAACGCGCAGAAGCAGTTCGAGCGCAACGGCGCCGACTTCGCCGCCGCCAGTCTCGACGACTATGTGAAGAAGGCGCACGCCTTCGTGGATTCGCCCCCCAAGGACGTGCAGAGCGTCAGCCGGCGCAACGGCGATGTGCTCTACTACGATCCCAAGGCCAACACCTTCGCCGTCGCCGACCGCGAGGGCGCGCCGCGGGCCATGTTCAAGCCGCGCGACGGCATGGCCTACTGGCTGAAGCAGAAGCAGGGCTCCTCGGACACAAGCCGCCGGCGGGAGTCCAGCCGCTATGCCTCCCGTGACGACCGCGGCGGCTCGGCCTCTGACGACCAGAACGACGGCTGATCCCCGCCTTCGCGAGCACGAGCGGGATTTCGGCCACACCGAAGCGTCATTCGCCTGCGACCATTGCTCAGGTTTCAGGGCCGCCAAATAGCGGCCACAAAGCCGCTGTCCAGATCACCTCGCCGGTCCCAGCCTTGCTGCACTGGCGGCCAGTCGATAGACAGGCGTTTCGATCGGGGTTGGAGGCGCGCCCGCATGCGTAAGGTTTTGCTCTCGGCAGCCGCCGTCGCGCCGCTGTTGCTGTTCGCGCCGGGCCTTGCCCTGGCCGACACGACGGTGGGTTCGACCACCAGCCCGGTGAGCACCTCGACCGCCAACGGTGGTTCGGCCGACAATGTGATCATCGGCTCCGGCGCGACGGTGAACGTCG
>Ga0265338_10002139_pt1 | contig 30363 bp, 21 predicted proteins | sample 42126metaG_FD_193579 | JGI IMG/M metagenome (GOLD analysis project Ga0265338, IMG submission 193579) | Rhizosphere microbial communities from Carex aquatilis grown in University of Washington, Seatle, WA, United States - 4-21-26 metaG | ecosystem: Host-associated > Plants > Roots > Rhizosphere...
CCCCGCCGCCGGCGCCTCCGGGCCCGGGGCCGGCCCCGGGCCCGGAGGCGCCGGGCCCGCCGGCCTGCTCATCCAGCCGCGCCAGCAGCAGCAGGTCCTCCGCCAGCCGGGCGAGCCGCAGCACGTCGGCGTGCACGTCCCGCGCGGTGGTGGCCCAGTCCTGGCCGTCGGGGAAGTCGAGCGCGACCTCCAGTTGCGTCCTGATCGACGCGATCGGCGAGCGCAGCTCGTGCGCGGTGTCTGACACCAGCGCCCGCTGCCGCTGCTGCGCGCCCGCCAGCCGGGACAGCATGTCGTTGAGGGTCAGCGCCAGCAGCCGGACCTCGTCCCGCGCCTCGGGCACCGGCAGGTCGGCCGGCACGCCGGTGCCGGTGACCCGGGCGGCGCCGCGGCGCAGCGCGGCGATCGGCCGCAGGGTCGACCCCGTCGCGATCCAGATCGCCCAGGTGAACACGAGGAACAGCACCGGCGAGCCGATCACCAGCGCCCGCCCCACCACGTTGAGCGACCCCGACGCCTCGCTGAACGGCACCGCCGCGACGACCAGCAGCCGGCCGTTGGCGCGGACCGCCGCCACCCGCAGCAGCGAGGGCATGTCAAACGGGCCGCCCGCCACCAGCACCGCCCCGCCGCTGGTGGCCAGGGCGGCCGCCTGCGCGTGGTCCACGATCGGTACCAGCCGGTCCGCGTCGGGTGACACGTCCACGATCCGCCCGCTGGCGTTGAGCACCTGGATGGTGATCGTGCCCGCGGCGACCGGCACCGGGTCGGGCAGCCGGCTGGCGTTGCTCAGGGCCGCTACCTCGGTCGCGCCTGACCGGGCGTAATCATCGACCGACCGGGTAATCGATATCCGCAGCGCGTTGAACAGCAGCAGGTCGGCCGCGGCGAAGGCGACCAGCAGGCCCAGGGCGGCGGTGATGGTGACCCGGGAGCGCAGTCCCCGCCGCCGCCACCAGCGCAGCACCAGCGGCCCCAGCCCGTGCCCCAGCCGCCAGCGGGCGAGCCACCAGGCGGCAGGCCGTCGCACTGGCGCTCGGCCAGCCTCCGCCGGTGCCCGCGCGTCCGCCGCCGGTGCCCGCGCGTCAGCCACCGTCGCCCGCCAGCAGGTACCCGGCGCCGCGCACGGTCTGCAGCGACTTACGCCCGAACGGGGCGTCGATCTTCCGCCGCAGGTACCCGACGTAGACCTCGACCACGTTGAGGTCCGCGATCTCGTCCGGGTCGTCCCACACGTGCGCCAGCAGCTCGGCCTTGGGTACCACCGCGTCGCAGTGCCGCATCAGGTACTCGAGCAGCGCGAACTCGCGGGCGGTCAGTTCCAGGCAAACAGCGCCGCGGTGCACCGCGCGGGACGCGGGGTCGAGCGACAGGTCACCTGCCCGCAGCACCGCGGGCCGGGGCGCGGCCCCGCGGCGCAGCAGCGCTCGCAGCCGGGCGGCCAGCACCACGTAGGAGAAGGGCTTGGTGAGGTAGTCGTCGGCCCCCAGGTCGAGCCCGTCGGCCTGGTCGTACTCGCCGTCTTTGGCCGACAGGAACAGCACCGGCACCCAGTTCTCCTCCGCCCGCAGCCGCTCGCACACCCGGTAGCCGGACAGCCCGGGCAGCATGATGTCGAGCACCACGCCGTCATAGTCGCCCTCGCGGGCCAGGTGCAGCCCGGTGACCCCGTCGAACGCGAGGTCGACGGCGAACCCGGACGCCTCGAGCCCGCGTTTCACGGCGGCGGCAAGCCGCCGCTCGTCCTCCACGACAAGTACCCGCACGCGTCCAGTGTCACCGACGCGGACGTGAACCCGCGCATAACTCTCAGCCTTGTCACAGCCACTCAGGATCAGAGTAAGAATGGACAACGGATGCCACGGACCCGAGAACGGGTGAGGAACCATGAAGCTCTCAAGGCGGACCCGCTGGGCGGTGCCCGGTGGCGCCGTAGTGGTTACCGCGGCGGTGGTCGCGGCGCTGCAGATCCCGGCCGCGCAGGCGTCGCCTGACCTCCCGGCCCGTACTCCCGCGCAGCTGCTGGCCAGCCTGAGCACCGACGCCAAGGTGCCGCCGCTGACCGGCACGGTGGTGGAGACCGCCTCGCTCGGCCTCCCGCAGCTCCCGCAGGTCGGCGGCCAGTCAACGTCGATCACCTCGCTGCTGGCCGGCTCGCACACGGTAAAGGTGTACTACCAGGACGCCAGCCACTTCCGGCTGGCGGTGCCGCAGCCGCAGGCGGAGACCGACGTCATCGCCGACGGGACCAGGCTGTGGCTCTGGGAGTCGTCGGCGGACTCGGTGACCGAGTACCTTCCGGGCAGCGCGGCGATCGGCCAGGCGACCAGGAAGCTGCCCGCCACCGCCCCGTTGACCCCGCAGCAGGCGGCCAACCAGGTGATGCAGGCGGTCGGGCCCACCACCCTGGTCTCGGTGCAGGCCAACGTGATGGTGGCGGGTGAGCCCGCCTACCAGCTAGTGCTGCGGCCGAAGGACTCCCGATCGCTGGTCGGCCGGATTGTGATCGCGGTCGACGGCAAGTACCGCGTCCCGCTCCGCGTCCAGCTTTTCGCCCGCGGGGCCAGCTCGCCCGCGTTCCAGGTCGGCTTCACCGACCTGCACTTCACCGCGCCCAGTGCGGCCAACTTCGCCTTCACCCCGCCCTCGGGCGCGTCGGTCACCAAGGAGACCCTCGGCGGCCAGGCCGCCCGTCCCGGCACCGCCCATGGCAGCACGGGCAGCACCGGCATCGGCACCTACGGCAAGAGCTGGCTCACCGTCATGTCGTTCCCGCAGTCAGACCTCAACCAGGGATTCGGAACGGGTGCGGCTGGCTCAAGCTCGTCCAGCCAGAACGCCTACTCGGCGGGCAGCCAGGGCGTCGGCGTCTCCTCCCAGGAGCTGCTGAACGCGCTGCTCGGCTCGGCCAAGCCGGTCAGCGGTAGCTGGGGGAGCGGCACGCTGGTCACCACCAGCCTGGTGTCGATGCTGATCACCGGCGGGAAGGTATACATCGGGGCGGTGCAGCCGAGCGTGCTCTACGCGGCGGTGGGGCACACCACCTCATGAGCGAGCCGGCCGCCGGCCAGGGCGCGGAGCTGGCGATCGCCAGCTCCGCGCTGACCAAGCGGTTCCGCGGCGGCCAGCTGGCGGTGGACCGGGTTGACCTGGCGGTGCCGCGCGGCTCGGTCTACGGCTTCCTCGGCCCCAACGGGTCGGGCAAGACCACCACCATCCGGATGCTGCTCGGCCTGGCCTACCCGACCAGCGGGACGGCCGCAGTATTGGGGGTTCAAGTTCCGGACGGCGCGGTCCGGGTGCTGTCCCGGGTCGGCTCGCTGGTGGAGGGGCCCGCCTTCTACCCGTACCTGTCCGGCTGGGACAACCTGGCCCGGTACGACTCCGCTGACCGGGGCGCCAGCGCGGCGACCGCCCGGGCCCGCATCGGCGAGGCGCTTGAGCGGGTCGGCCTGGCCGCCGCCGCCAGGAAGCGATTCCGCAACTACTCGCTGGGCATGAAGCAGCGGCTGGCGATCGCGTCGGCCTTGCTGGTGCCGCGCGACCTCATCATCCTGGACGAGCCGACCAACGGCCTGGACCCGCAGGGCACCCGCGAGGTCCGCTCGCTGGTGCGGCAGATCGCGGCCGAGGGCATCACCGTGTTCGTCTCCTCGCACCTGCTGGCCGAGGTCGAGCAGGTGTCCAGCCACGTCGGCGTGATGCGGCTGGGCAAGCTGGTGTTCCAGGGCGAGCTGGCGGCGCTGCGCCGCACCGCCGCCCCCCGGGTCGCGGTCCGCACCGGCGACGTGGCCGCCGCGGCCGAGGTGCTCACCAAGCTCGGCCTGGCCGACCCGGTGCCCGGCGATGACCTGGTGACCGCCGAGCTGGGCGACACCGCCCCGGAGAAGGTCACCGCCGAGCTGGTGCACGCCGGGGTGGCCGTGCGCGGGCTGGCGGTCGAGGCGCCCAGCCTGGAGGACCTGTTCGTCGGCCTGACCGGGGAGGGCTTCGATGTCGAGCGATGAGCTCCTGCTGGCTCCGGCCGCGGAGACCGCGGAACGGCCCGGGTCAGCCGCACCCGTTCGGGCTGCCCTGCGGTTCTTCGCCAACGAGCTGCGGCTGACCTTCTTCCGCCGCCGCAACCAGCTCCTGCTGCTCGTGGCGGCGCTGTTCCCGCTGCTGATCGGCATCGGCTTGAAGGCGGCGGCGCCGAAGGGCGGCGGCGGGGGCCGCGGGCCGGGAGCAAGCGGGGCGGCCTACTTCAGCCAGCTAGCGGGCAACGGGGTGTTCCTGGCCTTCGTGGCCCTGTCGCTGCTGCTGATCCTGGTGCTGCCGGTGGTGGTCTCGGTGGTGTCGGGTGACGCGATCGCGGGCGAGGCGGGCTACGGCACGCTGCGCTACCTGCTCGCGGTGCCGGCCGGCCGGACCCGGCTGCTGGCGGTCAAGTACGCGGCGATCGTCGTCTGGGCCGTCGCCGCCACCTTCGTGGTGGTCGCGGTGGCGCTGCTGACCGGGGTGGTGCTGTTCGGGGCGGGACCAGTGACCCTGCTGTCCGGGACCACCGTGTCGCTCGCGGACGGCCTGCTGCACGTGCTTTACGTGACCCTGTACGTGTGCGCGGCGATGGCCGCGCTTGGCGCGGTCGGCCTGGCCGTCTCCGCCTTCACCGAGCACGCGATCGGCGCCATCGCCGGAGTGCTGATCCTGGTGGTGGCGAGCGAGGTGGTGGACAACATCCCGCAGTTCGCCCCGGTCGCGCCGTACCTGCCGACGCACTGGTGGCTGTCGTTCGACTCGCTGCTGCGCACCCCGGTCGACACCGCCACCCTGCTGCACGGCCTGGCCTCGTTCGCGGTCTACGCGGCCGTCTTCTGCTGCATCGCCTGGGCCCGCTTCACCTCAGCCGACGTCACCAGCTGACCCGCCCCCTCCCACCCGCACAACCCCACCCGCACCGCGCAGCCCGGCTCACACCGCACAGCCCACCCGCACCGCACAGCCCACCCGCACCGAACAACCCACCCCCAGCTCCCCCAAGCCGCATCGTTGTGGCAATGAGGCGCTGCCGTCGAGGCGTACGGGCAGCAAGATCATCCAGTTAAGGCAATATTGCGGAATTTTTTCGCGTCATGGAAAGAAATTGGTGTCATAGCACTAGTTTATTTCCACAATAAACCTGGGCCTGCAGTTATGTGACCATAGTGGCCGTGGTGGCACTGCCCGCGCGCAGTGGTGGCCTGCCTAACCTAACGGCATAGGGTTAGCGGTGCCTGTTGCCGCGACCATGCGCGGCCAGGCGGGATGGCCAGGTGCGGGTGGTGCGTGGGTTACCAGGTGAAGTCTTCCTCCCAGAACTCCAGGGTGCCGCGGGTACCGCGGCCGCCCGATTCCTGGGCGCGCAGGTCGACCCGGCGGATCTTGCCGGAGATCGTCTTGGGCAGGTCGGCGAACTCGACCCGGCGGATCCGCTTGTAGCCGGGTACCCGCGCGCGCACGAACGCCATGATGTCCCTGGCCAGCTCCGGTGACGCCGCCGCGTCCCCCGCCAGCAGCACGTACGCCTTGGGCACGGCCAGCCGCAGCGGGTCGGGGGAGGGGACCACGGCCGCCTCGGCCACGGCCGCGTGCTCGATCAGCACCGACTCGAGCTCGAACGGCGAGATCCGGTAGTCCGAGGCCTTGAACACGTCGTCGGTGCGGCCGACGTAGCTGATGTAGCCCTCGTCGTCGGAGGTCGCCACGTCACCGGTGTGGTAAAAGCCGCCGCGCATCGCCTCGGCCTCCCGCTCGGCGTCGCCGGCGTACCCGGTCATCAGGCCGAGCGGGCGCCGGGCGAGGTCGAGGCAGATCTCGCCGTCGCGGCCGGGCTGGCCGGTGACCGGGTCAACCAGCACGACCGGGTAACCGGGCAGCGGGCGGCCCATCGACCCGGGCTTGACCGGCTGCCCGGGCGGGTTGCCGACCTGGGCGGTGGTCTCGGTCTGGCCGAAGCCGTCCCGCACGGTGATGCCCCAGGCCTTGCGGACCTGGTCGATGACCTCGGGGTTGAGCGGCTCGCCGGCCGCGACGCACTCGCGCAGCCCGGACACGTCGGCCGCCGTCAGGTCGGCCTGGATCAGCATCCGCCACACCGTCGGCGGCGCGCAGAAGGTGGTGACGCCGCAGTCGCCGAGCGCCTTGAGCATCCCGGCCGCGCTGAACCGCCGCTGGTTGAGTATCAGGATGGTCGCTTGCGCGTCCCACGGCGCGAACAGGTTGGACCAGGCGTGCTTGGCCCAGCCGGGCGAGGAGATGTTCAGGTGCACGTCGCCCGGCTTGATGCCGATCCAGTACATGGTGGACAGGTGACCGACCGGGTAGCTGACGTGGGTGTGGCCGACCAGCTTGGGCTGCGAGGTGGTGCCGGAGGTGAAGTAGAGCAGCAGCGGGTCACCCGCGTGGGTCGGCCCGTCCGGCGTGAACGCGGCGGGCGCGCTGGCGGAGCCGGCGTAGTCGAGCCACCCCGGGTCGCCCGGCCCGGGGCCGGGCGGGTCGTTGACGGTGCCGACGACCACCCGGGTCCAGTCACCGGGGATGCCCGCGAACTTGGGGACCTGGGCCGCCTCGGCCACCACGTGCCGTACGTGGCCGCGCGCGATCCGGTCGGCCAGGTCGGCCGGCTGCAGCAGCGTGGAGGCGGGGATGACGACCGCGCCCAGCTTCATCGCCGCCAGCATCACCTCCCACAGCGGGACCACGTTGCCCAGCATCAGCAGCACGTTGTCGCCGCGGCGCACCCCGAGCCCGCGCAGCCAGCCGGCCACCTGAGCGGACCGCTGCGCCATGGCCTGGTAGCTGACCGCCTCGTCCGACCCGTCGTCGCCCACCACCCGCAGCGCGAGCCGGTCCGGGTGCTCCGCCGCGACCACGTCGAACCAGTCCAGCGCCCAGTTGAACTCACCCAGGGCCGGCCAGCGGAAGGCGGCCACCGCCGCGGCGTAGTCGGTCCGGTTGGCCAGCAGCAGGTCCCGGGCCGCGCGCAGCGCCTGGTGGGCGGGGCCGGGAACGGCGCCCGAGGCGGGGGCAGAGGCATCGTTGCGCATGTCTTTATCCTGGCAGTTCGCCCGCGACAGCGGAACCGCCGGCCGTGACCAGGGCCGGCCGCGGTGCGGCCCGGGGTCAGAAGCGGCTCAGAAGTTTTCCCGACGGCGTATCCAGCGGGGCGTGCCAGACTGGCATACGTGAACAGTTCGAACGAAACAGCCGCCGCGGACCGTGTCGCGCGGGCCGTGGCCGAACGCGAGCGAGGACGGCGCCGGCTGAAGGCCGTCACCGTGTCGGTGTCCGCCGCCAGCGTGGTCGCGGCGGCCGCGGTCGCGGTGGCGCTGCCTGGCTCCAGCCATGCCAGCGCCAGCACCAGCAGCGGGACCAGCACGGGCACCAGCGGCAGCACCTCGGGGGCGAGCAGCTCCGGGTCGGGCAGCTCCGGGTCGGGCAGTTCAAGCTCCGGGTCAGGCAGTTCAAGCAGTTCCAGCAGCGCGGGCTCGGGCAGCAGCTCATCGAGCGACCAGGGCAGCCTCACCTCGCCGTCAAGCGCGCCCACGGCCAGCAGCGGCAGCGGCAGCACCACCTCGGGCGGGTCATGACCGCGGGCGAGCCCATGGCCGGCTTCGCCGCCTGGACCGCCCTGGGCATGCTGGTCCAGCTGGTGGTGACCGACCCGGCCGCGACCGGGCCCGCCCGGGAGCTGCTCGAGGCCGACCTGCACGCGCTCGACCTGGCCTGCAGCCGCTTCCGGCCCGACTCGGAGCTGGTCGCGGTGGGCAACGTCGCCCAGGACGCCGCGGGCGAGGTCACCGTGGCCGTCAGCCCGTTGCTGGCCCAGGCGGTGGCGGTCGCGCTGCGGGCGGCCCAGCTCACCGACGGCGACGTGGATCCCACGGTGGGCGGGGTGCTGGCCGACCTCGGCTACGACCGGGACTTCGCCCAGCTGACACCGCCCGACCTGGCCCGGACGGGCCCGGGAACCCGGCCGGGCCAGGGCAGCCAGCCGCTTCCGGAGCCGGGCATGGTCGGCGTCCGGTTCATTCCCGGCTGGCGCTCGGTCCGGGTGGACACCCAGGCCGGCCGGCTGACCGTGCCGGCCGGGGTGCGGCTGGACCTCGGGGCGACCGTCAAGGGCTGGGCGGCTGACCAGTCGGCTGCCCGGATCGCGGCCAGGCTCGGCTGCGGCGTGCTGGTGAGCCTGGGCGGTGACACCGCGGTGGCGGGCGAGCCGCCCGCCGACGGCTGGCGTATCCGGGTGCAGGACCTGACGGCGCTGCCAGGCGAGCCGCCCGCGGGCCCCAGCCAGGTGGTGTCCATCCGCGACGGCGGCCTGGCCACCTCGTCGACCGCCGCCCGGCGCTGGCGGCGCGGCGGCGACGTGCTGCATCACATCCTCGACCCGCGCACCGCCCGGCCGGCCGCACCAGTCTGGCGGACCGTCTCGGTGGCCGCCGCGAGCTGCGCCGACGCCAACACCGCGGCCACCGCCGCGATCATCAGGGGCCGTCAGGCCCTGCCCTGGCTGACCAGCCTGCGGCTGCCGGCCCGGCTGGTGGCACTGGACGGCAGCGTCCGCACGCTGGCCGCCTGGCCGGCCGACCCGGCCGCCGCCTGACAGCCAGCCGGCGGGCTACTGCCCGGCCAGCATCCAGTCGAGTGCGACTGCCGCCGTCCACGACTGGTTCAGCGAGCCGAGCGGCGCGCCGGTCTCGGGGTGGTAGTACTCGGCGAATGCCCCGTCGCTGAGCTGCTCGAACGACGCGGCCCTGAGCTGTGCCGCCAGCCGCCGCTCGCCTGACCGGGCCAGCGCCCAGCTGAGCAGCCAGGTAAAGACCGGCCAGACCGGGCCCCGCCAGTAGCACTCCGGGTTATAGGCGGCCGAGCACGGTGACGTGGACGGGGGAAGGGCGTAACGAAAGGAAGGGTGGCCGGCCCAGCGGGGCCCCGTCAGCAGGTCGATCTGCCGCTGCCTGAGCGCGCGGGGCATCCCCCCGGCGATCAGCGGGGAGAACCCGGCCACGGTCTCGGTCTTCAGCCACTTCCCGGTGCGCAGGTCCACGTCGACGGCCAGGCCCGAGTCGTCGTCGACGTGGCAGAAAACAGCCGCCCGAGCCTGGGCGGCGTACTCCTTGAGCTCGGCGGCATCGGCTGGTTTTCGCAGCCGGTCGGCCAGGGACGCAAGCAAGTCGGAGGCGCAGGCGAAGATCGCGGTGGAGAGCACGTCGCCGACCTGGAACGAGCCCGTCTGGCGGAGCAGCCCGGCGTCGTAGGAGGCCCGCTTGGCCTCCTCGAGCAGCCACAGGTAGCGGTCGTACTCGTGGTCGGTCGGCCGCTGGCTGACGTCGGACACCAGGGCGACGTCGGTCCGCTGGTACCGGGGCAGTTCCGGGCCCACCTCAACGTTGGCGTAGGGCACGTCCCAGCGTGGTGAGTTGTCGGTGCCGGACTCCCAGCCGTGGAACAGCGTGATCAGCCCGGTTTCCTTGTCCGCGCGGTCCCTGGCCAGAAACCGGTGCCAGGCCAGCAACTTGGGGTAAATGGCCTTAGCCCAGGTCCAGGTGCGCTCACGCTCGTCCTGGCCGGCCAGGTCGGCGGTCGCCAGGATCCGGTCGACGGCGATCGCGTGCACCGGCGGGTCGATGATCCCGCTGGTCGCGGGGGAGGAGGGCGCCTCCTCGTTGCGCGCCTGGCATTCCCACTGGGCCGGGCCCGGCCAGTAGCCGTGCTGGGCGGGGTCAAAGACGATGTGCGGGAGCAAGCCGTTGCGCCACTGCCCGGCGAAGAGGGAGTCGAGCTCGAGCCGGGCGCGGGGCAGGTCAAGGGCGGCCAGGCCGACCGCGTTGAATCCTGCGTCCCAGCTCCACTGGTGTGGATAGAGGTGCGGAGCGGCCTTGGTGATGCGGCCGGTGCTGTTGTCTCGAAGGATGTAGGCCGCACGAGCGGCCATCAATAGTGACCCAGTCATTGAGTAACAACCACGTTTCTTAATGTGTCTATCTTGTTAACTCTGCTGGCAGCAGGAATCTTCCGGATCAGGCGCACGGGTCCGCATGCGCTTTACCTCTGGCGAAGTTACCTAACTACGACTACCCGCGCCATGCTGGAGATACCTCAGAAGGGACACCATTGGTGAAGCTGGGGGATAGCAGCCGTTACGGATCGTGAAGCCGGAGGCCGACTTCAGAAGCGGCTCAGAGGCATCGTGTAACCGCGCCTTGGCTTGGCCGCCGATGCTGTGACGGTGAGCGGAATCAACTCTTCCACCGTGCTGTGGTACGCCAGTCGCGCCACCGGCGTGGTCGCGCTACTGCTGCTGACTGCGGTGATGGTGCTCGGCCTGCTGGTGACCAGGAACCGCAGGGTTCCCGGGCTGCCGCACTTCGCGACTACCGGCCTGCACCGCAACCTGTCCCTCCTGGGCACCGTGTTCGTGCTCGTCCACGTGCTGACAGCGGTGCTCGACGGCTACGTGAAGATCCCGCTGAGCGCCGCCGTGGTCCCGCTGACGTCGTCTTACGAGCGACTACTGCTCGGCCTCGGCGCGGTCAGCCTGGACCTGATGCTGGCGGCGGCGCTGACCAGCCTGGTGCGCCGCCACCTGTCCCGCCGGGTCTGGCGCGCGGTGCACCTGACCGCCTACCTGAGCTGGCCGGTGGCCTGGCTGCACTCCGTCTTCGTCAGCGGCGACCTGCAGGGCGGCCCGCTGCTGGGGCTGGCGATCGGCTGCGCGGCCGCGGTGGCCGTCGCGGCCGGCTGGCGGCTGGCCGCCGCGGCGCGGGACGTGCCCCGGTCCGAGCGCGTCGGCCTGCTGCTAGCCGCCGCCGGCCGCCGCCCGGGCCAGCGGCCCGGCCCGGACCGCCGGGAGCAAGGAGACCGCAGGGAACAAGGGGACCGCCGCGAGCCAGTGGCGGCCGGGGAAAGGATACGTCACCCGTGACCACGCTGACCGAGCACGCACCGAGTGCCGTGGGCGGACTGCCCCGGCTGCTGCCGCCGCACCGGGCTGGCCAGCACGGCGGGGTCCCGGACCTGGCCGACCACCTGGCCCGGCACGGCCGGCCCGCCTACCGGGACCGTCCGGGCGCGCTGCTCGGCGACCTCGCCGCGGCCGGGCTGACCGGCCGCGGCGGCGCCGCCTTCCCGGTGCACCGCAAGCTGCGGGCGGTGCTCGACGCGTCGGCCGCCCGCCGCCGCGCCCCGGTGCTGGTCGGCAACGGGGCCGAGTCCGAGCCGGCCAGTGACAAGGACGCCACCCTGCTGTGGTTGTCGCCGCACCTGGTGCTGGACGGACTTCAGCTAGCGGCGGAGGCGGCCGGCGCCGACCGCGCCGTCCTCGCGCTGCACGCCGGCGGGCCAGGCCAGGCCGTGGCCGGCCGGCTGCGGGCGGCGCTGGGCGCGCGTCAGGCGGAGTGCACCGACCGGGTCCCGGTCACCCTGGCCCCGGTCCCGGCCAGCTTCCTCGCCGGGCAGGAGACCGCGCTGCTCAGCGTGCTGGCCGGCGGCCCCGCGATCCCGGCCTTCACCCCGCCGCGGGTCACCGAGCGGGGCCTCGGCGGCGCCCCCACCCTGGTGCAGAACGTGGAGACGCTGGCCCACCTGGCGCTCATCGCCCGCCACGGAGCGCGCTGGTTCCGCGCGGCGGGCACCCCGGACGAGCCGGGCTCGATGCTCGCCACCGTGCACCGGGCGGGCGCAGACCGGCCGCTGGTCACCGAGGTCCCGCTCGGCATCCCGCTGGCCGACCTGGTCGGCGGGCTCGACCCGGACGACGCGGTGCTGGTCGGCGGCTATCACGGAAGCTGGCTTACCGGGTCCCAGGCCCGCCGGCTGACCCTGGACAACCGCTCGCTGGCGGCGGCCGGGGCGCGGGCGGGGGCGGGAGTGGTCGCGGTGCTGCCGCCCGGCTGCTGCGGCCTCGCCGAGACCGCCCGGGTGGCCCGCTACCTGGCGCTGGAGAGCGCCGGGCAGTGCGGACCGTGCCTGAACGGGCTGCCGCGGATCGCCGCCGCGCTGACCGAGGTCGCCGCCCGCCGCGCCGGGCCGGACCTCGTCGCCGACCTGGCCCGCTGGTCGGGCCTGGTCACCGGCCGCGGCGCCTGCCGTCACCCGGACGGCACCGCCCGGTTCGTGGCCAGCGCGCTGCGCACCTTCGCGGCCGACCTCGACCAGCACCAGCGCGGCCGCTGCCTGGGCAGTCACCCCCGCCCGTTCCTCCCGCTGCCGGGACCGCCCCCGGCCGGGACCGCCCCTCGCCCGACCGACTGGAGCTGAGCGCATGCCCGCCACCAGGAGCGCAGCCGCCCGCGACCAGGCCCCCCGGCTGGTCGTCAACCCGGTCGCCTGCGCAGGCCACGGGGCCTGCGCGGAGCTGCTGCCGGAAGTCGTCAGCCTGGATGAGTGGGGTTACCCGCTCATCGACCCCCGCCCGCTGCCGCCCGGCCTGGCCCGGACCGCCCGGTCGGCCGTCTCCGCCTGCCCCGTCCTCGCGCTGCGCCTGGTCAGGGACTAACACAAGCAAAGACGATCACTCCGAACGGGTGGGTGGCTGAGCGGGACGGCGCAGCCCGCACCCGTTCGGCGTGCCCGTGGTTTTCCGGCCGGTCAGCTCGAGTTCCCGCGACCGCCTCGGCGGTCCGGTTGACACCGCGAAACGACCGCCGCTAGATTTTGACAGTAACTTTCATTTAGCAGTCAATATCTGAAGGTGGTTACTGTCATGACAGCGAACCCGGACGGACCGCAGGCCGACAGCCCGGCCGCCGACCCCGCGCCAGCCGCGGCCGCGGGCACCCCGGGCGCCAGCCGCGGGCGCTGGCTGGCGATGGTCGCCATGGCGGCCAGCGTGCTGGTGGTCGGGCTTGACCTGACGATCCTCAACCTGGCGCTGCCCAGCATCGCCACCGGCCTGCATGCCTCTACCAGCGACCTGCAGTGGATCGCGGACGCCTACAGCCTGGTGCTGGCGGCGCTGGTACTGCCGGCCGGGCTGCTTGGTGACCGTTACGGCCGCAAGCGGGTGCTCGTCGCGGCCTTGGTGGTGTTCGGCGCCAGCTCGCTGTGGTGCGCCTACTGCAGCTCGACGGGCGAGCTGATCGCCGCCCGGGCGGTGCTCGGCATCGGCGCGGCCGCGATCTTCCCGCTCGCCCTGTCGGTGCTGCCGGTGCTGTTCGCCCCGGAGGAACGGCCGAAGGCGATCGCCGCGATCTCCGGTGCGACCATGCTCAGCTTCCCGATCGGCCCGATCTTCGGCGGGTTCCTGCTCAATCACTTCTGGTGGGGCTCGGTCTTCCTGATCAACGTGCCGGTGGTGGTGCTGGCAGTGGTGGCGGTGCTGTTCCTGCTGCCCGAGTCCCGCTCCGCCCGCAAGCCAAGCATCGACCTGTCCGGCCTGGTGGTGTCGAGCGCCGGGCTGCTCGCGCTGACCTACGGCGCCATCAAGGCGGGCCAGGACGGCTGGTCCGACGTCACCGCCATCGCGCTGATCGTCGGGGGCATCGTCATCCTGGCACTGCTCTACCCCGTCGAGCGGCGGATCGCCCGCCAGGGCGGCCAGCCGCTGGCCGACCTGCGGCTGTTCTCCTTCCCCGGCTTCCGCTGGGGCACGATCCTGGCCACGACGGTCTCATTCGCGATGTTCGGCCTGTTCTTCGCGTTGCCGCAGTACTTCCAGGGCGTGCGCGGCGCCACCCCGCTCGGCAGCGGGCTGCGGCTGCTGCCGATGGTCGGCGGGATGATCATCGGCATGGTCACCGGCACCCGGCTGAAGAAGCCGCGGCTCGCGATCACCTCCGGCTACCTGCTGATGGCGGCGGCGATGGCACTGGGCGCGCTGACCACCCTCACCAGCTCGACCGGCTACACGCTGTCCTGGGTGGCGCTGGCCGGCCTGGGCCTCGGCCTGGTCATGCCGACCGCGATGACCGCCGCCCTCGGCGACCTGACGGCCGAGCGCGCCGGGGCCGGGTCCGCGCTGATCACCTCGCTGCGCCAGGTCGGCTCGACGGTCGGGGTGGCCATCCTCGGCACCGTGATCAGCAACGCCTACAGCAGCCAGATAGCGGACGCGGCGAGCCGCCTCCCGGCCCAGGCGGCGGCGTCGGTCAAGACGGGGGTCGCGGCCGGCGTGGCAGTGGCCCAGCAGGTCGGCTCGGCCGACCTGCTGCACTCCGTGCGGACCGCGTTCGTGCACGGCATGGACCAGATGCTGTGGGTCTGCGGTGGCATCGCGATCGCCTGCGCGCTGCTCGCGGTGACCGTGCTGCGGACCCGGCCGCCGGGCGCGGTCCCGGCCGGGGCCGTCGCCGGCCCGTCGGCCGGCGTTGCCGCCGACGGCGCGGCGGGCGGCCCGGCCGGTTCTCTTCCGGTCGGTGAGGGAGCACAATCAACACCGTGACAGAGGCGATCACGCAGGCCAGCCTGCGGGAACGGAAGAAGGCCAGGACGCGTGCCGCCCTGCGGGAGCACGCGCTCCGGCTGTTCCGTGAGCAGGGCTACCAGGCGACCACGGTCGAGCAGATCGCCGCGGCGGCCGAGGTGTCACCGTCCACGTTCTTCCGGTACTTCCCGACCAAGGAGGACCTGGTCCTGCAGGACGACATGGACACCCGGATGCTCGAGGCCCTGGCCCGCCAGCCGGCCGCCCTCGCGCCGCTGCCCGCGATCCGGGCCGCCGTGCGGGAGGCCTGGGCCTCGTTCACGCCGGAGGACTGGGACCAGATCTCCCAGGGGGCCTGGCTCTCGGTCGAGGTGCCGGAGATCCGGGCGCGGGCGATGAACGAGTTCGCCCGCACCATCAACACCATCTCTGACGGGCTGGCCCGGCGCACCGGCCGGTGCGCGCACGACCTGCCGGTGCGGGTGCTGGCGGGGGCGGTCGTCGGCACCATGATGGCGATCTTCCTGCCCGAGAAGCTGGCGCGGGACGAGGCGCCGGACATGGACGCCAGCCGGGTCGGCCCGGACTCGGTCACCCGCATCGACGAGGCACTGGGACTGCTTGAGGCGGGCCTGCCGTTGTAGCCTTCACCGGGAATGTTGAATATTCAAATAACGTTCCCCTGAGCACGCTGGCCGTCAGAGGGGCGGCCGCCAACCCGACTCACCTGGGGGTCCACATGCCCGCCGTCACCGTCGACAACCCGCTGGTCCTGCCCCGGGTCAGCGAGCCCGCGGCCGCCGGGGACCGGCCCGTGGTCAAGGTCACCACCGCGCCGTCCGGCTTCGAGGGCGAAGGGTTCCCGGTCCGCCGCGCGTTCGCCGGGGTGCAGCTGCGCGACCTGGACCCGTTCATCCACATGGACCAGATGGGCGAGGTCGAGTACGCGCCGGGCGAGCCCAAGGGCACCCCCTGGCACCCGCACCGCGGCTTCGAGACCGTCACCTACATGATCGACGGGGTGATGCGGCACCAGGACTCCAACGGGGGCGGCGGGCTGATCACCAACGGCGACACCCAGTGGATGACCGCGGGCGGCGGCATCCTGCACATCGAGACGCCGCCGGAGGACCTGGTCCTCAGCGGCGGGCTGTTCCACGGCTTCCAGCTCTGGGTCAACCTGCCCGCCCGGCTCAAGCTGACCGCGCCGCGCTACCAGGACATCCGGGCGGGCCAGGTGGCGCTGCTCAGCTCGCCCGACGGCGGCGCGCTGCTGCGGGTCATCGCGGGCGAGCTTGACGGCCACGCCGGCCCCGGCGTGACCCACACGCCGATCACCCTGGTGCACGCCACTGTCTCTCCCGGCGCGCAGGTCCGCCTGCCGTGGCGGGCCGACTTCAACGCCCTCGGCTACGTGCTGGCGGGGTCGGGCACGGTCGGCGCCGAGCGCCGCCCGGTCCAGGCCGGCCAGCTCGCGCGGTTCGGCTTCGGCGAGTCGGTCACCTTCGGCGCGGACGCCAGGCAGGACGGGCCGAGCCCGGCCCTCGACATCCTGCTGCTGGGCGGCCAGCCGATCCGCGAGCCGGTCGCCACCTACGGGCCGTTCGTGATGAACACCCAGGCCGAGCTGGCCCAGGCGTTCGAGGACTACCAGGCCGGCCGACTCGGCAGCATCCCCGCCCAGCCGGCCGGGGAGCTGCCGTCCGATCACCCCGGCCACGACGTGCTATAGCGCGGCGCGGCGCGGGGCGCGGTTGCCGTACGCGACTGCGACCTGGCCCCGTACGCGACTGCGACCTGGCCCTTAGGGCGGGCCTGGTCTGCACGACGCAGGCTTGGCGCTCGTTTTTGAACACCATCGGAAATCGGTCATAGCGCATGACGGGGGGCGGGTCGCCGTGACCACGCCCCCCCGCCGTCCGGCTGAATCCGCTAGCTGGCCGTGCTCGGCGTGGTGCCGCTGAGCAGGGTGAGCAGCTGCTCGCCGTTCGGTGACCCGAGGCCGGTGCACGCGTCCCAGCCGGGGCCGGCCTTGTAGGCGCCGTTGTTGCCCTCGGTGATGTCGTTGAACCCGGTGGTGGCGGCCCCGGCCGCGGCGCCCGCGTACAGCATCGGCTGCAGCAGCCCGAGCTTCTTGCCGGTCGCCTGGGCGAGCCGGGCGATCAGCCCGGCCCACAGCGGCGCGACCGCCGAGGTGCCGCCGATCGGCTCCCGCTGGCCGTCCACCACCACCAGGTACCCGCTCACCGGGTCGGCGTTGCCCGCGACGTCGGGCACGCCGCGGCCGGCGCTGCCGCCGGACAGCGTGGGCACCCCGGCGCTGGCCTGGTAGCCGGGCAGCGGGAACACGTCTGACACCCCGCCCCCGCCCGCTCCCTCGTTGCTGGCCAGCTCGTTCCATACCACCTCGGAGCTGATGGCGAAGGTCGAGGTGCTGCCCGTCAGCTTGGTGCCGCCGCAGGCGAGCGCGTTGGGCGAGGAGGCGGGGAAGTCGCAGTGCACGCCGGACTGTGAGCTCGGGTCGTCACTCGACCCGTTGTCGCCCGCCGCCACGGTGACCGTCACCCCCAGTGCCGCCGCGTCGGCGAAGGCGGAGTCCATCGCCGTCCGCGACTGCTGGGACCACTGGTCCTCCGACTGCCCCCAGCTGATGGAGACGGCGATCGGCGTCGGGGTCGCGTGCACCGCGTCGGAGATCGCGTCGATGAACCCCTGGTCGGTGTTGGGCGCGAAGTAGACCTGCTGCACCGCGCCCGGCGCGACGCCGCCGACGATCTGGATGTCCAGCTCAACCTCGCCGTCGGCGTCACTGCCAGGGGTGTTGGCGCCGCCGTCGACGCCCACCGCGGTCACCGACGGGACCGCGAGGCCCAGGCCCGAGAAGTAGCTGGACAGGTCGGACTGCGTGTAGCCGCCGCCGAGCTCGATGATGGCGACGGTCTGCCCGGTGCCGTCGGTGCCGTCGGGGAACTTGTAGAAGCTTGCCACCTGGGGGGCGGTCAGCGGGCCGGCCGTCGCGGCCGCCCCGGATGTGCCGTCCTCCGGTTCGGCCGCGGCCCGGCGCGCGGCGGCAGGCCCGCGGCGGAACTGCGCCCGCGCCTGCGGCCGGTCGTCCAGGCCGACCACGGCGGTGATGATGCCGGACAGCCGGGCCGGGACCGAGAGGGGGCCGGTCCGGTACCGGTGCTGCACTTGACCCGAGCCGTCCGGGTGCGGCGAGGTCACCGCGGTCAGCGTGGTGCCGAAGGTCGACTGCATGGCCGCGATCGTCCCGCTCACCTTGAGCCGGCGCGAAGGCAGCTGGTACTCGGTGACCGTCAGTCCGTCCTCGCCGAGCACCTCGGCGACGAGCTGCGCGTCGGCCGGATCGGCACCGTACTGGTCGCCGAGCTGAGTGGGACTGACCGTCTGCGGTCCCTCGACCAGGGCCGCGGGCACTTCCGCGCGCCGCCGCAGCAGCACCGTCACAGTGATGACCTGGCTGTCGTCGAGCGGCTGCGTCGCGGGCGTGGCACCGGGCAGTTCCGATCGGTCGCTTCCGGACAGCGGTACAAGGTCTGGCATGTGATTCCTCCCCGTCGAGTTCGGCGTCTACCCGCGATTCTCGCGTGGTATCGGAGCCGGCACCCAATGTTCCGGGGCTATATTTCCTTATCTTTTCGTCTGGCTGATTGTCGCGCGGATTGCCGCGCTGACTCAGCTCTTGCCGTTGCGGTGATGCGGCCCTCAAGATCTAACGGGTCCACGTGTCACGCATCGTGATCTCCTGTCCGGTGACCATCCGTGTTTGTTTCTGCTTTATATATCATCGGACAGTAACAATGTGCAGGCCAGGCGGACTTACCGGCAAACTCGAAGTCGTCCGGCAGGTCCTGTCTGCCGGTTCGCCTGATTACTTGGTGTTATGAATAAGGCCGCGCCGGCGTCCGCCGTCGCGGCGTCCGCCAGTCCCGGGTCAGGCCGCCCCGGGTTCGCCAGTCCCGGGTCAGGCCGCCCCGGGTCAGGCAGTCCCGCGTCAGGCCGCGGGCGGGCGGCCAGCGCCGCCAGCCGCCCCCGCACGGTGACGGCCTGCGGATGGTGCAGCGCCCGCAGGATCAGCAGCGACTCGTCCCACGCCTCGCGCGCGCCGCCCGTGTCCCCGATCGACAGGTAGGTCTCGCCCAGGTGGGCGAGCACCATCGCCAGGTCGAAGCGGTTGCCCATCTCCCGGTCGAGGGTGACCGCGCGCAGGAAGCACCCCACCGCCTCGTCGTGCGCCTCGAGCCGCTGCAGCACCACCCCGAGGGTGTCCCAGGTGCCGGCCTCGCCCGGTGAGTAGCCGATCGCCTGGCACAGCTCGATCGCCTGCAGGCAGAAGGCCCGCGCCTCCGACAGGTCGCCCAGCTGCACGCTGTTCCAGGCCGAGCCGTTCAGCGCGCTCGCCCGGACCAGCGCCATGTTGGGGTCGTCGGGCAGCGCCTGGGACAGCCGCAGCGCGTCGCCGATGACCTCAAGCGCCTCGCCGAAGCGGCCCTGGAACTCCAGTGCCTGGGAGGAGATCACGTCGGTGCGGGCCAGGCCGAGGTCGTCGCCGAGGTCGCGGAACAGCTGCTGGGCCTCGGACAGGCACTCGTGCGCCTCGTCGAAGTCGCCCAGTGACATCGCGAACGAGCCGAGCCCGCGCAGGACGTGCGCCTGCCCGGACTCGTCGCCGCGGCGCCGGGCGGCCGCCAGCGCGAGCCGGTGCAGCCGGGCTCCGTCGTGCCAGTGCCCGCACACGTTGAGGAACGTCCACAGCACCACCGGCAGCCGCCACGCGTGCGCGTCCGATTCCGCCCGCTCGGCCAGGTCGGTCACCTTGAGCAGCACCTGGTACTCGGCTTCGAGCCAGCCGAGGGCGGCGGCCTTCCCGCCGAACGTCTCCACCTGGACCCCGGGCGCGAGCGCCTCGAGCGAGATCAGCTCGCGGCCCGGGTAGAGCACCTGGTGGGCCCGCTGGGCGGTGTGCAGGTAGTGGTCGAGCATCCGCCGGGTAATGGCGGCCGCGTCCGCGGCCGAGGTGCCGTGCCCGGCGGCGCCCTGCTCGGCGGCGTAGGCGCGCAGCAGGTCGTGGAACGCGTAGCGGCCCGGTGCCACCTCCATCAGCAGCGACGCCCGGGTCAGGTCGCGCAGCGCGGTCCGGGCGGCGCGGACCGCCACCCCCGCCAGCGAGGCCGCCGCGGCCGCGCTGATGTCCGGCCCCGGGTGCAGGCCGAGCAGCCGGAACATCCGGGCCGAGCTGTCCGGCAGGTGCCGGTAGGACAAGGAAAGGACAGTCCGAACGTTGGCGGCCGGGTCACCGGCGTCAAGCCCGTCCAGCCGGCCGCCCAGCTCGGTCAGCTCCGCCGCGAGGGCCGAAAGCGGCAGGTTGGGCGCGGCGGCGGCCCGGGCCACCACCACCGAGAGCGCCAGCGGCAGCCGCGCGCACAGCGTGGCCAGCTCGGTTACCGCCCACGGCTCGGCCGCCGCCCGCTGCTGGCCCAGCCGGGCGACCAGCAGCTCGTTCGCCTCGGTCTCGCTCAGCACGTCGAGCTGGAGCAGCCGCGCGCCCTCGTGCGCGGACAGCGCCGCCAGCTCCCGCCTGCTGGTGACGATGACCAGGCACTCCGGCGAGGCCGGCAGCAGCGGCCTGACCTGCGCGACATCGGCCGCGTTGTCGAGCAGCACCAGCATCCGCCGCCCGGCCAGCACCGAGCGGTACAGCGCGGCCAGCCCCTCGGCGTCGGCCGGCAGCCGCTCTGGGTGCACGCCGAGCGCGTCGAGGAAGCCGCGCAGCACGTCGGCCGGCTCGGCCGGCTCGGCCGGGCGGCCGTGAGGGGCCGCGTCGAAACCGCGCAGGTTGGCGTAGAGCTGCCCGTCGGGGAAGCGGTGCGCGACCCGGTGCGCCCAGTGCAGCGCGAGCGCGGTCTTGCCGACGCCCGCGGTCCCGCCGATGGCGGAGATGACCACCCCGGTGGCACCGCTGGCGCGGGCGGAGGCCGCCTCGTCGAGCACCCCGTCGAGCAGCGCCAGCTCCTCCGACCGCCCGGCGAAGTGCGGCACCCGGGTCGGCAGTTGCCGGGGCACGGTCACCGCGCCCGGCTCATCCGCGCTCCTTTTACCAGCCCGATCCCCGCCCGCCGCCCGGTCCGCGCCGGCAACCCGGACGCCGTCGCTGCCGGTGGCCGGCCGGGCGTCGTCGCCCTCCCCGGCCCGGTAGCGCGCGACCAGCGCGTCGCCGGCCGCCTCGGGCAGCCCGAGCGCCGCCACCAGCGCGCGCACCGACGACGGGTAGGGCTTGCGGGTGCGGCCACGTTCGAGGTCGGCGATGGCCCGCACCGACACGCCGGACCGCTCCGCCAGGTCTTCCTGGGTCAGCCCGGACGCGACCCGATGCTGGCGAAGCCATTCGCCGGGCCGTGCCAGGCCGGGATGTGGACCCATGATCACCACCTAGCCGTGACCACCCCGTCACGCATAGTCTAACTGGCCCGCGTTTGCAGCGAAAGTTGCCAAATGACGCACCCAGGGTCGGGCTGGCGTGCTTGCGCAACATTAGTAACAGAGAGATCATTTCGCCATTGATGTACCGAATGTGACCGTTTCGCCGCGAAGGGTGGTCAACTCTGCCAGCATGGCAATCGGTAACCGGTCGTGCCGCATGCGTGGCCACCGAACCGCGCAGGCCGTTACCGCACAAATGAAAGGGTCGCCGTGTCCCCCTCCTCGGCTCCCCGTCCGTCCTTCCGTGATGTGTTCGCGCACCCGGAGTTCCGTGCCCTGTGGATCTCCTACGTGCTGTCAGCCTTCGGCGACCGGCTCGCCCTGATCGCCCTGACGCTGCTGGTCTACGACCGCTCCAAGTCGCCGCTGCTGGCCGCGGTCACCTTCGCCGCTGGGTTCGTGCCCTATCTGTTCGGTGGCATGTTCCTGTCCGGCCTGGCCGACCGGCTGCCCCGCCGCACGGTCATGATCACCTGCGACCTGCTCCGGTGCGTCCTGGCGACAGCGATGCTGGCGCCGCGGATGCCGCTGGCGGGAATGATCGCCCTGCTCTACGCGGTGACGCTGCTGCAGCCGCCGTTCGACTCGTCCCGGCTGGCGATCGTCCGCGACGTACTCGACTCTGACCGGTTCCCGCTGGCGATGGCGGTGATGAGCTCCACCACCAGGGTCGTGGTGGTCATCGGGTCAGCGGTTGGCGGCCTGCTGGTGGCCCTCGCGGGCGCCCGGTTCGCGCTCGGCGCCGATGCCGCCACGTTCGCCGTGTCAGCCGCGCTCATCTGGTTCCTGGTGCACCCCCGGCCGGCCCCGGACGCCGCGGCTCCTCCCCGCCCGCTCAGCCAGCTCGCGGAGGGAATTCGCCTGGTATTCGGCGACCCCGGGCTGCGGACGCTGGTCGGCCTCGGCTGGCTGGCGGCGTTCTACGAGGTCCCGGAGGGTATCGCCGCCCCCTACGCCGGCGGGCTGGGCGGCGGCGCGCTGGCCGCGGGCCTGCTCATCGCGGCCTCCCAGTTGGGTGCGGCCGTCTCCACGCCGCTGTTCACCAAGAAGATCGGGCCGCTCACCCGCCTGGCCTGGATGGGGCCGATGGCGGTGCTCACCTGCGGGATCCTGGTTCCAGCGGTCTTCCGGCTGAACCTGGTCGCCTCGATGGCCCTCTTCGCGCTGTCCAACAGCTTCGCCATGTACCAGGTCGCCGCGAGCACCGCGTTCGTGGACCGGTTGCCGGGCGACAAGCGGGGACAGGCGTTCGGCCTCGCCAACGCGGGCCTGATCGTGGGGCAAGGACTCGCTTTCGCTGCCGCTGGAGCGACCGCCGAGGTGGTACCTCCCTCGACGGTCGTGGCTCTCAGTGGAGGAATCGGCGCCCTTATCGCCTGTGTCCTTGCGCTCCAGTGGCGGGGAATGTCACCCGCCGTCGGGCGCCATACTGCGAGGCATCTTGGCCGAGATGACTCGCTTACCAGGCAGGCACCTATCCATGCGGCTCGTACTAACTAGGGGGTATTGCGATGAAGCTACGATCTGTCTACCGGGTCCAGGTGTCGAACATGATTGCTGCTCCTTTCGATGAGATCCGGGTGTTTGCGGCTAACACTCGGGCCTCTTCAGCCCCAGAAGGTATGACGCACAACAAATCCCTTCGCTTGCGTAACAGCAGGCGCGCCAGTCTCCACGCCCACGGCACTGTCTCTGACGCGAATTTTTCTCTCCTGCCTCCGCGTCACCTTGTAAGAACCATTAAGCGCCCGCTTGTCCCGAGTTGTTCGGGAATCTCTCGCCAATAGTTACCTCGCCCAGGAAGATGGGTTATGGTAGCTATGCGCAGCTAGTCATTTACGGTCAGCAGCTACTAGATCGCAGCATCTGGTGTCACAAGCGAAACGGTGGGTCATGCAGGCATCGTCCCTTACCAGGCACCTCAGGCGAGGTATGGCCTTCAGGGACTGGAGTTACTGGACGCTTCCTCCGAAGCTGCGGGGGTACGTGGGCGTAGTGGTGGGCCTGGCTATTGCTGCAGCCGTGGTGCTAGCCGTGCCGACTAACTGGCATCTGAGTGACGTGGAGAAATTCCTGTTGCTGGTGTGCTGCGGCACGATCTCGATGGCGTCCACGCCGCGAATCATGTATACGTATTCTGGGGTGACGCGGGACTTTAGCTCGACCTGGGTGCTGCCCACCGCGATATTGCTGTCGCCGATTTATGCGGCCCTTATAGCTATTCCCATCGTGGCCACCCTGCAATTCTATGTCCATCGTGGTATATTCCATCGGCGGGTCTTTTCCGCCGCCGCCCTTAGCCTTAGCTACGTAGCGGTTTCACTGCTTTTCCGAGCTGTGCCGAATTCCGTCGCAGGCGGCTCCGTGGGGCACGGTGTACATGCTTTCACCTGGTGTCTTGTGGTCGGTGCGGGCGAGGTTATCGGTTGCCGGCTACAGCACTTCCTCATCGTCGGCGCGGTGAAGATGACCAATCCCTCGATGCGCATCTTCTCTGGTGAGTTCGACCGGGACGCACTCCAGGGCCTTTTCGTGGAAATAGACCTGGCGATCCTGATAACGCTCGCGGTGGCGGTCAGCCCGGCGCTTGTTGTTATCGCCTTGCCGACGGTGCTATTGGTGCGCCGATTCCTGGTGCACCCGATTCTGCTCGCGCAGTCGCGGGTGGACGCGAAGACCGGCTTGCTCAATGTGTCCACCTGGGAATCGGAAGCCGAGGCGGAGCTGTCCCGGGCGGTGCGGATGCGCAACCCGATCTCGGTCGCGCTGGTCGACATCGACCACTTCAAGCTGGTCAACGACACCTACGGGCACCTGGTGGGCGACCGGGTGCTGAAGGCCATCGCCGAGGCGCTCAGCGGCCAGTCGCGCGACTACGACCGCGCGGGCCGGTTCGGCGGCGAGGAGTTCGTCCTGCTGCTGGCCCAGACCAGCCGAGAGGACGCCTGCGGGATCGCGGAGCGGCTCCGCGGCCACATCGCGTCGCTGGACATCCCGGTCGACGACCGCCCGGACGCGCCCACCCTCAAGGTGACCATCTCGATGGGCGTCACCGCCCTCGAGTGCGGCGACTCCTACGAGCTGACCGACCTGCTGGCGGCGGCCGACTCGGCGATGTACGCCGCCAAGCAGGCCGGCCGCAACCAGGTCGCGTTCGCGGCGCCGCTGCGCGACATGGGCTTCAACGAGGCCTGGCGCTCCGGCGAGCCCGTGCCCGGTCAGGAGCTGCCGGGCGAGCCCGTGCCCGGCGAATCGGCGCCCGGCGAGTCGGTGCCCAGCCGGCGCCGGCCGGCTGACGCTCTGTCCGGCCAGGACGAGGCCGGCCGGACAGGCGCCCCCGCCCCCGGCCGCCCCGGCCACCCCGACCGGGCCGGCGTCCCGCTCGGTACCGCCCCGTTGTCCGGCCACCGCGTGGAGCTGGTTCGGTCGGAGGCATTCGGCGCTTCTTTATGTCCCTGAAGGTCACTCTCCGTGCCCGGGAAGGAACTCCACGGGGCTGCAAAGGCCTCCGCACCAGCCAATGCACGTGCAGAGGGTAACGAGGCGGGGAAGCGGCCCGCACAGGGAGGCCGAGTAGCGAGCCCCGCCGCCGCGTCCGGCCGCCCGCTGCCCGTGCCCATTCGCCGTCGCCCATCGCCCGCACCATGGTAGATACCTGGAAATGGAAACTTTTTAGGGTTATCACCCTAAAAAGTTTCCGTGATCATGATGAAGATTTCACCCGAACCTCGACGGCACCCCCGGCCTCTTCACTCGCAGGCACTGCTTCATAGCGCCCCGGAATTTCCACGGTGCCGGTAACTAGCCCCGGAAATGCCCCTACCTGGCGCGGCCGAGGACACCGCGGCCAGGGACGCGTTCGCGGCTCACTGCCTGGAGGTGGCCGAGCACGCCGACCCCCGGCTGCGTACCCGCGCGCAGGCCCGCTGGTTCCGGGTGCTGGCGGCCGAACAGGACAACATGAACGCCGCCGTCCGCTGGGCGGTCGCCCGCGGTGACGCCGCCACCGCGCTGCGGCTGGTCCGCGCGCTCGGCTATTACTGGGTGCAGCGCGGGCAGGGGGAGGCGGACACGCTGTGCCGCGCCGTGCTCGCGCTGCCGCCGCCCGAGCCGCTCACCCAGCCCATCGTGGAGGGCCGAATCGTGTGCGCGCTGCTGGCGGCCGGCTGGAGCTGGGACATCGACTCGATCCGGGCGCCGCTGACCGAGGCCCTGGCGGCCCTGGAACGGCTGGTAGGCCCCCAGGATGTGACCCACCCGCTGGTGGCGATGGCCGAGCCGCTGCTCATGCAGTATGACGGCGCCGCCGATCAGGCTGAGCAGCAGTACCAGCGCTACCTGGCCGCCCGCGACCCCTGGCTGCGGGCGATGAGCCAGCTCTACCTGTCTTCCTCCAGGATCAGCCGCGGCCGGCTCGACGGGGCGGAAGCGCACTGCCGGGCCGCCCTGGCTGAGCTGCGCGCGCTCGGCGAGCAGTGGGGGGCCGCGGTCGCGCTCGCCCAGCTGGCTGAGTTCAGTGACCTTCGGGCCGACCACGCCGCCTCCATCGCCGCCCTGACCGAGGCCGCCGCGATCGGCCGCGAGCTGGGCGTCTGGGGTGACCTGACCTACGTGGAGGCGCGGCTGGCGCTCAGTTACGCCCGGGCGGGCGACAGCGGGCGGGCCCGGGCAGGCTACGCGCTGGTTGAGCAGACGATGCGGGCACGCGGAGGGGACGTCGACACCGACCGCTGGGTGGCCTTCATGCGGGCGGAGCTGGCCTGGCGGGAAGGCGACTACGCGGCCGCCGCCCGCTGCTGCGAGGATGTGCTGGCGGCGACCCGCGCGCCCAACCTGGCGCGCTGGTGGCAGGCGCTGCGCGCGCAGGTCAAGGCCCGCCTGGCGATGGCGCTTGAGCGGCAGGGCGACACCCGGCGCGGCCGTGCGCTGCTGGCCGAGGCGGTGGACGCGGCCGGGTCCTGGTTCGAGCACCCGGCGCTGGCGGCGGTGCTCGACGCGTGCGCCGCCCACCTGGTGAACCAGGGCGACGCGGCCTGCGCGGCCCGGCTGCTCGGCGTCGCCCACGCGGTCCGCGGCGCGGTCGACCAGTCGAGCCTGGACGCGCCGGCCGCCCGGGACGCCGCCCGCCAGGCGCTCGGCCCGGCCGGGTTCGACGCGGCCTACGCGGCCGGGCTCGGCCGCAGCTACGCTTCGGCGGTCAGCGACGCCCGCCAGGCCCTGGCCGGCTGAGCCAGCCGCACCCGTTCCTCCTGCTCGGCTGAACCCCCGGATACCGAACGGGTGCGGCTGACCCGGGCCGCGCCCCGCTGGACCCCCGGCCGGGGCGGTGACCGCCGCGGCTAGCTGCGCCGGCGGTAGGCGGCGACGGCGAGCGGCGCGAACACCACGAAGATGCCGAGCGCCCACAGCAGCGAGCGCTCCACCGCGGCCGCGGCCGGGCCGCCGGTCAGCAGCGCCCGCTCCGCCTCGGTCAGGTAGGTGACCGGGTTGACCTTCACGAACGCCTGCAGCCAGCCCGGCATCGACTGCTGCGAGGTCAGGATGTTGCTACCGAACACCAGCGGGAACATGATCAGGAAGCCGTACAGCTGGACCGCCTGGGCCGACTTCACCAGCATCCCGATCAGGGCTGACATCCAGCACAGGGCGAGCGCGAACGTCAGCACCAGGAGGCAGCCCAGGGCGGCGGCGAGCGGGCTGGCCTGGATGCGGAAGCCGAGCAGCATCCCGAAGCCGAGGGTGACCGCCACCGAGATCACGTACCGCACCATGTCGCCCAGGATCGCCCCCGCCAGCGGCGACCAGCGCGCGATCGGCAGCGCCCGGAAGCGGTCGAAGACGCCGGTGGCGACGTCCTGACTGAGCATCATCCCGGTGCCCAGGGTGGCGAACACGACCGACAGGACCAGGATGCCGGGCAGCGAGTACTGCAGGTACTGACGGGTGCCGCCGACGATCGCCCCGCCGAACACGTAGGTGAACAGGATCAGGTACATGATCGGCTGCAGCAGCAGGCCGAACAGGTCTTCCGGGTTGGTCTGGATCTTCAGCACGCTGCGCCAGGCCAGGGTGAGCGAGTTCTGCGCCGCGGTCAGCGGGCCGGGCCGCCGGGCAAGCGCCGCCAGCGGGCTCGCGGCGTCAGGGGCGGTGGTCATCGGCTGCTCCCGTTCAGGTCTGTGGCCTGCTGTGCTGGGGTCTGCTGCGGTGGGGCCTGGGCCTGCTGGCCGGTGAGCGCGAGGAACACCTCGTCCAGGCTTGCCCGGCGCAGCGCGAACTCGGCCAGCTCGACCGACTGGTCGTCGAGCCCGCGCAGGATCTCGCGTAGCGCCGCGCCGCCCGCCACCTTGATCGTGACCTGGCCCGATTCCGGGTTGACGGCGGCTGGCTCGCCCAGCCGGCCTTCCACCAGCCGGGTGACGGCGCCGAGGTCACCCCGGCGGACCGGGGTGACCTCGAGGACCTGCCACCCGGCCGCCGCCTTCAGCGCGTCGGGGGTGTCGGTGGCGATGACCTGGCCGTGGTCGATGACCGCGATGTGCTGCGCCAACTGGTCCGCTTCCTCCAGGTACTGGGTGGTGAGCAGCACGGTGGTGCCGTCGGCGACCAGCCGCCTGATCATCCCCCAGACCTCGTTGCGGCTGTGCGGGTCGAGCCCGGTGGTCGGCTCGTCCAGGTACAGCACCCGGGGCCGGCCGACCAGGCTGGCGGCCAGGTCGAGGCGCCGCCGCATGCCGCCCGAGTAGCCCTTGGCCGGCCGTCCGGCCGCGTCGCTGAGCTCGAAGCGGCGCAGCAGCTCAGCCGCGCGGGCGCGCGACTGGGCGCGGCCGAGCCCGGGCAGGCGGCCGATCATCACCAGGTTGTTGGTGCCCGACAGGCCCTCGTCAACCGAGGCGTACTGCCCGGTCAGCCCGATCAGCTGGCGGACCTGGTGCGCGTCGCGGAGCACGTCGTAGCCGCACACCGCGGCGGACCCGGCGTCCGGCCGCAGCAGGGTGGCGAGGATGCGGACGGCGGTGGTCTTGCCCGCGCCGTTCGGGCCGAGTAGCCCGAGGACCGTGCCGGGCCGGGCGGTCAGGTCCACCCCGGCCAGCGCCGTGGTCTTGCCGAACCGCTTGACGAGACCGCGGGTCTCGATCGCGTAGCTTGCTTCTGCCATGCGGTGAGCATGGCCGGGCCCGCTGTCAGCGCCAGCACGGTTCGCTGTCAGGCCGCCGTGCCCGCTGTCAGGCCGCGCACGTCGCCCCCCTCACCAGCCGGTCGCGCCGCTCTCGCCCCGGCAGGCCTCAGGTAGGCGGGCCTCAGGTATTGGCCGGCAGGCCGGTGCCGGCGCCGCGGCGGCGGACCTGGACGAGCTCCTGGTGCGCGCTGTCGGCCGATCCGGTGGGGACGGCCTCCCCGCTGCCGGCGGCCGCTTCGTGGCCGGCCTGCGCGCCCTCGACCGTGAAGCCGGCGTCGGCGATCATCGCCAGGTCAGCCGCGCCCGGCTGGCCCTCGCTGGTCAGGTAGTCGCCGAGGAAGATCGAGTTGACCACGTGCAGCGCCAGCGGCTGCAGGGTGCGCAGGTGGATCTCCCGCCCGCCCGCGAGGCGGACCTCGGAGCCGGGGTTGACGAACCGGACCATGGCCAGGATGCGCAGGCAGCGCTGCGGGGTGAGCTGCCACTGGCCGGCCAGCGGGGTGCCGTCGAACGGGATCAGGAAGTTGACCGGCACCGAGTCGGGGTCCATCGCCCGCAGCGCGAACGCGACGTCCACCAGGTCCTCGTCGGTTTCCCCCATCCCCGCGATCAGGCCGGAGCACGGCGAGAGGCCCGCCTCCTTGGCCGCCGTCACGGTGGACACCCGGTCGGCGTACTCGTGGGTGGTGCAGATGTCGGCGTAGTGCTCGCCGGAGGTGTTCAGGTTGTGGTTGTAGGCGGTGGTCCCGGCCGCGGCCAGCCGTTCCGCCTGCCCGCTGGACAGCAGTCCGAGGCAGGCGCAGACCTCGACGTCCGGGTTCCGCTCCTTGAACGCGCCGATAGCGTCGGTGACCCGGTCGATGTCCTTGTCGGTGGGACCCCGTCCGCTGGCCACCAGGCAGACCCGGCGGGCGCCGCCGGCCACCCCGGCCTCGGCCGAGGCGATTACCTCGTCGGTCTTCAGCCAGCTGTACTTGAGCACGTTGGCGCCCGAGCCGACCCGCTGCGAGCAGTAGAAGCAGTCCTCGGGGCACAGCCCGGACTTGATGTTGACCAGGTAGTTCAGCTTGACCCGGCGGCCGAAGAAGTGCCGTCGGACCCGGAACGCGGCCGCGATCACCTCAAGCAGCTCGTCGTCGCCGCTGGCGAGCACCGCCAGTGCCTCGTCCCTAGTGGGCTGTTCTCCGGCCAGGGCCTTGTCAGCTATCTCGTCAAACCGCGTCACATGGCTGAGGTTAACAAGCGGGGGAGCGCGGCGCAGGGTCGCGCGCCTGTGACAAGCGCGACAGAAACCGCGTATGACCAGAAGGCGGCCGCCCGGAGCGCCCGTTTATGATGGGATGACCGCCGGGACGGCGCACGGTTGAAGCAGATAATTCCTACTACTTAAGTTGACTATCTGGCGGCCGCGTGATGTCCTTGGCACTGACGATTCCTGGGACCGGTGACACCGTGGAGGGGGTACCCGCTGATGACGGCGATCAGGCCGCGCGACCTGCTCTCCGATGACCTGCTCGGCCGCCTGGGCGGGACCGCGCCGCAGGCGGGCGGCCAGCCCGGCGTGCGGTCGGCCGACCTTGCCGCCCTGGCTGAGGCCGGGTACCTGAACGTCGCCCTGCCGGCTGAGTTCGGCGGGCTCGGCTGCACGCTGCGCCAGGCCGCCTGCGGCCAGCGGCGGCTCGCCCGCAGTGCCCCGGGCGCCGCGCTCGCGGTCAGCGCCCACCTGTACTGGACCGGCGCGGCCGCCGATGCCTACCGGGCGGGCGACGACTCGATGCGCTGGGTGCTGGCCGAGGCGGCTGACGGAGCGCTGTTCGCCGCGGGTCACGGCGGGGACGCGGGCGGCCCCGGCGGTGACCTCCGGTTCGCCGACCCCGGGTCCCGTTGCGAGCCCGCCCGAGACGGCGGCTACCAGTTCGCCCAGCCTGGCCTGGTGTCCACCATGACGCCGGGCTGGGACTGGATCGCGGTGCACGGGGTGCACCAGGCGGCACCGTCGCGGCCGGGCCAGTCCCAGCCCGCTCAGCCCGAGCTGGTGATCGGGTTCGCCGGCCGCGGTGCCCGATGTACGCCCGCGTTCCGCGTCGCCCGTGCGCAGGCGGCGGGCGCCCCGGGCGATGTCTTCCTGACTAGCGCGCTCACCTGGGGTCACGCCATCCTGGCGAGCGTGCAGTACTCCGACGCGCGGCGTGCGTTCAACGACGCGCTGACCGCGTACGCCGAGGCGGCCGCCGCCGCCATGTTCGCCGCCGACGGGCCCGCCGCCCCGGCACCGCCCGCGCCGCCGGCCGGCCACTGGCCG